>Ga0209109_10000277_pt1 | contig 25443 bp, 25 predicted proteins | sample Rifsed10ft2_FD_184004 | JGI IMG/M metagenome (GOLD analysis project Ga0209109, IMG submission 184004) | Soil microbial communities from Rifle, Colorado, USA - sediment 10ft 2 (version 2) | ecosystem: Environmental > Terrestrial > Deep subsurface > Rock core/Sediment | place: Rifle, Colorado... | reverse complement strand
GGCCGGCGGGCCGCCTGGGCTTGCGGCCCGAACGGGGTGCTGGGTGCTTCGCCCCTACACGATTCCCAGGTCGACGGCCAATCGTCGGATGAGGATGGCCCGAAGCACGGATGTGTCTCAGCCGACGAAACCGTTCTGATGCAGACGCTCGGCGGCGGTCACCGTCAGCGGGACCGTCAAAGCGATACGCGTGCCCTTCCCGGCGATGGACGTGATGCGGATGACGCCGCTCACCAACTCCGTGCGCTCGCGCAGGTTGACCATACCGAGCGAACCGCGGGCGTCGTAGTTCGACTCGACCGCCCCCAGATCGAAACCGACGCCGTCATCCTCGATCTCCATCCGGAAGAGCTCGCCTTCGCGTGACAGACGGATCCAGATGTGGGGCGCCTGAGCATGCTTGCGGGCGTTGTTGACGGCCTCCTCGGCGATGAAGAAGACCACCCCCTGCTTGCCGACTTCCATATCATCGGCCACCCGCGGCTGCGCCTCGACCAGGACCTCCTGCTTGTAGGTCTCGTGCACATTGTCCGCCAGCTGCTCCAGGGCGCTGACCAGTCCCTGCGATTCAAGAACCAGCGGCCGCAGGGTAAAGAGCATCTGGCGGATCTCTTTCGTCGTCCGGCGCGCCAGCTCTTCGATCTTGAACAGCTCGTCGGCGGCCGCCTTGACGTCGCGCTCGATCAACCGTCGGGCGAAGTTGACCCGCATGGCGATGGCCGAGATCGACTGGGTCGGGCCGTCGTGCAGGTCGCGCGCCAGTTTCTTGCGCGCCTCTTCGTGGATCTCGGTGATGCGCTCCTTTTCCTGAAGCAGGTTCTGATAGAGCTTGGCGTTCTGCAAACCGCCGGTGGCCTGGCGGGCGACCGCCTCCAGCAATTCCAGGCGATCGGTCGTGAACAACTCGGGCCGCGGGTCGGCGAAGACCATCACGCCGAACGCATCCAGGCCGACCACCAGGGGCAGGCAGGCCGCCACCTGGCAGCTGTGCAATGCCGCCAGCCGCCGCAGCTCCGGGTCGTGGGAGGGATCGTGGGTAACCTGGATCACCCCGGTGCGCAGGGCCGCTTCCAGCACGCCCTCGGCGGCCGGGAAGACGGCCCGCTGATCGACGACGGGAAGACCGCGCGACGAGGCGATCGTCAGGTCCTCCCCTTCGAAGAGCAGCAGAACGCTGATGCCCCGGCCTTGCTTGGCCCCCAGGGCGGCGGCGCCGGCGTCGAGCGACAGGTCGAGGACGCGCTCGTAGTTGAGCGTGGCGGTCATCTCGGCCATGCGCTGGAACAGCGACAGCAGGTGGTCGAGACGCGACTCGAGCTCGACAACGCGCGCCGAATCCGGGACGTGGCTGCGGGCCGGCGTGCGCGAGCGGAAAACCATCAGCGGCGCCCCGCCGCCAATGCCGGCGGCCGGCGACGAGGAGTTCGAATGCAAATCGGGCTCACGTTGAATCCCACGCCATTCCTGTCTGTCGGTCACGCGTGGCGACGACGCGCAACCCCATCCCGATCGCGTCCGCCGAGCCACCCCGGGCAGATCTCTCCCTTGCAGGGGTTGCCTCCCCAGTATCCCGCGACTGCCGCGGCGGGCGACCTTACAGCGTGCCTACAGCAAGACCGCCGATCTTCCTGGTCGAGTCTGGCCGATCCGAGTCTACCGCGAGCGGCGAAGCTCGCCGGCGATGGCGCCGACGAGGCCAGGCGATGCGGGGCCGCGATTCCCCGGTCAGGTCCATTCCCCCACCCAGGACCCGAACCGGGCTCGTCGCTTGTCAATTGCCTGACAGGACGGTATCATTCGGTCGACATGGCCCAGGCTCCGATCTTGGCCGCTTCTATCCTGGCCGCGGATTTCGCTCACCTGGGAGATGCGCTCCGGCGGGCGGAAGACGGCGGGGCCGATTGGATCCACATCGACGTGATGGACGGGCACTTCGTCCCGAATCTGACGATGGGCCCGGCGATCGTCGAAGCCTGCCGCCGCTCCACCAAGCTGCCGCTCGACGTTCACCTGATGGTCGAACACCCGGAGGCGATGCTCCCGGCCTTCGCGCAGGCGGGCGCCGACTCGCTCACGGTCCAGGTCGAAGCCGTGCCGCTGCTGCACCAGTGCCTCGACACCATTCGGGGCCTGGGCTTGCGCACCGGGATCGCCTTCAACCCGGCGACGCCGGTGGCGATGGTGGAAGAGGCCCTCGCCCACACGGACCTGGTCCTGGTCATGACGGTCGACCCAGGGTACGGCGGCATGCCTTTGATCGAGTCGGTCCTGGGCAAGGTCCAGCGCGTGCGGGGGATGTTGGACGGAGCGCGCCTCCCGGCCAGGCTGCAGGTCGACGGCGGGATCAACACCTCGACGGCGCCGCGCGCGGCGCGGGCCGGGGCGGACGTGTTCGTGGCCGGGAAAGCCGTTTTCGGCCATCCGGATGGAATCGAAGCCGGCCTGCAGGCGCTGCGGGCTTCCCTGCAAACGGCGCTGGCTTGAGACAAGAAGAAGGCCGTGCCTCGACGTCGCTCGGCACGGCCCGGCAGATGCCTGCGGGGGGAGAAGTGCGGTCAGGGGCGCCCGAGGCGCTTGATGCACTTGGCGCACAACGTCCGCTGGACGTGGCGTTTGCCCTCCACGACACGTACCCGCTGGAGATTCGGAGAGAACTTGCGGCGCGTCGCCTTCATCGAGAAACTTCGGTTGTGACCGAAGGTCGTGGTCTTGCCGCAGTGAGCGCACTTCGCCATCGAGCCAGGTTCCTTTCGCTACGGTCGTCTGGGATGCCGACACGAAATCTTACCACAGCCGGTCCCGCCCTTCCAGGGCGGCCTGGCGCGCCGCTCTCGAGGATCCGGTTGGAGAATCGCCGATGACAGGAGAGCGCCCGGCGCGCCGCCCCCTGGGACGGATCACCGTCTCGCGGCGAGCCGTCGCCACCATCGCCAGCCGCGCCGCTTTGGGGACGTATGGAGTCGTCGGGATGAGTTCGCGCGGCCTGGCCGACGGGATCGCGCAGCTCCTGGTGCGGGATCCTCACCGCGGCATCGAGGTCCACACCGAAGGCGACGCCATCACCATCGACGCCTACATCATTGTCGAGTACGGCACGCGCGTCTCGGCCGTCGCCGGCAGCGTCGCCAATTCCGTGCGCTTCCAGGTCGAGCAGATGCTGGGCATGCCGGTCGACGACGTCCGCATTCACGTCCAGGACTTGCGCGTCAGCAGCCTCGACTGATCCCGCATGGCCAGCCCCCTTCCCTCCGTCGACGCCCCCGTCCGCCTGCGCCTGCTGGTCCGCTACCGTCGTCTCGACGGCCAGATCCTGCGCCTGCTGACGTGGGCGTCGCTGCACTGGCTGCGCACCAACCAGCAGGTCGTCAACGCCCTGAACGTGTTTCCTATCCCCGACGGCGACACTGGGACCAACATGGTCTTGACGATGCAGGCGGCCTGGGATGAGGTGTCTTCGACGGCGGACTCTTCGGTTTCCGCCGTAGCTCACGCGCTGGCCCACGGCGCGCTGATGGGTGCGCGCGGCAATTCCGGCGTCATCCTGTCGCAGCTGTGGCGCGGTTTCGCCCGCAGCCTGGACAAGAAGACCGAGATCGATCCGGCGGCGCTGGCCGAGGCGCTGACCGAGGCCCGCGATACGGCCTACCGCGGCGTCGTCCGGCCGGTGGAAGGGACGATTCTGACCGTATCCAGCGACATCGCCGAGGCCGCCCGCCGGGCGATCGAGTCCGGCGCCACGTCCGGGTTGGAGGTGCTGGAACGCGTCGTCCAGGCCGCCGAAGAATCCGTCGCCCGCACGCCGGACTTGCTGCCGGTCCTGAAAGAGGCGGGCGTCGTCGACTCGGGCGGCAAGGGCCTGTACTTCATCCTGGAAGGCATGCTGCGGGCGGCCTACCGCCTGCCCCTCGACGAATCGCTCATCGACATCAAGTCTCTGGCGGCGCTCGAGATGGCGGATGTGTCGGAGACCATCGAGCCGGGTCAGGACTGGGAAGTCATCGTCGACTTCCGCCCGCACGCGCCGCTCGACGTGCCCGTCTTCCACCGCGATTTGCAGGGCATGGGGACTTCGATCCAGATCGCCGAAGGCGAGGGGCGCTACCGAATGCACATTCACGTGCCGGACCACACCGAGTTCGCCCCGGTCGAGTACCTGCGCCGGCTGGGGACGGTCATCGAATACCGCGTCGAGAACCTGATGATCCAGGCCGGCGGCACGTCGCCCGAGGCGCCCCTGGTGCTGCCGACCCTTGCTCCCGACCAGGTGGGCGTCGTGGCGGTCAGCCCGGGCCACGGCCTGTCGCGCCTGTTCGCCAGCCTCGGCGTGGCCGCCATCGTCGAAGGCGGCCAGACGATGAATCCCAGCGCGCAGGACATCTGCCGGGCGATCGAAGGGCTGCCGACCGACCGGGTCATCGTCCTGCCGAACAACAAGAACATCATCCTGGCCGCCCAGCAGGCGGCCGAGCTCACCGGCAAACAGGTGCGGGTCATCGCCACGACGACCGCCCCCCAGGGATTGGCGGCGATGCTGCCCTACGGCGCTTCCTCCGACCTGGAGACCATGGCGCAGGAGATGGAACGGGCGCGGCTCGGCGTGCGCACCGGCGAGCTGACAACGGCGACCCGCTCGGTCGAGATCGACGGAGTCGCCGTCCGCGAAGGTCAGGTCATCGGCATGATCGACGGCAAGATGGTCGTCGCCGGCGACACGCTGGAGCAGACCTTGCTGGACCTGCTCCAGGCCGGCGGCGCGGCGCAGGCCGATCTGGTGACGGCCTACATCGGGAAGGATCTGCCGGCGAGCATCGCCGAACAGGTGGTCGCCCGCATCCGGGAGACCTATCCGTCGCTGGAAGTCGAATCCCACAGCGGCGGCCAGCCGCATTATCCTTTGCTGCTCTCCATCGAGTAATCCTTGAGCCGAGTCCGCGTCGTCACCGATAGCACGGTCCGCTTCAGCACGCCTGGCTTCCTGGCGCGGCATCCGGTGGCCGTCGCCCCGCTCACGCTGCGCTGCCACCTGGAGGCATGGGAGGAATCGCCGGAGGACGAAATCGACAGCGCCCGCTTGCTGTTCGAGCGCTGTCGGGGCTTTCCCCTGGCGGAGCCGCCTTCGATCGACCGCATGGCCGAGGCCTACGGCCAGTTGGCGGTGGAGACGGACCAGATCGTGTCGATCCACGCCTCGGCCTACATCAACCCGACCGTCCACAACGCCCAGGCGGCGAGCCAGAAGTTCCTCGGTCGTTGTGCCATCCACGTCGTCGATTCGCAGACCCTTTCCAGCGGACTCGGACTATTGGTCGAGGCGGCCGTACACGCGGCGGAAGACGGCGCTGATCTCGACGAAGTCGTTCGCATCGTGCGCGGCATGGTCCCGCGCCTGTACCTGGTGGTCTTCGTCGCCGACCTGACGTACCTCGAGCGCAGCGGCCTGGTCTCCCGGTCGCAGGCTCTGCTGGGGAATATGCTCGGCATTCTCCCCTTTCTGACGATGGAGGACGGCAAGCTGGTGCCGATGGAGAAGGTGCGTTCGCGACCGAGGGCGTTGGAGAAGCTCGTCGAGTTCGTCAGCGAGTTCTCCGATCTGGAGCATCTGGTGCTTTTCCAGGGGCAGCCCGACTCGGGCGAGGAGTCGCGCTTGATCGTCGAGCGCCTGCGATCGCTGCATCCGGCGACGCCGATCACCGTCAGCACCTTCGGGCCTTCGGTGGCGACCTATCTGGGACCCGACAGCACCGGTATCATTGCCCTGGAACGAGAAGGCAGTCACCGATGAATCCGCCGCCCTCCTCCATCGCCATCGTCACCGACAGCGCCGCCGACATCCCGGCCGACGTGGCCGAGGCCCACGCCATCCGCGTGATTCCGGCGATCCTGGTCGTCGACGGCGAGAGCCTGGCCGACGGGCAGGGCCTATCCCGCGCAGCGTTCTACGACCGAATGCCTTCCATGCGACAACCGCCGACGACCGCGGCGCCCTCGCCCGAGGCCTTCTCGGCCGCCTACCGGGCGGCCCTCCGATCGGGCGCCTCCAATGTCCTTTCGATCCACGTCTCCGGTCGCCTGAGCGGCATCGCCGAGATGGCTCAGCGCGCGGCGGAGGCGTTCGACGGGCGGGTGCACGTGATCGACAGTGGTCAGGTCTCCCTCGGCGCCGGTTTCCAGGTGCTGGCGGCCGCCCGCGCCGCAGCCCAGGGTCGACCGCTTGCAGAAGTGCTTTCCGCCATCGAAGCCGTCCGACAACGGGTGCGGGTCGTGGCCATGATCGACGATCTCGAATACCTGCGGCGCAGCGGCCGGATCTCCTGGCTGCGCTCCGGATTGGGCGTCCTGCTCCATATTCGCGTCCTGATCGACCTGGCCGATGGGGCTGTCCGACGGCTCGGCCAGGTTCGCAGCCGGGCGAAAGCCATCGAGGCACTGGTCGAGAGGGCTCTGTCCTGGGGGGAGTTGGACCAGCTCGGTGTGCTGCACTCCGCGGCAATCAAAGACGCCACAGCCCTCGCCGCCCGCCTTGGCGGCCGGATGGGCCTCGAGCCGCAGGTCGTCGACGTGACGACGGTCATCGGAACCCACGTCGGACCGCGGTCGCTCGGCCTGGTCGGCGTGCTGGCCGGTGCGGCGCGCGGGAGTGCGCCGGGATGATCCCGTCGGCCGCTGATAAGCTGCTGAAGTACTTCGACCTGGAAGCCAGCCGCGGCTTCGACAACCGGGCCGTGATGGGCGGCCTGGAGCGGGCGGCCGAGACCTGGGAGGAAGAAGCCGGCGCCGCCGCGTTCGCCGGCGAGATCGTCGCCGAGATCGCCACGGCGCTGCGAGGCTACCCGACGCAGGAACCGGAAGCGCGCCGCGATACGTTGCAAGCCCTGCGCGCCCGCCTGCTCGAGGTCGGGGCCGGCGAAGTCTCGGGCAAGGCGGTCGAGGGCGGCACCGAATCGGTCGCCTCCGCGGACGAGGGACTCGCCGACGCCGACGAGTTGGAAGCCGGCGCAGACGAGGACCGTGAAGCGCCGCAGCGATCGAGGCCCCGCTCCGGCCCGCGCCAGGGATCGGCAACGCCGGCCGGCCCGCCGCCCGGGCTCAATGCCCCTCTGACGACGATCCCCGGCATCGGTCCCAAGTCGGCCAAGAACCTCGAGCGCCTGGGGCTGCACACGCTGGGCGACCTGCTGTGGTACCTGCCCCGCCGCTACATCGACTACAGCCAGTTGAAGACCATCAACCGGCTGTGGTATGGCGAGGAGGTCACCGTCCTGGCCACGGTCGAAGAGATGAAAGTCCGCCCGACGCGCGGCGGCCAGATGAAATTGGTCGAAGCCGTCGTCGGGGACGGCACCGGATCGCTGCGGGTGACGTGGTTCAACCAGCCGTGGATTGCCAATCAGCTTCCGGCCGGGGAAGCGGTGGCCCTGTCCGGGCGAATCGACCAGTACCTCGGGCGACTGACGATGAACTCTCCGGAGTGGGAGCCGCTCGATCGCCAACAGCTGCACACCAGCCGCATCGTCCCGGTCTACGCCCTGACCGCCGGCGTGACGGCCCGTTGGCTGCGACGGGTGATGGACTCCGTCGTCCGCCGCCTGGCGCCGCGTCTGCCCGACCCGCTGCCGACGCAAATCATCCAACGACAGGCTTTGGCGTCTCTGCCCGAGGCGATCGAGCAGATTCACTTCCCCGAGAGCTGGGACAAACTGCGCCGGGCTCAAGAGCGGTTGGCCTTCGACGAAATGCTGCTGCTGCAGCTGGGGGTGATGCGGCAGCGACAGGACTGGTCGGCGCTGGCGACGCAGCCCCTGACCGTCGACGACGAGTGGATCGTGCGTTTCCGCGCCGGACTTCCCTATCCCTTGACCCAGGCGCAGGAGACGGCCGTGGCCGATCTGCGCCGGGACCTGGCCAGCGGCCGTCCCATGAACCGGCTCCTGGAAGGCGACGTCGGCTCGGGGAAGACGGTCGTGGCGGCGGCCGCCATCGGCATCGCCGTCTCCGCCGGCGCGCAGGCGGCGCTGCTGGCGCCGACCAGCATCCTGGCCGAGCAGCACTATCAGACCCTGCGCGGCCTGCTCGAGCCCGCCTGCGGGATTCCGCCGGCCGAGGTGCGCCTTTTGATCGGCGCCACGTCCGAAAGCGAGAAGACCGAGATTCGCGCCGGCCTGGAGCAGGGCCGGATCCGGGTCGTCGTCGGCACGCACGCGCTGCTGGAAGGTCCGGTGCGCTTTGCCCGCCTCGGGCTGGCCGTGATCGACGAGCAGCATCGTTTCGGAGTCGAGCAGCGGGCGGCCCTGCGGGCCAAGGGCGAGAATCCCAACCTGTTGGTGATGACCGCCACGCCGATTCCGCGTTCGCTGGCTCTGACGGTCTTCGGCGATCTCGATGTAACCGTGCTGGATGAAATGCCCCCCGGTCGCCAGCCGATCGAGACGCGCATTCTGTTTCCGATCGAGCGCTCGCGCGGCTACAGCTTCGTCGAGACGCAGGTCGAGGCCGGCCACCAGGCCTATTTCATCTACCCGCTGGTCGAGGAGTCCGAGAAGGTCGCCGCCCGGGCCGCCGTCGAAGAACAGGAACGGCTGCAGCGCGAGGTCTTCCCGCACATCCGCGTCGGGCTGCTCCACGGACGCATGGGCGCCGACGAGAAGGACGAAGTCATGGCCGCCTTCCGCCAGGGGACCTACCCGATCCTGGTCTCGACGTCGGTCGTCGAGGTGGGTGTCGACGTCCCCAATGCGACGGTCATGTTCATCGAAGGCGCCAACCGCTTCGGACTGGCGCAGCTGCATCAGTTCCGCGGCCGGGTCGGCCGGGGCGAGCATCGTTCCTATTGCCTGCTCCTGCCGGATACCGATGACGCGGCGGAGAACGAGCGACTGCGCGCCATGGAAGAGACCAGCGACGGCTTTCGCCTGGCGGAGCTCGACCTCGAGCAGCGCGGTCCCGGCGACTTCCTCGGGACGCGCCAGGCCGGACTGGCCGATCTGCGAATGGCACGACTGACCGACGTGCGCCTGATCGAACGCGCCCGGCGCGAGGCCGATCTCCTGCTGGAGAGCGACCCCGAGCTGGCTCAGCCGGAGCACCAGGCGCTGCGGGCCCAGGTGCAGGCCGCCCTGGGATCCGGGAAGGGAGAGATCAGCTGATGGTGCGCGCCGTTTTCCCCGGCACGTTCGATCCGATTCACTACGGCCACATCGATATCGCCTTGCGAGCGCAGCGGTTGTTCGACGAGCTCATCGTGGCCGTCTACGATCGACCGCTGAAGTCGCTTCTGTTCACTCCGGAGGACCGCCTGGCGCTGGTCCAGGAAGCTTTTGCCGGGCAGGCGCATATTCGAGTGACGGTGTTCAGCGGGTTGATCGTAAACTACTGCCGACAGGTCCAGGCCCAGGTGATCGTGCGCGGCCTGCGGGTGTTCTCCGACTTCGAGCATGAATTCCGTATGGCTCTGGCCAACCACCGGCTGGCGCCGGATGTCGACGTCGTGGCGCTGATCACCAGCGAGGAGCACAGCTTCCTGACGGGAAGTACGGTGCGGGAGATCGCCTCGCTGGACGGCGACGTGACCAGCCTGGTGCCGCCGCATGTGGGGCAGGCGCTCAAGCGGCGCCTGCGTGAGCTGGGCGACGACGGGCCGGGGGTGATCCCGATGACGTCGCTGCGAGACTGATGAACCCGGTCTGCCGGGCCCTTCAGGCGGCGCTTCCAGGCTGCATTCGGCCCTCCCACGCCGGCCCCAGGACGGTCGGCCGCCCGGGCCGGGCTCGGCCGGTTGACCGTGGTATCCGTTCGGTGTACCCTTCGGCCCGAAGCTTGCACCCCGGGCGGAGAGAGAACTCCAGCCAGAGGCGGCCATGGATATCCTACATCTTGTAGATCGGCTCGAGGAGCTTTTCAACCATGCCCGCCCGATCCCGCTGACGCACAATGTCATTGTGGATGAAGACCGCTTTCTGGAGATCATCGACCAGATGCGAATTTCGATTCCGGAAGAGGTGAAGAAGTCGCAGCAGGTCATCGCCCAGCGCGACCGGCTGATGGCCCAGGCCCAGGAAGAGGCCACCCGGACCGTCGGCCTGGCCAAGTCCAAATCGGAAGAGATCGTCACCCGCGACGCCATCGTCCAGGCGGCCCAGGCTCGCTCGGAGCAGATCCTGGCGCAGGCGCGGGCCGATGCCGAAAACCTGCGGCGGGAAGCCGACGATTACATCCTGGAGGCGCTGGGCGCCCTGGAAGCGGAACTGACCCGCTTGCTGGGCCAGGCGCGCAATGGGATCTCCAAGTTGCAGCAGGATAGACAGGTCACGGCGAGCAAGGAAGAGCAGGACTAAGAAGAGCCCAGGATCGTTCCAGGGTTTCCAGGCCTTAGGTGTATCCCTTTCTGAGAAGGATAAGCACCTAGGCCCAGGCCGGCCCCCTTTCGACCAATCCACTTTTGCTCCGGCGCGGGAGATTCGCGCTCCAAACAGACGTAGAATCAATAGTTAGGCGCCCCGGCGCAAGGCAGTTCGATCAGGAACTCGCTCTCTGCGACACCGACCAACGAGTGAGGACATCATGGGCGGCAATCTCGCGAAACTCACCGCCGTTGCGGCCGCGCTAGCTCTTGCAGTCATCCTCGCGGCATGCACGAGTGGAAGCCGATCATCTGGCTCCACCTCCAGAACATGCACCGTAAGCCACCCCACCAGCAGCGGGTCTCAACTGTTCCTTGACCCTGAGAATGATCCAAATGCGGTGACCATGATACCCAATGGCACGAGCTGCACTTACCTCGGCTCGTTCACCTACACCGAAGCGGGCGTTGAGATCCCCATGTACAAGCTCTCTTGCTCGGGAAAGACAGGCTACATGAATAGGAAATTCGCCAAGTGCCCTTGACCTTTTTCAGGCGTATCCGATGTACAAGACACATTCGGGGCGCCTAACAACTCGCTGGAGCCGACCCGGCCAGCCTGGGTTAGCCATTCCGTGCGATACTAGTCTTGGGCTGGCCGGGCGGCTCATCTCGAGGCCGTTAGGCGGCATTCGACGCCGCGGCGAGGCGACTCTAGGGCGCACAACTGGCGATTCCGATATCCGCCATGCCGGCCGGTGCATCGGGGATCGCGGTTGTCCAGAACTTTTCGAAAGGCACTTGCGCGTGCGGCATGGGGCGGCCGGTTCCCGTACACACATCGACATTGATCTGACTACTCAAATCGCTGAAGCCAGTGAACGTCGTGAAATCTTTGTCTTCTCCCAATGCCATATGGCACATCTGGCAATAGGGCTTTGATATCCATTGATACGTCGTGTCGTGACCCTGCCAGCCCGCCGGCGTTACCGCAGCGCCCGCCGCATTGCCTTCGCCGTGCACACCGCCCGGCCCGGTCTGATAGAGGCTGTTGATGAATCGGACAATGGGGCGGTTGGGATTGGTGTCATTGGGCCTGCTCTCCACGACGATCTCGTTTAGTTTGCGCAATGCTTCCTGCTGATCGGTGAGGCCAAAACCAGCCGCGCCCGAGTACCCAAACGTCACCACGTCAAAGGGCAGATAGGTTGCGCCTACGACGAATACGCTTCCCGGTCGACTTGCCTTGTCCAGGCGCCCACCATGACACGCCATGCAAATTCCGGGAGTGGGTTTGAGTCCTTCAACGTCCAGCGCTGCATCTGAAACAAGTTCATCGTTCTTACCATAGGTAAAGAAACTCACCCGATTCAAATAGGTGACGGTCACGTCGAATTGGCCATTTCCGTTCGCTGGCACATCGTCGTTGGAGCGCAGGAACAGGCGTTGCGATGAAGGGCCTGTGTTAGTGATGACACTTGATGCGCCGATCGGGAAATAGCTGAAGCCTGGTCCCAGGCGCCCGATCAAGGAAAACGGCGTGGCACTTGGCAGTGGAAAATTCCCGTTGGTGGTCCTGGTGGTATTTCCATTGGCACCGGTGGGCGGGTCACCCAGGAAACCGGACCAGATGGCGCCTGTCGCAGTAATGGCAACCGAATCACCGGGAAGGATATCGAGGCCCGTGTCCACGTCACGCAGATCACAAGGCGTCGGCTGGCCGAATGCCGAACCGCAGACCAGGTTGGGAGGAGGAGCGCCGTTTGACTCAAGTACCGTCGCTTTGGTTATCTCCGCAACATTGCGCGCCTCCATCGCAACCGTCGCAAACGGATCCCGCTCTGCGACTGCGTCGTTCAATGACAGGGCCTCATTGGGCCACATCATATTGGGGCCGTTCACGAATGGCGGCGGTCCGAAATTGGCCACGTAGCACGCGATGATTAGGGGTTCCGCCGGCCGGCGACGGCAGTGCATGTTGCGGCCAAAGCGCAGATCCGCCTCGTTGTAGTAGGTGGCTTCGATTTCGCCGCCGTCATTGACATTGAATCCGTTGCGCGCCTTGAAATCGTCTAACGTCTCACGGCGCTCGCTACCGCCGGGCAGCGCAGTGATGGCACCGATGTCTCGATAGTATTGATCGGCATCCGTGGCGTCATTCGCCTTCCTGGTGAGCCACTGCACATTATGACTGGGAGTGGGCCTTGGCGGCGATGACGGCTGCGCAGTACAGCCGCTTCCTGCCAATACCGTCAAGGCAGTTAGGGTAGCCACGGATATCAGCATGCCGAACAATCGCGCGGAGAGCTTCATACCGACCTCACAACTCCGAAGCCAATGTTGCCAAGGCAGAGGAGCCTAGAGCCCCCATTACGGCTAGCGAATCCAATTGTACCACGCGCCCCCGGCCGCTGCGTTGGCCTGCGAGGGCCGCAAAAGTGCTCAGCGTACAAGCGATCAGCCTCAGCGTCGATCCCTCATTCCGCGCCCGCTGCCTATAAGGGTCCTTCCGGCTCGTAAAGTGGGGGAGCAGCGACCTCGTGGACGTACATCCAGCCATCGCCCTCCTCAACAGGCCCAAATCCGAATGCCGCCTAACAACTCGATGGAGCCGACCCGGCCAGCTGCGAGGAATCGAGTCCAGTGCTAGTATCGAAGAGCTGGCCGGGCGGCTCATCTCGAGGCCGTTAGGCGTGCCAGTGGCGGTCCAAACAACAGGTTGGTTGGCGATAGATGAACCCACCCTCAATGCGCTTCCTCGCAGCCACTGGCGTTCTGTTCGTCACCGCTGTCGCAATTCGCCTCGTTCTTATCGCCTGGGTGCCAACAGCTCCCGCCTCCGATTTCTGGTCATACTTCCAGAGAGCCTCCAGCCTGGCCGACTCTAGGACATACGAAGCAATCAAAGGCAGGGCCGACGCGACCTTTCCACCGGCCTACGCTCTCATCCTCGCGCCGGCGTTCTCGCAGACATCAGACCGACTGAGCGCTGCAAAGGCCATCAACGCTGTCCTCGCTGGGCTTTCCGTCATCCTGATGGCACTCCTTGGTCGACGTCTCGCCGGCGAGAACGCCGGACTCGTCGCGGGCGCCGTCCTCACGGTGTATCCACGGGCCGCGATGACTCCCCTACTCATCGCATCAGAGAACCTCTTTCTTCCCCTCCTCCTCGCCTACCTCATCCTACTTCTCAGAAACCGCGATGACGGCTCTACCACCATCGTCCTTGTCGCGGCCGGCGCGACCAGCGGACTCCTAACACTCACCCGATCCATCGCCTATCCCCTCTGGCTGCTCTGGCCGTTGTCGTGCATCGGACTCGGTCTTACAAGATCCAAGTTCATCAAGCAAGCACTAGTCGTTGCCGTCGTCGCAAACGCCGTGCTTCTTCCTTGGGCCCTGCGTAATCGTCATACTCTCGGCGTCTTCACTCCCTTCACTTCCACGTCAGGCCAAGACTTGTTCATCGGCAACAACTCCAACGCGCCTGGTTATTGGTACCCATTCACCAGAGACATCGAAGCGCTGGCGCCAGGTTGGGGAGAGAACACGGTGATGGGCCGTGATCGCATCGCTGGCCGAGTTGCGCTCGAGTGGATCACCTCCCATCCCGCCGAGGCCGTTGCCCTCTACATCGAGAAGTTGCGCATCATGCTTCGGGACGAGACATTCGTTGCGTTCTTTGCCGTCTACGGCTCGAACATTGAGCCTCCTTGGCCGGGCATCGATGTTCTCGACGGTCCACATGCTCTCAAGGCGGCCGCACTCGACCTCGATCATGCCCTCAACTACTCCTACGTTGTCCTGTCCCTTCTGGAGCTGTGCGGCCTCCTTCTTATCCTCCTGTTCCCTTCCGCTTTCCGCATGAATCAGACGGTCCGTCCAAAGGCCGTGCTACTCATTGCTGCGGGGCTTTTCTTCCCCCTCTCAGCAGCAGCTTTCCACGTCTCTTCCAGATACAGATGGCCCCTTACCGACTCCTGGATCCCATTTGCTGCCGTCGCGCTAGTCGCCGGCGCGGCACTAGCACGGAGGAAGTCCCAACCCAGGAGCAGTGACCTTGGGCCCGCCTAACACCTCGCTGGAGCCGACCTGGCCAGCCCGGATCCTTGAATTGCGTTCTATACTAGCCATGGGCTGGCCGGGCGGCTCATCTCGAGGCCGTTAGGCAGCTTACTGCAACTCGCGCTAGGCCCGAAGGAGGAGCTCGGATGCAAAGCCCCCGCAGACCCCATCACTCATCCTTCCTCGGGAACCCGTTCGCCTCACCCCTCTGCCTTGGGTCAGCCCTCGCCTTTCTCACCGCGACTTCTTGCTCGGGGGCGAACACATCCCCACCTCCGACCACATCGGCTTCTCCTCCAGAGCTCGCCTCACCATCCCCGACAGCAACCCCAGCATTTGAACTACTAACCCTAGAGGCTATCGCCTCCTGCCAAGTCACGCTTCCCAACCACATCTCTCCCCCAGTCGATCATTACGCTTCCCCATACTCCGACTTTGGCAACGAAGACGGCACTCTTTTCACGCAGCTTTGGCCTGCCGGAATCGTCGTCTTCTCGCCAAATGGCCCAGGAAGCAAGGGCCCAGACGGCTTACTGGACATGAAGTGGCCGTGGTACCGGACCGTAGCCGGCGATGTATTAATCACCTTTCGGCGCCTCGATGCCCCCGCCCCGCCAACCCCGACGGTCACCCTCCGAGGCGCGGAGGACGGATACGGCGAAGTCGGCTTCGAACCTGGGAGCATCGTCTTCACAACCCCAGGGTGTTGGGAGGTGACGGCAAACGTTAGCAGGCACACCCTAACGTTCGTAACCTTAGCCGTGAGACTGGCATTCGACCCAGCGCGAATGATGTGGTCGCCCTCGCCCGATCTACTTCACAGCGACACAGACCTACAGGGATATCCTGGCTCCATCGCCGAGGTTTGGCTCGATCCTAATGGAGGGCGGATCACCATCGAGACAAGCCAAGCGCCCCTGGAGCCGCTTCCGCCTCAGAATAGCGCATCAACCTTGGGCGCAGTTGTCCACGCACAGCCCGCCACTTGTGTCCAGGGCGCCGCGGATACCTCGGGGCAATGGGACAGCGAGGCTGATGCCGGCTCCATTACCTGGAGCGAAGGTGGCCTGTTCTACCGCATCGGGCACGTAGCACTTGGACTTAGCTGCTTCGATATGCTCCGAATGGCCGCATCGTCATTCTGAGCGCCCATGCATGGCGTGTTCCGAAGGCACCCGATTCCTCAAAGCCCTCTTCGGAAGCTGCCTAACAACTCGATGGAGCCGACCCGGCCAGCCAGGTGTCGGTTTCGGCGCGATACTAGGCTTCGGCTGGCCGGGCGGCTCATCTCGACGCCGTTAGGCGGCTTGGCCTTGAAAACATGCTTTCCACCGCAGGAGGTGCCGTGATGGATGTCTTCCTCAATCTTCTCCGGGTCATCCACATAACCAGCGTCATACTGATGGCGTGGCCGTTCTACGCCCTCGTCGCCGTCAACCAGCGAGCTCGCCTGGGTCCTCCGCTCGGAGATCGTGCCGATACCTACCTAGAGAACATCATCAAGAACCGAACGATCCCCTGCTACGTCTTTCAGCTCTCGGCCCTTCTGTCAGGCCTTCTCATCATCCTCCTGAGAGGCCTCGGCCTCTCCTACGTCCTGGCGAACCCGATCCTCGCGGCCAAGCTTGGTCTGCTCATCGCACTTGGTGCCCTCCTCACCTATGTCTACACCGCTCTCCAGCCCAAGATTGACGCTTCTTTCCATGAACTCGCTTCGGGCGCCGCCTCCCAGGACTTGACACAGCGAATCGCCTCCCTCCGTCTCAGAAGAAAGCGTGTGGCATCGATCTGCCTCTTCTGCGTGCTGACCGCCGCCATGCTAGGTCTTCAGGTGTGGGCGGCCTTTCCCATATGGCTGACCGCAGTTCTCGTCCTGGTCATTGCAGCCTTTGTTTGGCGAGCGTACTCAAGCGTCACACCATACGGGTGGGCCTAGCTTTGGGAGACAACCTTCTCAAGACGCTCTTTCCGCCAAGCCGCCTAACAACTCGATGGAGCCGACCCGGCCAGCCAGGTGTCAGTTTCGGCGCGATACTAGCCTTGGCTGGCCGGGCGGCTCATCTCGAGGCCGTTAGGCGGCCTTTACTGGTAGCTCGCCATTCTCGCTCGGCGGACGTATGCCCGGCACGCGTAATGAATTGTCTCTTTCGCGGAGAAGATAGTGAGTTCTACGGTTGATGTCGCCGTTGTCGGGGCCGGCCAGGCTGGTTTGTCTGCCAGCTATTTCCTTGGCCTGGACCAGGTTCACCACGTCGTGCTGGAAGCTGGCGAGATCGGGCAGTCATGGCGTATTCACCGATGGGATTCCTTCCACCTGAACACTCCCAACTGGTCCAACGGGCTCTCTGGCATGGAGTTTCATCCACAAGAACCGCATGCCTTCGCCACCGGGAATGAACTGTCTGCGTACTTTGAGGGATACGCCACCAACTTTCACCTGCCCATCATGCCACGAACCAGCGTGACTAATCTTCAAAGAACTTCGAACGGCTTGTATGTGCTCCGGACGGAGTCTGGGGAAATGCTGGCCAAGGCTGTGGTACTCGCGTCGGGAGGAATGACCCGTCCCCGCGTGCCGGAAGTAGCCCGCCGCCTGACCGACGACCTCGCGGTGCTCTCTGCCGGAACCTACAGAAACCCCGAAGCTCTTCCCAAAGGTGCCGTGCTCGTTGTCGGAAGCGGCCAGTCGGGGTGCCAGATAGCGGAAGACCTGCTCGAAGCTCGGCGTGAAGTCTATCTCTCGGTCAGCAGAGTTGCGCGGGTGCCGCGGTCATACCGAGGCCGAGACATCGTCGCTTGGTGGAAGGACATGGGCTTCTGGGATGTCAAGCTGCCCCAGCTGGAGGATCAGTCTCTCCAATTCGCCGCGCAGCCCCAAGTCTCGGGGACTCGCGGAGGCCACACAGTCAGCCTCCAATCGTTGGCTCGAGATGGCGCTGTTCTTCTCGGGCGGGTTCTTGATGTCGATCGTCGAGCCTTGAGGCTTGACAGGAGCGTTCCCGAATCCATGCGCTTTGCGGACGAAAAGTCACGGGCATTCAAGGCTGCTATCGATGCTCACATAGAGCGGGAGGGAATCAAGGCAGAAGGGGCACTGCCAGATCCCGGCGAACCCACGCTCCCTGACTCTAGGGAATTCAAGGAGATTACAAATCTCGAACTTCGCAGCGCGGGTATCTCAAGTGTGGTCTGGTGCACTGGCTTTGACGCCGATTGGAGTTGGGTGCAGGTGGACATGTTTGACCAAGCCGGCCGGCCTCGTCACAACAACGGCGTAACGGAGTTTCCAGGGCTCTACATACTCGGAATGCCATGGCTGTCTGCCAGGAAGAGTGGCATTCTATTGGGAGTCTCGGAAGACGCAGCACGAATCGTTGAGCACATTCTCGCCCACGTGCTCTCCGACCAGGCCGCCTAACAACTCGATGGAGCCGACCCGGCCAGCTGCGGCGAATCGGGTCTAAGATAGGTTCGAAGCGCTGGCCGGGCGGCTCATCTCGAGGCCGTTAGGCAGCCCCATGATGTCGAGTAGGCAGTCCCGCGGCATACTCACGGAGTAGCGATGAAAAACGCTCGCGAGCTCGTCGGATGGGCGTTCTGGCTCAAGTGGATGATTGCATCCGCTCTTGGCAGCGCCGCAGGAGTGATCTGCTGGCTCGCGTTAGGCGCAACACTTGAAGCTGCAGGCCTTGAATCCGGCTCTCCCAGCATCGTGGCTCGCACTCTCATCCCAGGCGTTGTTGGGGCCGCGTTCGGAACTCCATTCGGGATAGCCCAGTGGCTTATCCTGAGAGGGAGGGTTGGTCGGGCCGGCCGGTGGGTGCTAGCGACCGCTCTAGGTTACATCGTCGTGTTTATCTTCGGTGCCACTGCCTTCCCTCAAGAAGCCTCTGTGGAGCTTTCCGCCCCACAAGAAATCATGTTAGGTGCTGTCCTTGGCGCGGCGGTAGCCCTCCCTCCGAGCATTCTGCAATGGCTCCTCGTCTTGCGTCGGCAGATCTTCAAAGCCGCCTGGTGGGTCTTCGCGAGCGCCGCCGGATGGGCCCTGGGCTTTGCTATCAGCTTTGCGCTAAGGCTGGCCTTCGGTGAGCTCACTTTTATTGCGGGCCCCGTCATAGCCCTTGCCCTGACTGGCCTCGCCATGCTTCGGCTCGTGAGGCTCACTGGAACAACCGAAGCTCGTGTACAAACCCTTGATTGACGGCGCAAACACAACGGGGCTGCCTAACAACTCGATGGAGCCGACCCGGCCAGCCAGGTGTCGGTTTCGGCGCGATACTAGGCTTGGCTGGCCGGGCGGCTCATCTCGAGGCCGTTAGGCAGCAAGCACTCCAAGGGTGAGGCATTTCCAGGGGGCGGCAATGAAGAGACAAGTTCGCGTGAAATCAGAGAAGACTCTCTACACCTTCGCCTCTTGAGCGAAAGCTTGGTCCCGGGGAGAAACTCGATATCCTCACCAAACACTTGATGTCGTCGATCGATGCCACCAATAGGCCCTTCCACACGTTCTCGGTCCTCTTTAGATTCAGGAACGCGCTCGTCCACGGCCGAACCGAGCATCTCACGGCCGAGTCCACGCAATTCCTGTCAGGAGATGCCATCCCTAGGTTGCCCGAAACGAAGTGGGAGAAGATGATTTCGCAAGGAATGGCAGAGCGCTTCCTCGCCGACACGAAAGGTATGATCCAGATCCTCCAAGCCAACGCCCGCCTCGAACCTGGGCTTCTATTCACTCCTGAGGAGGCCGGCTGGTGCGAGGAGCCAGTGGATTGAGATCAGCGAAGAGTCCGCTGATTACTCGGTGGGACCCCAGCTTGCTGCCTAACAACTCGATGGAGCCGACCCGGCCAGCCAAGTGTCGGTTTCGGCGCGATACTGGCTTTGGCTGGCCGGGCGGCTCATCTCGAGGCCGTTAGGCAGCCTCTCGATGAAAGGGGAGACTCCATGGCTTTCGTTCCGTGGAACAGCCAACCGTTGCAGGTTTGGGCCAGAAAGCACGCTCCAGGCCAATCGATCACCTTGGGCGGCCATCAGACACACTACATCGAAAGGGGAGAAGGCCGTCCCGTCATCCTCATACACGGGTTCTTCTACGACACCTACATGTGGCACAACAACATAGAGACATTGGCCACCCAGTTCAAGGTCTACGCTATCGATCTCTGGGGCTTCGGGTACAGCACCCGAGAGCCTTTGGACTACGGCTATTCCCTCTATTCCCAGCAGCTTCTCGAATTCATGGATGCACTTCGCATTCAGAAGGCATCCCTCATCGGCCAATCCATAGGGGGAGGAGCCATCGTCAAGTTCGCCACTTCCCATCGGGATCGGATCGATAGGGCAATCCTCGTCGCCCCTGCGGGGATGCCCAATCCGCTACCTCTGATGGCGAGGATCGCCAACTTCCCGCTCGTCGGCGAGGTAATGTACGGCCTGCAATCGGACTTCATGCGGAAACTAGCTCTCAGGAGAAACTTCATCCACAACCCCGCCCACATCACCGATGCCTACTTCCAGAACGTAACCCGTTTTCACAAGATCAGGGGGACGTCCGAAGCAATGCTCACAATGCTCCGCAAACGCTTCTTTGATACCCTTCTCGGTGACGTCCAGTCTTTGCGGGACACTGACCTGCCCACGCTCATTGTGTGGGGCCAGGAGGATCAATCTGTACCAGTTGAACGCGGCCAGACGATGCACGCAATCCTGAGAGGATCCCGATTACATATCATCCCCGATGCCGGTCACTGTCCTCATGACGAACAATCTGAGTCGTTCAACCAGCTGGCGCTCGCCTACCTCTCTGAGAGACTCGAGGCTGCCTAACAACTCGATGGAGCCGACCCGGCCAGCCCAGCGTTTGACTTTAGCGCGATACTAGTCTTCGGCTGGCCGGGCGGCTCATCTCGAGGCCGTTGTACGCCCTAGAAGGTCCGTCAAAGAACCGAATGACTCTGGCCCCGAACCTGAAGAGCGTCGCCCTCCAAGGAGGCGCGCTCCTTGCTCCCGAACCCTTCCGGCGCACGCTGCCTGCCAGCCGGGGATCTCGCTCCCCATGGCACGGGTCTGGGGCGTCCAACAACTCGATGGAGCCGACCTGGCCTGCCGGGTCCCGTTGCCAGCGGCCGCTGATTGACTCTAGCCAGGCTGCCGGCGTATCCTTTCCTTGAAGCTGGTCCTGAGCCGAGCGCACGGAGCCCGGGAAGCTGGTCTCTCCCGGCGGTCCGTTGCCCTTGGCGGCCAGGCGGCTCATCTCGAGGCCGTTAGGCGGCTGCGTGGTGGCCCGTTGAGATGATCTTGGCGAGGTCCTTCTTTGAAGCCCCGAGGGCCAGGAGCGACCGAAACATGAGATCGAGCGAGACGGTAGAGTCCCCCGCTTCGATCTTCGCTACACGAGATTGGCTCGAGCCAAGGAGCTTCGCCAGCCGAACTTGCGAGATCTTCTTCCGAACCCTCATCTTGCGCACGTTGTCACTGAGCGCTAGGCGAACCTCAACGAAGGCGGCTTCCTCTGGCGTGAGACCAAGGAACTCCTCCGCTCCGCCGACCCTCCAACCTTTGGCCTGGAGATGCTCAAGCTTCCTCTTGTCCATTCCACAACCTCCCCACTCTGAACTACCCGTCGTAGTCCGCCAGTCTCCGTCTGCAGGCATCCACAACCAGCTTAGGAATGGCTCTGCTCTTCTTGGAGAATACTTCCAACACAATGATCGCGTCTTCGTCGATACGGTACACTACTCGCCAGGTTGCGCCCCGATCAGCAATACGAAGCTCGTGGCACTTGGCGCCAATGACAGGCATGGGACGTGAATGCGGCAAACCGAGTCGTTCCCCACGCTGCAGCCTTCTCAAAAGCACACCGGCTTCGACCCGCGCCTCGGTGGAAAGCGGTGGACTTCCTATCCGACCATGGAGCCACACGAGTGGCTTGTCGCCGGCCATCGCCCACCACTATATGTCATTTCTGACATGCTGTCAAGCGCGGGATTTGCAGCTGCCTAACAACTCGATGGAGCCGACCCGGCCAGCCAGGTCTCCGTTTCGGCGCGATACTAGTCTTGGCTGGCCGGGCGGCTCATCTCGAGGCCGTTAGGCAGCAGCCAAGTGCGCGATTCAGACGCCCCGCACGCGACGGCGGCCGCGTCAAGCAGCCACACCAATGGGAAAACTCTGCGATGGGTCACGACGCCTTCTTCCGAATATGGGAAACAACCTGGATGACAATTCCCCAAGTTCCAGATGAGCCCGTTGCGCTGGCTGCTCGACACGGTGCCGGGATGGACTGGCTATAATAGGTCTGCGGTTCCCGAGATTTGTTCCTAGAAGGGATGCGCTCCCAATGTTGAATCTAAACTCGGTCATGATTGGAACGAAACAACCCAAGGCCTTGGCTGCCTTCTATGAAAGGGTCCTGGGAAAGCCAGCCGAATGGGTTGATCAAGATAGCGGCTTTTGGGGATGGCAAGTGGGAAGTACCTCCCTTTCCGTGATGGATCACTCTGAGATGGGCGGTAACGCAAAGGACCCAGGACGTGTCATGTTCAACTTTGAAACCCCGCAGGTCAAATCGGAGTTTGAGAGAATCAAAGCCTACGGCGCGGCGGTCATCAGGGAGCCCTATGAAATGGGAGGGGGATGGATCGCAACGCTGGCGGACTTGGATGGGAACTACTTCCAACTAGTGACCCCGATGCAGACCCCCTCCTAGCGCCCAAGAAAGTGAAATAGTGCCGAAGCGCGATGGACGGACGCCATTCCATTTCGCTGCTGCCTAACAACTCGATGGAGCCGACCCGGCCAGCTGCGTCGAATCGGGTCTAAGATAGGGTCCAAGAGCTGGCCGGGCGGCTCATCTCGAGGCCGTTGGGCGGCTTGCTCGCCAGAACGAATCACCTTATGCCATAAGGAGGTGATCAGGTTGAGAAAGCAATACTTTCCGCCATCTCGCGCAGTCGCTAAACGACAGTAAATTCAGAGACAAGTAAAGGGGATGAGTCATGTCTAAGCAATGGATTCTTGCAGGCACGTATTTCGAGGCGTGCAACTGTGATGTTGTCTGTCCCTGTTTCTTCGGAAGTCCTCCCACCGGGGAAGAATGCACGGTCTTCGTCGCTTGGCACATCGACGATGGGAAATTCGATGATATCAGACTAGACGGTCTTAGCGTCGCTCTGGCTGCGCATCGTCTTCGCATGGCGAGTTGGAAGGATGAAGGAAGCGGTTGCTTATTGTATGTCGACGAAAGAGCCACTCAGGATCAAAAGGTCGCCCTGACCAAGATCTTTTCTGGCCAAGTTGGTGGGGTTCCCGTGTTGCTGACACGTGTAGTCGGTCGATTGTTGGGGGTCGGAAGTGCGCCGATCGCATACAAGGCCGAGGGGAAAAAGCGAAGCCTAAGGATACCAGAGGTGATAGATCTCGAGATCGAAGCTCTCCCCGGTCAAGATGGCACTGAGATCACGCTGAGTAATCTCCCCAACACCTTTCATCGATCTATGGTCCTGGCGAAGTCCCAGCGGCTGAGCTATCATGACCATGGACTTCATTGGGAAGTATCAGAGAAAAACGGCTGCTACTCACCATTCGCCTATCAGGCAGGCTAGCCAGTGTTGTGGAACATCACCCAAGGTGTGCTAAAACGGGATCGCGCCATTGTGGTCGCAGGTTTAGCGACCATCATTGTGCTTGCGTGGGCGTATGTGGTTTACCTCTCTTCCAACATGACAGGTATGGCGCTCAATCGCGGTTCAGGCATGGACATCCATCCCGCGCAGATGTCCATGCCCAACACTCATGTATGGGGGAGTGGAGCCATTCTTTTCACCTTCCTGATGTGGGCGGTGATGATGATGGCAATGATGACCCCTTCGGCAACGCCGATGATTCTCACGTTTGCCAAAGTCAATCGTCAGCGACATGCAGGCCAAACGCCCATCCCTGCGACGATAGTATTCTTACTCGGCTACTTGATGGTGTGGATTTCGTTCAGCGCAGGGGCCACTCTTGTTCAGTGGGGATTGCATTCAGCCGCGTTGCTTTCGCCGGAGATGATAAGCGTCACTCCTCTCTTGGGCGGGATCTTGCTCATCCTGGCTGGCGTGTATCAATTCACGCCACTAAAGTACATCTGCCTATCGCGTTGCCGCACGCCACTCGGCTTTCTCATGACCGAATGGCGAGAAAGAACCAAGGGCGCGCTTATCATGGGCATGCGACATGGCATCTACTGCGTCGGTTGTTGCTGGCTGCTGATGGCCTTGCTCTTTGTAGCCGGAGCGATGAACTTACTGTGGGCCGCACTAATTGCGGGGTGTGTTCTTGTTGAGAAAGTAGTTCCGGCAGGACAATGGGTAAGTCGAACAATCGGTGCGCTTACGGCTGGATGGGGAGCATGGTTACTCATTCGAGCATTAGGAGCGTAAAAGGCCGCCTCGATGTGAGCGGAAGGTTTCCCAAACACACAGCCGCCCAACTACTCGATGGAGCCGACCCGGCCAGCCAGGTCTTGCGTTTGGCGCGATACTAGTCTTGGCTGGCCGGGCGGCTCATCTCGAGGCCGTTGTACACCCTCGAAGGCCATTCAGAGACAGGATCAGTCCGGTTCTTCAATTGAAACGCGTTGCCCGCCAAGGAGGCGCGCTCCTTGCTCCCGAACCCTTCCAGCGCACGGCGCCCGCCAGCATTGGATCTCGCGTTCGAAGAAGCAAGTACTGGGCGTCCAACAACTCGATGGAGCCGACCTGGCCTGCCGGGTCCCGTTGCCAGCTGCCGCTGATTGACACTGGCCTGCCTGTGAGCGTATCCTTGACTTGAGGCTGGCCCTGGGCCGAGGGCGCGAGCCTGTGCAACTGGTTTCTGCCCAAGCTGCCCTGCCCTCGCCGGCCAGGCGGCTCATCTCGAGGCCGTTAGGCGCACCTTGTCTGGTCCCGAGGGGGCTCCATCAGTGGAGATCAGTGAATGGCAGAATTGAGCGAATCAACGTGGGAGAAAGTCCGCGCGCTCTTCCCACCTGCCCAACACCAAGCCGTCGCGGACCTCCTTCTATTCGACTGCGGCAACAATCTCCCCTACCTTGAGAACGTTGACAAAGAAGGCCTGGAACGCTACCGCTTCGCTGCGCTCAAGATGAGCAATGGAAGTCTGACCAGGCTCCGTGAGGCGATCGAACTCGCCAAGAGCGACTGGCGCGATCTCCTCGTCGCCGCTGGATTCGCTGCATCTGCCGATGCCCACAAGCGCTGGCGCGTCAGCAAGCCCAAGTGAAATCGAGCCCGCAGGCGTCACTAGAAGAAAGGTGCGCCTAACAACTCGATGGAGCCGACCCGGCCAGCTGCGCCGAAATGGGTCTAAGATACTATCGAAGCGCTGGCCGGGCGGCTCATCTCGAGGCCGTTCGGCGTCCCGGATCTGTCTTGCACGGCGAAGGAAGCACAGATGAACACCCGATCCATTCTTGCCTACGGCTCCGTCCTCGTGGTCCTGGTCGGCTCCCTCGTTCCCCTCATCACCCTTCGCTCGTTTCCCGGGTACATTGATGCTTGGATTAGCCTGTTAGTGTTCCTGGCACCGGCCTACTTGCTAGTGGCCCTCATCTTGCTTTCCCGCCGCCTATCCCCTGTCGCACTCACAAGAACCGCTCTTTCCTTCCTTGCATTGCTCACCCTTGGCTTCGTCCTGGGCCGCGTGTTCCTATGGTTCCTGCTCATATTCGCCCTCGGCGCTGCCATTCTCATCTGGGCATCACTCAAGACAAACCAAACCAAGCCGAGGGCACCCTAGGCTTTCGCCTTCAGCTTGTGCTGGAGAAATGTTGGCTATCGCCTTCCTCGAACACCAGCATCCCAGCAGTCCCTAGTCATATCCCAACCCTCGGGCCGCCGAACAACTCGATGGAGCCGACCCGGCCAGCCGAGTGTTTGGCTTTCGTGCGATACTAGCCTTGGCTGGCCGGGCGGCTCATCTCGAGGCCGTTAGGCGTCCCTGGCTCCGTCCGGGCCGGGCGTGGGTCCGGCCAGGTAGAGCATTGAGTTAAGGCGAACCGT
>Ga0209109_10000272_pt1 | contig 25530 bp, 23 predicted proteins | sample Rifsed10ft2_FD_184004 | JGI IMG/M metagenome (GOLD analysis project Ga0209109, IMG submission 184004) | Soil microbial communities from Rifle, Colorado, USA - sediment 10ft 2 (version 2) | ecosystem: Environmental > Terrestrial > Deep subsurface > Rock core/Sediment | place: Rifle, Colorado... | reverse complement strand
CTCGCTACGCCGTCGATGCCGTCGAGGCCTTCGGCCGGCTCCTTGCCCATGAGGCGTAGGACGGTCGGGAAGACGTCGGCGGTGCGGAAGTTATCCGCCGCGATGGGGTGGCTGAAGATGACGGGGACGTGCATCTGGGGCGGGACGAGGGCGCCGTGGGTGGAGTGATGCTCCGGGATCTCCCAGCGGGCGCGCAGGTCGAAGCCCTGCTTGGCGCTGACGACGAGGTCGCCCGAGCGCTCGGCGCGGAAGAGCTGGGGCAGCTGCAAGCAGGCGTCCGGCCGGGACGAGTCGAAGGTGAGGCGCAGGACGGCCTCGGCGTCGCAGCCGCTGAAGGCGCCGCAGCCGAGGGGGTCTTCGCCGCGGAAGTCGTAGGAGCAGAGGCCGTCGCGCCAGCGGACGGTGCCTTCGCCGGCGGCGGTGCGCAGGCGGACACCACCGTCCGCCATCTGCCCGGCGACAAGGTCGACGCCTTCGACAGCGAGCAGGGCCTGCGGCACCTGCCGCGCCTCGATCTCCTCCCACGGGGTGCGGCCGCGCCAGCCGTCGCCGTTGCGGAAGTAGATCTGGGTCATGCCGTTGCCGGAGACCATCTCGGCGCAGTGGGCGTCGCGGCGCCAGAGGCGGGGGTAGTAGAGGCAGGGGAAGCCCAGCCCGTCCAGCTTCCGGGCGACGTCGATGTGGGTGTGGGTGGCGGAGTGGCCGTGGTCGCTGCCGACGACCCAGAGCGTGTCCTCGTCCTTGCCGCTCTGCCGCAGGACGGCCCGCGCCTCGGCTACGGCGCGGTCGATTGTGCGGTAGGAGTGGATGACCTTGGGCGCGCGCGGGTCGCGCTCGTGGGAGTGGCCGTCGACGCCGTTGAAGGCGCAGGCGATGAACTCGGGCGCCTCTTTGGCGGCGCGGACGAGGGCGCGGGCGGCGACGGCGTCGGCCAGGCGCCAGGCGTGCAGGTAGTGCCCGATTGCGTAGACGAGGGGCTTGATTCGGCGCGTGAGGTTGTCCCTGGGGTCGCTGCCCTTGGTGAGAAGGTTGAGGATGTTGCGCGAGGAGCCGAAGTAGTCGAACCAGGTGGGGCGGTCCGGCAGGTCGGCGTCGAAGCTCATCGCCTCGCGGCCGCTGTAGCTGGCGAGGCCGGGACGGCTCCAGCGGGACGACTCGTAGTTGGCGCGGGAGAGCCAGCGATAGCCGGGGACGTTGGCCGTGCCGGGAAAGAGGCCCATGAAGTAAGGGATGTAGGCGGGGCCCGTGGTCGAGGGGAAGCAGGTAACGGCCTTCTTGACGCCGCCGCCGGCCTCGGCGAGGGCAGCGAGCGCGGGCAGGTCGCCGGCGGCGATGAGCTCGCTGAGGACGTCGTAGGTGGCGCCGTCGATCATGATGAAGATCAGGCGCGAGTAGCGGCCCTTCGACCCCGTGCTCATCGCCACGATTTTACGCGGCGCGGCGAATCGGCGCCGCACGTTCGCGTGATGGAGCTAGGCGCGCGACGGCATCCGGCGCTGCGCCCGAAGACGATCGGGAGGGCGTTACGCCCGCGAAATGGGCCGACTGGCCCTGATGCAGGTTGTAACGTTTTCGGCAGCTGCATCGTTAGGAAGCTAAGACGGCCATGACGGCCGATCGACAACGGCAGGGACGCGAGACAGGTAGTCAGGCCCCCCGAGATGGGCCTGGCGTGCTGGCTTTGGGGCCAGGGAACTGAAGGACTCGTGCCTGCCCGTCCGGCAGGCAAGCCTGCCGCCCCTGATGCTCGCGCCTGCTCCTCGCGCTGCCGAAGGGCGGGGAGAAAGTGAACGGCACGCGCGAGCAGATGATCGTCCAAAACCTACCTCTCGTGGCCTTCGTCGTTGGCAAGATGTCGGACGAGTCGGGCTCCAGCCCCATCGACCGCGAGGACGCGCTGGCGTACGGCATCGAGGGGCTGATCCAGGCGGTGGACAACTACGACCCGGAGCGGGGCACCACCTTCGCCAGCTTCGCCATCCGCCGCATCCGCGGCTCGATCCTGGACGCCATCCGGCGCATGGACATCCTGCCCCGCTCGCTGCGCAAGAGCGCTCGCGAGGTGGAGCGGGCCAACCTGGAGCTGGCGACGATGCTCGGCCGCTGGCCGACGCTGAAGGAGCTGGCCCTGAAGCTGAAGATGCCCATCGATCAGGTGCGGACCATCGTCGGTCACAGCGGTTCGCGCGTCGTCTCGCTAGAGCGGATGATGGGAGAAACGACGCCTGAAGGCGGCTCGACGCCGTGGGAGGCGCCGGATACGGACGAGCTGGCGGACCCGGCGGCCTGGACCGACCGCAAGGCGGCGATGCAGCTCCTGGGCACCGCGCTGAGCTCGCTATCGGCTCGCGACCAGAAGATCGTCCAGCTGCGCTACGGGCGCTCGCTGCCGTTCCATGAGATCGGCCGGCTGATGAACCTTTCGGAGTCGCGCGTGTGCCAGCTGCACAAGCGCATCCTCAGCAGCCTGCACAAGCGCCTGAAGCACGAGCTGGAGGCCGCGGCCTAGCCGGCGTTCAGGCGTGAGAGACATATGTCGATACTAAAGCGAGACCTCACTCTGCGAAGGCAAGGAATGGCCTCGAAAATGCAGCGTCGCAACACGCCCGTCAGGAGTCAGCACGCGCCCGAGCAAGACGCTGGCGCAGCGCCGGGGCGCGCCCGCCGCTGGACTCTCTACGCCTTCTTCGGCGCGGAGATACTCGTTGCCTCTCTCCTCTTGATCCTCAACGTGCCCCACCTTGACGGCCCGATAGAGGTGCTTCTGCTCCTCATCGCCCTCAACGTGGTCGCGGAAATGATGCCCATTCAGGTATATGGAGATAGCTACATCTCCGTCGGATTCGTCCTGATCACGGCGATCATGATCCTCTTCGGGCTGCCCGGCGTGGCAATAGCAGCGCCGATTGAGGCGATAGCGGGGGCGGCGGGCCGAAGACGGCTGGACTACAGGGTGGTCACCAACAGCGCGATGTTCATCATCGTCTACAGCGCTGGGGCTGGCGTATACTCTCTCCTTTCGGACGTGAACCCGCAGGCGCTCACGTGGGAAATGATTCCCGCGGTCTTTCTCGCGGCCATTATCAGCTTCGCAACCAACGCCGTGTTGCTCAGCACGGCCGGCAGCTTCTTCACTGGACAGCCGGTGAGGGTGGTTTGGGCGAAGCACCGCTGGATCGCTCCCCATTACATCGCCTTCGGGTTCATCGGGCTAGCGTTGGCGTTGGCCCACATGACTTTGGGAGTCGTCGGCATTCTCGCGTTCTTGACACCTGCCTTCATGATGCGCCTGGCGATGAAGCAGTACGTCGACAAGACGAAGGAGAACGTAGAGAAGCTGCAGCGACAGAACGAGGCGCTGCAGCGGGCGAACATCGAGGTGCTGCGCGTCAGCACGGATCTGCGCGAGAGCTACGACGACACGCTGGAGGCCCTGGTCAACGCCCTGGACGCCCGCGACCAGGAGACGAAGGGCCACTCCATCCGCGTCTCCCATTACATGATGGAGATCGCGCAGGCGATGGGCGTCAGGGATGGGACGCAGGTGTGGGCGGACATGCAGCGCGGCTCCCTCCTGCACGACGTGGGCAAGATCGGCGTGACGGACGCGATCCTCCGCAAGCCGGCCAAGCTGACGCCGGAGGAGTGGTCGAAGATGCGACTGCACCCGGAGATCGGCTACAACATGCTGCGCCAGGTGAAGTTCCTCCAGGGCGCCGCCGAGCTGATCCTGGCCCACCACGAGCGCTGGGACGGCCAGGGCTATCCGCGAGGCCTGCGCGAAGAGGAGATCCCCCTCGGGGCGCGCATCTTCATGGTCGTGGACACGTTCGACTCGATGACGTCGGACCGGCCTTACCGTAAGGCGCTATCGACGCAGGAGGCGCTGGACGAGATCCTGCGCTACCGGGGCAGCCAGTTCGACCCGACGGTGGTGGAGGCCTTCCTCGACATCTACGACACGTGGGTAAAGGAACACGAAGAGCTGCTGCGGCTCACGAGCCTGCCCAGCGCGGCGTAGTTCGAAAATCGAAAGGCCTCTCGCGCGAGAGGCCTTTCTAGTTCGGGGCTCTTAGTTGCCCCATCCCATTTCGGCCATTTGCTCCTCCTTGAGCTCTGACCCGCCGCATCCTTACGGCACAGGTAGATCGCTGCAGATGTAATGCTGCAGTAATCTGGGCCAATATTCGCACCGTTTCTGACCATCTGTCAACCCACTGGCCTAGGCCAACGGAAATTAAGATCGGATTTCGTGCCGAATGGCATGACGATCTGCCGCTTTAGATAGCCCTTACGAACTGCAGGTCGGCTCTTGACAAGAGACGGCGCGGCCAGATCGAGGCCAGATCAAACGGCGATGGGCCAGTTCGCGCCCCGCTGCGCTGACGCCGGCGATTTGACAGCACGGGGGCGCGGGCTATCATTGGGGAGAGTCCCACTCCCGCGAGGAACGGAGTTATGCAGATAGACTGGGTCAAGGCCATCGAGGACATATTCGCCGATCAGGTGAGCTGCCCTCGCTGCGGCGTCTTGACGCCGCAGGTCGTAGCGGGCTACTCGCGCGCGCCCTGGGCGGCGGAGTACGCGCCGCGCTGTCAGAACTGCACTCACAAGGAGGACTGCGATTCGCGGAAGCTGGTCTTCCTCTGCGAGAGCTGCGCTAAGGAGCTCCGTCTGCGGGCACACCCGGTCGATCAGGAGGAGATGATGAGTCTCCTGATGGAGGACTGCCGCAAGGATCTGGAGGAGTGCCTGGACTACCTGGCCGACTACTGGCAGGAAGACCTCGATATCGCGCCGGAGGACACGGGCACGCGCCTGGAGGATCTGGCGCCGGACGTCTTCGAGGAGGAGACGTCCTGGCGAGCGCGACTAGAAGAGGAGTATCTGACGTACCATCGCTGGTTCCGCGAGCACAACCTGCGCGTGCCGGAGCCGGAGTGGCGCTCCCAGTACGTGGAAGAGGTCATCGGCCTCGGCTACACCACTGCCCTCGGCGATTGAGGGCGGCGCTCTGATTCTGCGGTGATCCGTCGATTCCTTCAGCACGCCGTCGTGCCCGTGGTGACCCTTGTTGCCGTGGCGCTGAGCGCCCTCGTTGCTGGCTACGCGACGGCCAGCACGGACAAGGACACGGGCCCGGCCTTCGTCGAGCCGTCGCCGACGGCCGCGGCGCAAGAGATGGTCTGGGGCCTGGTCCTCCGGCAGAGCGGCGACACGCTGACGATCTCCGTCGGCGGCAACGAACGCAGCTTCCGGCTTCAGCCAGACACGGTCATCGAGCAGATCCAGCCGGGTGACCTGGCCGGCCTGAAGGTCGGGGACTGGCTGAACGGCGTCGCTCTCCCGCACGCCCAGACGATCCTGACGCTGACCGCGGTCGTTGTGATACCGCAGTCGCAGCTGGGGAGCCGCTGAGGTGAGAGTGACGGCGCGAAACCTGAAGCTCGGGCTGTGGCTCGTGGCCGCGGTGGCCTTCGGGGTTGTCGGCTTCTTCGCCGGCCGCAGCCTGCGTCCCTCTGACACCATCGTCTTTGCCTTCGACGCCAGCGCGCCCGCTTACGAGGCGCCGGCGTCTCCGGCGGGTCGCAGCCTCGGCGGCTTCGCGGGCCTGAAAGAGACGGAAGCTGACGATGGACGCGTCGCCGTCTCCGGCCGCGTCGTGGAGATCGCGGCCAGCGCGGTCACCATCGAGACGCCCTGGGGTGAGCGGACGACGATACGCATAACACCTCAAGCGCCGCTGCGCCGGCTGGAGCCGGGCGATCGAGACCTCCTTCAGGCGGGCGCTTCCGTCATGCTCCGGTCGCAGCCGGGCTCGGACGCGGCCGCGGGCGTCCTCGTGCTCTCGCCCTAGCGCGTGAGACGGAGAACGCGGCTCACCGGCATCTTCAGGAAGTAGAACGCCAGCGCGATCACGCCCGCCAGGAAGGCGAGGCCCGTCGCCGCGAAGGCGATGGCGACCGTGTCCCAGCGCGTGACAAGCGAGAAGGGCGGTATGACGCGGCTGCCTGACTCCGTCACGTTGAGGAAGGAAAGCATGGTGTCGGAGATACGCAGGCCGGCGATGGTGCCGACGACGAGCCCCACGGCGGCGACGAGCAGATACTCGAGGCTGATCATCGTGAAGACCTGACGGGGCGAGAGGCCGACGGCGCGCATGACGGAGACCTCCACCGTGCGGGCCTGGCCGCCCAGATACAGAGTCAGCGCGAAACCGAGCCCGAGGATGGAGAAAGCGGCGATGAGGGCGAGAAGCAGCACGCCGCTGCCGCCGGCCCGCACCACCGGGTCCGTCTGGATCTTCTTGAGCACTTCCTCCACATCGACGAGCGAGCCGGACGTGACTCCGTATTTCTCGTACAAGGCGGCGCGGGCCTGAGCGCGGCCCTCCTCGTCCTTCGTCAGGTTGAGCCAGATCTCGTTGGGCGTCCGAGGCGATGCCTCGGATGTCGCCTCGGCCCAGAAGAAGAGGTGCTCCTGGTTGAGGATGATGAAGCCGTCCTTTGTGTCCCCCATGGTCGAGAAGAGATCGACCTCGCCCTGAATGGTGACAGGCAGAATCACTTTGCCCATGACGAGATCGACCTGACCGCCGACGCGCAGCTCGGTCGACTGGAGGAACCTCTTGCTGGCGATGGCGGGCAGCGGCACGTTGGGGTCGGTAACGTAGATGCCGCGCACGGGGCGGCCGATGGCGACGCGGAAGCTGAAGAAGCCGGCGCCGCTGCCGCCGTGCGCCCCCTGGCCAACGCGCTGGAAACCGTCCTGGAAGCGCGTCGGCGTCGGTATCGCCGTCCAGCGCGTCTGCGCCGCCTCGAAGTCCTCGACGACCGTCTCCTGGTCGGCGGCGTCGATGACGGCGATGTCGTCGACGTACATGCCGGAGATGGGGTCGGCGGAGGTGCTCCCCTGCGTAATGATGAGGCCGATGACCGAGATCGGGTACGCGATGCCCGCGTCGTTGGGCCGGGGGATGGTGGTGACGAGGCGATGATAGCCCGTGAAGTCCAGCGTGACGCCCGAGGCAGGGTCGGTGCCTGGGAACTCGTGCAAGCGGTAGACGCCGGCGGCGTCCCTGGTGCGCAGCCAGAGGGTCGTGTCGAAACGAGGCGCGTCGATGCTGACCCAGACGCTGACGGCCTGCGGCTGACCCGGCAGGACCAGGCCCTGACCACCCGCTGGTGAGCCCTTGATGCGGTTCAGCAGCGTGCGGAGGTCCTCGTCAGCGAAGTCGTCGCGGAACCAGGCGAGCTCAGGCGCTGTCTCCGGGTCGACGGCGAGAATGGGGACTTGGCGCCCCACGCTAGGGAGCGGGCCCAGGGGCAGCTGGCCGCGGTATGCCGTCGCCGTCTGCTCGACGCCCTCCACCTCCTCGAGCTTGCTGGTGATCTGGTCGATGTCCACGTTCTTGAGCTCGGCGAGGCCGGTGACGCGCAGGTCGGTGCCGACCGAGAAGAGCGCCCGCTCCCGCTGGCTACGGTCGGTCGTCTCGCCGTAGGTGGCGGCGAAGGTGCCGACGGCGGCCGCCATGACGACGAGCAGGGCGAGCTGGGTGTAGCGGGCGGGGCTGCGCGTCAGCTGCCAGAGGCCGAGGGTGATGCCGGGGCCGGTCGTCGCGGTGACGAGGCGCGAGATGAGGCGAAGGATGGCCGGCAGGAAGCGGAACATGAGGGAGCCCACGGCGGTGATGAGCAGGAAGGGCGAGAGGAGCAGGAAGGGATCGGCGGACCAGCCGCCGACGGTGCGAGGGTCGTAGACGCTGCCGCGCTGGTTGAGCTGCCAGAGCGCCAGGGCGGCCGCGCCCGTGACGATGAGGTCCAGGTAGTAGCGCTGGATGAATGGCTTGCCCGGCCGGGCGGCCGTGTGCAGGAAGACGGCCATGCCCCGCCTCGCGGCGAAGAAGGCCGGCAGGATGACCGCCACGCAGGCGATGCCGGCGCCGGCCAGGGCGAAGAGGAAGGACGCGGGCACGGTCGTGAATGGCAGGAAGTCGCCGCCGGAGACCGACTCGAAGGTGGAGGTCTTGCCCAGCAGGGAGACAGAGCCGCTGGCGATGAACGGCGCCGCCAGCGCCGCCGCGAGGGCAAGACAGGCCGCCTCGGCTGCGGAGAGGGCCACTACCTGGCCGACGGTGGCGCCGCGGCTGCGCAGCATCGCCACCTCCTCGGCGCGGCGTTCCGCCACCAGCGTCGAGACGAGGAAGACGTAGTAGATAGCGATGCCGACGACCTGCAGGAGCATGAGGAGCAGCGGCACCTGGTTGAAGGCGGCGCGGTTCTCGAACCGGGCGAGCGGCCGGGCCATCGCCAGGTCGGCGATCGCGCCCGCCTTCTCGAGTTTGTCCTCCAGGCCCTCGAGCGTCTCCAGGGCGCGGCTAATGTTGGCCGAGTTGAGCCGCGTGATGTCGGCGAAGGCCGTGAAGCGGAACTCGGAGGGCATGCCGGCGAGGAGCTGCGGCAGGGCCTGGAAGAAGGACTGCTCCGGCAGGATGACGGTGACGATGGGCGGCTCCTCCGATGACGGTATCGGCGTCGCGAAGGAGGTGCTGGCCCCGCCCCAGTAGGGCTCCAGCGGATCCAGCTGCTGGACGAAGCCGACGATGGTGACCATTGCCCGCCGCTGGACGAAGACGCTCGGCTGGCAGCCGAAGCGGGCGCGCGCCGCCTGCTCAGCTGGGTCGGCCGTGGGCGGCGGCCGGTTGCAGTTATCGTAGCTGTAGGTCACGCCGACCTTCTCGCCGAGCTCCAGCTTGAGGAACCCGGCGGACTCGATGGGCATCACCGCCTCGATCGCAGAGGGGTCGCTCGTCGGCTGCGCGAAACGGCCGTCGACGAGGCGAACGTGCTCCTCCAGGCCGGAGATGCCGTGCGTGCGGATCCAGACCTGGGGGTTCGGCGGCAGGTCGCCGCGGACAAGGTCGCGGTTCGGCAGGGCGCCGTAGCGCACCTCCGATCCCGTGAGCCAGCCCAGCTCGTCGGCGAGGATCTTGACGACCGTGCGTTCCTTCTCGGCGTTCGCCGGGTCGCCCAGAGGCAGGCCGGTGAGGGTGAGGCCGTTTCGGCTGGCGCTGCCGATCTCCGCCCCCAGCGAGCTCTGCAGGCCGAGGTCGTTCATGACGCGCGTGTAGACGGGCGAGACGGCGAGCAGCGTCGCGGCAACGAGGATGCCGAAGGCGAGGACGAGGAGAAGGCGCCAGTTGGCGATGAGGCGCTGAATGACCAGCGGCCCGGTGGCGGTGAAGCTGTTCATCTGCTGCCAGCGAAGTCTAGCACGGCTACCGAGTTAGGCAGTAGCCCAGGAGCGGGCGCCCTCCAGCTCCCGCTCGACGGCCTCGAGGAGGCCATCGAGGTTCCAGCGCTTGACAGCGGAGATGAGGACAGCCTGGGCCCCAGATACGTTCGTGGTGAGCTTGTCGAACCGCGCTCTGTGGTCAGGCGGAGCGTCCTTCGACCCTTCGACAGGGCTCAGGGCAGGCAGGCTCAGGACGAACGGGGTTCCCGGCTCTTGCGCTGGAAAGCTGCGCTCGATGTCCTCTAACACGACCTCCTGGCCGTCGGCGCCAACCAGGAGGTCGACCTTGTTGAAGGCGACGACGCGCGCCTTGGCGGCCAGGCCGAGGTCGCTCAGCGTCCGCTCCACGGTCTCGAACTGCTCCTCGGCGTTTGGGTGCGTTATGTCGACAACGTGGACGAGGACGTCGGCGTCCGCCAGCTCCTCCAGCGTGGCGCGAAAGGCGGCGATGAGCTGCGTCGGCAGCTTCTGGATGAAACCGACGGTGTCGCTGAGGAGCACCTCGGAGCCGGAGGGCAGGCGGACGCGCCGCGTCACCGGGTCGAGCGTCGCGAAGAGAAGGTCCTCGGTGAAGACGTCGGCGCCGGAGAGGGCGCGCATCAGCGTGCTCTTGCCGGCGTTCGTGTAGCCGACGAGGGCGACGACCTGCATGCCCTGGCGGGCGCGCCGGCGGCGGTGCAGGGCGCGCTGCTGGCGCACAGCGTCGATTTCGCGCCGCAGGCGCGTGATCCGGTTGCGCACGAGGCGGCGGTCCGTCTCCAGCTGCGTCTCGCCGGGGCCGCGCGTGCCGATGCGGCCCTCCAGCCGCTCCAGGTGGCTCCACTGGCCGGCGAGCCGCGGCAACAGGTATTGCGACTGCGCCAGGTCGACCTGCAGCCGCGCCTCGCGCGTCTGGGCGCGGCGGGCGAAGATGTCGATGATCAGCGCCGTGCGGTCCAGCACCTTGACGCCCAGCGCCTTCTCCAGGTTGCGCTGCTGCGACGGGCTCAGCTCGTCGTCGAAGACGACGAGCGTGTAGCCGGCGGCCTCGCGCTCGGCGACGATCTCCTCTAGCTTTCCCTTGCCGATGTAGGTGGCGGGATGCGGGGTTTCCAGGCGCTGGACGGCGCGGCCGACCACCTCGGCGCCGGCGGTGTGGGCAAGGAGGGCGAGCTCGTCGAGCGACGCCTCGGCGTCGAGGCCGTCGCGCCGGCGGCGCCGTTCGGCGGCGACCAGGTAAGCGCGCTCGACGACGGGCGCGGTGGAGTGGAAGCCACCGGTCTGGTTCTGTCTGCGGCTCTTCGTCTGCACAAGACTATTCTACCCGTCCGGTAACGCCACCTCTGCGACGTGCTCGCGCGCGGGCGCCGGCCTCAAGGCGAGCATCACGATGCCGCAGGCTGCCCAGGTGACGACCAGCACCCAGATCGAGCTCTCGTAGCTGCCGGTGCTGTCGAAGACCAGGCCGGCGATGAGGGGCCCGCTGGCGGAGGCGAATGTGCCGAAGAGGCTCGTGAGGCCGACGATGGCGCCGATATGCCGCCGGCCGAAGAACTCGGGCCACACAAGGCTCTGAAGGGCCGGGAAGCCGCTGAGGACGGCGCCCTGGAAGGCAGCCACGCCGTAGAGAGTCGCCCGGCCATCGATCTGAAGGAGGAAGCTGGCGGCGAAGGCCGTGAGCAGCGCCTGGACAACGAGGGCGGGTCGCACGCCGAAGCGGTCGGCGATGGAGCCCCAGACTAACCGCGTGCTGAAGGAGGCGAATCCGTAGACGGAGATGGCGCTGGCGGCGACGCCGGTCGAGAAGCCCACCTCGCGGAAGTACGGCACGAGGACGAACGTGTTCGTGCCGAGCGAGTAGGAGCCGCTGGTCACGGCGAGGAGCAGCAGCCAGAGGCGCCAGGTGCGCATCGCTTCGCCGAGCGTGTAGCTGCGCTCGGCCTGCGCTTCCGGCGCCCGCGGGCGGCTGGGCGGTGGGGCGCCGTTGTCGGGCAGGAGGCCGATGTCCTCCGGAGCGCGGACCGCGAGTGGCACGCAGGGCAGCACGACGACGACCATGATCGCCGCCAGCGCCGGCCAGGAGCTGCGCCAGCCCAGCCCCTCGATCATGAAGGCAATGACCGGCACCATGATCATCGCCGAGACGCCGCCGCCCATCGTCGAAAGGCCGAAGGCGGCGCCGCGCCGGAAGAGGAACCACTTCGGTATGAGCGTCGCCTGGAACAGCCGGAGCCCCGCGTTGCCGGCGCCGCCGACGACGCCGTAGAGGAGGATGAACTGGGCCGGGCTGTCCACCCAGTAGAGCGCTGCCATGGCGGCGGCGTCGATCAGCGTGCCGACCAGGAGCAGGGTGCGGGCGCCGTTGCGCCGGTCGGCGAGATGGCCGAGCAAGAAGCCGACCACGGCGCCGGCGATGAAGCGGACGAACAGGCCGGCGACGATGCTGGTGTGCGACCAGCCGGTGTCCTCGTTCATCGGCGCGATGAATATCTGCAGCCCCCAGTAGGTGGTGGCGCCCATGAGGAAGACGGAGAGGAACGAGATGGAGACGATGACCCAGCCGTAGAAGAAGGGGAGTCGGCGTGCGAGGCGGCCAGCGAAAGGGAGCTCAGGCGCTTCAGTCGTCAAGGAATTCGTTTCTTTGCTTCCAGACCGTGGCTCGTCCTCGACAGCAGCATCCCCATTCGTTCGTGGTGAGCCTGTCGAACCACGCTAGGTTGCCGAGCAGATCGTCCTTCGACGGGCTCAGGACGAACGGGGGGAATGACCCACTACCTACTTCCTGCCGCGACTCCACTCGATGAGACGGCGGGCACCCTCCTCGACGCGGTCGTCCGGCGTCGTCAGCGAGAGGCGGACGTAGCCCTCGCCGTAGACGCCGTAGCCGGAGCCGGGCGTGACGACGACGCCGATGTCGTCGATAAGGCGGGCGGCGAAATCCGCCGAGCTGAAGCCCTGCGGCACGCGCGCCCAGACGTAGAGGCTGGCCTTCGGCGGCTGGACGCGCAGGCCGCAGGCGCGCAGCGCCTCGACCAGGATGTCGCGGCGGCGCTGGTAGACGGCGTTGTGCTCCTCGATGCAGTCCTGCGGCCCCTCCAGGGCTGTGATCGCCATGCGCTGGATCGCCTGAGCGATGCCGGAGTCGACGTTGTCCTTGACGCGGAAGAGGGCGTCGATGAGCGTCGGGTTGCCGATCGCCCAGCCGATGCGCCAGCCGGTCATGTTGAACGTCTTCGAGAGGGAGTGGAACTCGATGCCGACCTCGCGGGCGCCGTCGGCCTGGAGGAAGCTCACGGGCTTGTAGCCGTCGTAGGCGACCTCGCTGTAGGGGCCGTCGTGGCAGACGGCGATGTCGTAGCGCTTGGCGAAGCGCACCGCCTCCTCGAAGAACTCGAGCGGCGCGACGGCGGCCGTGGGGTTGTTGGGGTAGTTGAGCCAGAGCACTCGCGCCCGCCTCGCAACGTCGTCTGGGACGGCAGAGAGGTCAGGCAAGAAATCGTTCTCCTCTGTCAGGGGCAGGTAGTAGGGCTCGCCGCCGGCGAAGATCGTGCCGGTGGTGTAGGGCGGGTAGCCGGGGCTGGGGATGAGGACGACATCGCCCGGGTCGACGAGGCAGAGAGCGACGTTGCTGATCCCCTCCTTGGAGCCGAGCAGCGGCTGCACCTCCTTGTCGGGGTCGAAGCCGAGGCCGAAGCGGCGCTCGTACCAGCCGGCGATGGCGCGGCGCAGCTCCGGCAGGCCGTCCGACTCAGGATAGCGGTGGTTCGCCGGGTCCTCGGCGGCGGCGTGGAGGGAGTCGAGGATGTGGCGCGGCGTCGGAATGTCGGGGTCGCCGATGGCGAAGGTGACGACGTCGACGCCCTGGGCGCGCTTCTCGGCGATGGCGCGGGTGATCGCCGTGAAGAGGTAGGGCGGCAGCTTCTCGATGCGGCGTGAGAGGCGCATCCGGGCCTATGCCTGCTGGGGGATGGGCGTGCTCTGCAGCGCCGCGATCCGCCAGGCGCCGGCATCGCGGACGAGGACGAGTGTCTGGAGCAGGTTGAGCGAAACGCCGCCGGAGACGGCAAGCGTGGCGTGGGCGAGCACGACGTCGTCCTGCAGCGCGCGCGCGTCGACGACGTCGAGGGAGATGGTGCTGCCCTTCAGGGGGCCGGCAAAGGCGCGCGACATCGTCTGCTCGACGGCCTCAGCGCCGCGGTCATGCATCGCGTTGCCGTGCACGAGGCTGCCATCCGCCGTGAAGAGCTGTCCTATCGCGTTTCCATCGCCGGCATTCCACGCCTGCTGCAGGCGGGCCGCGATGTCGCTGGCGATCTGCGTCGCGTTATCAGCCATGTCCCCCTCCTCAATCAGCCTCGCTAACATCCCATAACGAGGCGTAGAAGGGAAGCGTGGCGGTCGGCGCGGCGCCCAGGATCGCTTCGGTCGCCGAGGCGACCTCGCAACGACAAGAGCGGGAGGTGAGCCAGGCTCGCTGCGCTCTGATTCTTCGCCTGCGGCTCAGAATGACAGAAGAAGCGCTACGCCTTCCGCCACATGGAATGGATGCCCATCGCGCGGAAGCGCTCCTCGTTGGCGGTGACGAAGCGCCACTGCCAGCAGCGCTGCGCCGGTGCCCGCCAGTCCGGCATCGGTATCTCGACGAAGCCGAGCTTCTGCCAGAAGGGCCAGGAGTCGACGGTGAAGAGGTAGAGGTCGGCGGCGGCGGCGGCGCGGGCGTTCTCCATGAGCTGCGCCGCGACCTCGCGGCCGAGGCCTTTGCCGCGCAACGTCTCATCGACGGCGACGCTGCGCAGGACGGCGGTGTCCTCGTAAACCTCGATGCCGCCGGCGGCGACGATGCGCCCGCCCTGCTCTGCGACGAGGAAGCTGTCGATGAACTCGGCGACCTGACGCGCGGGTAGGTGCGCCGCCTCGAGCAGCGCCTCGATGGCTGGGACATCTGCCGGCTTCGCCGGCCGGACGCGAGCGTCGAGGGCACGAGAGGCGGCTGCCTGCCGCGCCTCGCTCACGCCGTCTGCTCCCACTTCAGCTCGTAGAGGCGCACCGGGTCATCGAAGCCGCGCAGGATGATCTCGCCCCGGTCGGCGAAGAGGAAGCCCTTGCCCGCCGCCAGCTCCCGCACGACGTTGGCGAGGACGACCTCGCCGCCTCTCGCCTGGTCGGCGATCCGCGCCGCCTGGATGACGGAGGCGCCGAAGAGGTCGTCGTCCTCGGCGATGGGCTCGCCGGCGCTGAGGCCGACGCGCACGCGCAAGGGCTCGTCCGTCGACTCGTTGCGGGCGGCGAAGGCCCTCTGGATGGCGATGGCGCAGTCCAGGGCGCGGCTGGCGGAGGAGAAGCTGGCCATGAAGCTGTCGCCCATGGTCTTCACCTCGGCGCCGCCGTAGGAGGCGAGGGCCTCGCGCGTGATCGCCTCGTGCTCGCGCAGGACAGCGCGACCGCGCTCGTCGCCCAGGCGCTGCATCATCGCCGTGTGCCTCTCGACGTCGGTGAAGAGGATGACGCGCACGCCCTCGCCAACGGGTTCCTGGCGCCGCTCGGCGAGGACGCTGAGGCCCTCAGGGTGGAGGAACTCGAGGATGTCGGCCACGGCCCGCTCGTTGGGGTAGGGTCCGATGGACGGGTCGCGCACGGCGATGAGGTGAGAGTCGGCGATGCTGGAGGCGAAGCGGCGGGCGTTGTCCTCCCGCGGCCGCGCGCCGGTGCGGTAGAGGACGAGGGTGCGAGCCTTGATGTCGGCGAGGTAGGGTGTAGGGTCGGAGGCGAGGAGGGCGACGTTCATCGCCTTGGCGGACGCGGGCGTGTGGGTGGCGCGGAAGATCTCCTCGACGATGGGGGCGTTGGAGCTATCCCAGCCGCCGATGATCCGGGAGCGGACGCGGACGTAGAGGTCCCAGTCGACGTCCATGACGGGCTCGATGGCGCGGATCTGGCGGGCGCGCGCCGGGTCGAGGTCGTCCGAGATCATGTGGCCTTCCCAGATGATGAGGTGGCTGACGCGCTCCGGATGACGCGCCGCGTAGGCGAAGGGGAGGTCGCCGGAGCTGGGCAGGCGCAGGAGAGCGAAGCGCTCGACGTCGAGGCGGTCGAGGACGGCCTCGAGGTCGGCGATCGCTGCTTCGAGGCTGAAGTCGATGGCGTCGCGCTGGGACATGCCCATGCCGCGGCAGTCGTAGCGGACGACGCGGGCGCCGGGCGCCAGGCCTTCGTAGGTGGCGCGCCGGCTGGGAATCTGCCACTCCAGCTCGATGTGGCTGGTGGGCAGGATGGGCGGGATCACCAGCGTCGGGCCCTCGCCCATGGCCCAGTAGGCGATGCCGACGCCATCGCGGGCCGTCGCGTAGTGGACGTGCTGCTCCATAGGGCCTCAGTTTACATCGAACAAGCCGCGGAGCTTAGGTTGCAGCGATGGCCGCCCGGACGAAGGCGTGCTGGCGCTCGCTTGCGCGGCGGCCGAGGCCGTTGGCGTACGTATGCACCATGTGCAGGCCGCCCGGATAGACCGCCAGCTCCGAATCGTTGCCGGCGGCGAGCCAGCGGGCGTGCATGAAGAGGCTGTCGTCGAGAAGGACGTCCAGCGTGCCAACGGTGAAAAGGGCCGGGGGCAGGCCGGATAGGTCGGCGAGGAGGGGCGAGACGTCGGGATCGTCGCGCTTCTCCGGCGGCACGAAGTTGCCGAAGAACCAGTTCATGGCCGGCGTGCTGAGGATCAGGTTGCGCTCGCCCCAGTTGCGCACGCTGGGTGTGCCGCGGAGGTCGTAGGCGCCGCAAGCGAGGTCGGCGGCGGCGAAGGGCCGCAGGCCGTGGCGGTCGCGCAGGCGCAGGAGGGCGACGACGGCGAGGTGGGCGCCGCCGGACTCGCCGCCGATGACGAGTCGATCCGTGCCGAACTCGGTGCGGGCGTTCTTCGCCAGCCAGAGGGCCGCGGCCTCGCAGTCGTCGGGGCCGGCGGGATAGGGGTCCTCGGGTGCGAGGCGGTACTCGACGCTGAGGACGGCGACGTTGCAGGCGTCGGCAAGGGCTTCCAGGCGCGGGTCCTGCTCCCGCGCGGAGCCCAGCGTCCAGCCGCCGGCGTGGAAGTGGAGGTAGGCGCCCTCGACGCGCCGCGGGACGAATGTGCGGAGCGTCATCTCACCCGCGGGGCCGGGGATGGCGCGCTCCTTCGCCCGGTCCGAGTAGACGATGGGGCCGCGCCAGCCGCGACCCTCGGCGCGGGCGGCGCGCACCTCGGCCGCCGTCTGGGTGTGGATGGAGGGGAAGGCGGCGAGCATCTGCTCCAGCTCGGTGACGAAGGCCGCCGTCTCCGGGTCGATGGCTTCGGGGCGGAAGAGGGCCGGGTCGAGGGTCATGGCGCGCCTCTAAGTGAAGTGGCGCCAATTATAGACGCGTGCGTTCGATGGCAGCCAGCGGCATGAATCCCGCAGCACCTATCAGCCAATCGTTACGAACCGCCCCCACCCCGATTGCCACGCCTCGCTGCCGCGATGGCTCGCAATGACAGCGCTGTCAGCGCCAGTCGCCGAACTTGATGATCGTGCCGGTGCCCTTGCGCTCCTCCATCTGCTGCTTGACCTCGGATGCTTCGACGGGGCGGGTGTAGTCGACGCCGGTCTCGCCGGCCGCGAAGCCGAGGCTGCGCAGGAGGGCGATCTCGGCGCTGTCGTCGAAGGACACGCGCTTGCGGATGCGGCGGCCGCCGTTGTTGCGCAGCCAGGCGCAGGTCCAGCGCAGCAGGGGCTCGCGCAACTGATCGATGACGGCGGGACGGATCAAGGCGTGCTCGATGACGCCCCAGCCGGCCGGCTCCTGACGCAGGCTGAGAAGGGCGACAGGGGCGCCCTGCCTGTCGGTGACCAGGCGCAGCCAGCGGGCGTTCTCGTAGATGCTGCCCACGCCCGCCTCGCTGAGGCGCGGCAGGCCCGTAACCTCCGCCTCGATCTCGGCGATGACGTCGCGGTCTTTGTCCGTGGCCTCGCGCACGATGAAGGTTTCGGCGATGGTGACGCCGGGCTCCGGCTGCTCCGGCACGGCGACCCAGCTCATCTCCACCCACTGACCGCCTTCGTCCAGCGCGAGCGACCAGAAGTAGTACTCGGCCAGCGTGCGGTTGGGCCGGTCGCGGAAGGAGAGGAGAATGCCGCGCGGCGCCTCGGCCTTGCCGGAGGCGGCGGCGCAGCGCTCGACCAGGTCGACGAAGCTGCCGCGGAACGACTCGATGTCCGGGAAGCCGTAGTGCAGCTCCAGGTAGTCGCGGTAGGGGAAGCCGACGACGCTGGCCTCGCCCTGTTGGACGATCAGCTCCGGCCGGCGCTCGCGCACACGCTCGTACTGGTCCTCGGCGATCGAGACGCTCTTGACGGGGCACTTCAGGAGCCTCTGGTAGGGGCTGGCCTTAGCCAGCGGGTCAAGCCTTCGCAGCTGCATGCTCTACACCTCGCGTGTAAGTAACAAGTAGCAGGTAACGGCCGGCCGGCGCAAGCCTAGTCCGGCCATTCGCCGCGGTAGACAAACTCGGCGGGGCCGCTGAGGAAGACGCTGCCCTCTCCCGGCCAGCGCAGCGTCAGCACGCCGCCGGGCTCCCGTACCTCGACCTCGTCGTCGACGAGGCCGCGCAGGCGGGCCGCGACCATGATGGCGCAGGCGCCGGTGCCGCAGGCCTGCGTCTCGCCGACACCGCGCTCCCAGGTGCGCGACTCGACGTGGCCGCGGTCCAGGACACGGGCGACCTCGAAGTTGACGCGGGCCGGAAAGAGCGGGTGGTGCTCGACGCGGGGACCGACCTCGCGCAGGGGGAAGTCGGCGACCGGCGTCTGGACGAAGTGGACGGCGTGGGGGTTGCCCATGGAGACGCAGCTGACGCTGTAGACGGCGTCATCGACGAGCAGGGCGAGGTCGAGGATCGGCGGCGCGGCCTCGACGGCGACGGGGATGTCGCGCGGCGCCAAGCGCGGCGGGCCCATATCGACGGTGGCGCCGACGACTCCGACCCCGTCGCGGCGGCGCCGCAGGCGGACGACGATGGGCCCGGCGGCCGTCTCGACGTGCAGGTCGTCGCCCTCCGGCTGGGCGATGCCCTCCTCCACAACGAAGCGAGCGAAGCAGCGCACGCCGTTGCCGCTCATCTCCGCCTCGGAGCCGTCGGCGTTGAAGAGGCGCAGCCGCGCGGCGGCGGTCTGGGACGGCAGGGCGACGATGAGGCCGTCGGCGCCGGCGCCGAGGTTGCGCTGGCAGATGGCGCGCGCCAGCGCCGGCCAGTCGCGCTCGGCTCCGCGTCCGTCGACGAGGATGAAGTCGTTCCCGGCGCCGTGGTACTTGGCGAACCTCAAGCGCGCGCCTCCGGTTCGGCGAGGAGGAGGTCGAGGTAGGAGGTGCGCAGGCAGTCGCTCCAGGCCAACCCCAGCGTCCCAATCAGCCAGTCGAGGCGTGCCTGCGCGGCCGCCTCGTCTTCCCTGACGGGCACTTCGATCTCGAGAAACCTCCCCAATCCTTCCACATTATCGAGATGGATGCGCGTCGCGTCCAGGAGAAGGAGCGTGCGCTGCTTGCGGACGACGGCCAGGACGCCAAAGGCGCGCTCCAGCAGACGGTGCAGCGCCTCCGGCTCCTGCGAGTGAGCGACGTCGTAGTCGCTGAGACGCGATGCGCCATGTTCGTCGCGCTCGTAGAAGATCAGCTCCGCCTGGAAGCCGGCGGTCTCGCGCAGCTTGAGGCGGCCGCGGGGCACGCGAAAGTAGGTGTCCGTCTGACGCAGGTCGCCCCAGAGGTCGGCGCCGAGCGCGCGGGCGCGGGCAAGCGTCGCCTTCGGGTCGGCGAGGCGGGCCTTGAACTCGAGGTTGCGCATGCTGCGAGTCTAGCGGGTTCGGACATCGTGTCGAAGGCCAGGCTTAAGCCTGGCCTTCGTTCGGAGGGGCCAGCCACGCGCGTACGAGTTCGACACATGTCTGGGGCGCCTCTGGGCCGGCGTCGACCCAGCGGATGCGGGCCTCGTCCGCCTTGAACCAGGCGTTCTGGCGGCGGACGAGGCGGTGGTTGGCGTGCTTCATGCGCCGCACCGCCTCGTCGTAATCGAAGGCGCCGTCGAGGTAGAGGCTCACCTCTTTGTAGCCGACGCCGCTGCGCAAGGCGTGGCAGTCGGCGAAGCCGGCGGCGCGCAGGCGGCGCACCTCATCGACAAAGCCGGCGGCGAACATGGCGTCTGTGCGGTCGTCTAGCCGGCGATAGAGCTCCTCGCGGGGCAGGCGCAGGCCGATGATGAGTACGTCCGCGTCCACGGGGCGGCGCGTCTGGCAGGCGGCGAGCGGCCGGCCGCTGCGCAGGACGACCTCTAGGGCGCGCACGACGCGGCGCAGGTTGTTGGCGTCGAGGCGGCGCGCCGCCTCCGCGTCCAGCGCGGCGAGGCGGGCGTGGACGGCGACGGCGCCTTCAGTCTCCGCCAGCGCCTCCAGCTCGCGGCGCAAGCCGGCATCCGGCGGCACGCGCGGTACCTGCCAGCCCTCCAGCAGGGCCCAGAAGTACTGGCCGCTGCCGCCGGCGAGGATCGGCAGCTTGCCGCGAGACCAGACGTCGGCGAGGGCCGCCTGGGCGGCGTCAAGGTAGCGCGCGAGCGTGAGGGGCTCGTCCGGGTCGACGATGTCGATGAGGTGATGCGGCACGCGCCGTCGCAGCTCGCGCGAGACCTTGGCGGTGCCGATGTCGAGGCCTCGGTAGAGCTGGTAGGCGTCGGCGCCGACGACCTCGCCGTCAAACGCCTCAGCGAGCGCGAGGGCGGCCTCGCTCTTGCCGGCCCCGGTAGCGCCGACGACGGCGACGAGAGGCGGTTTGGTCATCTGGCGACCGTGACCTCGCCCTTCGAGAGCCTCAGGGCGAGCGAAAGGAAGTTCCGTTCGTGCTGAGCTTGTCGAAGCACGCTTCTTAGTACAGCAGAGCGTCCTTCGACAGGCTCAGGACGAACGGGATCAGCCGTCGGCATCCTACTTTGCAGTCGCGGCGACGGCTCGCACCATCTCGATGAACGACTCAGCGACCAAAGACGCGCCGCCGACGAGGCCGCCATCGACCTCCGGCTGGGCGACGAAGTCGGCGATGTTGGCCGGCGTGACGCTGCCGCCGTAGAGGATGCGCACGGCGCTCGCGGTGGCCTCGCCCTGCAGCGCGGCGACCTCGCGGCGGATGAAAGCGATAGCGTCGTTGGCGTCAGCCGGCGTGGCGGCCACGCCCGTGCCGATGGCCCAGACGGGCTCGTAGGCGATGACGGCGCCAGCCGGCAGCGCCACGTCCTGGAGGGCGCCGCGCACCTGTCGGCGGAGGATGTTGTGCGTGTGGCCGGCCTGGCGCTCCGCGCCCGTCTCGCCGACGCAGATGATGGGGACGAGGCCGTGGGCGAGGGCGGCCTTGACTTTGCGGTTCACCGTCTCGTCCGTCTCGCCGAAGTAGGCGCGGCGCTCCGAGTGGCCGATGATGACGTGCGTGGCGAAGTCGCCCAGCATGGCGGCGCTGACCTCGCCCGTGAAGGCGCCCTTCTCCTCCCAGTGCATATCCTGGGCGCCGACCTTCAGCGACGTGCCGGCGGCCAGACCGGCGACAAGCGGCAAGTAGATGAAGGGCGGGCAGAGGACCTTCTCGACATTGAGCACGGCGTCCACGCTGCCGCCCTTAATCGCTTCGACCAGCTCGCGCGCGGACGCGGCGTTGGTGTTCATCTTCCAGTTTCCGGCGACGATGGGCGTTCGGGACACGGCTAGGCTCCGTACTTCAGCAGGCGGCCGGCGTGCGCCATGGCGAGGGAGAGGACGTCCTTCGCCGGGAAGGTGCCCAGGGCGCCGGCGCGGCAGGCCGCCTCGCTGAACTCGTAGACGTCGTCCGGCGCGCCGTTACGCGACCAGAGGACGAAGGGCACCGGGTGCCAGCTATGCGAGGCCATCAGCGCCGGCGTCGAGTGATCGCCGGCGACGATCATGACGTCGGGCTCCCGGGCGCGCAGGTTGGGGATGAGGGCATCGAACTCCTCCAGCGCCTCGACCTTGGCGCGGAAGTCGCCGTCCTCGCCGGCCGTGTCGGCCTTCTTGTAGTGGTAGAAGAAGAAGTCGAAGTCGTCCCAGCGCTCGCGCACCGCCTGCAGCTGGCTGAGGGGCGTGCCGCCACCGGGCGCCGCCGTCATGCCGACGAGCTTGGCGAGGCCGCGGTACATGGGGTAGACGGCGAAGGCGCCGGCGCGCATCTGCGTAACGTCAGGCAGAGGCGGCAGGTCCGGGTGGCGGGCGAAGCCGCGCAGGAGGACGCCGTTCGCCCGCGCCTGGCCGGCGAGCTTCTTGAGGGCCTTGGCCACGAACGCGTTCGCGAGGTCGGCCGCCGGCTGGGCTTCCGGCGCCGTCGCGCGTACGGGCAGCGCTGGCACGCCCTCGCGCTCCGGATCGTTCTGGGCCAGGCGGTCGTCCAGGCCCTCGCCGCGGAGGACGAGGACGAAGCGGTGCTCGCGCACCGGCTCGACGAAGAGCTTGACGCCGGGCAGCTTGATCTGGCGCAGCCCCTCGCAGAGGGCGGCCGTTTCCTCGGTTGGTATGCGGCCGGCGCGCCGGTCAGTAATGCGCCCGTCGGCGTCCAGGCTGCAGAAGTTGCCCCGGGCGGCGACGTCGACGGGCTGGAGGTCGAAGTCGATGCCGAGCGCCTCGAGGACGCCGCGCCCGACCTCGTAGCGCAGGGGGTCGTAGCCGAAGAGGGCGAGGTGGCCGGGGCCGCTGCCGGGCGTGACGCCGTGGGCGACGGGGATCGTCAGGCCAGAGACCGACTCCTCGGCGAGGCGGTCGAGGTTGGGGATGGACGCGGTCTCGAGCTCGCTGCGGCGCGTCTCCGGGTGGCGCAGGCCGCCGAGGCCGTCGACGACGCAGAGGAGGATCTTCGTGTCGTTCGGCGTCGCCAGGGAACGCAGCAGTTCAATGTCCACGGATCGATTCTAATGGGTGGAGGCGGCGCGCTCTAGTGGGAGCAAGTCTCAGCGGGGTTTGCGGGGCCATGGAATGACACAGGGGACGATTAGGCATCGGCGCCCAGTCGTGACGGGCCACCCCACGCCAGATTGCCGCGCCTCGCTGCCGCGATGGCTCGCAATGACAAGACGCTGCGCGAGCTGCGTCCCTACGAGCGTCCAGCCCCCACGAGCGTCTAGTCCCTATCCTGCAACGCCGCGACGCCGGGCAGCGTGCGCCCCTCGATGAACTCGAGGGAGGCGCCACCGCCGGTGGAAACGTGCGTGTAGCGCTCGCGCAGCCCGGCCTGCTCGACGAGGGCGGCCGTCTCGCCGCCGCCGACGACGACACGGGCGTCGAGGTCGGCCAGGGCCAGGGCGAGGGATAGCGACCCCTCGGCGAAGGCCGGGAACTCGGCGACGCCGAGAGTGCCGTTCCAGAAGATCGTCTTGCAGTCGTCCAGCGCTTCGCGGTAGGTGTTGAGGGTGTCGGGGCCGACGTCCATGATGCGCCAGCCGTCCGGTATGTCGTGCACGGAAACGGTTCGGTGGCGGGCGTCGGCGGCGAAGGCGTCGGCGACGACGACATCGGTGGGCAGGAGGAGGGGGACGCCGCCGCTCTCCGCCTCGGCCATCACTTCGCGCGCCGTCTCCAGGTAGTCGTCTTCGACCAGGGAGTCGCCGACGCCGGCGCCGCGCGCCTTGAGGAACGTGTTGGCCATGCCGCCGCCTAGGAGGAGGCAGTCGACACGCGGCAGCAGGTTGCGCAGGATGGCGACCTTCGAGCTGATCTTGGCGCCGCCGAGGATGGCGGCCATGGGCCGCGCCGGGTTGCTGAGGACGTTGCCCAGCTCCTCCACCTCCCTGAGCATGAGGAAGCCGGCGGCGGCGGGCAGCAAGGCGGCGACGCCGGCGGTGGAAGCATGAGCGCGGTGCGCCGTGCCGAAGGCGTCGTTGACGTAGACGTCGGCCAAGGACGCCAGGGCGCGCGCGAAGGCCTTGTCGTTCGCCTCCTCTTCGGCATGGAAGCGCAGGTTCTCGAGGAGGAGGACATCGCCGCGCTGGAGGGCGGCCGCGGCGGCTTCGGCCTCAGCGCCGACGCAGTCAGAGGTCGTCTTGACGGGCTTGCCCAGAAGCGCTGCGAGTCGGTCTGCCACCGGCCTCAGGCGCAGCGACTCGACGACCTTGCCGTCCGGCCGCCCGAGGTGGGAGCAGAGGATGACCAGCGCGCCCTGGTCCAGCAGGTAGCGGATGGTCGGCAGGGCGGCGCGGATGCGGCTGTCGTCGGCGATGCCGCCCTTGCGGTCGAAGGGCACATTGAAGTCGACGCGCACGAGGACGCGCTGTCCGGCTACGTCGATGTCGCGGACGGACTTCTTCATCAACGCGCCTCCATCACGTACCGGGCCGCGAGCGCCAGGCGCTCTCGCGCTTTGGCGCCGAGGCCGGCGATCTGCGCCTCGTCCGGGGCGCCTTCGCCCAGCGCGCGGCCGAAGGCGGCGAAGCGGGAGGCCGTCGCGGCGTCGGCGCCGGCGAAGACGGCGCCCAGGGACGCGCCGGCCTCGAAGAGGGCTCTGTGCCCGGCGACCTCTGAGGGCGCGGCCTGACACTGCTCCTCGCTGATCGCCCGCGCCGCCTCGTCCAGGATGGATAGCGCGCGCAGGCGCTGCTCTTCGTCGAGACCGGCGTCGGCGTCTAGGAGGGCGCTCTGGGCGACAACGAAGAAGCCGTCGCCGGCGTTGAGGGCGCGCGGCATGCCCCAGGTCGCGGCGAGGCCGCCGCCGGCGTGACCCTCGCCGCCGATGGCGGCGAAGACGCGGCTCATCTCGGCCAGCAGCACCAGGGAGGCGGCGGCCGGCAAAGCCTGCTCGGCGCGGCCTGCCAGGGCGTCGGCGGTCAGGAGGCAGAGGAGAGCGGGCAGGCGTGAACTCTCCGGCAGCGCGGCGGAGTGCTGGCGGAGCAGGACGGCGTGCGCCGTGGCGTCGTCGGCGAGCGCTTCCTGAAGGCGCGCCTGCAGAGGGCCGCGGTAAGACGCGAAGGGGTCGGCGCCCGTGCTCATTCGATCTTCGCTATGCGTCGCGCGTGGCGGCCGCCCTCGAAGTCCGTGGTCAGGAAGACGCGAATGACGTCCATTGCCGTCTCCAGGCCGACGACGCGCTGACCGATGGAGACGACATTTGCGTCGTTGTGCTGGCGGGCGAGGCGCGCCGTAGTGACGTCCCAGCAGAGGGCGCAGCGCACGCCGCGCACCTTGTTGGCGACGATGGCCTCGCCGTTGCCGGAGCCGCCGAGGACGACGCCGCGATCGAACTCACCGCAGGCGACGGCCTCGGCGACGGGCCGGATGACGTCCGGGTAGTCCACCGCCTCCTCCGCGTGCGTCCCGAAGTCCTTGACGGCGTGGCCCAGCTCGCGCATGAGATCGACGAGGGCGGCTTTGTAGGCGACGCCGGCGTGGTCGGAGCCGATGGCTACGCGCATCGCTGCCTCCCCAGCCTATCGGGCGAGGGCATCGTGGATCGCTCGCTCGCTGATGGCGCCGTTGCGGGTGATGCGCGGCTCGGGTCCAGTGCAGTCGACCACCGTCGAGGCAAAGCCGATGAGGCAGGGACCGGCGTCGAGGAGGTAGTCGATCTCGCCGTCGAGCTGGCGCAGCACCTCCGCCGGCGTGATGGGGTCGCGGCCGCCGCTGCGGTTGGCGCTCGTTGCCGTCACGGGCGTGGCGAGGGCAGCGATGACGGCGAGGGCGGCCTCGTGGTCGGGAGCGCGCAGCGCGACGGTGTCGCCGCCGGCCAGGGCCTCGGACTCGAAGGCGGGCTGCCTGGGCAGGGCGATAGTCAGGGGTCCGGGCCAGAAGCGCTCCGCCAGACGATGCGCCGTGGGGCTGAAGACGGCAACGCGCTCCGCCATGGCGAGGTCGCTGACGAAGAGGGGCAGGGGCTTGGCGCCCTCGCGGCCCTTGATGGCGAAGACGCGGCGCACGGCCTCCGCGTCGCGGGCGGCGGCGGCCAGCGCGTACAATGTATCTGTAGGCAGCGCGATCACGCCGCCGCTCCTCAGGACGCTGACGGCCTTTTCGATGGCGAGGACGCTCATTGTCGAGTTGGTCATCACTCAACAAGGCTCGGTCTACGCCTCGCCGGCCGGACGAGAGGGGGATCGGCGGTCTTGACCAGCCCCGCGCGAGGTCAGGCGCAGCGAAAGCTGCTTGACGCGAGTATAGCACGGTGCTAGCTTCCTACCATCCAGGAATGAGCTTAAGCCTTTGAGCGAAAGCAGCGTGCGAGAGAGGG
>Ga0209109_10000271_pt1 | contig 25534 bp, 27 predicted proteins | sample Rifsed10ft2_FD_184004 | JGI IMG/M metagenome (GOLD analysis project Ga0209109, IMG submission 184004) | Soil microbial communities from Rifle, Colorado, USA - sediment 10ft 2 (version 2) | ecosystem: Environmental > Terrestrial > Deep subsurface > Rock core/Sediment | place: Rifle, Colorado... | reverse complement strand
TTTGGTCTGTCTGGTCTATCTGGTTCAACAAAACAAACCAAATAGACCAAATTAACAAGAGAAACCATCCGGCTCTCGCGCTTCACGCGCCACCCACCCCTTGACTCCGCGGTTGCCCGACTTACCTATCATTTCTGACAGACGAATCGGCGCGCGCCTCGAACAGACATTCTGAGACAGTCAACAAGAATGATAAGGAGGTCTAGCATGACACTCGTACGGTGGAATCCGTCTCGTGAACTCGAAGACATGTCAGATCGGTTGAATCGGATGTTTAACCGTCAAGCTCTGCCTCAGGCGAACGCTAAGGAGACGATGGTCGTCACCGACTGGGTGCCATCCGTGGACGTCAGCGAAACGGACGGGGAGTACCAGATCAAGGCAGAGATCCCTGACGTGAAGAAAGAGGATGTGAAGGTGACACTTGAAGACGGCGTCCTCACGATCCAGGGTGAGCGTAAGCAGGAAAAGGAAGAGAAAGGCAAGAAGTACCATCGGGTGGAACGCTCCTACGGCAGCTTCGCCCGGAGCTTCACATTGCCCGATCTCGTTGATGAGGAGAAGGTGAAGGCAGAATTCAAGGATGGTGTCCTGAATCTCCGGTTACCCAAGTCCGAGAAGGCAAAGCCGAAAGCGATCGAAGTCAAGGTCGGCTAACCGACAACCGCCAAATTCGGTCTGAATAGAGGCCCGCTCCGGCGGGCCTCTTCTTGTTAGCCCCTAGGTCCCACCGTCACTTGTTTCGTTCACACAAGTTCCCATGTCAGATAGCAGGCTGCGGAAAAACCATTTCGGCCCAACGGAACTCCTATGGCCCGCACGTTTGGGACAAGAGGAGCACATTTCTGCAGGATAGCCGAACGCGCCTTTCTCGCCTATCTCGCGCGTCACGCGCCACGGTCCATCGACTAGCCCGCATTATTCATGAGTGCTTCTGCTGCAATCGCCGATCCGCTGCTGCGACGAGCCTTTGGCCAGCGGGCTCGCCCCTCGGACCCTCACCGTACTGCACGAGTACGCCTCGGGGCCTCAGGACTCCGCGCGCTGGTCTCGCGACGCGGCTCAGCGATTTCGCGACGAACCGTCATAAATAATGCGGGCTAATACCCTTGTGCAAGCAGGGGAGCAACGTTTATTATGGCGCCCGCACCACCTAGCACCATTACACCGGAGTAGTATCCATGAAGAAGACAGCGACTCAGTCATCACCTGCGACCAGAGTTGAACGCGATACGATGGGCGAGCTGGCCGTACCGGCCACTGCCTACTATGGTGTGCAGACTGCCCGTGCCATCGTGAATTTCCCAATCAGCTCGCTGCGCTTTCCCCGCGGCATGATCCGGGCGATGGGGTTGATCAAACGGGCAGCCGCGACGGTCAATCAATCACTGGGCCTCCTCGACAAGAAAGCAGCGGATGCGATCAAACAGGCAGCGACCGAAGTGGTCGAGGGCACGCTCGACGCCGAGTTCCCCGTAGACATTTTTCAAACCGGCTCAGGAACCTCGACGAACATGAATACCAACGAGGTGATCTCCAATCGTGCCACCGAGCTGTTAGGCGGAGCACGAGGCAGCAAGCTGGTGCATCCAAACGATCACGTCAATCTGGGCCAATCCAGCAACGACGTAATTCCCACTGCGATTCATATTGCCGCCGGAGAGATGATGCAGCAACAGCTCATACCGGCACTCACCTGCTTGCAGAAAGCGCTCGCTCGCAAAGCCAGAGAGTTCGACAAGATCGTCAAGATTGGTCGCACCCATTTGCAGGATGCGACGCCTGTTCGATTGGGTCAGGAATTCGGCGGTTACGCGAGACAGATAGAACTCGGCATCCAACGAGTGAGGCGCGCACAGGAAGCGCTCAGCGAAGTCGCGCTCGGCGGCACAGCAGTCGGCACAGGCCTCAATTGCCATCCGAAGTTCTCAGCCAGGGTGCTGGCCATCGTGTCGAAAGAGACCGGCTGCACCTTCAAAGAGGCGAAGAACCACTTTGAAGCGCAGTCCGCCCAGGATTCGTTGGTCGAAGCAAGCGGGGAGTTGAAGACCATCGCCGTGAGCCTCATGAAAATCGCCAACGACATTCGCTGGCTCGGCTCTGGCCCGCGCTGTGGGCTGGGAGAGATCAATCTACCGGAGACGCAACCGGGTTCGTCCATCATGCCGGGCAAAGTGAACCCAGTGATTGCCGAATCGGTGACGATGGTCTGTGCCCAGGTAATCGGTAACGATGTAACGGTCACAGTGGGAGGGCAGGCAGCCAACTTCGAACTGATCGTCATGCTGCCGGTGATGGCCTATAACGTATTACAGTCCGTTGAACTCCTTTCGACAGCGTCAACCAATTTCGCGGTCAAGTGTATCGACGGCATCAAAGCCAACGAGGAACGCTGCCGGAGCTTGATCGAGGAAAGTCTGGCCATGTGCACCGCCCTGGCACCAGAGATCGGCTACGAGGCTGCCGCGAAACTCGCCAAGGACGCCTACAAGTCAGGCAAGACCGTGCGCCAGATGGCCAAAGAGCAAAAAGTCCTCTCTGAAAAGCGCCTCACCGAATTGCTCGATCCCTGGCGCATGACCGAACCAGGCGGACCGGTGGGAAGTGCTGGGGGTTAACGGGGGTGGGGAGGGGTAAGGGGGTAGTGAGATAGCAATTCTCCTTTTGAGGAGATGATTGGCACGACTAACACAATATCTCAAGGCGGAATTTCTCAAAGAGCTGGCCCCGCACATACCAGCAGCTGTTAGTCACCGATGCAGGTCTACAGAAGCACCGACAGAGGCCTCTGCCTATGTCGAATCGAACCCGACCCCCTTCATCCTGAGCAGTCACGACTGTTGCTCGGGTTCTCGATCTGGGCCCTCCTTTCAGCTTTGACAGCTCAAAAGCCCCTATGCTAAAGTCCGCGGAACTGTTGAGGTTCTAGGAATTTCTTCGTCGATTTATTCAGGGGACAACGCATGAGCGCAACGACTTCGCATGTGATCATTGTGGCCGGAGCCGGACCAGCCGGAATGGCCGTGGCCAGTTCGCTCGCGAAGGCAGGCCATGAGGTCATTATCCTGAATCGCGATATCAAGTTCGGCGGGCTGGCTGAATATGGGATTTTCCCCTCGAAGTTGAAGCTGCGTGGTGGTCTCAAAAAGCAGTACTGGGAGTTACTCGAGCGACCGAACGTCCACTATTTCGGCAATGTCTCAATCGGCAACGGCAAAGACCTTACCGTCGAAGAGGTCCGAAACCTTGGCGCCAGCGCGGTCGTTTTTTCTATCGGTGCGCAGGGCACCAAGGCGATCGGCGTGGAAGGGGATTCGGCTAAAGGGGTCTTTCACGCGAAAGACGTGGTCTACCATTTCAATCGACTGCCCGGTTTCGGCGACCGGCCGTTCGATATGGGCAAGCATGTTGGGATCATCGGAGCCGGCGACGTAATGGTCGACATCTCACACTGGCTGATTCGCTACAAGAAGGTCGAGCGGGTCACTGCGATCGTGCGGCGTGGACCTGCCGAGCGAAAGTACAATCCGAAAGAAATTCGCGCGGTGTGCGCCAACATGGATGTGGACAGGATCACCAACGAGGTGGCTCGGATCAAGGATCGCCTTTCCGCGGTCGGCCAGAATGCAGACGACATACTCAAGGGCATGACGGACGAGTTTACGAAATGCGAACCGAAGGTCAGCGAGACGAAGATGGGTTTCAAGTTCCTCGCGTCTCCCAAACGTATTCTTGTCGATGGGAACAACCGCGTGCGCGGCCTGGAGATGGAAGAGAACAAGCTTGAACCGAAAGGCGAGGACACGGTCGCGGTCGGACTCAAACAGTATTACGAATTCCCCTGCGATGCCGTGATCTTTGCCGTCGGTGATAAAGTCGATGAGACCGTCGGGCTACCATATAAAAGCGGCCTGTTCATCACGAATCCCAACAAGACCGGCAACGATCCGGACGATGCGCTCTTCCAGGCCTATGACGAAACCACAGGCAAGGTCATCGACGGCGTGTTTCTCGCTGGATGGGCACGGAAGGCGAGCGAAGGCTTAGTCGGCATCGCCAAGCGGGACGGGGATTGGTGCGCTGAAGTCGTAACCCGATATCTGGCAACCAAACTGCAGTGCAACCATTCGAAGGTCGTCCTCGACAAATTGAAGACGATCCTGACTGATCGGAAGAGCCATCCGGTGGATGTGAAGAATCTCCGAGCGCTCGAAGCTGCAGAGAAAGCTCACAAGGGCGCGATTGATTGTATCGGAGAATTCAAGTACGCCAGCAACCAGGAAATGATCGGATTGATCGAACGAGGGAACGCGTAACGGGCCGGCCGCTGATCTCTACCCATCCCCCCATTTCAGTTTTTCTCTCAGCACGTCGTAGTAATTGCTCTCCGGAAACCGGATCAATCGGGTCCGGTGCTCCGAGGTCTGGATCACCACCGTATCTCCCTGCGTGATCGACACCCCCACCTGTCCGTCGAGCGTCGCCATGGCGCCGTCATCTTTACTGGTGAGTGTCACATCAATCTCCGCGTTGCCCGGCACGATTAATGGCCGATGCGTCAGCGTATGAGGACAAATCGGCGTCAGGATCAATGACTGGACTGCCGGATCGATAATGGGACCTCCGGCTGAAAGAGAGTAGGCGGTGGATCCCGTCGGGCTGCTGACGATCAACCCGTCGCCACGCAAGTTGGTCACGAACCGTCCTTGAATCGCAATCTTCAGTTCGATCATGCGAGCGAGCGTGCCCTTGCTGATCACGACATCGTTCAACACCACCCCTTGCGCGACCGTTTCTCCATGCCGATGAATATGCGTCCGTAGCATGAGCCGCTCATCGAGAATAAAATCATTCGCAAATACCCGTTCGAGCGAGGGATACAGGTTATCCAACCGGACCTCGGTCAAAAACCCCAGTCCGCCCATGTTGACGCCCAGGATGGGAATGCTTCGTTCTCCGGCAAGCCGCGCGGCATTGAGCATGGTCCCGTCGCCGCCCAAGACCAGAAGTACGTCCGCTTTGCTCGCCAGCTGAATTTTCTGATACCCCCCCTGTTCACCGAGAAGCATCGCCGACGTCGTATCCAAAATCACGTCGATACTCCGATCCCGAAGCCAGCTGACTACATCTTGCAGCGTGCGCTTGACCTCAGGAAACTTAGGCTTTGTGAGAATCCCGATACTCTTGCTTTTCATTGAGCAGAACTCGTCGCGAGGGTAATGAAGATCGCGGAGAAAACGCTCGAGATTGTATCGGGAGGGTTCTTTTGAAGTCAACGAATCAGAACAGGCAGGCCTTCACCACATGTATTCCATCCACTCCGGTTGTTGGCTTGTGTGATTGTCTCGTAGCCTTGACACTGAAAACCCTTCTAGTTAGAATTAGGTCAGATTTTTCGATAGGTTTGCGCAGCTGGAACTGGTTATAGTCTCCACCTACTATAGGCTCCACCTAATAAGGAGGCAGGATGTTCGAGCGATTCACGGACAAGGGTCGGAAGATCATCATCCTCGCACGGGAAGAGGCTGAGCGTCATCAAAACGACTACCTCGGAACCGAGCATCTCGTCTTGGCTATTCTCCGTGAATCAGACGGGATTGCCCTGATGATCTTGAAAAAGATGGGACTCTCGACCGAACAAATCCGTTTGGAGATCGAACGGAATTTACCCGGGGGAGGGACCACCATGACCTTTGGGGAGATCCCCTTCAGCCCTCGGGTCAAGAAGGTCATTGAATACGGGGTCGAAGAAGCTCGTCTCCTTGGGCACAATCATATCGGCAGTGAACATCTCTTATTGGGCCTCCTCCGAGAAGAAGAGGGGATCGGCGGAAAGATCCTCCGCAGCTTAGGCGCCAATCTCCTGACCGCCCGACAATTGACCGTGACATTTCTGCGGAAGTCCGCCCCGCGTGAGCGCGACCGGAAGAGCAACACCCCGGCACTCGATGAGTTTGGTCGTGACCTGACCCAGCTTGCCCAGGCAGGACAGCTGGATCCCGTCATCGGCCGAGCCGACGAAATCGAGCGGGTACTTCAGATCCTGAGTCGCCGTTCGAAAAACAATCCCGTGCTCATCGGGGAAGCCGGCGTCGGCAAGACCGCCATTGTGGAAGGTCTTGCCCAACGAATCGTCCAGTCCGAAGTACCGGATAATCTTCTCTCACGACGCGTCATTGCACTCGACCTCGGTTCATTGGTTGCAGGGACGAAATATCGCGGCCAATTCGAGGAACGGCTGAAGGTCGTGATGAAGGAAATCGTCCAGGCCGGAAACATCATTATCTTCATCGATGAACTCCACACCTTGGTGGGAGCAGGGGCGGCAGAAGGATCGATTGATGCCTCCAACATGCTCAAGCCCGCACTGTCGCGGGGAGAAATTCAATGTATCGGCGCCACGACGCTCGATGAATACCGAAAGCATATTGAGAAAGACGGAGCCCTCAAGCGACGGTTCCAACCGATTCACGTCCAGCCGCCGAGCATCGATGAAACGGTGCTGATCATCCAAGGACTTCGTGATCGGTACGAAGAACATCATGGTGTCGAGATTTCCGAGGAGGCCATCCTGGAAGCGGTCAAGCTGTCCGATCGATACATTAGCGACCGCTTCCTGCCGGACAAGGCTATTGATTTGATCGACGAGACGGGATCACGGGCCAAATTGCAGACCTATGCGCTACCGTCGGAGCTGAAGGCGATGGAGCAAGAGTTGAAGAAGGTCTCCCGTGAAAAGGAACTGGCCATCTCCATGCAGAACTTCGAGGAGGCCGTTCGCCATCGTGAGGAAGAAGAACGGCTGCGAAAACTCCTCGATGAATCCAAGCGCGAGTGGAAGAAGAACCAGGAAAAAAACAAACCGACGATCGGAAAAGAAGAGGTGGCCTATGTCGTCTCCAAGATGACGGGCATTCCGCTCTTCAAGCTCGAAGAAGAAGAATCGAACAAACTGTTGCGCATGGAGGAATTCCTCCATAAACGTGTGGTCGGGCAGAACGAAGCGATCTCTGCCGTGGCCCGGGCCATTCGGCGGTCACGCGCCGGCTTGAAGGAAGCGCGGAAGCCTATCGGGTCCTTTATCTTCCTGGGACCCACCGGGGTAGGAAAAACCGAGCTGGCGCGAACCTTAGCCGAGTTCCTCTTCAATAGCGAAGATTCACTCATTCGGATCGACATGTCCGAATATCAGGAAAAGTTCACCAGCTCCCGACTCTTCGGAGCCCCTCCAGGGTATGTGGGATACGAAGAAGGAGGCCAATTGACTGAACGGGTCCGGCGTCGGCCCTACTCAGTCGTCCTGTTCGACGAAATCGAAAAGGCCCATCCTGATGTGTTCAATATTCTGCTACAAGTATTGGACGACGGGGTACTGACCGACAGCCTCGGACGCAAAATTGACTTCAAGAATTGCGTCATCATCATGACCTCCAATATCGGGACCAAGATGATCCAGAAGGGGGTCTCGCTGGGATTCCAGAGCACGGAAGGCGACCAGGAGCGCCATAAGAAAGAAGAAGTGTTGGGAGAATTGCGCCGTTCGTTCAGCCCGGAGTTTCTGAACCGGATCGACGAGATCGTAGTCTTCCATCAATTAGATAAAACGCATCTCTACAATATCCTCGACATCCTCTTGGGCGAACTCAACCTTCGTCTTCTCGACAAGGGTGTGGAGCTCGAGGTCGAGGACGACGTCAAGCAGTGGTTGATTAAAGAAGGCTACGAACCGCTCTACGGAGCCAGACCGATGCGCCGGACAATTCAGCGCGCGATCGGCGATCCACTCTCCGAAGAGATGATTAGAGGACGATTCAAGGAATGCCGAAAGATCCGCGTGGTGCTTCGCGACGGCGCTCCGGCATTCATCGAGCAGGAGGCGATGGCTGGCGTCTAATGTCCCAGCCCTATACGAGACGTTCGCCATCGCATAAAGTACGACACGGCCCTTGTGGCGCCAACGGCCACAAGGGCCGTATTATTTGGCATCTCTCAGAATAATGCATGTTTCGTCGGTCCAATTAGCCTGATCAGCAAAGATTTCATGACCACGACCGTTGAACAGCCCACCTCAGCCTGGATACCGGGACCTATCCTTGGTATCGAGACGTCATGTGATGAAACGGCCGCCTCAGTGCTTGCAGAAGACGGCGCCGTCCTCTCGAACATTATTACGTCACAGCATGCCGTTCATCAGCGATTTGGTGGCGTCGTTCCCGAACTTGCCTCCCGTGCCCACATTGAATCGATTGAAAATGTCTCCGCTGAGGCATTGCACCAAGCCGGTCTCGCATGGACGAATCTCACGGGAATCGCCGTCACCCAAGGACCCGGCCTGGCCGGCGCGCTACTCGTCGGGGTCAACTATGCAAAAGCACTTGCCTATGCCTTGAATATTCCGATGGTCGGCGTGAGCCATCTTGAAGGCCACATCGCCTCCGCCTGGTTGCAGGATCCAGCGTTTCCCTTACCCTGCGTGGTTCTGGTTGTCTCGGGTGGACATACCCATCTCTATTATAAGGAACCCAGCGGTCACTGCCGGCTCCTTGGCTCTACCAGAGACGATGCGGCAGGGGAGGCCTTTGACAAAGGCGCTCAGTTGCTTGGATTGGAATACCCTGGGGGACCAGCCATCGATCGCTTGGCTCGACAGGGAAACCCAGACACCATTACCTTTCCCCGTTCCCATCTTAAAAAGGGGAGTCTTGATTTTAGTTTTAGTGGTGTAAAGACCGCTTTGCTCTATATACTTCAAGCAATACCTGAGCAATTTCGCACGGCGCGAACTGCTGACTTCGCGGCCAGCTATCAGGAGGCCATCGTGGACGTCTTGGTTGACAAAGCCTTTGCCGCAGTCCGGTTATCTGGCGCGCATGCATTGGCTGTCGTCGGAGGAGTGTCCGCCAATTCTCGGTTGCGCGCGCTGCTCCAGCAACGAGCCGCATCCGAAGACCTGCGCCTGAGCCTTCCCCCGCTGGCCTACTGTACGGATAATGCCGCGATGATCGCGGCAGCGGGGAGGCAGGCGCTTTGCGCCGGGCTCCGTGCACCCCTGGACATCGATGCCCAAGCAACGCTGGCTTCACCATTCGCGCAAGCGATCTAGCAGGATGCTGAAAAAGTCCGCCAGCCTGTCTTGTTCATTTGGTCTGTTCGGTCTGTCTGGTTTGTGTGGTTGCATGAGACTAACCAGATGGACCAGAGAGACCAGCCTGACCGGATTTGTGCCACAGGTGCGAACCATTCAAGTTTTCGTGTGCCGACATAGTTTTTTCGCAGCCTGCTAACCAACGACTGTAAGGAAACGACGACCATTCCAGAAATTCACGGACAGGTCCTCGGTCTCCGTGCCAGCCAGCTCGCCATGCTTGAGCGGCTGTATCGCCGACGTATGCCCGTGGATGATGTCCTCTCATCTGAAGCGGCAAAAACCCTCGCACAGTTCACGCACGAGATTCGGCGCCCCATCGGCCTCGTCATCACCAGACGCGGAGCCGTGCAAGACGTCCTGGTCGGCGCCGGGACCGAGCCCTCGCCAACAACTCTAGCCACGTTTCGTGCAAGCCCACGATCGCTACGGGGCCTTCGGCTGATCCGCTCGCATCTGAAGGAACAACCCCTCAGTCAAGAAGACCTCACCATGCTGGGCCTGCTCCGACTCGACATGATCGGAACGTTGGCCGTCTCACCCAAGGGAGAACCAGGGTTACTCTCTCTGGCCCATCTGAATCCACCCAGTCCACAGGGGCAATTGTATACCCTGCTACCACCCACGCTGGTACATCAATGCCCGGTGAGCTTCGAGACATTTATTCACGAACTGGAGTCAGACCTCCAACGTCAGAGCGGGTCCCACGCGACGGCTCAGGGGCAGACCGCCATCCTCGTGAGTGCGTCGCCCAAGAGTAAGGCCGAGCAAGAAGAGCATCTCATTGAATTGGCAGAACTGGCCTCCTCGGCAAATCTCACCGTGATCGACCGTTTAGTACAACGCACACAGAGCGGCCATCATCGGTTCCAATTGGGAAGCGGCAAGCTCAAAGACGTGCTGATGCAAGCCATGCAAAAAGGCACGGACCTGCTCATCTTCGATCAAGATTTGGCTCCTGCGCAGCTGCGTGCCATTGAGGAGATCACCGACCTCACGGTGATCGATCGGACCCAACTGATTCTGGATATTTTTGCGCAACGGGCGCATAGCCGAGAGGGCAAGGTGCAGGTCGAATTGGCGCAACTTCGTTACCTGCTCCCTCGTCTCTCCGGTCAAGGAACGAGCCTCTCGCGCTTGGGCGGTGGTATCGGCAGCAGAGGTCCCGGTGAAACGAAGCTCGAAACGGACCGCCGTCGCATCAGAGAGCGCATCGACCATCTGGAGCGGGAGATCGAGGGCTTTGCCCGTCACCAAGACCAACGGCGATCGCGCCGCGTCCGTCAGGCCTTTCCAGTTCTGTCCATCGTGGGCTACACAAATGCCGGCAAATCGACATTGCTCAACGTCTTAACGAACAGTCAGGTGAGCGCGGCCCCACGCGTCTTTGAAACGCTCGACACCACCAGCCGCCGACTGCGTTTCCCGCAGGGCAGGGAAGTTATCATCACCGACACGGTGGGATTTATTCGCGACCTTCCTAAAGACCTCCTCGCAGCCTTCAGAACGACATTGGACGAATTACGCGATGCCGACCTCCTCCTGCACGTGGTCGATGCAGGGGCGAAAGATCTGGACGCCCATATCGCAGCGGTCGACACTGTGCTTCAAAGCCTCACCCTCGATCAGCTTCCACGGGTCCTGGTATTCAACAAGTGCGATCAGCTTCCGACCGGACAAGCGGAGCTCCTGTGTCGGCGCTACGGCGCGATCGGGATTTCGGCTCTGCATCAGGAGACCCTGCCCCCACTGATCCAGCACCTCGAAGAACGGTTGGCCGCGCTCGTCCCGGTGGACGGCTCTTCCACGAAATCGGCAACCCCGGCACTCACGCTTGCATCTCGGCCTTAACCCGTTGCACACTTGGCCTGCGCTGGTACCAGCCATGACTACGAAATCTTTACCATCGGTGGGTCGCCGCAAGCGTTTCCAAGATATTGCGAAAACGCTCCAGCGCACGACGCCAAGCCCAAAGACGGAACTCGACCATCGTTCCCCTTGGGAATTGCTCATGGCCACGATCCTCTCCGCCCAATGTACCGACCAGCGAGTCAACCAAGTCACTCCCTCACTCTTTCGGCGGTATCGGAGACCGGCAGAGCTAGCAGCGGCCGATCTCCTTGAAGTCGAACAGCTCATTCGCTCCACCGGTTTCTTTAAGAACAAAGCGAAACATCTCATCGCCTCCAGCAAGGCCGTGACCGAGCGCTTCGGCGAACAGGTCCCGCGCACGATGGATGAGTTGATCACCTTACCGGGCGTCGGCAGAAAAACCGCGAATGTCATACTCGGGAACGCCTTCGGCCAGCCCAGTATCGTCGTCGACACCCACGTAAAGCGCGTGGCGAAGCGACTCGGCCTGACCAGCTCCGACAATCCAGCGCGTATCGAACAAGACCTTCAGCAGCTCATGCCGAGATCCCAATGGACAGCCTTCTCACAACGTGTGCTGTTACATGGCCGCTATGTCTGCCTTGCCAGAAAACCCCAGTGCCGCACCTGTCCGGTCTACCGGCACTGTCCATGGAAAGAGAAAGGTCCCCAATGATTCGAAGCATGACCGGTTTCGGCCGACGACAGGCCCCCTGGCAGGATGGCTCAGTAACGGTAGAAATGCGCTCCGTCAACCATCGCTTTCTTGAAATCGCCTGCCGCCTGCCACGGCCATTGAGCCACTTGGAAGACTCGTTCAAAAAAGCCATCCAGCAACGCTGCACCCGTGGACGTATCGACATCACGGTGACTGTCCAAGCGGGCAAAGGCCGCGCCGGAAGCGTCAATCTTGACCAACCCCTCGCGAAGCAGTACCATCAGGCCCTCCGTACCCTCAAGAAGTCCCTGAAGCTGAGCGGCTCCATCGATCTTGCGCTCATGGCTGGGCTCCGTGATGTGCTGTCGGTGTCAGATCAACCAGCGGAAGACCCGAAGCTGGCGAAGCTGGTCCAACAGGTGACCATCCAGGCCCTGGCAGATCTTGATGCCATGCGAACGCGCGAAGGAAAGGCCCTGGCAGAGGATATGCGCGGGCGGGTCCAGACCATCCGAGGGCACCAAACGCTCATCGCCGGACGAACCCCTTTGCTGGCCCAGGAGGCCTTCGACAGAATGAAGATCCGTGTGGAGAAGCTGCTGGGATCGGAAATCCCCGACCCCCCCCGGCTCTGTCAGGAATTGGCGGTCTACGCGGATCGTGCTGACATTACGGAAGAAATAGTCAGATTGGACTCGCATATGATACAGTTTGAGCAGACCATCAACCGTGCGGAATCTGTGGGCAAAACACTCGATTTCCTGCTCCAGGAAATCGGGCGGGAAGTCAACACGATCGGCTCAAAAGCCAACGACGCGGGAATCGCCGGGCATGTGGTTCAGATGAAGGCCGAACTCGAACGCATTCGTGAACAGGTCCAAAACGTCGAATGAACTCAGTCACCACGACAAGCCCCACGACGCCGGCGTCCAGCCAACCGCGGTCCTCGATGGATCGACGGGGAATTCTGTTCATTATCTCCGCGCCATCCGGGACGGGGAAAACCACGCTCTGCAAGCAACTCACGACGAATCTTCCCGGACTGTGGCATTCAATTTCCTATACCACAAGGAAGCCGCGGTCAGGCGAAGAGCATGGACGAGAATATTACTTCGTCAAAGAACAAGTATTCCAAGAGATGATCGCGCGAAATGAGTTCGTCGAGTGGGCCCACGTATATGGACATCTCTACGGGACGCCGTGGAAATCGCTGACCGAAAAGATCGATCAAGGGATCGATGTGTTGCTGGAGATCGATGTCCAGGGGGCCATGCAGGTCAAGAAACGATTCGAGGATTCGGTGTCGATCTTCATCCTGCCTCCCTCGATGACCGTACTCCGGTCTCGGCTCCAAACCAGAGCCTCCGATTCACCGGAAGAGATTCAACGGCGACTGCACAAGGTGAAAGAAGAGGTGTGGAGCTACCGGGAATACGCCTATATCGTCAGAAACGAAGATCTCGGCCGATCGCTTCGCGATCTCGAAAGCATCTTCTGGTCAGAACGTCTGAAGACGAAACGATTGAATATGACGTGGCTCGAGAATAATTTCATTCTTGACGAAGAACAGAAAACGGGAGATCGCAAAGATCTTCCCTAACCCAAAGGAGTACCGCACCCATGATCGACATGTTGAGACTCTTACCCCAATACGCCCCAGGCGAATTTGACTCACGCCACCGGTTGGCGATCATCGCAGGCCAGCGGGCAAAGCACATTTTGCAGGGATCACGCCATGGCGCCTCGCGCTTTACCAAAGAAACGACCATCGCCCTTGATGAAGTCCTCCGAGGGCAGATCAAATATCTCGTCGGCCAAGAAGCGCGGGATGCAATGAAGGAAGCGAAGCGCGGCAAGGAAGGCGAAATGGAGCGCATCGCCTTGATGACCGGCGATGATGCGAAGGAGATTAAGAAAGAGCTGAGCGTCTATGTCGACGATACCCCGAAGCCTGTGGTGGGTGAGAGCGAGGAGTAATTGGTGAAAACCTCCGGCTCCATAGGGCCGACGTTGATCGGGAAGCAGATTGTCCTCGGCGTGACCGGCAGCATCGCGGCCTATAAGGCTGTCGCGTTGCTCCGGACCTTGCTCCGTGAAGGAGCAAGGGTGCACGTGGTGATGACACAATCTGCCACGAAGTTCGTTACCCCGCTGACGTTTGAAGTGCTCTCCGGCCATCCCGTTTCGACGGATGTGTTTGAGTCACATCAGGAGATGAAACACTTGTCATTGCCCGCACAGGCAGATGCCATCGTCATTGCGCCGGCCACGGCCAATTGTCTCGCACGGGCAGCGCTAGGGCTGGGCGACGATTTGCTCTCGACCATGCTCCTCACAGCACAGTGCCCGCTGATTCTGGCCCCCGCCATGGACGGAGGGATGTGGTCCCATCCATCTGTCAGAGAACACGTAGGGACGTTACGTGCGAGGGGAACGATCGTGGTGAATCCTGAAACCGGCCTGCTCGCTTCCGGACGTATCGGCCAAGGCCGTTTGGCAGAGGAAGGCACCATTCTGGAGGCGATTCAGGTGGCACTGGCTCCACGGCGCGATTGGCAAGGACACCGTATTCTGGTTTCGGCAGGCCCGACACAAGAACCGATCGATCCGGTGCGCTTCATTTCAAACCGCTCCTCCGGTAAGATGGGCTATGCCATCGCCGAAGCCGCCCAGGCGAGGGGAGCCCAGGTGGTCCTCGTCACCGGCCCCACGACCCTACCAACTCCGAGAGGCGTCGAGGTCGTTCCGGTAGCCACGGCTGAAGAAATGACGAAGGCCCTATCTGCTCACTTTGCATGGTCCACAACTGTGATCATGGCCGCTGCCGTGGCGGATTTTCGTCCCACGAGCCCTGCCTCGCACAAAATACAAAAACAAGGGCAGACCTACCAGACGCTTGATCTCGAACGAACTACTGACATTCTGGCCTCCTTATCTGCCAAACGGACCACACAACTTATGGTTGGCTTCGCCGCGGAGACTCACGATCTGATCGCCCATGCGAAAGACAAGCTGGCGGCGAAAGGGCTCGACCTCATCGTCGCGAACGATGTTACGGTGAAAGGAACGGGATTCGGCAGCGATCAGAATGCCGCCACTTTGATCGACCGGCAGGGGGCCATGACAGAACTGCCGCTGATGCCAAAACGTGCACTCGCCGACGCAATCCTGAACCGGGCGCAAGAACTGCTCCGCACCAGACATTCCAGCCAGACGCCCACGCCAGTTACGGGAGGACGCTAGCAGACCATGGCTCAAAATCAGAACGCCACCGAGAGCGCCCTGGAAATCGATCGACTGGCCACCCAGTTAGCCAAAGATCCACATTCCAAAGTTTTCATGCCACTGGCCGAAGAGTACGGAAAAGTCGACATGTGGCAGGAGGCCGCTGGCGTCCTCGAAGACGGCCTGAAATTGTATCCCGGCTTCATTACTGCCATGGTCGCGCTCGGGCGTGCGTACGACCACATGGGTCAGGCCACGAAAGCCAAGGCGATTCTGGAAGAATCCGTGAAGGTGAGCCCCGAAAACCTGCGCGCGCACCGCACCTTGATCAAGATCTACACGAGCCAGGGGCTGAACGAATCGGCGCTGCAATCCTGTGCCGTCATCCTGGCGGTCAACCCGCGTGATGAAGAAGCGCTCTCAGTCCAATCTACTCTGGGCGGACCGCTGAAACAAAAGAAGGAATTGGGGCGGCCAAAGCCGGCGGCTCCGGTCACGCGTAACCTCTCCGCCCAGGAGGCGAGTACTGCACCAGACCTGCCGGTCTCAACGCCGCCCGAACCAGAGGTCGCCTCTGCCGACCCACTTGGTGGAACACCGGTACTGATGGAGACAGCCCTCCCTACACAGGATCAGGCAGGGGAGCGGCTCGCGGTGCCGGAGCCGGCCTCCCACGCCACCGACACTGTAACGATGTCGCCTCCATCGCCTCACGCTGGAGCCGTGGCCCAAATGGAAGTCTGGCTTCGCACCATCAAATCGCGTCGTCGCGATCGTAACACAGCGAACGAGTCGCACCACAAAATTTCCTAAAGTTTTTCGTGCGTTTGACCGGTCTCAGGCGGACTGCTACAATGCCGACCTGCTGGACCCTGCCACGAGGAATCGTCCGCACGCATCCAGCCTGTGAACACAAAGACATGCTACGAATACGAGTCTTACACGGTCCAAATCTCAATCTCCTCGGGACCAGGGAGCAGTCGATATACGGCACGCTATCTCTCGACGCCCTGGATTCAGCCATCACGAAGCTGGCAAAGGAGTTGGCAGTGAAGGTGGATCTGCGCCAGTCGAATAGCGAGGGTGAATTGGTCACCTGGATTCAAGAGGCTCGGACAAAATACGACGGGATCATCATTAACCCGGCTGCTTATACCCACACTAGCATCGCAATCCGGGACGCCATCGCGGCGGTCGGCCTGCCGACGGTCGAGGTGCATCTGTCCAATATCCATCAGCGGGAAGAGTTTCGCCATCGGTCCCATATCGCGGGAGTCGCGATCGGACAAATTTCCGGCTTGGGTCCGACCGGCTATCTCCTCGCACTCCGTGGGCTGCACGACCATCTAATCGCATCCCAACGCCAGAAGAAGACGACCACGCCGGCGCCATCGCGACGGACGGCAAAAGGAATGAAATAATTGCAGAGCCGGTCGAACGACCGCTTACAGTCTGAAGGGAGTATCGAGTGATTTCCACGACCGATTTTCGCGGTGGCGTGCGGCTCATGGTTGACAACCAACCATTTTATATCGTTGAGTTTCAGCATGTAAAACCGGGCAAGGGCGGAGCCTTCGTGCGCACCAAGCTCAAGAGTTATCTTTCAGGCAATGTCCTGGATCGTACCTTCCGATCCGGAGAACGGTTCGAGGAGCCGAATCTAGAAGAACGGACCATGCAATTCCTCTATGCGACCGACGATGCCTATACCTTTATGGATACGGAGACCTTTGAGCAACTAACGTTCGAAAAGGGCAAGCTCGGCGAAAATGCGGACCTCTTGAAAGAAAACATGACGGTGAAAATCCTCGTGTACGAACATCGCCCGATCGATGTCGAGTTGCCCAACTTTATCGAACTAAGAGTTAGCGATACCGAACCGGGTTTTCGTGGCGACACCGCCACGGGCGGCACCAAGCTCGCTACCGTTGAAACCGGTGCCACCATTAAGGTCCCGCTCTATTTGGAAACAGGGACCGTGATCAAAATCGATACCCGTACGAGAGCCTATGTGGAGCGTGTTCGGTGAGCAAGCAGAAGTCGAGTAAGTCGAAGAAGGGTGGCACTCCGATCATCCTGCCTCAGGCCTTTGCTGTGACCCAGAGCGGGCAGGGCACACGCTCGCTGTCAGGACAACAGACCAGCCATATCCAAGAACTGATCGATCTGCTCAAGAAGAACAACCTGACCGAGCTGGAACTGGAGCGCGACGGCCTCAGAATTCGCGTGCGAAACGAAATCGGGGCCAAAGCGGTCACAACCACCGTCGCTGACCAGGGGACGTCCGGCTCGCCATCAGCCTCTCAACCCACTGGTGCGACAGGCGTACAGACTGAAGACACGACGGGCATGATCACCATCACATCTCCGATCGTCGGGACATTCTATCGGTCCCCCTCGCCGGATGCCGACCCCTATGTTGAAGAAGGCGATTATGTGAAAAAGGGACAGGTCCTATGCATCGTCGAAGCGATGAAGTTGATGAACGAAATCGAGTCGGAGGTAAATGGGCGGGTCATGAAAATTCTGGCCGAAAGCACCAAGCCGGTGGAGTATGGCCAGGCGCTCTTCCTCGTCGATCCAACAGCCACCCCTTAACCCTCTTCTCTCGAACCACATCGGAGTACTCGCGTGTTCAAGAAAGTGTTGATAGCCAATCGCGGTGAGATCGCGCTCCGGATCATTCGGGCCTGCAAGGAACTCGGCATTAAGACCGTGGCGATCTATTCCGAGGCCGATGCGACGAGCCTCCATGTCCGCGCAGCCGACGAGAAGGTCTGCGTCGGGCCTCCTGACGCCGCCCTCAGCTACCGAAATATTCCCAACGTCCTGAGCGCGGCCGAGATCACCGGGGCGGACGCCATCCATCCAGGCTATGGATTCCTCGCCGAGAATGCCCACTTCGCTGAAGTCTGCGAGTCCATCGGCGTCAAATTCATCGGCCCTACATCCGAACACATCGCCCTCCTGGGCGACAAAGCCAAAGCGAGAGAAATCGTCTCCCGCCGAGGCTTACCCGTCACACCAGGCAGTCCAGGCGAGCTCAAGAGCGAACAGGGAGCCCTCGAAGCCGCCACCAAAATCGGCTATCCCGTCATCATCAAAGCCTCAGCCGGTGGGGGAGGACGCGGTATGCGCGTCGTCAATAAAGCCGAGGACCTCGCACGCGCATTTCAAGCCGCGCAGGCCGAAGCGAAGACCACGTTCGGTAACGACGCCGTCTACCTCGAACGATATTTTCTCGAGCCCCGCCATATCGAAGTGCAGATTGCCGCCGACCATCGTGGGCATGTCGTGCATCTCGGCGAGCGCGACTGCTCGATCCAACGCCGACATCAGAAGCTGCTTGAAGAAACCCCATCGCCCGCCGTCGACGAGAAACTCCGACGGGAGATCTGCCGCGTCGCCATCGAAGTCGTCAAAGCCGTGCACTACCGGAATGTCGGCACCGTCGAGTTCCTGCTCGACAAGGACCACAACTTCTTCTTCATGGAAGTGAACACCCGCATCCAGGTGGAACATGCGATCACCGAAATGGTGACCGGCATCGATCTCATCAAGGAGCAGATCAGGCTCGCCGACGGGCAATCCCTCTCCTTCAAGCAGCAAGACATCAAGCTTAACGGGCACAGCCTCGAATGTCGCATCAACGCCGAAGACCCGGAAAAGTTTACGCCCTGCCCCGGAATCATCACCAAGTACCGCGCGCCAGGCGGATTCGGCGTACGCGTTGACTCTACAATGGAATCGAACATGACGGTCGTCCCGTTCTACGATTCGATGATCGCAAAAGTCATCACCCATGGACGAGACCGGCAGGAATCCATCGCCCGCATGCGGCGAGCCCTCGACGAATTCGTGATCGAAGGTATCAAGACGACCATCCCGCTGCACAAACGCATCCTCAATGATCCCGACTTCCAAAAGGGCCACGTCTCGACGACGTTCCTCGAGCGATTTTTAGCAAGTTAAAATTCTCAGGATATGAAATGGCAAAACCTGCCCCTGTTTCTGGCAATCCGCCGATCGCGATCATCCGCTTCCTCCTTCGACCAAACAGTCAGGCAAAAGAAGCGGTCAATGTTCGCAGGCCGAGCAGGAATAGACTGGGCCGTACGGGGGGAACGTATTCCGCGCACCGGAGCTCGTCGTAGGCCGCTGGAGGGATCTACTAGAGAATGTCGTGACTTAGTGACGAATCTATTTATTCTCCTTCACCGACTCTTGGGATGAAGGATTTTCAGGTCCCTTCTCTGTGATCTTCTTGACCGCGTTCCCAATCGCAGACCCGATCTTGGGAATCTCTTTCTCGATACTCTTGGCCGCGCTCTTCAGCCCTCGCCCGAGGTCATCCACGGTGATGCCTTTACTCTCCTCTGTCTTACGATTGTCGGAAGAGCTCGATGCGTCGGCTGCGGCGGCGGCCTGTGTAAGCCCTACGACCAATAGGGCCGCGATGATGGTGGCCGTCTTGTGCATGAGACACCTCCCTGTTTCAGAAACTATACCATGAACAAGCACACAGCTGGCCTTTCCGAAGGGAAGGGCGCTACGCCAAAGTGTCAGGTCAAGCAACGACCCCTGCGCTACTCCCCGCTACGCCAAAGTGTCAGGTCAAGCAACGACCCCTGCGCTACTCCCCGAATTTCTGTTCAATTGCCAGCTGGCCATCGTAATACTCTCTCGATCGGTGGTGGTCCATAATCCGATCGGACCGTAGGTAGGGTGTCTCATTCCTGTTGTCACTCTGGCACCAACACCCCATGGTTTGCGTTGCGGGGGGTCTGTTAGCCTCCGCTCCTCGGGTTGGATTTCCAATAGGAATATTTATAAGTCATTGATTATGCTGGTATATATTTTCTTCTTTCGTGTGAATGTTCATGATAAGATTTCCTCGCTGCTTTCGTGACGCTCTGGGCTCTCCCCTGGCGCAGAGGAAGTGGGGGAGGTGATGTGGCCATCACCTCCCCATTTTTTTCTGCTCTGCCTTCTTGTGTTGGTGACCTCAGCCGGCTGGGCGTCTACTACTGTGTTCTCTGATTCCTCATCTAAACAGCGAACCCTAGAGCATTTTTGATTTAAGTGTATACAATCTGTATGATCTCCTCCATTGTACTCTTGATGGAGGAGAAGGGATGGACGCCTATTCACAGGATTTACGGGACCGGGTGTTGCGAGCGCTGGAGCGTGGGGATCGTCCGACGGCCATTGCGAACCGATTTGAAGTCAGCCGAGTCTGGGTCTATCAGGTGCGGACGCGTCTCAAGCAGACGGGACAACGGGGCAGTCTGCCGATTGGTGGCCATCGGCGGTCCCGGTTGGCCGGGATGGAGGCGACGCTTCGGGCCTGGCTGAAGGAAACAGGAGATCTGACGCTCGCGGAGCTGTGCGCACGATTGGCGGAACACGGGATTGCGATCAAAGTGCCCGCGTTGTGGCATCAACTCGACAAATGGAAGCTCACGCTTAAAAAAAACCCTGCACGCCAGCGAGCAAGAACGCGCCGACGTGCAAGCCGCGCGGCGTGAGTGGCAGGCCTCTCAACCGGCTCTGGATACCATGAAGCTGGTCTTTCTGGATGAAACTGGGGCGTCGACGAACATGGCCCGGCGCTACGGACGTGCGCCGCGTGGCGCACGGTGCCTCGCCTCCGTGCCTCACGGACATTGGCACACCACCACCTTCGTTGCCGGACTACGTCATGATGACATCACCGCCCCGATGGTGGCGGACGGCCCAATGACCGGCGCCCTGTTCCTGAAATATGTCCAGACGTTCTTATGCCCGACGCTTCACCCCGGCGATATCGTCATCGCCGACAACCTACGCAGTCACAAAGTAGCGGGAGTTAAAGAGGCCGTTGAGGCAGTGGGAGCACACATCCGCTATCTCCCGCCGTATTCCCCCGATCTGAATCCCATCGAAAAGCTGTTTGCCAAACTCAAAGCGCTGCTCCGCAAAGCCGCCCCACGTACCGTCGACGCGCTCTGGCAGGAAATCGGCACGCTGCTTGACCGCTTCACACCCGATGAATGCACACGCTACTTCGTGTCCTCAGGCTATGTAAAGACATAAACTAAAAATGCTCTAGTATAACTGGCCGGCGATGGTGTTGGCCAGGAGGCGACCTCGTGCCGATAGTCTGCTGCGCTCACCGTCATCTTCGAGCATTTGTTGCGCGAGTAACTGTGCAATGACTGCCGCATGCCCATAGTTTGCGGCATGCTGATGAAGACGGCTGGTGCGAACTCCTTGAATAAGTCGCAAGCCAAAAATCACGGCGTCACGGAGTTGCTCCTCTTCCGAGAGTCTGGTGCGATCTTCAATAGGAAGACGGCTTTTCGCGAGCGATGTGTCATAGGCCGCAAGGTCTGCGACGTTGCCAAATCTTGCCCCGTCCAGATAGGACTGTGCGCTCGGGCCCAATCCAAGGTATTCGCCATTGGTCCAGTAGAGCAAATTGTGTCGGCAGGCATATCCCGGTTTGGCATAGTTCGACACTTCATACCGCTCATAGCCAGCGTCGCCGAGTGTCTGCTGCGCGACCCTGTCCATTTCAATCTGAAGACCTTCGTCTGGAGCTGGACTCCGTTGGCGCTGGATGTTGGATGCGAGCCTTGTATTCTCTTCGACCGTCAGGGCATAGCAAGACAGGTGTGTGGGCGCTAGAGTGAGACAATGGGCGAGCGTCCGCTGCCAGCTCTCCAAGCTTTGGCCGGGGAGCCCATACATCACATCGAGATTGATATTTGTGAATCCGGCGGCTCTGGCCTGAGCAACTGCTACGACGGTCTCATGGACGGACCCAGGCCGTCCGATCCGAGTCAGATCGCCATCCTCCATCGATTCTGCGCCGAAACTCATCCGGGTGACGCCGGCCCGAAGCAGTTGTACGAGATTCTGCTCGGAGATCGTGGAGGGGTGCGCCTCAAGGGTAATTTCACAGTCTGAGGCCAGGATGAGATGCGTGCGAATCTCAGACAGGATTGCGATAAGCTGAGTGGAGGCGAGCACCGTCGGTGTGCCGCCCCCAATATAAACGGACTGGATGGGACGGCCTGCGGCAATGTGTTGCTGCGCCGACAGTCGGATCTCCTGAGTGAGGGAGTGGACAAACACTTCTGCCCGGCCCTCGCGGTGGATCTCAAGATAGAAGGCGCAGAAGTCACATCGCTGCCGGCAGAAGGGGATGTGGACGTACAGACCAAGGGGAGGGGGTGTCATGACGACAGGCTGAATCCTTGCGGTTTGGAAAAGTCCCGTGCGAGGACGACTTCAATTTCATCGGCAGAGGATTTCCCGCGGTTGCGCACATGGGCCAGCCAAGACTTGTGCTGACGCAACGATTCGAAGAGCACCTTGAGCAGATCTGGTTTGATTCGCGCTTCCCACTCGTGCACCCAGGCATGGTGCTCCTCATCGCCTGCATAGTCGTCAGGGAACGAGGCCTCCAGGCTGAATCGAAAAGTAAAGGTTTTTTCTTCTTGGTACATATAGCTCCTGGCAGATTGCGAAGTGGCCGGCCCGATCTTATAATACCCCACAGAATAAGGAGTACAATCCATGCCTATCTTCGAATATGTCTGCGGGGAATGCAATCATCGGTTCGAACTGTTGGTATATGGCTCAACCCAAGCCGCCTGCCCGAAGTGCCAAGCCACGAAGCTGGAGAAACAAATCTCTTCGTTCGGAGTTGGCGGCACGGATGCCTGGGTGCTGCCAGGTCAAGGGGGAGGGGCCTGCGGAAGTTGCGGTGACCCGCGCGGCCCCGGTTCCTGTTCTACAAATTGACCATGGAGTCCGGCGAACAGGCTCTGCAGCGTGCGATTGCCACCATCTCTCAGTCCGACCCTCTCACCAAGTTACTTGAACAAGTAAAGCTTGGCCGGATGAAACCCGCCGATGCGGGGCTGCGTGCCGTGACCGAGTCGTGGATGGGTACCTATCAAAAGGTTATTGAGTCTGGCGGCTTCACCAGGCAGGCGTTGCGCCGCATCGATCCAAATCCTCGTGTGGCCATCTTGATCGAGTATGGAGTGTTGGCTGGTGAGCAACCGGCGGTCACTACTCTTCGCACCAGTTTTGAGCGGGCTGTCACCGCTGCCACGGAGTAATCTCATCCATGTGGGCCCTCTGGGTCATCGCCGCTCTGGTCCTGACCGTAGGATCGGTTGGAGAAGGACAGGCTGAGGACGCTCTCAGCACGAGACCTCTCCTGACGATTGCGCGCAACGATCTTTCTACCATTCTGCCGCCGGACTCTCATATTCTGATCGATCCTCGCTCAATTGAACAGTTTCTTGATGCACTGGATGGGACCCCTCCGGACTGGGGCCTGGTCTATGGCCATGGTCATCACGACCCCGCGCATGACGAGCGATTGTTCACGTTGAATCGGGAGCGCGATGCGAAGCGCGCAGCTCGCTCGGCGCTGACGTGGCGCCTGGCGTTCGCATGGGCAGGGGAGTTGTCGTCCTACAAACCTGAACTCGACGGCTTTCCTGTCGCGCTGGGACCAAAGTTCATCAAAACCAGGTGGGGGATGGTTCGCTTTAAGCCTGAAGAAGCGCCAAGTAATCTGGTTGCCATCGCAGATGCCGTACAACGCGATCGGCTGCAGCAGCAGTTGGAGGCCGGGAAATCAGTTGAGATCGATGTTGTGATGATCGGGAAACTGATTCCCGAAGAATCAATTATGTACGACTTTTCCCATGATGAGGAAGGTCTCGGACTCATCATGCCGTTCGTGCGAATCGAACGAGTCGTCTTTGTCATGGCTCCATAAGTATTACTCAGTCGTCACACACGTGTTTCCACGCCAGGCACATCCCTTTCTATTGCCATGAGGTTCTGACAGCAGCCCATCAGGGCCTGCACTGTTGCACTTGGAGTTCGAACTCAAGGAACGAATGGCCAATGGCGGATGGCTGATGGTCAGAGCAAGAAACAAGTATGTGAGATCACTCTTGTCCAAAACAGCTTATGACGTTGGGTCATCCGAAGGTGTAGGGTGTCGGTGAATCGCCAAACCCACCTGCACCCGACCAAAGGAGACCCAACGTGAACGCATCATGCAGCATGTTCAGCCAGATACTCAAGCTCATCCCGCGCACCGACTTCGAGCGCATCGTCAAAGAGACGGGCGCCGAATATCGCAGCAAGGGCTTGTCGAGCTGGAGCCAGTTCGTCGCCATGCTGTTTTGCCAGCTTGGCCGCGCCCATTCGCTGCGGGAAATCGAAGGCGGGCTCAAGAGCTGCGAGGGCAAGCTGGCCCATCTGGGCATCGAAGCCCCGGCCCGCTCGTCGCTGTCCTACGCCAATGGCCACCGCCCGTGGGAACTGTTCGAGAAGGTGTTCTACGGGCTGTTCGCCATCGTGGCGGCTAACGCCGTGGGCAAAAAGAAATTCCGCTTCAAGAACAAGCTGGTCAGCCTCGACTCGACCGTGATCGACCTGTGCCTGTCGCTGTACGATTGGGCGAAGTACCGCCGCACCAAGGGTGCGGGCAAGCTGCACCTGGTGCTTGACCACGACGGCTATCTGCCGTGCTTCGGCCTGGTGACTGACGGCAAAGTCGCCGACGTCAAGGCCGCCTGGCACATAGCCTTCGCGCCCGGCACCATCGTGGTTGATGACCGGGGCTACAATGACTATCGGCTGTTCGCCGAATGGACTGATTCCGGCGTGTGCTTCGTCACCCGCATGAAGGACAATGCCCAGTTTGAGGTGGTCGAGGCGCACGAACCGCCGCAGAACCGGAACATTCTCAAGGATCAGACCATCCGCCTGACTGGCACGGGCGCACAGGAAAAATGCCCGCATCTGCTGCGCCGCGTCGAGGCCGTCCGTGACGACACTGGGGACATACTGGTATTCCTGACCAACCACCACGGCCTCGGCGCCAGCACCATTGCCGCGATCTACAAGGATCGCTGGCAGATCGAGCTGTTCTTCAAGGCGCTCAAGCAGAACCTGAAGATCAAAACCTTCGTCGGCACCTCGGCGAACGCGGTCAAGACCCAGATGTGGACGGCATTGATCTCGATGCTGTTGCTACGCTATCTGCAACTGTCCTCCCGTTTCGGCTGGAGTCTGGCTAATCTCGTGGCGCTGCTGCGCATGAATCTGTTCACCCATCGCGATCTGATGGCCTGGCTCGACAAACCCTTCGCCACACCGCCCGATCCGCAGGACAACCCCCAGGCCACCTTGGCCTTCGCTTGATCTTGGACAGCACACGGAGGCACGATCTTGAAAATCCATCATGGCCTGTCCGAAAGCCGCATCAAATCACGTGGGCTTCCACCCGGTCTCGGCTATCTTGGACAGCAGTGAAATCTACCCGTAAATTGTTAGGGAAATGAAGATTTATTCACTAACGCCACCCACTAGCGTCCGGCTAGAAATGGAATAACTTCAATAGGTTCGTGTCCAGTCGAGGAGGGGTACCTGATGCCGGATCACCTGCACATGATGATCCGGATTCTACCGAAGTACGCTGTGTCGCAAGTCATCGGTTTCATCGAGGGCAAGAGCGCTATTCACTTGGCGCGGGTGAACGGGGAGCGAAAGCGGAATTTCGTTGGGTAGAAATGTTGGCCACTAGGGTATTTTTTGTCGGCGGTCGGCAGGGC
>Ga0209109_10000264_pt1 | contig 25836 bp, 20 predicted proteins | sample Rifsed10ft2_FD_184004 | JGI IMG/M metagenome (GOLD analysis project Ga0209109, IMG submission 184004) | Soil microbial communities from Rifle, Colorado, USA - sediment 10ft 2 (version 2) | ecosystem: Environmental > Terrestrial > Deep subsurface > Rock core/Sediment | place: Rifle, Colorado... | reverse complement strand
AGCGCTTGACGCGCTTGAGCAGCTCGATGGTGGGGCCGGAGCGGTTCATGCAGTAGAAGTGGATGCCCGGCACGCCGCCGTCCAGCAGCTTCTGCACCTGCTCCGCCATGTAGTCCGCCCCAAGCCGCTCCTGCTCCGCCTCCGACGCCTGCTCCAGCCGGCCGCGGATCTCCGCCGGCATGGTGATGCGCAGCGACTCGCCGATGAAGCGCGACGCCTGGGCGAAGCGGTCGAAGGGGAGGATGCCGGGGATGATCGGCAGCTCGATGCCCGCCGCCCGCGCCTCCGCGACGTAGCGGAAGTGCAACTCGGCGTCGAAGATCATCTGCTCGACGACGTACTGGGCGCCGGCGTCCACCTTGTGGCGCAGGTGCTCCAGGTTGCGCTGCTTGTTGACCTCGTAGGGCTCCTCGGGGCGGTAGTTGTCCGGGTGCACCTCCGCGAAGCCGGCGACGCCGATGCCGAAGCGGGTCTTGACGCCGGTGCGCGTGTAGTTGCCGTCCTGGTCCAGCCACAGCCCCTGGTTCATGTGCACCATCTGCTCCACGAGGTCGGAGGCGTGGCGGTGGCGCAGCGCCGCCGGCACGTAGTCCACCTGGCCGGCCGGCGGGTCGCCGCCGAGGGCGAGGATGTTGTGCAGGCCGTCCAGGTAGAGGCCGCGCAGAAGCCCCTCGACGTCGCGCCGTGTCTTCGCCTGGATGCTGAAGTGGACGACGGTGGGGATGTTGAACTTCTCGTGGATGATGCGGCTGACCGAGGGCGTGCCGCCGCGGGCGCTGCCCAGGGCGCCCCAGGTGGTGGTGACGGCCTTGATGCCGTGCGGCAGCAGCTCCTCGACGGTCCTGAGGATGGGGTCGATGGGCCGGAAGTTCTCGGTGGGGAAGGTTTCGGCCGAGAAGACGGGCCACTGCTTCGGGTCAGCGTACAGAGAGGCTACTTCCACGACCTATCGCTCCAAAATGAATGCGTTCTTAGGGACGTTGGCCCGCGACGCCGGCCCGGGCTGGCTCGTAGTAGGCTCCGGCCGCGCAGGCCCGGCAGAGCGCCTGGTCCTCGCGCCAGATCTCGCGTCCGGCGCTGACCTCCTCGCCGCACTCCGCGCAGGCGAGCCGTGAGCGAGGGCGTCCGGCCGGGGGCGGCTGCTGCAGGCGCACCGGCTGCACCGTGAGCAGCGCTTCGTCCGGCAGCTGCCGGTAGGCCTCCGCCTGAGCGGCGTGGACGTCGCCGCCGGCCGAGCAGAAGCGGGCGGCGTGCTCGCGGGCGTCGTCTCGCGCCTTGACCCGCACCGCCAGGTCGGTCGCCAGGTCAAGGAAGGTTACAGCCGTCTTGCCGTAGTCCACGTGCTTGAGCGTACGCCTGCCGAGGGAGCAGCCGCTGACGGCAGCCACGGCCTCGGCGACGCAGCCGTCGGTCTCGATGAAGGCGACGAGGCGCTTGGGCGGTGGCGGGATGGGGAGACCCAGCTCCCGCAGGCCTCGCGCCGCCATGCGCACACCCAGCACCTGGCCGGGGCAGAGGTGACCCTGGGCGGCGGCGGCGCGCTCGAGCAGCGAGTCGAGGGAGGGGGGATCCGCCGGCTCTGAGCGGGCGTAAGCGATGAGAAAGGACGCGAGGGCGTCGACGTCGTCGCGTGCGAAGGTGGAGACGCCGTCCTCGGCGGGCGCGCCGACGCAGGCGATGAGCGGCCCCATCGTCAGCCGCTGCCGCGCGACCGCCGCCGTTTCGCCAACGAGCACCTTAGGGTGGGGCGAGCGCCGGTCCCCCTCGTGGAGGATCAGGTCGCAGCCGGCGAAGGCGCCGTGGAGGTCGCCGGCGTCGCGCGGCCGCTGCAGCAGGTAGCGCTCCGGCGTGGCGAGCAGCACGGCCTCGGCGCCGGCCTCGCGCAGGCGCCAGGAGTCCTTGCCGGGGACGTCGAGGTCGAGGCTGTGGTGTGTGTGCTTGACGAAGCCTACGCGCAGCCCTCTTTCCCTCAGAGCTCGAACGGTGGCTTCGAGGAGGGTAGTCTTGCCGCTCCCGGACGAGCCGACGAAGGCGAACTGAGGCGGACCTTCAGAGTCGAGCATCGCTTTCACCGTAAGGCTCCCGCGCCCGGCGGGAGATAGCCGAAGGACACCTTTTCGCCGGCCGATCGGCCCCCGCAGGCCCCTCCGGGCTGCGCACGTGCCATTTGGCCCCCCTGCAAGTGACCGTTGCGCCCTCGGCTTTGGCCGAATGGATATGTCTCGAACAACGGCGCCGTCCTAGCTTGGAGTCAGCGATATGACGAGGCTGGCAATCGGTCCCGACGGAATGACCATCGGCACGGCGGCCATTGCCGGAAGGCCGGCCGGCACTGCGGGCTGGACGAAGGCCTTCCAGGCCGATCTCGTTGTCTCCCTCGGGACCGCGCTGGCCCTCACCGGGCTGGCGGAGCTTTTCCTCCAGCGCGTCGTCTACCGCGTAGGCGTCCACATCCCCCGCGAAGGCGCCTTCCTGGAGGCGTACCGCTTCGCGACTTTTGCGGGGGACTTCGCCTTCCGCTTAGCGGCGGCTCTGCTGCTTCTGACGACGGCCGCGGCCGTCGTCTGGCTTGTGAGCCGCCGTACGACGCTCGTCGCCGGCCTGTTCCTGGCGCTGCTCGGGCTCGTGAACCTCCTCGCCTGGCCGCTCGCCTCGTCGCTCGGGCTGGCCCTGGCGCCGCTGGTCTTCGTCTTCGCGGCGGCCTGGCTCGTCGGCCGGGCGGCGCGAAGCGGAGCGAGCGTTGCCCTCGTGCTGGCGGTCGCCGCCGCCGCCCTCGCCCTTGCCCTGGCGCAGTACCGGGCGGGGATGACGGCGCTGGGCGCCGAGCCCGGCGGGATTGCCACGCTGCAGCTGATCAGCGAGGCCTCTCTGCTCGCCGCCGCTGTCCTCGTGGCGGTCGCCGCCGGCGCGCGCGTCCGCGCCCGCTGGCCCGCGGCCGTGAGCGCGCTGCTGACGCTGATCCTGCTCGCCGGCTACGCGCGTGAGCCGGCCACCGTGGCGATCGTCTCTCTCTGGGCCGTCGGCGTGACCATGTCTCTGCCCGGCGTCCTCTACGTCGCCGCCTTCGGCGCCCTCGCCTTCGCCGCCGTCTCCTGGGCTTCGCGCGGCGAGACGCGGCACCTGGCGGTGGGCGTCGTACTTCTCTTCGTCGCCGGCCTGCAGCCGCAGGCCCTGCATCACGGCATAACAGCGTTCCTCGGACTCGTCCTCCTCAGCGTCGGCGCCGCCGGGCAGGGGGCAGTCGAGACGAGAGCGGAGGTTCTCCATGCGGACTGAGGAGCTCGATGGTGAGGGAGACCTGATGGCCGGAAGCGACCCACTGCAGCCGCTGAGCAAGCCGATCTCGCGCCGGGAGTTCCTGCGCGACTCCAGCGTCCTGGCGGCAGGCGTCGCCACCTTCCCGATCCTGCAGAACCTGAGCGTCCCCGTCGGCGTCGAAAACCCGCTGGACTCGTATCCCAACCGCGACTGGGAGCAGGTCTACCGCGACCAGTACCGCTACGACAGCACCTTCACCTTCGTCTGCGCCCCGAACGACACGCACAACTGCCGCCTGCGCGCCTTCGTCCGCAACGGCGTGATCACGCGCATCGAGCAGAACTATGACAGCGGCCGCTACAAGGACCAGCTGGGCAATACCGCTTCCGTCCACTGGAATCCGCGCGGCTGCCCGAAGGGCTACACCCTCACCCGCCGCATCTACGGCCCCTACCGTCTGAAGCAGCCGCTGCTGCGCGTTGGCTGGAAGCGTTGGGCCGACGACGGCTTCCCGGAGTTGACTTCGGCGGCGCGCGATAAGTACAAGTTCACTACCCGCGGCACCGACACCTTCGAGCCCGTGAGCTGGGACCAGGCCTTCGGCTACATGGCGAAGGGCACGGTGCACATCGCCGAGACGTACAGCGGCGAGGAGGGCAAGCGGCGGCTGGAGGCAGAGGGCTACCAGCCGGAGATGATCGATGAGGTGGGCGGCGCCGGCACCCGCACATTCAAGCTGCGCGGCGGCATGGGCCTCACCGGCGTCATCGGCAAGTACGGCATGTACCGCGTCTCCAACATGCTCGCCCTGCTGGACGAGCACATCCGCAAGGTCAGCGAGGACGAGGCCAAGGGTGGCAGGACGTGGTCCAACTACACCTGGCACGGCGACCAGGCCCCCGGCCATCCCTACGTCACAGGCCTCCAGAACTCGGACTGCGACTTCAACGACCTGGCGAACTCGCGGCTGCACATCCAGGTCGGCAAGAACCTGGTCGAGAACAAGATGCCGGAGTCGCACTTCTTCCACCACCTCATGGAGAACGGCGGCAAGATCGTCACGATCACGCCCGAGTACAGCCCGCCGGCGACGAAGTCCGACTACTGGATACCGGTGCGCGCCGGGCTGTCGGACACCTCGGTCTTCCTCGGCGTCGCCAAGATCATCATGGACGAGGGGAAGCACGACGAGGCCTTCGTCAAGCGCTTTACGGACCTGCCTCTCCTCATCCGGACGGACAACCTCCAGCGCCTGAAGGCTTCCGACGTCTTCCCGGGCTACGTCCCCGGCCTAAAGAAGGATGGCCCCAGCTTCGCGCGCCAGAACCTGACCGAGGCGCAGTATCAGAAGCTGGGCGACTACGTCGTCTTCGACCGCGCCAGCCGTGCGCTGCGGGCGCTCACGCGCGACGACGTCGGCGAACGCGTAGCGCGCGCCGGCATCGACCCCGACCTCAACTTCCGCGGCAGCGTCACGCTGGCCAACGGCACGCGTGTCGAGGTACTGACTCTCTGGGAGGCCTACCGCGATCACCTGAAGGACTACGACCTCAAGACCGTCGAGGAGATCAGCGGCGCGCCGCAGGACCTCGTCCGCCAGCTGGCAAACGACATCGCTTCGATGAAGCCCGTGGCCATCCACTCGGGCGAGGGCATCCACCACTATTTCCACGCCACCCTTCACAACCGGGCGACCTTCCTCGTCCTGCTGCTCACGGGGAACGTGGGCATCCCGGGCGCCGGCGCCTTCGGCTGGGCCGGGAACTACAAGGCTGCCCTCTTCCAGAGCACGCCGGAGTCGGGCCCCGGCTTCAAGGGCTGGGTGGCCGAGGATCCCTTCCACCCCAACCTCGATCCGAACGCGAAGGGCAAGGACATCAAGGCGCACGCCTTCACCAAGGACGAAGAGCCGGCCTACTGGGGCCACGGCGACGTGGCGCTCATCGTCGACACGCCGCGAGACGGGCGGCGAAACTTCACCGGCAAGAGCCACATGCCCACGCCGACAAAGGTCATCTGGACGACGAACGTCAACCTGATCAACAACGCCAAGTGGGCGTACGGCGTCATCTTCAACGTCAATCCCAAGGTCGACATGATCGTCACCCAGGAGATCGAGATGACGGCGTCCTGCGAGTACTCGGACTTCATCCTGCCGGCCAACTCCTGGCCGGAGTTCCAGGCGCTCGAAGTCACCGCCTCCTGCTCGAACCCCTTCCTCCAGATCTGGGGCCGCACCGGCATCAAGCCCCTCTACAACACGCTGGACGACGTCACGATGTACGGCCGCTTCGCCGCGAAGATGACGGAGGTCACGGGCGACAAGCGCTACGCCGACTACTGGAAGTTCGCCATCGAAGATCGGGCCGAGGTCTACCTGCAGCGGCTGCTGGACGCCTCGGCGACCACCACGGGCTACAAGGTCGATGACATCCTCGCCGGCAAGTACGGCGAGCCCGGCGCGGCGATGATGATGTTCCGCACCTACCCGCGCATACCCTTCTACGAGCAGATCCACGACAACATCCCCTTCTTCACCGACACGGGCCGGATGAACGCCTACTCGGACATACCGGAGGCCATCGCCCAGGGCGAGAACTTCATCGTCCACCGCGAAGGCCCGGAGGCGACGCCCTATCTGCCGAACGTCATCGTCAGCACCAACCCGCTGGTGCGTCCCGATAACTACGGCATCACGCCGGAGATGCTGCAGGAGAAGGTCCTGGACGCCGACATGCGAACCATCGCCAACAACAAGCTGAGCTGGCCGGACGTGAAGAACACCAAGAACAGCCTCTGGCAGCAGGGCTTCCGCTTCTTCTTCCTCACGCCCAAGACGCGCCACACGGTGCACTCCTCCTGGGCCGTCACCGACTGGAACGTCATCTGGGCGAGCAACTTCGGTGACCCCCACCGGGCCGACAAGCGCTCGCCCGGCGTCGGCGATCAGCAGCTGCACATGAACCCCCAGGCGGCGCGCGACCTCGGCCTCGAGGACGGCGACTACGTCTACGTGGACGCCAACCCCGCCGACCGTCCCTACTACGGCTTCAAGAAGAGCGACCCGCGCTACAAGGTGGCGCGCCTGATGCTGCGGGTGAAGTACAACCCCGCCTATCCCTACAACGCCGTGATGACCAAGCACGGGACGTTCATCGCCACGGAGCGGACGGTGAAGGCGCACGAGACGCGCAAGGACGGACGCGCCGTCTCAGCGGACACGGGCTACCAGGCCAGCTTCCGCTACGGCTCGCAGCAGAGCATCACGCGGGACTGGTCGATGCCCATGCACCAGACGGACACGCTGTTCCACAAGCAGAAGACGTCCACGACCTTCATCTTCGGCGGCGAGGCGGACAACCACGCCGTGAACACCGTCCCCAAGGAGACGCTGGTGCGGATCACCAAGGCGGAGCCCGGCGGCCTGCGCGGCAAGGGCAAGTGGAAGCCGGCCACCACCGGCTACACCCCCGGCAACGAGAAGAACGTCATGGAGCTCTACCTGGAGGGCCGCTTCGCGGAAATGAGGGCGCTCGGTGGCTGAGAAAGAGTTCGAGTTGGACGACCCCTTCCAGCCGGTCGCCGTGCGTCTGGCGACGCCGGGCTACGACGGCGTCGAGGCGATGGCCCGCTGCTTCGTGGAGGAGTTCGCCCTGTTGGGCTGGCCGCCGGAGCGCATCTTCAAGCTGTTCACGGCGCCCCAGTTCGCCGGCAGCTACAGCGTCTTCCAGGAGCGGGGCGAAGCCTACGTGCGCGAGATCATCGCCTCCGTCTTCGCGTCGCCGGAGGTCGAGGCCCAGCAGGCGGCGGCGGATGTCGTGGCCGCCCAGCAGTCCAGCGTGAACCCCAGAGAAGGTGATGCCGATGGCTCAGGTCTATAACTGGCAGCTCGGCCGGGAGATGGAGTACCGCTTCGATGAAGCGCACCCGGATTGGCAGTTCGCGGCTGTCTTCAACATCAACCGGTGCATCGCCTGTCAGACCTGCACCATGGCCTGCAAGTCCGCCTGGACCTTCTCCGAAGGCCAGGAGCACATGTGGTGGAACAACGTCGAGACCAAGCCCTACGGCGGCTACCCCCACCACTGGGACGTGAAGCTCCTGCAGATGATGAACAGCCTCGCCCCCGGGATGGTGTGGGACGGCAGCAAGGAGGACGAGAACGAGGCTCCCTACGGCCTCTACGAAGGCGAGACGATCTTCGAGGCCGCCTCCCGTACAAAGCTGCCGGAGGTCGCCGTCGGCTACCTGCCGGCCGACGACGAGTGGACGGCGCCGAACATCTACGAGGACACGCCGCGCAGCAAGACGGCTGAGCCCGCCCCGTCGCAGCTGCCGGAGCACGACACCTGGTTCTTCTACCTGCAGCGCATCTGCAATCACTGCACCTATCCGGCCTGCCTCGCCGCCTGCCCCCGTCAGGCGATCTACAAGCGGCCGGAGGACGGCATCGTCCTCATCGACCAGGAGCGCTGCCGCGGCTATCGCAAGTGCGTGGAGGCTTGCCCGTACAAGAAGCCTATGTACCGCACCACAACGCGCACCTCGGAGAAGTGCATCGCCTGCTACCCCCGCATCGAGGGCAGCGACCCGCTGACCAACGGCCTGCCGATGGAGACGCGCTGCATGTCCGCCTGCGTCGGCAAGATCCGGCTGCAGGGCCTGGTGAAGGTGGGGGCCGACGGGCGCTGGGAGAAAGACCCCACCAACCCCATGTACTACATGGTGCGCGAAGAAGAGGTCGCGCTGCCCCTTTACCCCCAGTTCGGGACGGAGCCGAACGTCTTCTACATACCGCCGCGCTGGGTGCCGCGGCCCTATCTGCGGCAGATGTTCGGCCCCGGCGTGGACGCCGCTCTCGCGCGCTACGAGGCGCCCTCGCGCAAGCTCATGGCTCTCCTTCAGCTCTTCCGCGCGACGCAGACCATAGTCTTCAACTTCGAGGTCAAGGAGGGGCCGAAGATCCGCGACGTGACCGTCAAAGGCAAGACCTGGTCGCTTTACGACGACACGGTCATCGGCTACGACCGCGCCGGCAAGGAAGCGGTGCGCGTCAGCGTCCGTCAGCCCTTCTTCGAGCGGCCGATCCAGTACCTCAACTCGATCTAGGAGGCCGTAATTGCCCGCCACGCGCATCGAAAGTGCCTTCGCCAGCGCCAGCCTCTACCGCTTCCTGTCGCTCGCCTTCACCTATCCCGGCGAGAAGGAGCACCAGGCGCTGCTGCAGGCGCTCGAGCCGGCCGGCGTCGCTGCTTCGCTCGCCTCGCCGGCCGTCGTCGCGGCGCTGGACGCGGCGGCGAAAGTGCTGCGCTCGCTCGAGCGGGCGTGGCTCGTCGACCAGCACCGCGACATCTTCACGCTCAGCGCCTCGCCGGACTGTCCCCTGAACGAGTGCGCCTACGGCGCCAAGCACATCTACCAGGAGGTGCAGGCGCTGGCCGACCTCGCAGGCTTCTACCGCGCCTTCGGCGTGCAGGCCGGGGCGTCCCGGCCGGACGAGCTCTCCGCCGAGCTGGAGTTCTGCTACCTCCTCTCGCTCAAGGAGGGCTTGGCCCGGGAGCGCCGCGCGCTGAAGGAGGCGGAGATCTGCCGTCGCGCCCTCCAGGCGTTTCTAAGCGAGCACCTGGGCCGCTGGGCTGAGAACGTCGGCCGGAGGCTGGAGGCCCTGTACGCGGAGAGCGCCTACGCCGTCTTCGGCCGGCTGCTGGCCGCCTTCGTGAGCGCCGAGAGCGAGCGGCTGCGACTCGGGATCGTCCTGCCGCACCAGGAGGTGCCCAACCCGCCGGAGCCCATCGATGACGAGGGCTGCCCGGCAGAAGAGGGGCCGGCGGCCCTAGCGCACGTAATGAACACGGAGGACTACCTCGGCGAGCTGACGCCGGTCGGCGGCTCGTCGGTGGGGGAGGTTCGCCATGAGTGAGAGACGCCCATCCTTCCGAGTGACGGCGCTGGCGTTGGCCGCGGCGGTCGGCCTGGCGCTGGCCTACACGGCGCTGGACATCGTGCCGGCCGCGTCCCAGGACGCCTGGCTGCTGGCCGCAAAGATCGAGGCGTCAGAGAAGACCTCCGAGGAGGTCATGGACCCCTGGTCCGGCCTCTGGAGCGACGTGCGGCCGACGCAGGTGGTCCTCAGCGCCCAGAACGCGACGAAGCCCCTGGGCGGCGGTCAGGTGGCGACGCTCAGGGCGCGAGCCCTCCACGATGGCGGCTACCTCTACATAATGCTCGAGTGGAAGGACAAGACGCTGGACGACACAGTCAACGGCCAGAACGTCTTCGCCGACGCCGCGGCCGTGCAGCTGCCCGCCGTGGCGGGCGTGAGCATTCCCTCCTTCTGCATGGGCGACGCGAACGGCAGCGTCAACATCTGGCAGTGGAAGGCCGTCTGGCAGCGGGATATCGACTCCGGCTTCACCGCCGACGCCGACCGCTACCCGGACGGCTTCGCGGATGGCTACCTCCTCCAAGACGACCCCGTCTACCAGCCGGCGCGTAAGGTCGGCAACATCCTCTCCCAGACTGGGCACGCCTATCCCGTGGAGAACCTCGTCGCCGCCGGCTTCGGGACGCTGACGACGGCGGACCTTCAGGACGTAAAGGCCCAGGGCGAGTGGAAGGACGGCCGCTGGCGCATCGTCTTCGCCCGCGCGCTCCAGACCGGCGCCGGCTACCCCTCGATGGCGGAGAGCGACGTCACGAACATAGCCTTCGCCGTCTGGGACGGCAGCAAGGGCAACCGCGACGGCCTCAAGTCGGTCTCGCAGTTCATGAACCTGCAGGTGCTGAGCAGCAGCCTGCAGCGCGGCGGCGACGAGTTCCCCTGGTGGGGCTGGGCCATCGTCGCGGCCATCGTCGCGACGGCGGCGCTGAGCCTGGGCGTGGCCTACCGGAGCTTCGGGGCTCGGAGGGAGCCAGGCGAAGGCGCCTGACCTCCATAGCTTGCGCCCCGGCGCCGTGGACAGGACGATTCCGCTGCTGGCCGTGTCGCGCCGCCGGGAGCTGGAGCCCTATCACCTCTTCATTGCCGCGAGTTTAGCGCTCTCCCTCGGCGCCGGCCTCGTGTTGGGCATCCTGGTCGCGCTGTCGAGGGCGGCCGGCTGGGGCATCGAGGCGTCTCGGCCGGACCTCAGCGCGGCGCACGGCCAGGTGCAGACGTGGGGGTTCCTGGGCCTCTTCGTCATGGGCATGGCCCAACGGCTGATGCCCCGCTTCTCCCGCAACCCGCTGCGCTTCCAGCGATTAGCGGTTCCGCTGTTGATCCTCGTCCTTGCGGGCCTCTTGAGCCGTGTGGTCGCCGCCGTCTGGCTGTCGGGACACGCGCACGACGTCGCCGTGGTCGGCGCGCAAGCACTTCTCCTGGTGGCGGCCGCCTACTTCACGCTGGTCGTCTGGGGCACGCTCGCCACGTCGCAGGCGCGCGGCGAGGCGACCGTGTGGTTCTTCCTGGCTGGTTCCTCGATCCTCACGCTGACCGCCGCGCTGGCGACCCTCGCCGCGGTCAGGGCGCTGGTGGATGAGACGCGTCTCCTCCCCTACTACCTCAATACGGCCGTCACTTACCTCTTTCTGGGTGCGTTCGTCATGGCTTTCATCGGCGGCGTCGGCAGCCGGGCGCTGCCGGTGATGGCGGGCTTGAGCCGGTCGGAGCGGGCCGGCCGGCTGGCCGCGGTCGTCCTCGTCCTCTCCGGCCCCGTCTTAGCCGGCGCGCTGCTCCTCCTCGAGTACGGCGTCGGGGACGCCGGAGCGGCGAGCCGCGTGGCCGGCGCGGCGTTCGTCGGCCTGGGCCTAGCGTGGGGGACCATCGTATGGCTCTCGGGCGTCCTTCGTCCGGCGGCCAACCGGTTGCGGCCGGCGTCTCAGGCCCACGGCTGGCTCGTGCGGTCCGCTGTGCTGTGGCTGGCGCTGTCGGCCGCGCTGGCGCTCTACCTCGGTCTCGATAGCGCGGTCTCAGGTCGTCTGCCGGGCGCCCTGGCGCTGGACGCGCTACGCCACATGCTCGGCCTGACGGCGACGAGCCTCATCGTCGGGATGGGGCTCCTCATCCTGCCGGAGTTCGCGGCGGAGCGGCTGGATGGTCGCGGCCAGGCGGCGCGCTCCTACGTCCTGCTGCTCCTGCTCAACGGCGCGGCGGTCTTGCGCGTCGCCCCGTCCCTGCTGGGCAGCGACCTGGACCCAGAGGCGCGGTCGCTCGCGCAGGCGGCGGCCGGCGGCCTGGCGGAGGTTGCGCTCCTCGTCTTCGCCTGGGGCTTCCTCAGGATGATGTTAGGGACGGCGTCAGTCCCCGGCGTCGGCCGCGCTGCGCGCTGGGGCGGCGGTTAGGCTTCTCGCCTGACCACCCGCCTCGCCTTCAGCTCGAAGCGGGGCAGGCGCCCCGACGCGACCGCCTCGGCGTAGACCCGGATGCCGACCTCGCTTCTCACGCCCTCGACGACGCCGCGGACGGTCTCGGTGACGACGGACGGGCCGTGCCGGTTCGCGTCGATCTCGAGGAGGAGACGGATCTCGTCCATGTCCTTCTCCTTGAAGACCTCGATCTGGAACTCGTCCACGGCCGCGAACTGACGCACGATCCCTTCGAGGGCGGCGGGGAAGACGTTGACGCCGCGGACGATGAGCATGTCGTCGACGCGGCCGAGGATGCCGCCCTCGAGGCGGCGGAAGCTCCGGCCGCACTCGCAGGGCTCCTCGGTCAGGTGGACGCGGTCGCCGGTGCGGTAGCGGAAGACGGGCGAGCCCTGGCGGCCGAGGTTGGTGAGAACCAGCTCGCCGTCCTGGGCGGGCTCGCCTGTGGCAGGGTCGAGCACCTCGAAGATGAACTCGGGCTCGATCAGGTGGGGCCCCGCCTGGACGACGCACTCGAAGCCGTAGGGGCCTACCTCGCACATGCCCGTGTGGTCGTAGCAGCGGGCGCCCCAGCTCTCCTCCAGCCGTCGGCGGGTGGCCGGGATGTTCGCGCCCGGCTCGCCGGCGTGGATGGCTGTGCGGATGGGCAGGCTCGCTGGATCGATGCCGCGCTCGCGGGCGACCTCCGCCAGGTGGATGGCGTAAGAGGGCGTGCAGATCAGCACCGTGGCGCCGAGGCTCTCCATCACGTGCAGACGGGTCACGGAATCGAGCCCGCCGGCGGAGATCACCATGGCGCCCTCCTGTTGCGCCCCTTCGAAGGCCTGCCAGAAGCCGATGAAGTAGGAGAAAGAGAAGGGGAAGAAGACGCGGTCGCCGGCGCCGACACCTGCGCCCCGCAGGACGAAGCGCCAGCAGTGCGCCAGCCAGTCCCAGGACGCCTCCGTGTCCAGCCAGCGGACGGGCTTGCCCGTAGTCCCCGAGGTCTGGTGGACGCGGACGTAGCGCTCGACGGGGTAGGTGAGGTTGCTGCCGAAAGGTGGGTTCTCCTCCTGGTCGACCGCGAACTCGGCCTTCGTCGTCAGGGGCAGGGCGTAGAAGTCTTCCCATGACCGCAGCTCGTCCACGGAGCGCAGGCCCGCCGCGTTCCACTTCCTCCGGACGAAGGGGTTGGCGGGGAAGACCTCGCCCGCTACCGCCTTGAAGCGTTCCCACTGCAGCGCGCGCAGGCGCTCGGGCGCCCTGGTCTCGAGCTCGCGGTCCAGAAAGGGAACGGCCTCGCTTAGCTTCGTCATCTGCTCACGGTCCTTCTTCGATTGGCAGGCCGGCAATCTCTTCCAGAGCGCGCTTCGCGTAGACCCGCGCGACCTTCTTGCGGTAGATGTGGGCCATGTCCGTGTTGTCCAGCGGTTTGGCCAGCTTCGCGGCGGCCTCTGCGGCCGCGTCGATCACCTCTGGCGTCAGGCGCCGGCCGACGAGGAGGTCGGCGGCCGCGGTGGCCGCGCGCGGCTGAGACCCGACGCCGCCGAGGACGATCCGCGCCTCCCGCACCGTCTCGCCTTCGCTGCGCAGGGCCACGGCGACGCCCAGGACGGAGAAGTCGAAGGAGCCGCGGCGGCGCAGCTTCCAGTAGGCGCAGCGCAGGCCGTCCGGCGGCGGCAGGTCGATGTGGGTGAGGATCTCGTCCGGCTGCTTCGTCAGGTAATACATGCCGTCGTCCCGATAGAGGTCCTGGATTGGGATTTTCCGCTCCCCCAAGGGGCCGACGAGGCGCACCTGGGCCCCGAGGCTGCAGAGCACCGGCGCCGTGTCGGACGAGGAGACGGCGACGCACTTGGCGCTGCCTGGCGCCACGCGGCAGATATCGCCGTCCTTCTTCATGCAGAACGCGATCGCCTTGCGCCACTCGAAGGTCTGGTTGTAGTAGTTGCAGCGCGTGTCGAGGCAGACGTTGCCGCCTATCGTGCCCGTCTGGCGCAGCTGAGGCGAGCCGGCCAGGCCGGCGGCCTTCGCCAGCGCCGGGAAGTGAGCCCTGATCTGCGGGTGCTCCTGGAGCCTGGCGAGGGTGACGCAGGCGCCGATGCTGAAGCCGCGCGCGGCGTCGCCCGTTACGCTGGCAAGCCCCTCGATGCCGTGCAGCGCGACCAGCACCTTCGGCTCGAACTGGCCGCGCTTCATGCCGGCGTAGACGTCGCTGCCGCCGGCGACGAACATGGCGTCGGCGCCGTGCTCGGCCTTCAGCCGCACCGCTTCGGCGATGCTCTGGGGCGCCAGGTAGGTGAAGGGCGGTAGTCGGAGCATAGCGTCACTCTCTCCGAGGCGGCCTCAAGCGAACGGCCGCGGCACGTCTTCGTCCGCCGGCTGGCCGAAGGCGGACTCGACCATGTTGGGCTGCGGATAGACCACGGCGGGCGGCTTGTCGGGCCCGATGCGGGCCGGCTTGCCCTGTCGTAAGAGATCGAGGCCCTTCAGGATCTTCTCCGCCGTGATCGGCGTCTCGTCGATCCGGACGCCGGTGACGTTGTAGACGGCGTTGGCGATGGCGGGCATCACGGGCAGCAGCGGCCCCTGGCCCGCCTCCTTCGCTCCGTACGGGCCCTCGGGATCGTGCGTCTCGACGAGGATGGTGTGGACCTCTGGCATGTCCAGCGACGTCGGGCTCTTGTAGTCGAGCATCGACGGTGTCTTGTGGACGCCCTTGCGGAAGACCTGCTCCTCCATCAGGGCCTCGCCGATGGCCATGTAGACAGAGCCTTCGACCTGCCCCTCGACTAGCGACGGGTTGAGCGCCCGGCCGACGTCGTGGGCGATCCAGACATCGTGAAGCGTGATCTCGCCTGTCTCCTCGTCGACCTCCAGCTCCACGGCGCAGGCCGTGTAGGAGTAGCAGGGGGACGGGCCGACGCCGGCGCCGCGGTAGCCGGGCACGCGCTTCGGCGGCGCGTAGGCGCCGGCGAAGGCCAGCACGCCGTGCATCGCCTCCGCCAGCTCGACGGCCTGGACGAAAGTCAGCGCGTTCTCCCAGTCGTCCCGCGTGCCCACGCGCCGGTCGCGGAAGACGATGTCCTCCGGCGCGACCTCCAGCTTGCGGGCCACCGCCTTCGTCATCACCTCTCGCAGCCGCTCGGCCGCCTGCATCGCCGCCCTGCCGCACATGAGCGTGACGCGTGACGAGTAGGAGCCGAGGTCGACGGGCGTCAGGTCGGTGTCAGCCGTGTGGACGCGGATGTCCTTGGGCTCAATGCCCAGGGCCTCGGCGACGAGGTAGGTCAGTATGGAGTCGGAGCCCTGGCCGATGTCGGTGGCGCCGCAGAGCACGGCGACGCCGCCGCCGCGGTCGGCGCGGACGATGACGCCGGAGTGGGGCATCTCGTTCCAGTAGATGGACTCGCCGGCGCCGGTGACGAAGGCGGAGCAGGCGAAGCCGATGCCGCGGCGCTTGCCGCCGACCTTCTGCCAGCCGCTCCACTTGCGGCGCCAGTCGGACGCCTCCACCACCTTGTCGATGCACTCCTTCAGGCCGATGGTCGTCACGGTGAAGTGGTTGGCGGTCTTGGTGAACGGCTCGGCGACGATCCGCCGGCGCATCGCCGCCGGGTCGAGGCCGAGCCGCTCCGCCGCCTTGTCGATCTGGCACTCGAGGGCGAAGCGGGGCTGGGGCGTGCCGTGGCCGCGCTTGGGGCCGCAGGCCGGCTTGTTCGTGAAGACGCGCGCACCCTCGAACCGGTAGACCGGCATCTTGTAGGTCACCGAGTTGATGGCGCCGGTGTAAAAGCTGGAGGCGACGCCGTAGGAGCCGTAAGCGCCGCCGTCCAGGCAGGTCTTGAGGTGGCAGCCGAGGATGTCGCCGTCTTTGCTGAAGCCGGTCTTGAGCCACATCAGCGTCGGGTGACGGCCGCGATGGGTGTAGAAGACCTCTTCCCGCGTCAGGGCGATCTTCACGGGCCGGCCGGCGAGCTGCGAGAGCCTGCAGGCGGCGACCTCGTGGGAGAACGGGTCGAGCTTGCCGCCGAAGCCGCCGCCGACGGCCGGCACGACGACGCGGATGTGCGCCATGGGCAGGTCGAGGATCTTCGCGAGGAGGCGGTGGACGTAGTGCGGCGTCTGCGTGGATGACCAGAGCGTAAGCTTGCCGTCAGGCCCCCAGCTGGCGAGGGCGGCGTGCTGCTCCATGGCCAGGTGGTTGTTCCCCTGGTAGAAGAACACGTCCTCCAGCACGAGGTCTGCCTTGGCGAAAGCCGCCTCGACGTCGCCGAACTGGAGGCTGATCAGGCGCTGGATGTTGGGGCCGTGGCCGTACTCGTGGATGCGCACCTCCGGGTGGGAGAGCGACTCCTCCACGGACATCAGCGCCGGCAGCGGCTCGTACTCGACGTCGATGAGCCTGCAGGCGCGCTCCGCCGTCTCCTCGTCGACGGCGGCGACAGCGGCGACGGCGTCGCCGACGTACCGCACCTTCTCGGTGCAGAGCGCCTCTTCGTCCTGCGAGACGGGGAGGATGCCGAACTTCACCGGCGGCAGGTCGTGGCCGGTGATGACGGCGTAGACGCCCGGCAGGGCCTTGGCGCCGCTCGTGTCGATGCGCTTGATGAGGGCGTGCGGGTGGGGGCTGCGCAGGAGCTTGCCGAAGGCCATGCGCGGCAGCTGGAGGTCGTCCGTGTAGCGGGTCTCACCCGTCACCTTGCCCCAGACGTCGACCTTCGGGACGCGCTTGCCGATGACCGCCAGCTCGTGGTCGTCCTGGGTTCCTTCGCCGATCGATGGGGTGGACCTGGTCGATGCGGTCGTCATGGCTTTCGAGCCGCCGCGGCTTCTGTCGAGCGGAGGGCGGCCATGCTCACGGCATTGAGGATCTTAGCGTAGCCGCTGCAACGGCAGAGGTTGCCCGCCAGGGCCTCCCTGATCTCCTGTCGCGTCGGCCTCGGGTTGCTATCGATCAGGGCCTTGGCGGTGAGCAGGATTCCCGGCGTGCAGTAGCCGCACTGCGCCGCCCCCAGCTCGGCGAACGCCTCTTGCAGGGGATGCAGCTTGGCGCCATCGGCCAGCCCCTCCACGGTGAGAATCTCCCGGCCCTCGCAGGCGATGGGGAGGAGGAGGCAGGCCAGCTCCGGCCGGCCGTCGATGAGCACCGTACAGGCGCCGCACTCGCCCAGCTCGCAGCCGTGCTTCGTCCCGGTGAGGCCGAGGTCCTCGCGGAGGACCTCGAGGAGCGTCTTGTGCACGGGGACGGCGACCTGCCGCGTCTCGCCGTTGACCTGGAGGGTAATCAGCTGCCTTTCTGTGCCCATTTCACCTCATATTCAACGTAGTTTGTGCACGCGTGAACGGACACTTCCATCCAGCCCGTCCTTGCAGGGCCGGATGGACTGGCGGCGGCGAGATCAGCTCACGTCGGCGGCCTTCTTGGCGTTCGCCCAGAAATTCGGACGGCGCTTCTCGAAGAAGGCCTGCTGCGCCTCCTTAACGTACCACTCGTCGTGGAAGTTGGGCGCGATGTAGGAGAGGAGCGTCTTGGAGGTGGGGGCCAGGTACTGCGCCACCCACTCGAAGCTCTGCTTCACCAGGGCGAGGCAGGCCGGGACGCGGTCCAGCAGCTCGTCGCACCAGCGGTCCACTTCCTCGTCCAGCTTCTCCAGGGGCACGACTTTGTTGATGAGGCCCATCTCCAGCGCCTCCTGCGCCGTGTACTGCTGGTTGAGCATCCACATCTCTTTGGCCCGTTTCAGCCCGACGACGTAAGCGAGCATGCCGACGTACATGCCGTGGGCGTTGCTGCCGACCTTCGGGCCGACCTGGCCGAAGATAGAGGTGTCGGCCGCGATGGTGAAGTCGCAGTGGTAGGCGAGGGCGTTGCTGCCGCCGATGCAGTAGCCCTGCACGGCGGCGATGACCGGCTTCAGCGACCGCCTGACGACGCCGTCGAAGTCGGGGATCTCGACGCGCTGGCCGCCGGCTGCCTCCCACTCCACATCGCCGCCGGTGCCGAAGTGGTCGCCGACGCCGCCGACGACGATGACGCCGATGTCCGGGTCGCGGTTGGCGTCCTCGACGCCGCGGACGAAGGTCGCCAGGTTGCCGGCGTGGAAGGCGTTCATCTTCTGGGGCCGGTTGAAGCGCAGGCGGGCGACGCCGCCGCCGCTATCGCGGTACTTCTTGTCGTACAGCAGCTCCTCGTCGTCGAATCCGGTGACGGGCACCCACGCGGACCAGGTAGACATGGCTAGAACCCTCCGATCAGGACGCTCGCCTCGCGCAGCGTCCGCAAGAGGTCGGCCATCTCCGTCCGCTTCACCACGCCGGGCAGCTCGCCGTCGATCTTGAGGAGCTTCACCCAGGTGGGGTCAGCGACGAGCGCGACGCCTTCGGCGCTGGCCTGCGCCAGGAGCTTGGCCGGCTCGCTCCAGCGGGCGTCGAAGTCTCGATGGTAGGAGAGGCCCAGCTCGCGCGCCTGCCTGAGCAGCGTCATGCGGGAGGGCCGGTCCTTGAGGGCGGCCGACCAGGTGAGGCCCCTGCCGGCGAGGCCCGCCAGCGCCGCCTCGGTGATGACGATGGTCACTTCTTCGCCGGCCTTCCGCCACTCCAGGGCCTGGGCAACGCTGCCGACCAGCGAGTCCTCTGTCGCGTCTTTCCACACCAGCACCACGGCCATGAGCGGCCCCCTTTCGCTTCAGGCCATCGTCAGGCCGCCGCTGACGGAGAGCGTCTGGCCCGTGATGTAGTCCGAGGCGGGTGAGGCGAGAAACAGCACCGCCTCCGCGATGTCTTCCGGCGTGCCCGTGCGGCGGAGGGGGATGGAGCGGGTTATCGCCTCGATGACCTTGGGCGCCTCTTCGCGGCTCTTCTCCAGGAGCGGCGCCTCCGTCAGGCCGGGGCAGACGACGTTGACGTTGATCTGGTAGCGGGCCACCTCGCGCGCCAACGATTTCGAGAAGGCGATGATCGCCGCCTTGGCGCCGGCGTAGACGGCCTCGCCCGAAGACCCCACGCGTCCCGCGTCGGAGCTGATGCTGATGATCTTGCCCTTGTTCTGGGCGACCATCGCCGGCAGCGCCGCCTTGCAGGCGTAGAGGACGGACTTGAAGTTGACGGCCAGAACCTTCTCCCAGGTCTCCTCCGCGCTGTCCAGGAACGGCTCCAGCTTGTCCCAGCCGGCGTTGTTGACGAGGATGTCCAGGCGGCCCGTGGCGGCGAGGACGCCTTCGACCATCCGGTTCACCTCGGCGCGGTTGGTGAGGTCGACCTGAAGGGCGAGGGCCTTGCCGCCGCCGGCTTCGACCTCGCGCTTCACTGTCTCGGCGTTCTCACCCAGGATGTCAGCCACGGCGACCTGCGCGCCCTCGCGGGCGAGGGCGAGGACGAGGGCGCGCCCGATGCCCCGTCCGCCGCCGGCGACGATCGCCGTCATGCCCTGCAGCTTCACGGATCCAACCTCCCCCTAAGCCGCTTTCCCCTGCTCCCTCTTCTGCAGCCGCTGCAGCCCCAGGAGCGCCGCGCCCAGGGCCGCCACCATATCCGGCTGAGCCGGGACGTTGACCTTTGTGCCGACGACGGTTTCCAGCGCCTTGACCATGCCGGCCTGGCGCGCCACGCCGCCGACGAGGGTGAGCGGTCCTTCCATGCGGACGCGGGAGAGAAGCGTCTGAGCGCGCGTCGCCAGGGAGTGGTGGATGCCGCAGACTATGTTCTCCACCGACTGGCCGGCGCTGACGTGGTTGATAATTTCGGACTCGGCCAGGACGGCGCAGACGCTGGAGATGGACTGAGGCGAGTCCGCCTTGAGGGACAGCTCGCCCAGGTCCTCGAGCTTCACCTCCAGGTAGCGCGCGGCGCGCTCCAGGAAGGCGCCGGCGCCGGCGGCGCACTTGTCGTTGGACATGAACTCGCGCACCTTGCCGCCTTCGCCGAGGCGTATCGCCCGGGTGCTCTGGGCGCCGATGTCCAGCGCGCTGCGGCTCTCCGGGAAGAGGAAGGCGGCGCCTCGCGCCACGCAGGTGACCTCCGTGACCTGCAGGTCGCGGAAGGGCACGTTGTAGCGGCCGAAGCCGGTGGTGGCGATGTAGTCGACCTCGTCCGCGCTCACGCCCGCCGCCGAAAGGGCCGCGTCGAGTACCTCTCGAGCGACCGCCGGGAAATCGGGGCGCGTCTTGACCACCGCCGTCCCGAGGATATGACGTTCCTCGTCGATCGCGACCGCTTTGACGGTCTTCGCGCCTATGTCGATGCCAGCGACGATCATGGCTTCTTCTCCCGCCTAGCTTCTAGGCACAACGTTGATTACGTCTCCCACCAGCGCCTCGCCCCCTTCACCCGCCTCGGCCCGCTCCAGGGCGAGGAGGGCAGCGCCGATGGCGCCCATGTAGTGGGACTCGAAGCTGACGTTGACCGGCAGCTGCAGCTTCTCCTCCAGCGCCTTCACCATGCCGAGGTTGCGCGAAACGCCGCCCGTAAACGTCACCTCCGCCTCGATGCCGACGCGCCGGACGAGGGCGACGGTGCGGGAGGCGATGGCGCTGTGGACGCCGGCCAGGATGTCCTCCACTTTCTTGCCCTGCGCCATGTAGGACATGATGTCCGACTCCACGAAGACAGCGCACACGGTCGAGAGCCGCACCGGCGACGTGCCTTTGAGCGAAAGGGGGCCGATGGCGTCAAGGGAGAGCCCCAGGGCCTCGGCGGAGTTGGCCAGGAAGCGCCCCGTCCCGGCGGCGCACTTGTCGTTCATGACGAAGTCCTTGACGTCGCCGCTCTCGCCTATCTTTATGCCCTTGGCGTCCTGCCCGCCCATGTCGATCACGGTCCGCGTTCCCGGGAAGATGAGGTTGGCTCCCCGAGCGTGACAGCTGATCTCCGTAATCTGGGCATCGCCGAAGGTCACCTTGAAGCGGCCGTAGCCCGTGCCCACGACGTAGCCTATGTCCTCCCGCCGGAGCCCGGCGTCCTCCACGGCCTCTTGGAAGGCGCGCTCGGCGGCCTGGGAGACGTAGGCACCCGTATCGATCAGCGACCTGCCGACGATCTCGCGCCTCTCGTCGAGGATGATGGCCTTTGTCTGGGTTGACCCTACGTCGACGCCTGCGCCGTACAGCATCTCGTTGCCTCCAGTCAGCTGCCCGCCGCCCGGGCGATGATGCGCTTGTGCTCCAGCGACTCGAAGAAGGCGTCGATCCGGTTACGCATCTGCGCCTCCGAGAAGTAGCGCGGGTCCTCCAGGTCGGACTCGATGAGGAGAGTGGGGACGCCCAGCTCCTTCGTGAAGTACTCGCGCATGTCCCCCTGGCCGGCCGAGAAGAGGCGGCAGCTCTTCACCGAGTGGATGATGAGAGCGTCCGCGGACCAGTCCTCCACGTAGCGGCGAATCTGCTGGTAGCGGTGGAGGAGGCTGCGGTTGGTGAGGTTCCACTGCAGCATGTGCCTGGCGATGGACTCCAGGGGGTGGGCGGAGTCGTGCCGGAAGCCGAACTCCCAGAGACCGCCCACCGTCGAGTAGGTGGAGGCGACGGCGACGGCGCCCCACTTGCTGAACATCTCGCGGAAGATGCGCAGGTAGGGCCACGGCGGCGGCCCCTCGATGACGAAGCGGAAGCGCTCCTCCGGCAGCGGCCCGGCGCCCGCGTCCGCCTTCTCCAGCAGCTCCTTGTAGGCGACCTCGAAGAACTGCACGCACTCCTCCGTGCCGCGCAGGCAGTAGAGCGGCGCCATCAGGGTCACGGAGTCGAAGTAGGCGTCGAACGGCGAGGGCTGGCGCTGGGTCAGCTCCTTGACCTTGGACCACAGCTCGCCCGTCTCGCCGGAGAGGGCAACGATGCGCTCCAGCTTCTTGTGGTCCAGGCTCTTGCCGGTGAGCCGCTCGCAGACCTCGATGAGCTCTTCGAGCTGCTTCACCACGTAGGTGATGTCCTCCGCGCTCGGCTCCTCGGAGTCGGTGCGCAGGAAAGGCACGTCCAGGTTGAAGACCGGGGCGCCGGTGTACTCTGCCAGGTGCTCGAACCACTGCAAGTAGACGTTGCAGCCCACGTAGTTGCAGAGGATGAGGGAAGGGAGCGGGATGGTGCCGAAGGGGGCCTTGCGGCCCTCGAAGAAGCAGCCGATGTCCGCCTTGACGTAGGCGCAATTGTCGATGGAGTAACCCAACTCCTCTGCCTTCTGGATGAACGGCAGGGCCTGCTTCTTGACGGCGATCTGGAGGGCGTTCACCTCCGGGTAGACGGGTACCATGTCGAACGCCCGGATGAGCTCCACCGGGTTGCCGCTGACGAGCATGTGGACCGGGTAGCCGCTCTCGCCTTCGGAGAGGCGGGTCAGCTCGTCGAAGTACTTGGCCATCATCTCCCGCTGGATGAGATGCATCTGGGCTTCGTAGGTCTTTTGCGCCTGTTCGGCCATTGTTCCGCCTCCTCACTCGAAGAGCATGGATTCGACGAAGGTCTCGACCTCGGTGCGGATCCGGTCAAACACCCACATCTTCTCGTCGAACTCGAGAAGAAGGTGAGGAATCTCCTGACGCTCCAGCGCCTGCTTGTAGAGGGCATAATCGAACAGCGCCGGCTCGCAGAACTTGGCGGCGAGGATGATGACGGCGTCCGCCTTCATCGCGGCGACCTTGTCGATGAGGTGCTTCGCCTTCGGCTCACGCGTGTCGTGCTTGGTGCCGGAGTAGACGCCGCCGTTGAGGTATCCCTGGGCGAGCGCCTGCAGGGGCGGCACGTCAAGCGACAGGTCGTCGAGGAACCAGCGCCAGCCCTGAAGCAGGTCGTCGTCCAGGACGTAGCAGCCGGCCTCCTCGATCGCCTCCAGCAGCTCCAGCGGCGGCTGCTCGCAGAAGGTGCCCTCCGTGATGACGCGGATGCGGTCCTTCGGCTTGGCCGAACGCTGGGAGAGGCCGACCAGCGCCTTCTCCAGGAGGCGAATGTGGTCTTCGACGGGCATGAGCGTGCCGGCCCTGGTAAGGACGTATGACTCGGTCAGGGAGAGGCGCTCCGGCTCCGTGCGCCGGATCTCGTAGAGGCGGCGGACGAGGCTGCGGGCGCGGTTGTAGGACGCGATGCTGCGTCGGAGGTCGTCATCGGTCACGGGATGGCCGACGAGCTTCTCCAGAATCGCCAGAAGCCGCCTGTACTCCGAGACCAGATAGTCCAGCGCCCACCGGGACCCCATTGCCTGGGGCAGGTGGGCGTATTCGACCGTCATCTGCGGGAAGTTGCGCTTGAAGACGCTCGAAAGGTTGCGGGCCGGGTCGCAGATCGATTGGAAGAACATGCAGTCGATGTCGTTGAGCTTCTCGATCAGGCCCAGCTCCAGCGTGCTCTTGATGATGGAGCAGACGAAGGACTGAAAGCGCGCATCGGCGTGCGCGATCTCGAGCTGGTTGCCGCCGCCGATGACTCCCAGGGGCAGGGCGCCGCTGGCGTGGATCAGCTCCACCGGCGTGTAGACGGGGAAGCAACCCACGACCTTGCCGCCGGGATGGGATCTCTTCCAGGCGGCGGCGATCTCGCCGACGGGCGTACTCAGGAGCTCACGGCACTGGGCGAGACACTCGTCGAGGCCGGTAGTTGGCGCGTCCGTTACTTGTGTCATGTCAGCCGCCGCCTGCTATGTACGTTCTATCCGACAGTCGGACAGTATAACATAGTTGTGGGCCTGTCAAGAGGTTGGCGTCAGAAAGGTACGGATGGCCCCTCGCGGCAGGGCCTCCCGGCCTGTAAGCGGGATCCGTAAGGGCGTCTCTCCGTGGTCATGAAGGTTAGGCAGACCCTTCGTCAGGCTCAGGGCGGGCCCCCGCGCTCAAGGCCCACGCTGCCTGGGCGCGGGGGCTTCTGCCCTCGCCCCTTCTACTCCTCGTCGCCGAGGAGCGCCTCGAGGATGACCCGAGGCGTCATCGGCAGGGAGGTGAAGTTGACGCCCGTCGCCTCCGAGACGGCTGTGCAGATGGCCGCCAGCGGTGGCACGACGCACACCTCGCCGACGCCGCGCACGCCGTAAGGGTGGCCCGGGTTCGGCACCTCGACGAGCACCGTGTCGATCATGGGCACGTCGAGGGCGGTGGGCATGCGGTAGTCGAGGAAGCTGGCGTTCTGCATGCGTCCGTCCGGACCGTAGTAGTACTCCTCCGAGAGCGCCATGCCGATGCCCTGGGCGACGGCGCCCTGGATCTGCCCTTCGACGTAGCTGGGGTGGATCGCCCGGCCGACGTCCTGGAAGGCGGTGTAGCGCAGGATCTTCGCCTTGCCCGTCTCCCTGTCGACCTCGACGTCGACGATGTGGCCGCCGAAGCCAGGCCCCACCGTCTGCTTGCTGACGTTGACGCCGACCTCGATGGAGCCGCCGGTGCGGCCGAGCTGCGCCGTCAGCTGCTTGAACGTCAGGCTGCGCTCCTTGCCCTCGCTGTCGTTCGGGCCGCGGAGAACGCCGTCGTCGCCGTAGGTCACCTGGGAGGGGTCGCACTCCCAGATGCGGGCGGCGCGCTCCACCAGGCGCTTGCGCATCTCCATGCCAAGCTCGTACATTGCCCAGCCGTTGGCGAAGGTCGTCCGGCTGCCGCCGGTGAGGAGGGTGAAGCCTACGGAGTCTGTGTCGACGACGCGGGGGTTGATCTGGTCCGCGGTGACGCCTAGCGTCTCGGCTAGCATCATCGCCGCCGACGCTCGCGAGCCGCCGACGTCGACGGCGCCGAGGACGAGCTGGACGCTGCCGTCGGCGTTGATGCTGCCGCTGGCGCTCGTCTCACCGCCGGCGTTGCTCCAGTAGCCGAGGGCGACGCCGCGGCCGCGGTTCTCGCCCTGCAGCTCGGAGGTGTAGTGGGGGTGGTTCTTCATCGCCTCCATGACGGCGAGGTTGCCGATGACGCCCCACTTGCCGCCGAAGGGGCGGTCGTCGCCCTCTTTGGCGACGTTCTTGATGCGCAGCTCCATCGGGTCGATGTCGAGCATCCTCGCCAGCTCGTTGATCGTCGCGTCGCCGGCGAACATGCTGGCGGGCGTGCCGGGGGCGCGGTAGGAGCCGGCCTTCGGCTTGTTGCAGACGACGTCGTAGCCGTCGACGACGATGTTGGGGATGTTGTAAGGCGCGAAGACGCCGTTCATGCCGCCGCCGACGGGCGAGCCGGGGAAGGCGCCCGCTGCGTAGGCGAGGTAGGCCTGGCCGGCGGTGAGCGTGCCGTCCTTCTTAGCGCCGAGCTTGACGCGGACGTAGGTGCTGGGCGAAGGGCCCGTCGCCTCGAAGCACTCGTCGCGCGTCATGATCATCTTCACCGGCTTGCCGGTCTTGATGGCGAGGAGGCAGGCGAGCGGCTCCATCTGCATGAAGAGCTTGCCGCCGAAGCCGCCGCCGAGCTCCAGCGGCACGACGGTGATCTTGCCCAGGGGAATCTGGAGAAGCTGGGCGAGGCTCTGACGGAAGTTGTGCGGCCCCTGGCTGCTGTTCCAGAGCGTCAGGTGGCCGTCCTTGTTCATGTAAGCCGTGCCGGTGTGCAGCTCGATGTAGCCCTGGTGGTACATCGAGGTCGTGTACTCACGCTCGATGATGACGTCCGCCTCGGCGAAGCCCTGCTCGACGTCGCCCCGCTTGAACTGCATGTGGGAGGCGATGTTCGTCGCCTTGTCGGGCGGCGCCTGAGCGAGGGGGTCGCGCGTGCGCAGGTCGTCGTGGAGGATGGGAGCGCCCTCGGCCATCGCCTCGCGCACGTCCAGGACCGGCGGCAGCACCTCGTACTCGACGTCGATGAGCTGGAGGGCGTCCTCGGCGATGTGCGGGTCGCTCGCCGCGACGGCCGCGACGGCGTGGCCGCGATAGAGCGCCTTCTTGGAGGCCAAGAAGCTGTCCAGCTGGTACTGCATCGGCACGGGCGGGCCCGGCCCGCCGCCGCCAGTCATGCCCGGCGGGGGCGTGGGGAAGTCGGCGGCGGTGATGACGCCCTTGACGCCGGGCAGAGCCAGGGCGCGGGAGGAGTCGATCTTCTTGATGATGGCGTGGGCGTGGGGGCTGCGCTTGATGCGGCCGTAGAGCATGCCCGGGAGGCGGATGTCGGCGCCGAACTGAGCGCGACCCGTCACCTTGTCCGCGCCGTCGGGGCGGACCGGCCGCGTGCCGATGACCCGGTACTCTTTCGTGGGGGCGGTGGTGGTCATTTACTTCCTCCCATTCATCTTCGTGGCCGCGCTCTGGACGGCGCGGACGATCTTGTCGTAGCCGGTGCAGCGGCAGAGGTTGCCGGCGAGCCAGAACCTGATCTCGTGC
>Ga0209109_10000263_pt1 | contig 25856 bp, 28 predicted proteins | sample Rifsed10ft2_FD_184004 | JGI IMG/M metagenome (GOLD analysis project Ga0209109, IMG submission 184004) | Soil microbial communities from Rifle, Colorado, USA - sediment 10ft 2 (version 2) | ecosystem: Environmental > Terrestrial > Deep subsurface > Rock core/Sediment | place: Rifle, Colorado... | reverse complement strand
ATGTTTCGTTGTTCGACTCATGGCGATCTCCTATCTTTGGGCGTCGCCACTGAGTGTAAACCTTAAAGTCTCGGAGTCGCTTAAAGTCTCGTTGTAGGATTAGGCCTTTAACGAGATACAATCAGCACTTAAAAGTCTTAGCGATGTCTTGGACCCTGACACCTAGCGAATTGGAAGCGCTCATCAACCACATTCGAAGCAAGATCACCGTGTTGAGGAGCGTGACGATGATTGCGTTATCCGCCATCAAAGAAGATGCGCCCATCAACGTCTTGGCGGACGCGCCGCCATTTAAAGCTAGGGCTCCCGCCCGCTTGCGCCGATAACCCAGCCGCTCGTTATACCCGAATTTAATCTTGCTAAAGGACAAACCCATATGAAACTCAAAGAGTGGAGCGCGTTTACGCTCCTGGGATTGGTCTGGGGTTCGTCGTTCTTGTGGATCAAGATTGCCGTCCAGGAGATCGGCCCATTCACCGTCGTGGCCTTCCGGCTGCTCTTTGGTGCGATTGGACTGTTGGTCGTGATGCGCTTACAGAAACAGCCCCTCTCGCGCGATCCTAAAATCCTCCTGGCATTTCTCTTCATGGGTGTGTTCCAAACCGCCCTGCCTTTTACGCTTATCTCCTGGGGCGAGACCAGAATCGACTCTAGCTTAGCCTCCATCCTCAACGGCACGATGCCGTTGTTCACGATCGTCATCGCCCATTTCTGGTTGCACGATGAGAAGATCACCCTGCCTCGCATCGCTGGGCTGATCGTCGGCTTCCTCGGCGTGGTAGCGCTAGTCAGCCGGGATTTTGGGCCTGAGGGCCTGCATGGCAACCTGTGGGGTCAGATGGCCGTCCTGGCGGCCTCCATTAGTTACGCGACAGCGGGCACCTTCTCACGCAAGTACCTGCGTGGGCAATCCCCATTAGTGCAGGCGACGATGGTGGTTCTGATCGCAGACTTGCTCATGTGGTTTTCGGCGCCAATCGTCGAGAGTCCGCTGCGTATTCCCACGTTACCGATCATCTGGTTCGCGCTCACCTGGCTCGGGCTGCTCGGTGCGTGCCTGGCCTACTTGCTATACTTCTATTTGCTCAACGCCTGGGGCGCTACGCGCGCCTCGGTGGTAACCTACGTATTCCCGGTCATTGGCCTGATCCTGGGGATCATCTTCCTGCGTGAAGTCGCCGACTGGCGCCTCATCGCCGGTTCGCTGCTTGTGGTGGCAAGCATCGTGATCGTCAATCTCAAACCCCGCCTCAAAAGCACGCCAGCGGCTACTAATCGAGCAGAGTGGGAACGTTCCAGTCAGCAGGGCTAACAGTGGAACTCAGCCGCCACGCAGAGCGCCGTTGTTTGATCGCGCGGGTTGGGCACTTTATGGCCTGAAGACATGTCCGGCGGGACATCGTATTTTTCGGCCAGAGTTACGCAACGCGCGGGCGGCCAGCCGGACTGTGTTGCCGGTGCCGTACGTCTGGCGCGAGGCGGTCGTCGGGCCACCGTCGGGGGTTAGGTCGGTATCGGAGAGCAGAACCCGGGCCTGCTCGTGGGACAGGCCCAGTTCTTCGGCGGTGCACATCTTCACCACACCCATCAGCCCCTGCCCGATTTCGGCCGCCGAGGTGTGCACCTCGGCTGTGCCATCGCCGAACAATTCCACTTCGGCGGCAGATTTGTCCGGCGCACCGCCGCCCAGCCCGGTGTTCTTGTACCCCGCAGCAATGCCCCATGCCCACCGCCTGTGACGCACGCCAGGTACCGGGCACAGCGCAAATGGGTCAAGCTGATACTAGCGAAGGTCCTCTTCGACTCGATCCAGGCATTCCAGCAATCCCACGCTTTCGCGTAGCACTTGCCCGGTATTGGTCACGCTCCCGACGCGCAGGGCATTCTTGCCCTGGATCTCAATCGGACCCATCCCCCAACGCCTCAGCCAGAATGTCCATCTATGTGGACGTTTTCGACGATGGATGAATTACGATCGGCATCACCTGCGACAACACGCGCCGCCGTACTGTGCCAAGCGGGTTAACGCTTCGTCAACCGTCACGGGTAGATGGTAGTATTTCCAAAAGGCCATGATGATTCAGACAGAGGCTCCCGCAGGTGGACTACACAAGGGAGAGCTCAGTGCATAAAAAAAGGCAAGTAAACCTCCGGGATTCCCCGGGCTATGGTAGATACGCAAAGCCAGGACAGCGCCAGGTCGCAAATGGTCATGGGAACCCGAGAGGCAACTTGACCTTTCAAACGCTTATCTACGAACAACCGCACCGAAACCGGGTCTGGCAGTGAGGCGAAGTGGATGGCCCAGCGTCCGGGCCCCACCGGATGAAATGACGCGGGCTTATCGAAAACATTCAACGCCAACCCCTCGTTGCTCAACTCAACCGGCCGGAAGCGTAAAACCTCACCCTCGTACCGACCGCAAAACTTCGCCAGAGTGTGCTTCGTCGGCCATTCGAGTATCCAGCATTCGGTATCCGGGCTTGCTATCGTCCAGCGCAGGCCATAGCGCACATGGCCGCTGGCATCCAAGACGCGCGCGGGAGGCCAGAAGAGGTGCTGAAGTTTGCCAACTTCCCGCGTGCCCAGGACGAAGGCCTCTTGAACCAGAAGCCACGTTTCACTGTGGACGACGTTAACGACCATATCGTCCCCACAATGCTTGAAGCCGGTTCGCCTCCATGCTACACTCGACTTATCGCATCCCACTCTAAAGGACGCTTCATGAAACGCTTAGTCGTTGGACTCACGGGCGCCAGCGAGGTCATCTACGGCATCCGCTTACTGGAGGTGCTGCGCCAGTCGCAGGCCGATCCCGCCCAAGGCATCGAAACTCACCTCGTACTCACTTCAGTCGCGTGGGTCATGATTGCCCAGGAGATCAACAGGAACGGCACGCCATACTGCTCGGCGGCCTCCTGCCCGCCGCCGTGCGCAAAAATGTGCGCTTCGTGCCCGCACTGCGGACAGATGTAAAGGCTCATGTTCTCGACCACGCCAATGATCGGGACTTCTAACTGCTGAAAGGCGGCCATGCCTTTGCGCACGTCGCTGAGGGCCACGGTCTGCGGCGTGGTGACGATGATCGCGCCGGTCAGCGGCACCGACTGGGCCAGCGTCAACTGCCCGTCGCCGGTGCCGGGCGGCAGGTCTACTACCAGGTAGTCTACGCCGCCCCAGTCCACGTCCGAAAGGAACTGGCGGATGGCGCGCTGTGCAGAATTGGGCCGCGCCAGACAAGCGGCTTTTCCGAGTCCACGAGAAAGCCCATAGACATGAGCCGCGCGCCGTGGGCTTCCAGCGGCACGAGTTTCTTGTTTGCCGCTTTCGGCACGCGCTGCACGCCCATCATAATCGGGATGTTTGGGCCGTACACGTCCGCGTCCATCAACCCAACGCTCGCATCGGCCTGCGCCAGGGCCACGGCGAAATTGACAGCGACCGTGCTCTTGCCTGCTCCGCCCTTGCCGAAGGCGACCGCGATTACGTTCTTCATCGGCAAGTTCAACCGGCCGCCGCGCGCACCGGCAGTGACATTCGCGTCCATGCCGATGTCCACGCGCTCAACGCCTGGGACGGTCAGCACCGCTTCGCGCGCCTCGCGCTCGATCCGTCCCTTGAGGGGGCAGGCGGGCGTGGTCAACAGGATCGAAAAGGTGACCTGGCCCCCTTCGACTTTGAGATCGCGGATCATGTTCAGCGACGCGAGGTCGCGGCGCAGGTCCGGCTCGATCACCGCGCCGAGCGCTTGCAAAACTTTCTCCTCAACCACTTGAACCACGAATCACCTGTCTTCATCAAGGGCAACCGAAGCCATCGGGGCTTCCACCGGCCAGCCCAAGGGTGGGCGTGGGAGGAAGCCGGCCGCCTCGCCGATGGTCTGAATGGCTTCGGCTTTGCCTTTTTGGTACATCGCCGTCAGATGCACGCCAGCCACGCCTTCGATCTCGCGAAGTTGCTGGACGATCTCGATCGCAATCGCCACGCCCTCGGCGCGTTGTTTGTCTTTCGGCACGCCTTCCAGCCGCTTGATGACCCACTCCGGGATTTCCAGCCCGGGCACGGTTTCGTTGATCATCTGGGCCGTCTTCACACCAGGCAGCACGCCCACGCCCGGCAGTATGGCCACGTGCTTGTGCAGGCCCAGATTGCGCACGTTTTGCATGTACTGCCGGAAGCCTTCCACGTCAAAAATCAGCTGCGACTGGACGAAATCGGCGCCGGCGGCGACTTTCTTCGCCAGCCGGTGCGGGCGAAAGTCGCGCGGCTCGGTGAGCGGCGCATCGGCGCCACCGATGAACAGACGCGGCGGCGTCTTGATCGGCTGGCGATTCATGAACACCGCTCGATCGCACATCTGCCGCGCATAAGTGATGAGATTGACCGAGTCAATGTCGAACACCGGCTTGGCCCATTTGTGATCGCCCAGGGTCGGATAATCGCCCGTGAGGCACAGCACGTTCTGCACGCCGAGCGCGGACGCGCCCAGCAGGTCACTTTGCAACGCCAACTGATTCCGGTCGCGGCAGGTGATCTGCATCACCGGCTCCATCCCGGCGTGTGTCAGCAGCGCCGCCGCCGCCAGGCTAGACATGTGCACCGTCGCCCGCGTGTTGTCGGTGACGTTCATCGCGTCCACCAGCGGGGAAAGAGCCCGAGCCAGGGCGATGAACTCGTCAACCCCTGCGTCGTTCGGCGGGTCAATCTCGACCGTGACCGCAAACTCGCCTGCCCGCAATCGCCGCTCGAGCGTGCTGCCGGAGCGCAGTGGCTTGTCCTTCCATTCCAGCGTATTGCCACGCCACGGCGGCTTGATCAGGTCGCGGTGGTCGAGGCCGAGCAACACGTTGACCCACGACGAGGTGCCTTTCAGCGTCCAATCCACCGGCGGGTTGTGTTGATAAAAATGCTCCGGCCAGGGCAGATGTTGCGAACGTCTATAGCCGAGCGCCCAAACACACGGTTTGCTGGCGTCTACTTCACACATACCATCAGGCCGCACACCGCCGCACGGGCCGTTGCGTAAATTTTTCGGACAGCCCATCGGGCAGGTCAGGCCAGTGTCGTGCAGAATGCACTGGCCGCACATCTGACAGCCAAAGACCGGCTTCTTGATCACCTCTTCCACCGGGATCAATACGCGCTCCAGCGTCTTGACCGCGTTGGGCCGGTTGCCTAACAGCGACCGGGCAAGGCGTTGAATAGCGTTCATGCTTCACCTTCTCTGATAATTTCGCGCTTCGTCTACCATCGCCTGCATGTTGGTTGCCGGAACGAGCGGCCATAGATCGCAGCCCGGCCATACCGCATCCACGCCAGCGTCAATGGCGCGCTGAACCGCGCGCCGCACTTCAGTTTCGTCGCCATTCGCCAGCGTCCCAATCGGGTCAAGGTTGCCGAACAGGAGAACGTGCTGCCCGAGCACCTCGCGCGTGCGCGCGAGCGCGTTCAACTGATCCAGACTCAGGGCCTCCGCGCCGCATTCGGGCAGCAGCGTTATGGCGCGGTTGGTGTCCCCACACACACTCAACACACGCGGCGCAGGCAACGCGGCGATCAGGCGCTTCAGCCGGGGCTGGACGACAGTTTTGAACGCCGGGGGGCCAATGAAGCCGGGCGAGCCGCCCATCTCGTGCACAGTAAGGAAGTCGGCGCCGGCCGCGCGGTATGCCCGGCCGACCTCGACGAGCAAGTCGGTCAGCGGATCGAGCAGGCAACCCACCGCGTCGGGCGCGCGCACCACGTCTGCCGTCAAGCATTTTAAGTCGATCAGTTGCATCGCCAGGGTGAGCGGTCCGGGCACCCAGGCCCCGATGACGATTTCTCGCCCGACCGAGTCTTTCAACCGGCGGATAGCCTCGATAATGACCGGGAGACGGCCCCGGCGAGGCAGGTCGGTTGGCATATCGAACTTAAATTCGTCTGCCGAAGCGGCCAACGACTCGACGACCCGGGGAAATTCCAAGCGGGGCGCGTCCAGCCGAAAGTCTACTTGGGCACCAAGTATCTCAGCTTCGACGCATAAATCCATCGGCACGACCGCCGACTCGAATCCAAACGAGTGGTAGGTCGTCGCCGCGGCGGCGGCCATCTTCGCCGGGTCGGCATGAATCTCGCCGAAGTTGGCGCCAATACGTTCCAGCCCGGGCGCGGTAACGTTCATCAGGCCGCTGAAGCAGGGCGTGCGCTGGCGCCGATGGCCTGCGAGCAGTTCTAGGATTTGGTCTCGCGAATGGGTCGGATTGTTTTCAGCCACGTGTCTTCTCTGCGACCTCGACCTGCACTGCCCGGACGATGGCCGCCACGTGCGCCGGAGTGTTGCCGCAACAGCCGCCGACGATCTGCGCCCCGGCGCGCACGTAACGCACCGCGTAGCGGGCCATGTCCTCCGGTTCCACATCGTACTCCGGCAGGATCGTCCCACCTTTAGGCAATCCCGCGTTGGGCTTGGCCCAAATGGGCACGCCGGGATTCGCCCCCACCATTTCCTGAATGATCCGCTCCATGAAGTCGAGGGTCTGGCCGCAGTTCGCGCCGATCGCCGCCAAGCCAAGCGGCTTGAGCGCTTCGACGACTTGTACGGGCTTCACGCCCATCATCGTATGCACGCCACGATCAAAACTGAAGGTGCAGACGACTGGCAAATGGCTGCCCTGCTTCACGCCTTCAATCGCGGCCAACGCTTCGTCCAACGCGAACATCGTCTCGAGCAACAAAAAATCTACGCCGCCGGCGGTCAGTGCGGCCGCCTGTTCGGCGTAGGTTTCCACCGCCTGTTCGCGCACCAGCGGGCCGAAGGGTTGAAAGAGCGACCCGGTTGGCCCCATCGAGCCAGCCACCAACACCCCTTCGCGCATGGCCGCCGCCTCGCGCGCCAGCTCGACCGCCCGCCGATTGATCTCTGGCGCGCGATTGGCATACTTTGAATCGCGCATGCGAATACGCGTCCCGCCGAAACTGTTCGTCAGAATGATGTCGGAACCGGCGGCGACAAACGCCCGGTGCAGGGTCAGGACTTTCTCCGGCTCGTCGAAGACCCATTCTTCCGGCGGCACGCCAGGCCGCAGGCCGTTGCGCTGATGATTGGTGCCGGTCGCGCCGTCGGCGACTAGGACCTCGCCGGCTTTCAGTCGTTCGAGAAAGGTTCCAGCCATTAGACAATTTTCTCCATGAAGTTGGCCGCCATCGGGTCTACGCCGTTCTGTGGGATCAGGTGAGCGATGTGCGGGAAGGGATCGGACATGTGCGGAAAGTTGAGCGCGAGCATGAACTGGTTCTGAAAATCCGGGTCGGTCGGCAATTCGATGCGCTGGATGCGCCGGGCGACTTCGACTGCCTCGCCACGCTTGTTTTTGTTGAGTAGCGCGATGCGCGCGCCGTCGCCAGCGGCGTTGCCGATGGCGTACACGTTCTCCAGCAGGCAATCGGGGATCATGCCCAGGATCATCGCCTTCGTCTTGTCAATGTAACTGCCGAAACCGCCGGCCAGAATAATTTTGTCCGGCTGCTGGATGCCCATTTCGCGCAGCAGAATCCGTGCGGCGACGTAGAGCGCCGCCTTGGCGAGTTGGATCTGCCGCACATCGCGCATGGTGATGGGAATGTCACGCCCGATCGAGGTCTCGCGCGCCCAGGCGATCACGTATTCCTGTCCGAACTCGCCGCTGCGAATGCGCGGCGACCTGATCCCGGGCGCAAACTTGCCTTTGGCTTCGAGGATGCCCACGCGGAACATCTCGGCGATAGCATCAATGATGGCCGAGCCGCAGATGCCCTTGACCTGCCCCTCGGCCTCGGGATGATCGGTGTTCCACCCCTCGACGCCGATAACCTTGTAGCGCGGCTCGAGCGTCACGGTGTCAATCTCCACCCGCTCGATCGCGCCTGGCGCGGCGCGCATACCGTACTCGATGTGCGCCCCCTCGAATGCCGGGCCGGTGGGCGTGGAGGTGCACAGCAGCCGCTGGCGATTGCCCAGCACCAACTCAGCGTTCGTTCCCACGTCAATGATCAGCAACATCTCGTCCTGGTTGTACGGCTCCTCGGCGATCAGCACCGCCATGTTGTCCGCGCCGACGAAACTGGCTTCGATCGGTAGGAGATGGACGTTCGCGGCTTTGTTAACGTTTAACGCCGGTAGCGCATCGCGAGCTTTTACGTCGAGCGCGCGGTGGATAGTGGGAACGTAAGGCGCGAGGCCCAGATGACGCGGCGGCAAGTTGAGCACAAGGTGATGCATGGTCGTGTTGCCGACGAGCACAACTTCGAGAATATCGTCAGTTTTGATGCGCGCTTGCCGCGCCGCGCGCCGGAAGACCTTGTTCAGCCCATCCACTACGGCTTTGTTAAGCACCGCCAATCCCTCAGCCTCATTCATCGTGTAGTGGATGCGCGACATGATGTCTTCGCCGTACACGATCTGCGGGTTCATCTCCGACTCGGCGGCGACGATCTCGCCGGTGCGCAGATCGCACAGATAGGCGGCGATGGTCGTCGAGCCGATGTCCACCGCCACTCCGTAACTGTCCTCATGGTAGCCGGGCTGGACGCGGATGACTTCCCGATCCATCCACACCGTCACGGTCACACGCCAATCGCCCACGCGTAGCGTGTTCGCCAGCTCGCGGAGCGCCGGGTAGTCAATCGTCAGGTCGTCCGGTCGTGGCACGTCTTCGTCGCCCCGCCGCACCAGGCGCATCGCGCCGACCATAGCCTCAGCAAGCCGTTCCCAGTCGCCGCGAGGGTTGGCTAGCGAGGGCGCGGCCATCTCGACGTAGTATTTGCGAACCGCCGGAATGATTTCGATCGAGCGCTCAGTCGCCGACTTGCGGATGATTTGTTTGTTGCCCCGGCTCTCCTCCGGCACTTGGATCAGCACGTCGCCGCACACGCGCGCCTGACACGACAGCCGCACCTGTCCGACCGTCCAGCCGCGCGCGTCGAGCATCTTCTGTCGCTTCTCGAAGTAGGCTGTCTCGTCCGCCTCGACCGGCGACAGGTGCTCGCGCCGCGACTCGACGTTGTAGCGTGCGAAGACGCCCTCCTCAATCAGCACTTTGCACTTACCGCAGGTGGCGTTCTCGGCGCAGATGCTTTCGATCTCGACGCCGAGTTCGCGGGCGGCGGCGCGCAGCGACACGCCGTGCGCCACGTAGCCACGCCGGCCTGAAGGCTGTAAGATGACGAGGTGTTTTTCGGGATCAGCCATCTGAGCCTGCCGGATCGCCGTTGCGTTTGTGGATCGGGATCGTCGGGAAGGCCGCTTCTAATTCGGCGGCCACTGCTCGCGCCACCTCTTCGGGCGTGCCATCCCGCGACTGCCACTCGCCCTTGCGCCAGCCGGCCGAATAGGCCGCATCGCTCATGCTGCCGTCGGCCATGGCGTAGGCATCAATCGCAGCTTGAAAGCGAGGCGACAGGGAGACACGCACTTGCCGCCCATTCTCGGCCGCGATGACCATCGTCGGGATCTGCTTCCAGTAGATGACTCGGTACTTGGCCACGCGCTTTCCCTGATGAACCCCGTTTGACAGCCGGTCAAAGAAACGGTCAAAAAAAGAGCGTAGTTGAGGGTGGTCACTCGTGGCACAGGAAGTGGACGATGAACTTGTCCACCTGGGCGAAGTAGGCGCCAAGGTCTACGTTGGCAGGATCAACGATGGACTGCAAAGCCGCACCTTGGAACAGTGATACCAGCAAGAATTCGGCTTGCGGCACTCGATCTGCACGGAACTGGCCTTGCCTGACACCGTCGTCGAGGATTCGGTTGATGGTTCCCCGCCAACTCGAATACATCCCCCGGATTTTCCGGCGCGCGATGGGGCGCTTGGTGGCTTGCACCCAGAAGTCGTAGTAGACCTCCAAGTGATCCTTGCGATGTTCGATCAGTCCCTTCTGCTGTTCCAGCAGCATGCGCAGCTTGGCCAATGGGTCTCCAGCGTCGGCCAGCCGTTCTTCGTAGCCGCTAAGAAATTGCTCTAACAAGCGGTCGAGTAGCGCGACGATGAGTTGGTCTTTTGTGTCGAAGTAGTAGTGCACGCTGGGGTGGCTGACGCCAGCGGCCGAGGCGATGTCCCGCATGCGCGTGGCCTCCAGGCTGCGGTCGGCAATGACCTCGAAAGCGGCGTTCAAGATTTGGTCGCGTCGGACCGGCTCCACGCCAAGTTTTGGCGACATCGGACCTCACAGGAGGAATTTTTACCTGACCATTTGGTCAGGTAAAACGATAATACGACGGACCTGTTTCATTGTCAAGTGTTTGGGGGTGCGGCCGCTGCCTTGACCTTCTGCTAATCCCGAAAGGCCCGGATCCAGCTCATTGCATTCGGGTCGCGGCCCATCAGAACGTCCGAAGCCCGGATGATCTTGCGAACGTGATCCTCCAGCGGGTTGGTAATCGCGCTGGTCAGACCGCGGCTGCTCATCAGCGGCAAGTAGGCCGTGTTGATCGTGGGCTGGTCGGGCAGGCCGAAGGCGACCATCTCGCCGGTGCGGAGATCGCACAGGTAGCGGCGCAGGTCGTTAAGCCGAATGTTGTATCGAGCAAAGTCGCCTTCCTCGACCAGCACTTTGCACTTGCCGCAGGTCGCGTTTTCGGCGCAGATGCTTTCGATCTCGGCGGCAAGTTCACGCGCGGCGGCGCGCAACGATGGGCCCTGCGCCACGTAGCCGCGCCGGCCGGAGGGTTGCAGGATGACGAGGTGCTTCCCGGCTTCGCTCACGTCACTTTCCTCCGAGGGCGCGCGACAACAGGCGGTCGGCGGCGCGGAAATACGCCTCCACGTCGAAAGCCTTGGGATTCATAATGAGTTGCAAGGCCGCGCCTTGCGTCAGCGCGATGATGATCGGCGCGATCAGTTCGGCGTCGTCCGCCGTAAACTCGCCAGCGGCGAGGCCCTCACGGATCAGGGTCGTCAGATCGCTTCGCCACGCGGCGTACATGTCGTTGATCTTGTCGCGCACCGGTTCGCGTTTCGTTCCCTGTACCCAGTAATCGTAATAGACTTCGAGCGACTCGCGCTCGGTCAGGATCAAATTACGTTGATGCTGCAGTAACGCTCGCAGTTTTTCGCGCGGGCCGGTGGCGGCGTTTAGCAATTCGCCGCGCCCGGCGCGGAAGTGGTCGAGCAAGTAGTCGAGCGCGGCGACGAACAGTTTGTCTTTGGTGTCGAAGGCGGCTTCCAATTCGGCGGCAACCGCTTGCGCCACTTCTTCAGGTGTGCCATCCCGCCGTTGCCACTCTCCCTTGCGGAAGCCGGCCGAATAGGCCTGGTCGCCCGTCATGCCATCGGCCATCGCCTGTGCGTCCACCGCCGCCTGAAAGCGCGGCGGAAGCGAGACACGAGCTTGCTTCTCTCCTTCTCTTGCGATGACACCAGTGGGAATGTGTTTCCAGTAAACAATACGATATTCGGCCATACGGTTCTCCTCAACGATCTCCGTTTGTGATATTTCCAAGGCAGTCAGCCTCAGCCTGAGCGCTTGAAGTCGCTCTTCGCGTGGTGAAAGGGACCCTCAGCGCCCAAGGTCAGTTCGATCTCGTGCCGAAAGCCCTCCGGCGTTGGGGTCAGCCGGCGGCGGATCGCCCGGTACGATTTGCCGCGCGGGACGGCCATCAATTGTTGTGTGTCCAGCGTTACCCCGCCGTCTACCTCAAACGTCGCCTGGGCCAATTCCATCAATCCATCGCCGTAGACGAACATACCGAGCAACCGCTCCTCACGGTCGGCGTACATTAGATAGCCTTCCTCACAGTGCACGAATACACCCTCGTCTGTGGTCGAGTGACTACGGTAGGCCAGGGCGCGTTCATCCAGCACCCATTGGAAAGACGCCTCTTCGCGGTAAGTGAAGGTATCCCCCTGCCCGCGCCCGATCCATTCCCCCACTAAAAAGGCCAATCGCTTAAGAGGATTATCTCCCTCTGAAACCGAATGTGTGGACGGCATGGATAATTGGTGGACTATTAGCCCTGGGTCCCCGCCGCCTTCGCCTTCTGCTCCTCGCGGAACGCGATGATCCAGTTCTTCGCGTTCGGGTCGCGGCCCATCAGCACGTTCGACGCCAGAATGATCTTACGCAGATGCTCCTCCAACGGGTTGGTAATCGCGCTGGTCAGGCCGCGGCTTATCATCAGCGGCAGATAAGCCGTGTTGATCGTCGGCCGGTCGGGGAGGCCAAAGGCCACGTTGCTTGCTCCCGTCGTCGCGTTCACACCCAGTTCGGTCCATACCCGTCGCTGCACTTCGAGCGCAACCCAGGCTGCGATGGTGTTTGCTCCGGCAGTCAGCGTCAGTGGATCAATCAGGATGTCCTCTTTCGGAATGCCGTATTCCGCTTTCGCCCTCTCGATTAACTTGGCGGCGGCCTCGACCCGCGCATTGACGTCGTAATTGATGCCGCGCTCGTCGTGGGCCAGCCCGATGACGGCCGCGCCATACTCCGCCGCCAGCGGTAAGTACTTCTCCATCCGCTCCGCCTCCCCAGTCGTGGAATTGATCAGCGCCTTCTTTCCGCCCATCTCTTTGAAGGCTTTCAACCCGGCCGCAACTGCCTTGGCACTGGGCGAGTCTATGCACAGCGGCGCATCCACTTCCTCCATCACCGCCCGCACCGCCATCGGCATCACCACCGGCTCGTCAGCCCCGGCAAAGCCCACGTTTACGTCCAGCACCTGCGCGCCCGCGTCCACCTGACGGTGAGCATCGCGCCGCACCAGCGTCATGTCGCCGGCTTCCAATTGCGCCGACAGCACCTTGCGATTGGTGGGATTGATGCGCTCGCCGATCATCACAAAGGGATGATCGAAGCCGATTTTCGTGATCCGGCCATTCCGGCCTTCCAGTATGGTTTCGACATTGCTCGCCATGTTCTACTATCCTCGTTTGGGAATGTTGTAATTGATGTAGGCGGTCTTGATCTCTGTATAGAAATCCAACACCTCATCACCCATCTCATGCGGGCCGATGCCGGTAGCCTTCGTTCCCCCGAATGGGAGGTGTACCTCACCCCCCAGCCAGGGCGAGTTGACGTGCGCCATGCCCGCTTCGATCTTGTCAACGAACTTGAAGGCGCGGGACAGGTCGTTGGTGTAGATGACCGACGTGAGGCCAAAATCCACGTCGTTGGCGACTTCCATTGCTTCGTCGAAGTCGCGCACGCGCAAGATGGACAGCACCGGCCCGAAGATTTCCTCGCGCGCAATCCGCATGTCGCGCGTTACGCCGTCGAAGATCACCGGGGCGACGAAGTAACCCCGCGCGTACTCACCATCGGTCAGCCGAACGCCGCCGCACAGCAATTTAGCGCCCTCGCGTTGGCCGATCTCGACGTAGTCCAGCACGGATTTCATCTGGCTCTCTGAGACACACGGGCCGAGATACACCGATTCGTCCAGGCCGGAGCCAACGCGCAACTGGGCGGTGCGAGCCAACAGCTTGTCGAGAAATTTATCCGCGATCCCATCCACGACGATCGCCCGGCTCATCGCGGTGCAACGCTGGCCGGTCGCGCCGAACGCGCCGCCAACCAGAGCCTCGACCGCCAGATCGAGATCCGCGTCTTCGAGGATGACACATGGGTTCTTGCCGCCCATCTCGCACTGCGCGCGGATGCCGCGCCGGGCACACTGCTCGTACAGTCGCACGCCGATCGCATTCGATCCGGTGAACGAGACCGCCGTCACGTCCGGGTGCTCGACCAGCCGGTCGCCAACTTCACTGCCTGACCCGTAGATCAGATTCAACACACCGGGCGGCAGACCGGCGTCAGCGTAACACTGCGTCAACATCTCGGCTGTGCCGGGCGTCCACGAGGCGGGCTTGAAGACCACCGTGTTCCCGGCGACCAGCGCCGGCGCGAGTTTCCAGGCCGGGATCGAAACCGGAAAGTTCCAGGGCGTGATGAGCGCGACGACGCCGAGCGGTCGCCGAACCGTATAGGCAAAGTTCTGTGAGAATTCCGAGGGGGCGGTAGCGCCGCCCAGCCGCCTTGCCGCCCCGGCCATGAACTCGGTGACCTGGATCGCCTTCTGCACCTCGGCGCGCGACTCGCGGATGGCTTTCCCCTCCTCGCACGTCAGCATCCGCGCCAGCTCTTCTTTGCGCGCTTTCATGACGCTGGCAGCTTGCAGCAGCGTCTCGCCGCGTTTGGGTGCGGGCGTGTCCTGCCAACCGGGAAAAGCGGCATGGGCCGCCCCGGCAGACTCGTCCGCTTCGTCGCGAGTCGAGTGCGGCACGAGGCCGAACACTTCGGCGATGTTGGCGGGGTTAATGTTTGGAGTCGTTTTGGTGGCGGCCGACTCGCGCCATTCGCCGCCGATAAAGTTACGATAGGTTCGCATCTTTCCTTTCCCTCGCTCAGCCCGCTGCCAATTCTCTCTCGCGGCGCTGCAAATCGGCCTTGGCGATCTTCCCCGTCGGCGTCATCGGCATCTCCGGGATGATCTCGACCAGCGCCGGGCTGTTCTCCGCGCCGAACTGGGCGTGGCAGAGCTTCAGCAGTTCGTCGGGCGTGGCCGATTTGCCTTCGTACAGCGCGACAACGGCTTTGGGGAGAGCGCCCGCTTTTGAGTCCGGCTTGCCGATGACGGCTACGTACCGCACCGCCGGATGGCGGTAGAGCGCCTCTTCCATCGGGCGCGGGAAGATCACCTTGCCGTGCGAGACAATCCGCTCGCTCCATCGGCCCAGCATGTGGATGTAGCCTTCAGAATCCATACGCCCCATGTCGCCGGTGTGCAACCAGCCGCCGCGCAGAGTCTCGGCCGTCTTCTCCGGCAACCGCCAGTAGCCCCACATGAATCCGCCGCGCAGGATCATCTCGCCCGGCTGGCCGGTCGGCACTTCTTTGCCCTGCTCGTCCGCGATCCACACCTCTTTGTCTGGTAAGGCCGATCCGATCGCCGCCAGCCGGTCGCCCTCTTCACGCCGGGGATAACCGAGGGCGACGAAGCCGCCGAGTTCACTTTGCCCGTAACTCTCCACGAGGAGGACGCCCAACTCATCCTGATAGGCGCGCTTGAGATCGGGCGGAACGGGCGCGCCGCCGGAGACGCCGATCCGCAGTGCCTTCGGCTTGCGGCCCTTCTGCCGCGAGACGTTGAGGATATCGGTGAGCAACAGCGGGTTGGACGGGAAGGACGTCACCCCGCGTTGATCCATTTCCTCCCACGCTGTCTCGGCGTTCCATTTCGACATCAGCCCGATGGTGACGCCACGGTGAATCCCCGGCAGCAGATTGGCGACAAGATGATAGGAACTGGCGAGCGACGTCGGGCCGAGCGAGATGTCGGCGCTGGACAGGCCCAACCTCTCGGCGATGCAGTGCGTCGCGCGCGCGACGACGCCGTGCGCCAGCACCGCGCCCTTGGGCTTGCCCGACGTGCCGGAGGTGTACGACAGATGCGCCGGGTCTTCGTCGCCGATATTCATGGCCGGCGGCTTGGGTGCGGAGGCGAGCAGCGCGCTCCAGTCGTGCGATCCATCCTTCGCGCCGTCGTAGCAGATGTAATGCTTGACGCTGGGCATCTTTGGCCGATCGCGTTCAATGGCCGGGTGCATATCGCCGGTGTAGATCAGGACTTTCGGTTCGGAGTCGTTGACGAAGTAAGCCAGATTGTCGGCCTGTAGAATGCTGATGTGGGCCGAGATCGCGCCCAGTTTCCACGCGCCGAACATCGCCATCACGTAATCCAGGCCGTTGTGCGCGAAGATGCCCACCCGGTCGCCCTTCCCGACGCCCAACGCGGCCAGCGCCCCGGCCACTTGATCCGAAATCTGATCGCCCTGCGCATAGGTCATCGAGCGATTCCTGTCGCTCCAATGCAGGAAGGTCTTGTCCGGCAGCCGCCAGGCCGTGCGGCGAAGCATATCGTTAAAGGTCATGAAGGACATTGCATCCGCTCTCACAGGAGAATCATCTCACGATAAGCACTGGGCAGGGCGCGTGCCGCACTACGCGATCACTGACGCTGCCGAGCAGCAACCCTTGAAACGTCCCCAGCCCGCGCGAGCCCATCACGATCAAGTCGCAGTTTCGCACGGCGGCCACATTGATGATCGCCTCGGCCGGCTGGCCCTCGCAGGGCTCGATGTGCACTGTCACCCCTGAGTCGCGCAGTTCCGCCATGGCCTGGCCGATGACGGTTTCGCCTGCCTGTTTGCGCTCCCCTTCAAGTTCAGAGAAATAGGGCGACTTGCCGAATTCCTCGATATGCCGAAAGACGTGGACGAGGATCAATTCCGCGCCGTGCTTCTGCGCGAGGTCACGGGCGTGTGCCAGTGCGTGGCGCGCGGCCGGGGAACCATCGGTGGCGTAAAGGATGCGTTTGTACATGGCGGTTCTTCCCAACTCTGACTCACTCGCACTCCGGCGTGCCCCTTGAGTTGCACACTGGGCAGGTCACACACGCCGAGTGATTGCGCCGGTGAGCCAGAACGAGAATCAAACTACCGGCGACGACTAGCCCAATCTCAAACAACGGCGAGGCCCCGGCCACGATCCAGCGCCCGGCGACGATACTGGAGAAGCCGAGCACAAATAGAGCGATGACCGAGCGACGGCGATGAATGGCATAGCCCCACGCCAGTGCCATGGCGGCAAAGGCAATGGACAGGAAAACGAAGGCGGGTTCCAGCCAGCGCTCGTTCAATCCGGCCCCGCCGAGCAGCGGCAACAAGCCAAACACAAGGGGGCTGAGCGCACAGTGAACCGCACACACTGCTGAAGCGATCGAACCGAATCGGTCGAGCGAGTTATTTTTCAACATGGTCATTTTCTCCTTAAGCCCACCACTCTTTCCACAGTTCCCACAGTCGTCTCAATTCGACGATCGGCTGCTCGTGATCGGCCACACGCAAGTCCACATATCGGTCGCCGCAGCCATCCAGCTCAGCGTCAATCGGGTGCTGGCACCTGTTTGGTCCCAAAGGATCACGTTTCACGCGTCAATCGTCCAACCCTGGCCCCGGTTCGCGGACGAGTTGCATCGTGATGCAGGAGATGCCGTTGACGCCGCCCTGCATGATGCCCTCAGTCTCAATCGGGATCACTTCAACACCCATCGCCTCCACGGCGTGAATGGTCTTGACCGCGCCATTCGCCATGATGACTTTGCCTGGCTCAAGAACAACCAGATTGGCCGGGGCGAAGCGCCGCTGCTCGTCGGCGGGAATTTCGGCGAGTTGAAAGCCCTTGGATTTCAGCCACCGGTACGTCTGGTAATCGAGCGCAGCGGGATAGATGATCGCCTTCCGCAGGCCGACCGTGCCGACGACCATGTCCACATGGAACTCGCCGCCGGACTCAAACGAGTCCATGATCGTCTGCATATGGGTGACGTGAATCTCCTTAACCCCACAGCGATGCAGGATGGGCGTGATCTGATCCAGACCTTCTGGATTCAACGCGCACGATAGCCCGGCCAGCAGGGTGCCTTCGGCGACCGGAACGACACTCCCCGCCTCGTAGATGCCCGTGCCTATCACCGCGCCAATGATCGGGCAGCCAATGGACGTGAGGAACTTCTGAAATTCGCGCTCAATCCCCCGGTAGGCTGATCCCTCGCCAGCGCGTGGCAGGATCGCGCCACCCCGGAAAATCCGTAACGCGCCGCCGATGAAGAACTTGCGCATCGGCCCGTACGCGCCCATCACGTCATCCACTTCCATCCAGTGGACTTTCACGCCGCAGGCTTCCAGCGTCCTGGCGTACGCCATCTGATGCTCGACGAACAAGTCGAGATCGGGCTTCGGGTTGTGGCGCAGGAGGAAAAAATCGGGATGGCGCGACCAGTACGGATGGCCTTCGTACGCCGGGTCGCACTTGACCAGCGCAACCTCGCGCAACTTGCCGATCCCCTGGCAACCCCAACACTTGCCCCAGATGGATTCGAGTTCGTCGAGATAACTCGCGCGATGCAGGGCTTCCAGTTGCGGCGGCTTGCCCGGCACATAATCCGGGTAGCGCTCGACCGGATAGTTCTCCGGCAACTCGCGCCAGTGCAGGTCAGACAGGCTCATGTCTCTTCTCCTGCCAATGGGTGAGCGCGATGCCGCCGAACACGCGCGCGCGCGCCGACGACTTTCAGCAGAGTAATAGCCTCGCCCAACGTCACGGCGGCGACGATCACGGCGACGACCGTGACCAGATTCGAATACACCGCCACGCGCGTCCCGCCGACGCGCTTGACGGCGGCATTCCACAAGAAGTATGCCCCGGCCACACCCAGCCCGCCCGTGAAGATGATGCCGAACCAGGCCGCCGCCGGCACGCGCGCCCAATCAATCCCGGCCACTTCGGGCAGCGCTACAAGCCACAAGCATAGCATGGACATGCCGACCGTCCACGTCGTCACCAACAGCGCCGAGTGCCGCTGCAAATATGGCTTCGAGAACACAATGTACACCGCCCAGGCCAGCGACGCGCCCAGCGTGCTCGCATCGCCCAGGAGCGTTTCGCCGCTGAGCGCGAAGTTTGTCTCGCCGCCCAGAAGGATAAGCGCAATACCGGCAAACGAGAAGAGCACACCCAGCCACACGCGCCCGCCCACGCGCTCGAAACGGAACAGGCTGTTAAGCGCGGCGACAAGCACCGGCACAGCGGCCAAAATCAGTGACGAGTTCGAGGCCGTCGTCCGCGCAATGCCCAACACGAAGAGCAGTTGGTAGCCGAAATAGCCCACGATTCCCATGACGATCAAGCGCCACCAGTCGCCTCCCGCGTCGCGCAGGCGCTCGCCGCGCGCCCACAAGGCGGCGAGCAACAGCGCTACGGCCAGCAGGTTACGCACCGCATTGAAGGCCAGCGGCGGAGAAATGGCGACCGAGTGCTTGACGATGGAAAACCCCGTGCCCCAGATCAGCGCCACGCCGATCATCATGAGATCGGCGGCGCCAAACGATAACACCGCGCGGGAAACGCCGATCGACGCTGTTCTTTCAGCAGGTTCGTCCAGTTTCACGCCACACCTGCCACATTCTCGGTTGCCGGCTCTGTGTCCAGAAGAGTATCCAGTTTCTTGCCCCGCACTTGGCGTAGGAATCCGCCGCTGCCGTCGCGCTGGACGGCCACCACCTCGGCCAGAATCGCCAGCGCCACCTCGGCCGGCGCTTCGGATCCGATGTCCAGCCCCGCCGGTGTGTTCACCCGCTGGAGCGACTCGGGCGAGACGCCTTTGGCGATCATCCGCTTGAACAACTCTTTCGCCTTTGTCGGGCTGGCGACCAGGCCGATGTAGGCCGGGTGCTGCGCGATGGCTTGCTCCAACGCTGGCAGGTCGTAGCCCCAAGTGGTGATGACGACGTAGGTCGACGGCGTCATCCGGATGGGAATCGGCGCCAGCGTTTCTGTCGTGGGTTCGTAATCCACGACGACGACGTCGGCCGCCGTCGGAAATCGTTCGCGGTTGGCCCACTCACGGCAGTCATCCACCACGACCACGCGCAGGTCGAGCAGCGAGGCCATTTGCGCCAGCGGCTGGGCGATGTGCCCCGCGCCGACGATCAGCAAAACCGGATCGGGCTTGAGGATGTCCATATGCACGTCCACACTGCCGCCGCACAGGCCAACTGAGTCGGATCCGCCGTGGGTGTCGAAGACGTAGTTCTTGAACTGCGGCCCGCCTTCGACCAACGCGGCGCGGGCATCTTCGATTACCCGCCACTCGAGCGTGCCGCCGCCAATGGTGCCGTGAAACTTCCCATCGGGCCAGACGAGCAGACGCGCGCCAGTGTGGCGAGGCGCCGAACCGCGCACACGCACAACCGTCGCCAGGCACACCATCTCGCCCCGTCCCAACGCCTCGGAAGCCGTGCGCGAAATGTCAAGAAATTCACTCATGGTCTAAAAATGTATCCGTATCTCGCGGCATCCACGCGGTCATCGGTTGCAAAAACCAGTCGGTCGGCACTTCGTGGCCGAGGCCGCGTTCGCGGGCCAACGCGTAGGCTCTCGCGCCGCAGGCGGCGAATTGAAAACCGAGGCCAGCGTTGTTCATGAAAAACGTGATTTGCGTCTCAGCGCTTCGACCGGCGACACGGCCTGTCACCACTTCGCTCAGGTCGGGGTACTGTTCGGCCAGGCCAAGCAATTGGGCGCGCGCCTGATCGCCACAACCGATCAATCCCACGTCGCCGGCATCCGGCCGGGACAGGCAGTGGGCGGCCAGCGCGCTCGTCGCGCCGATGCGCAACGCCGACAGGTAGCCGTCATGCAACAGCGCCAGCGGGCGCGTATCTCGCATGGCGACGAGCAGGACGAGTCCGAGGTAGCGCGCGCCGGGGGCCGAGGGCAAATGCGCTTTCTTCGATTTGCCGTTCACGGTAACGAAGATTTCGTGATTGGCGTTGAAGCGCAGCGCCATCAGGTCGCCGTCGGGCGTGGTTCCTTCCATTGACATGAAGGAGAAGAACCGTCCGGTGTCGCTCAACGTCACGCGGGTATCGAGGCGTGTCGTCGTGCCGTGCGCCAGCCCATTGGCGAAATCCCGGTAGGCCTGCTCCAGCGCGCTCAACGCCTCGGCCATCGGTAGCACGGCTCGCACGTCGTCGTTGGAAAGGATCAGCATGTTCCGGTCGATCCGCAAACCCCTCCAGCTATTGGACTGCCTCGATAATCGCAATGGCTCTTCCCGGCGCGCCACTACCTCCCGCCACATGAATCGGTAAGAAAACGAACAGCGCGCCGCGCGCGGGAAGACGAGCCAAGTTGATCAGGCGTTCGACAAAGACCAGTCCGCGCCTAAGCCCGGCGCGATGGGCCTCGAAGTCGCCGATAGAAACACCGTCCGTCCCTGCCGCGCGAATGCCCCGCTCGGCGAGATAAACCATTGCTTCAAGCGTGACCTGAGGCCAGGCGGGTGTCTTTCGCAGGACGACACAATCCAGCATGGACTTGTTGCCTTCCGGGAAGGGCTTGTAAGTCAGGTCGGTCCAACCCGTGTGGAAGATCACAATCTCATCTTGCTGGATAGAGCCGTGCGCAACCTCCCACGCTTTGATGCGTGGCAGATCAATGGCCGGGTGCTCCCCCGGCCCGGCCTGGCCGATCAGGTCGCGCACGTCAACGACACAGGCTGGCCCGATCATTTTTTGAACGGGCACCTTGTCGGCGGTGATAGAACTGGCCGGCCCGGCGTGCGGCAAGCCCGATCCCTCCGGCGGGATGAAGTGGGCGGGCGCGTCGAAGTGCGTCCCGGCGTGTTCGTCAACGTGCAGGCTGCGGATAAAGAACCCGTAGTGCTCGATGTCGTATAACGGCGTCGCCTTGTAGCCTAATACGGGCGGCCAATATGACGGTAGTTCTTCGGAGAGCACGACGGTCAAGTCTATGATCTCCATCTTCGAGAGCCACTGCATCCAATCAGTCATCGCTAGCCCCCTTCGACAGGCGAGCGATCGCCGTGACGCGGCCCGCCAACTCTATAGCACCTTGTCGAGCCTGCCGCAGAACGTCGTCTTCGTCGAACACCGTGACCACCCGACCGTCCATCAAGATAGTTCCGTCCACGATGACTGTCTGCACATCGCTGCCTCGGGCCGAATACACCAGGCTGGCGACCGGATCGAAGGTAGGCGTCGTGCGAGCCTCGCTCAAATCCACGAGGATCACGTCGGCTTTCTTCCCGACTTCGATGGATCCGATTTCTGTCTCCAGACCGAGCAGGCGCGCGCCATTGATCGTCGCCATTCTCAGCACGTCTTTAGCAGAGATCGCGGCGGGGTCACAGCGATGGACTTTCTGGAGTAGCGCCGCGGCTTTCATCGTCTCGATCATGTCCAGCGTGTTGTTGCAACACGCGCCATCGGTGCCCAACGCAACGGTCACGCCCTGTTTCAACATCTCAGGCACGGGTGCAATGCCGGCCCCGAGGTACATATTGCTCACGGGATTGTGGATCACGGCGCTGCCGCGTTCGGCGAGAATCTCGATCTCTTCGTCATCCACCCAGACGGCGTGCGCGCAACTGAAACTGGCGTCCAGCACGCCCAGCGAATCGAGGACTTTGACGTAACTCGATCCGTATTCCCGACGGATCAATTCGAGTTCACTCTCCGATTCGGCCACGTGGCTGTGCACGCCGATGCCGTAACGTCTGGCGAGGGCATGGACGGCGACGATAGACTCGGGCATCGAAGAGAGCAGATCCACCGGGCCCACCCACGTCATCAACCGGCCGTCCACTTTACCGTGCCACGTTTTGATAATTCGCTCATACTCACTCAGCAATTCCTCTGTCCCCTCGACGAACACCTCCGGGCACATTGAGGGCTTGTCGTGATACCCTCGAACGAGGGCGATGCGAAGGCCGGAGCGCGAAACGGCATCGGCCAGCGCATCAATGTTGGAGCGGTTCTGCCGCGCCGAGTAATAGTTTTCGACGACCGTCGTCGTGCCCGATTGAATCGACTCCAAACATCCCAACCTCGCCCCGGCGCGAATCTCATCGCCGGTGGCCTCGGAGAAAAAAGGCCAGATCAGCGCCTCCAGCCATTCCAGCAGCGGCAGGTCGGCCCCTAGACTCCTCAGCAGGCTGTCGGTCATATGCGCGTGCCCGTTGATCAGACCGGGCAGGACGAGCATTCCCGTCGCGTCTATTTCGCGGTCAGCTGGTTGACGAACCGGGCCGGGACCCGGCCCGACGCCCGCGATCCGGTCTCCCTCGATGCGCACCCAGCCGGGCTGGAACACGCGATGGTCTTGATCTACAGTTAGAACGATCCCGTTGCGGATCAGGATGGACATCGGATCTGACTTGAAAATGTTGCCGCCGCGCGTGGGAGCGGGTTGCACCCGCGACTACGCCCATCGCGGATGCAATCTGCTCCTACGACATTTTCATCGGCGATGGTGAATAGAGTTCATGACGACTGCTCACTCGTTTGTCCTGAACGCCGGGATCACTTCTTCGGCAAATCGCTGCAGCGACTCGCGCTTTTCCAAGTCCGGGAAGTTCAAAACGAAATTGGTCACTCCTCTCCTCTTGAACTCCCCGATCTGATCGACAATCTGCTGCGGCGTGCCGACGAACGGCGCTCGACGCGCGAGGTAGTCTGCCTCTGGCATCTGGCGGATTTCGTCTACGGCATGGCTTTGCTTGTTGCGCAGCATCGGCTCGAACAGCCGAGCCTTTCTCCGTGACAGTTCGCTCTCACTCGGCGCGATAATCACGGTCTCGCAGTTGTACGACCGCGAAATCTCCGCCACATCCCGGCCGATAGACTCGCAGTGCCGTTCGAGCACTTCGGCCATGCGGTCGTAGCCGTCCGGCGTGCATAGCCCCGCGTCCCAGCCGTCGGCGACTTCGGCGGCGACTCTCAGCAAGTGTTCCTTACTTCCCCCGATCCAAACCGGCAGGGGCTTCTGGGCCGGCTTCGGGTTACACACCGCGCCGTCGAGCGAGTAATATTTCCCCTGAAAGGATACGGCTTCTTCGCTCCACATTTTCCTCATCACGAGAACGGCTTCCCGCAGTCGCTCCAGCCGTTCGCCGACGGGAGGCATTTCGATGCCGTAGACTCGCTTTTGGACATCCTGCCCCCAGCCACCTGCACCCACGAACAACTGCAACCGCCCGCCGCTGAGATCGTCGAGTGTGGCCGCCATCTTGGCTAACAGGACAGGATGCCGATAGGGCAGAACCGAGGCAAAAGGGCCAACTTTGATTTTCGTGGTTATGGCAGCCAGCGCCGACAACGTAATCCAACACTCAGGCAGCGGCCCCTGGCTAAGGGCGATGTGGTCAGTGAGCAGCACGGCTTGGTAGCCCAGCCGCTCGCACAGCAACGCCATTTCCCGGATCGTCGCAAAATCGGGATTGCCCTGATCGGAGAGGCCGAAGTCTATTCCGCCCGTGCGGAGTTTGACGCAGAAGTCAATCACGCCGTTTTATGCCCGTAACGCCCTCAGCACTCTGCCCCGCGTCACCGGAATCTTGTCGAACTCGACCCCAATCGCGTCGGTGATCGCGTTCACCACCGCCGCCGCGCTGGGGATGGCCGCGATCTCGGCGATGCCCTTCGCGCCAAACGGGCCGCTGGGCTCGTCGTCCTCGACGATGATGGGGATGATCTCCGGAATGCGGCGCGTGTCGGGGATGAGCGTGCGGCGCAGTGAAGTGGTGAGGTTGCGCCCTTCGCGCAGTCGGAAGCGTTCCCACAGCGCGGTGCCGAGGCCGATGGCGCACGCCCCTTGTAGCTGCCCTTCGATGTTGTGCGGGTGGAGCGCCCGCCCAACATCGTGCGCCGCGATCATCTTCAATACCTCAACTCGCCCCGTCCGCTCGTCCACGGCCACAATTGCGACCTGGGTGGCGAAAGCATAGGTCCCATACATGAAATCCTCGGCGGACTTCGCGCCGAAGTAGCCCGTGCGCGCCGCCTCGTTCGTCGGCACGCGCGAGTGCTGATGGTGATCGTAATGGACGGCGAGGCGCGCCCCGCCGGCCTCGGCGCGGACGGCCAGCTCGGTCAGCGTCGCAATCGGCGTCTCGCGGCGAGTGTCCACGATCCGGTCTCCTTCCCATAGCACGGCTTCCAGCGGCAGGCCATACGTTTCCCCTGCGAACTCGAGAACGCGCTCCCGGAATTTCTCGGCGGTCAATTTGGCCGTGTTGCCTTGCACGTAGGTTGTGCGCGAGGCGTACGACGGGCCGCCGTCGGGGCTGGTGCGCGACTCGAACGGCTTGAGTTCGATCCGGTCGTAGGGCAGACCGAGCGCCTCGGCGGCGATCTGCGCCACGGTCGTGGTCGAGCCTTGCCCGAAGTCGGCACAGCCGGTGCAAAGCCGCACGCGCCCGTCGGCGAGCAGATGCATTTCGGCGCTGGCCGGGTCGGGCCAATTAGCCGGGAAGCCCACGCTCTTGAAGCCGGAGGCCACGCCCACGCCGAGTTTCCGGCCGGTCTTTCGCGCGATCTCCTCGCACTCCGGCAAGTGGCGGGCGACCGCGCGCTTGGCCTCGGCCAGCGTCTTCTGATAACCGACGCTGTGCTCCAAAATCTGGCCGATGTACAACGCCCGGCCGCGATCCATACCGTTGATCTGGCGGAAGGTGAACGGATCGATCTTCAATCGCCGCGCCAGGCGATCCATCTGCGACTCGACCGCGAACGCCACTTCCGGCGCGCCGAAGCCGCGCATCGCCCCCCCGGTAATGTTGTTGGTGTGGACGGCGTATAGATCAATCGCGGCATTCGGCACCACGTACGGGCCGCAGACGAAGGTCGTCAGCGTCTCGGCGGTGATCGTGCCCCACGAGGCATACGCGCCGGTGTCGGCGATGATCTCGGCCTGCGCGCCGACCAGCCGCCCGGCGCGGTTCGCGCCGGTGCGATAGCGAATGACGAAGGCGTGCCGCTTGGGGTGAACGCGCAATGACTCGGCGCGGGTCAGCGTCATCTTGACGGCCCGGCCGGTGACCATCGCGCCCAGCACGACCATGGCCTGCACGGTGATGTCGCACTTGCCGCCGAACGCGCCGCCCATCGGCAGGTTGATCAGGTTGATGCGCTCTTGCGGCAGGCCCAGCGCGTCGGCGATCTGGCCGAGAGTTTGAAATTGATTCTGGACGCCGCACCACAGATGGACGCCGCCCGCTCCGTCGGGTTCGGCGACCGCCGCCTCGGGTTCGAGATAGGCGTGTTCGATAAAGGGGACGTGATAAGTGCCTTCCACCACCACGTCGGCTTCGGCCAGTGCGCGTTCGGCGTCGCCGATGCGGACGGGCTGATGGGTGAGGACGTTGCCGGGCACGTTCTCGTGGACGAGCGGCGCGCCGGGGCGCATGGCGTCGAGCGGCGAGAAGACGCCGGGCAGAGGGCGATACTCGACTCGCACGGCGCGAGCCGCGGCTTCGGCTT
>Ga0209109_10000258_pt1 | contig 26007 bp, 18 predicted proteins | sample Rifsed10ft2_FD_184004 | JGI IMG/M metagenome (GOLD analysis project Ga0209109, IMG submission 184004) | Soil microbial communities from Rifle, Colorado, USA - sediment 10ft 2 (version 2) | ecosystem: Environmental > Terrestrial > Deep subsurface > Rock core/Sediment | place: Rifle, Colorado... | reverse complement strand
CGGCGACCTTGCCGCCGTGCTTCTCGATGAGGGTCGTGGCATCCTGCCGCGAGAGATTCGGGAGAGTGCCGGTGATCACGAAGGTCTTCCCGTGAAGCGGTCGACGCGCCGAAGTCGACCGGATGGCGCGCGGCCAAACGCCGGCCGCCTTGAGCTTTTCGCGGAGCTTCTGATGGCGTCGACGGGCAAACCATGCCGTGATCGACTCCGCCGTCTCCGGGCCGATTCCCGGCACCGCCTGGATCTCCTCCCCCGTTGCGGCGGCCAGCGCGCCCAGATCGCCGAAATGGGCCGCCAGATCGCCGGCGACGGTCTCCCCCACTCCCCGGATACCCAGCGCGTTGATCAGCCGCGCCAGCGACTGCGTGCGGGAGGCCTGGATGGCTCGCACCAGGTTTTCCGCCCGCCGCTCGGCGAAACCCTCCAACTCGAGAAGGTCGTCGACCGTCAGCCGGTAGAGGTCCGCCACATCCTTGACGGGGCCCTCGGCCACCAACAGCTCGGCCACCTTGATGCCCAGGCCCTCGATATCCATGGCGCCGCGCCCGGCGAAGTGCTCGAGATGGCGGACGAGCTGCGCCGGGCAGGCGGCGTTGACACAATACAGCGCCACCTCGCCCTCACTGCGCTGCAGCCGCTCGCCGCACGAAGGACAAACCTTGGGCAGCACGTAGCGGCGCTGCCGGCCGTCGCGGGCCCCGACCACCGGTCCGATGACGTAGGGGATCACTTCGCCGGCGCGCTTCAGCAGCACGCGGTCTCCCAGACGGATGTCCTTCTCCTCGATGTAATCGAAATTATGCAGCGTCGCCTGGCGGACCACCACGCCGCTGACATTCACCGGCTCGAGAATGGCGTATGGGGTGATGACCCCCGTCCGGCCGACGTTGACTCCGATGCCCTCCAGCACAGTGCTGACCGTCTGCGCCGGAAACTTGAAGGCCACGGCGCCGCGCGGATCCTTGCCGACGACGCCCAGGGAGTTCGCCAGATCGAGGTCGTTGATCTTGATGACCATTCCGTCGGCTTCGAACGGAAACGTGGCACGCCGTTCGGCGCATTCCTGGGCGTAGCCGACGGCCTCGTCCAGGGTTCGGAACAGCCGCGCCTGTTCCGCCACGGAGAATCCCAGGCCGCGCAGATAGAGCAGGGACTCCCATTGTGTTTTCGGGGCCGACCGGCCGCCCTCGACCAGGGCGTAGGCCAGAAAGCGGATCGGCCGGGTGGCCGTCAGAGACGAGTCCAGCTGCCGCAGCGCGCCGGCAGCGGCATTGCGGGGGTTGACGAAGGTGCGTTCTTCGGCCTGGCGCAAGCGGTTGTTCATCGACACGAAATCCGCCACCGGGATGTAGGCTTCGCCGCGGACCACCAGGCGTCGCGGCGCGGCCGGCCCGCCGTCCTCGGCCGGTATCCGAAGCGGGATCGTGCGGACGGTGCGCAAGTTGGCCGTCACATCCTCCCCTGTCTCGCCGTCCCCGCGGGTGGCCCCTTGAGCAAAGACCCCCCGATCGTAGGTCAGGACGACCGTCAGACCGTCCATCTTCGGTTCGACGACGAACTCGGCCTCGGCCGCCCGGGGATCGAGGCGGATGGCGCGGTCCAGCCAGGCGCGAACCCCGTCCGCCGTGTAGGCGTTGCTCAGGCTGAGGATCGGGGCCGGGTGGACCACCCGGCCAAAACCCTCGGCGACCCCGCCCCCCACCCTTTGCGTCGGGGAGTCCGGAGTGCGCAGCGCGGGGTTGGCCTCCTCCAAGGCCTGCAATTCTTGCAGCAGGCGATCGAATTCCGCGTCGCTGACGACCGGCGAGTCCAGGACGTGGTAGCGATAAGCGTGAAAGTTGAGCAGCCTGCGGAGCTCGGCTGCTCGGGCTGTCACATCCCTGGGGGGCATCCCCCAGGATTATACATTTGTTCGCCGTCCGTCCCTCCGGCCGCAATCCCGAGGAGTAATCCGACCCTGGAGGTGCCTTTTGTCCATTCCCCCTTCACCCCCCGTTTGCTAGACTGCCTCGCAGGACGGGAGGCTCCCGCCATGTCTGCCGGACGGATCATCGCCTACATCGCCGCCGCCATCCTGATCATCTTCGGCTTCCTGTTCGTCTACGGCGCCTTCAGCCCGCAGGGCACCGCCGACTGGATACCCGTCGGCCTGATCAGCCTCGGCGCCGGCTTTATCCTGATCTGGCTCGCCGGACGGCGCAAGAGCGGCGTCGAGAAGCAGGAGATCGTCCAGCGCATCGAGCTCTCGGGAGATGTGAGCCTGGAGAAGATGATCTGCCGCAACTGCGGCGGAGCCCTCAGTTCGGAGCACATCAAGGTCCTGGCCGGCGCCGCCGTCGTCAACTGCCCCTTCTGCGGAACTTCCTATCACCTCGAAGAAGAGCCCAAGTGGTAGGGCGGCCGAGGATCGAGGCCGCTCAGCGATCTTCCCGCGAGCTTGGAGCTCACGGGAAGATGACAACTGGGGGACCCAAGATGCGAAAGCCACTCCTGGTCCTCGCGGTCGCGCTCCTGGGCATCGTCCTGGTCATCTCCCCGGCGTCGGCCCAGTCGTATTCGTTCCAGGTCCCCGAGGAGACGGTCGACGTGTACCTGGAGGCGGATGGCTCGATGCGCCTCGTCTATCGGATCGTGTTCGCCAACGACCCGGGCGCCGCTGCGATCGATTTCGTCGATGTCGGCCTGCCGACCGACGATTATGACCTGGGCTCCGTACGCGCCTGGATCGGCGGACAGCCGATCTCGTCCATCGAGACCTCGCCGTACGTGACTCCGGGCATCGCCCTCGGGCTGGGCGGCGCGGCGATCCCGGCCGGGCGCACCGGCGAGGTCATCGTCGAGATCCCACGCGTCGGCAATGTCCTCTACGCCGGCGACGAAGAGGGGTATGCCAGCGCCAAGTTCTCACCGAGCTGGTTTGACGGCCAGTTCGCCCATGGCTCCACCGACCTGACGGTCACCTTCCACCTTCCCCCCGGTGTCGAGCCGGAACAACCGCGCTGGCATACGCCCGGCGGCGGCTGGCCGGACAATCCCCCGGCGGTCGGTTTCGATGAGGAAGGCCGCATCGTCTACTCCTGGCGGGACACCTCGTCCAATGCGCACACTCAGTTCGTCTTCGGGGCGTCCTTCCCTTCCACCTACGTCCCCCCGGAGTCGCTGCAGACCCCGGTTTCCGCCTTCATCGCCGCGATCTCGTCGCTCGCCGCCGCCGTCGCCGGTTGCTCGTTCCCGCTGCTCCCGGTGCTGGTCATCATCGGCTTGATCTTCTTCGCCCGCAATCGCTCGCGACTGGCGTATCTGCCGCCCAGGATCTCCGTCGAGGGACATGGGATCAAGCGCGGCCTGACGGCCGTCGAGGCCTCCGTGCTGCTGCAGACCGGCCTCGACAAGGTGCTGACGATGGTGCTGTTCGGGGTCATTCGCAAGGGCGGCGCCCGCGTCGTTCAGCAGGAGCCGCTCAAGATCGAAGCCCTCCCGGCGCCGACGAAAGAGCTGCGGGCTTACGAGACGGCCTTCGTCAAGGCGGCCGTCGAACCCGATGTGCGCCTTCGCCAGCGCGCTTTCTCCGACCTGATGATCGACTTGGTTCGCGCGGTGCAGACCAAGATGAAGGGCTTCAGCACGGGCGAGACGCGCGACTACTACCGCGCCATCATGCGCAAGGCCTGGGCCGAGGTCGAAGCCGCCGGGACGCCGGAGGTCCGGTCGGAGCGTTACAGCGAAGGACTCGAGTGGTTGATGCTCGACGGGGACTTCGACAGTCGAACGCGGCGTACCTTCACCGGCGGCCCGGTATACGTGCCGGTGTGGTGGTCGAGCTACAGCCCGGCTCGCCCGGCGGCGCCCGCCGTCAGCGGGCCGTCGGCCAAGGGGACCGGCGCGGTCTCGCTGCCGCACCTGCCGGGCGCCGACTTCGCCGCCTCGATGGCGCGCAGCGTCCAGAACAGCGCCGGCGCCCTCGTCGGCAACGTGACCGCCTTCACCCAGGGCGTGGCCAAGACGACCAATCCGCCGCCCGTGGCGCGTTCCTACAGCGGTTCGCGCGGCGGAGGCGGTTGCGCCTGTGCCTGCGCCTGTGCCGGCTGCGCGTGCGCCTGCGCCGGAGGCGGAAGGTGAGCTGGTTGCCCGCCGGCTTCCGTTCCTCGACTCCGGAGACGCCCCAGCCGCGCTTGGAGGTCTATCGCCGTGTGACGCCGCGCGGCTCAGCCACGATCCACCTGCGCCGCGCCGCCGATGGGCGGGCCGAGTTGTTCGTCAACGCCAACCAGGTCTATCGCCTCAACCCGACGGCGGCGTTGATGGCCGGTCTGGTCCTCTCGGATACCTCCACGGAGACGGCTGTGCGCCGGTTGGCGCGCACCTACCGGGCCGACCGACGGCGGCTGGCAGGCGACCTGGCTGCCTTCCGCATCGAGCTGGAAGGTCTCCTCGACCCGGACTCGCTCTGCCCCATCCACGATCTGGACCTGGAAGTCGTCGCTCCATTCTCCGAAATCCCCGATGCCCCCTACCGGATGGACCTGGCGCTGACGTACCGATGCAACGACAACTGCGCTCACTGCTACAACGCCCGGCCGCGGTCTTACCCCGAGCTGGCAACGAGTGAGTGGCGCAAGATCCTCGACCGGTTGTGGGCCGTCGGTGTCCCCCACATCTGTTTCACCGGCGGCGAGGCGACGCTGCGCCACGACCTGCCTGAGCTCATCGCTCACAGCCACGGCCTGGGGCATATTGTCGGACTGCTGACCAACGGCCGTCGTCTATCCGACGCCGCGTTCGTGCGCGGGCTGGCCGCCGCCGGCCTCGACCATGTCCAGATCACGCTCGAATCGAGTCGGGAGGACGTCCACGATCGAATGGTGGGCGCCCGCGGCGCCTGGCGGCAAACCGTCGCCGGGATCCGCCATGCCCTCGAAGCCGGCCTGTTCGTCATGACGAACACGACGCTGCTCGCCGACAATGTCGGGGACATCATCGAGACGATCGACTTCGCGGCCGGACTGGGCGTTCCGACGGTGGGGTGCAATGCGCTGATCCACGCCGGCCACGGCGCCGAAGTCGGATCCGGTTTGCCGGAGGGTTCGCTGGCTCCGGTCTTGCGGGAAGTGCGGGAGCGGACCGAGGCCCACGGCCAGCGGCTGATCTGGTATACGCCGACGCAGTACTGCCATTTCGACCCGGTCGAAGCCGAGCTGGGCGTCAAGGGCTGCACCGCCGCGCGCTACAACATGTGTGTCGAGCCGGACGGCGCCGTGCTGCCTTGTCAGTCCTATTACCATCCGATCGGCAACCTCCTGCGCGACTCGTGGGACTCGATCTGGAACCACGACCTTGCGCTGCGGCTCCGGCATCGCACGTACATGTCCGACAGCTGTCACGCCTGCTCGCTCGTCGCCGAATGCGGCGGAGGCTGCCCCCTGAGCCCGCCGGCTGCCCACGCCCCCGTTTCCATTCCGGTCAGGGAATTCTCCCCGGCCGAGAGAGGTTGAACCCGATGACCGACCTCGTCCATCGCGTCTTTCCCGCAGCGCCCGAGCGGCCGATCATCGCTCCCGGGATGTATCACCGGATGCTGGCCGAGCCTCCGGCTCCGCCGCGCCGCCTGCACCTGCGCCTCGAACCCGACGGTCGTGGGCTGCTGATCGTCAACGCCTCGACGGTGCTGCATCTGAACGAGACCGCCGCCGCCCACGCCTGGCTGCTGGTCCAGGGCGAGAGCGAGGATGAGGCCGCCGAGTGGATGGCCCGTCGTTTCCGCATCAGCCGCGGGCGCGCCCTGAAGGACGGCCGGGTCATCCGGGACCAGATCAAGTCCCTGGCCGAGGGCGAAGACCTCGACCCGGTGATGGTCATGGGATTGGAACGGGCCGAGGCCTACGGACCGCGTCCGACGTCCCCCTATCGCCTCGACCTGGCCCTGACCTATCGCCTCGCCGACGGCGTGGCGATGGACCCTCAGGCGAGGCGCCGCGTCGACCATGAACTCACGACGACGGAATGGATCGGCGTCCTGGACCAGGCTTGGTCGATCGGGATCCCGCACGTCATCTTCGTCGGCGGAGAACCGGCGGTCCGGCCGGACCTGCTCGACCTGATCCGGCACGCGGAGCAGCTCGGCCAAGTGACGGGCGTCGTCACCTCGGCGGAAGGACTGCTCGGCCCGCAGCGATTGGAGGGGCTGGCCGCGGCCGGGACCGACCATCTCCTGGCCGTCGTCGATCCGAGTCGTGCTCCATCCCTGGAGGGGCTGCGCCAGGCAGTGGCGTCTGATGTGTTCTGCGCCGCCCACCTGACTCTCGATCCGATAACCGAAGAGGGCGTCCTCGAAGACCTGCGAAGGATCCGCGAGACGGGGGTGACGCACATCTCACTCAGCGCACCGCCCGGGGCGGGAGGCGCCGCCATGCTCGGCATCGCCCAGCAGTACCTGGCGGAAGCCGGATTGAGCCTCGTTTGGGACGTCCCGGTGCCCTTTGCCGGGAACAACCCGATTCGTCTGGAGGGTGGTGTCGCGCCCGAGGCCGGCGCCTGGCTCTATATCGAGCCGGATGGGGATGTGCTCCCGGCCATCGGAGCCGGAACCGTGCTCGGCAACGTCGTCCGCGACTCGATCGCCGACATGTGGCGCCGTGCGGCCGAGGGTCTGTCCCTCCCGTCGATCTGAGGCCATCCCCGATTGCGGCTTCCCATGGTCCGCCCTGATCCCATCGATCGGCAGCATTTGCGTTACACCGAACAGGCCGCCTGGACAGCCGGACTTCGCCGTCGACTGCTCGGCAGGATACCCGACCAGCCTGCCGCCCTCCTGCTGGAGGTCGGCGCCGGGACGGGCGCCATCGCCGCGGATATCGCCGCCCAGCGTCCGGCGGCGCGGGTGTTGGCGCTCGACATCGATCTGGCGGCATGCCGATTTGGGTCGCATCTCGCTGCCGACGCGACCTGGCACTGCGCCGACGCCCATGGGCTGCCCTTCCGGTCGTCCTCGCTCGACGCGACCCTCTTCCACTTCGTGCTGCTTTGGCTGGATGATCCTGCGCAGGCGTTGGCCGAGGCCGTGCGCGTCACGCGCTCCGGCGGCTGGGTGGCGGCGTTGGCCGAGCCCGACCATGCCGCCCGGCTCGATTTTCCCGACGCCCTGGCGCGCCTGGGGGACCGTCAGACGGAGGCGCTCGCCCTGCAGGGCGCCGACGTCCGCATGGGGCGGAAGCTGCGCGCCCTCTTCGCCGCCGTCGATCTCGAGGAGGTGGAAAGCGGCCTGCTCGGCGGGGAGTGGCACTCGAGCCCGCCAGCCGGCGAGCCGTCGTTCGAATGGGAGACCCTTCGCCGCGATCTGGAGCTGACCGTTCCAGCGGCGGACCTCGACGCCCTGGAAGCGTTCGATCGCGCCTCTTGGGATCGCGGCGAACGCGTTCTCTTCGTGCCGACTTTCTACGCCATCGGGAGGGTCCGCTGAGGCGCGAGGCGCTCCGGAGTTGATAATGCGGTAGGGGCGAAGCCCCCTGGCACCTCCCGCCACATCGTCCCGGTGCCCTGCCGGGAGGGCAGGTGTCCTTCGCCCCTTCGGTCTTACCTGCGGCACCAGCCAGCGTCTAGCGGATTGCGGAAGATCGCCCGATATCGTCAACCCCCCACCCCCTTTCCCCCTCCCCCCCGCAATCATGAGGCCTTCTACCTTGGCGCTGTCCTGTGGGGGGAGGGGGAGGGATTCTTCAAAGGGGATGGGGGTGGCGAGGCTACCCCCATCCCCTTTGAGACTCTTTCCCCCTCTCCGCCACGTGCCTTGGGTTTGAGACGAGCCTCAGCGCGGAGAGGAGGTCAGGGGGTGAGGTGGAAGACGGTTTTCTCGCATGCTCCAAGTGTCAGCTGGGCGCCAATGCTGGTAATCCATCCCGGGCTGCGGGTTTCCGCCGGGTTACCCACAACAACAACGCCGCCTCCAATAGCGTCAGGGCCATTAGCAACGCGAACACATCGCGCCAGAAACGCATCGGGAACAGACGGATCAGGGTGTCCGAGTAGTAGAAGACCCAGGTGCCGCTTTGGAAGAAGACTTGATGGAACCCGGTGAAGAGAACGGAGAAGGACACCAGCAGCAGCCCGACCAGGGCCGCCATCAGGATCAGGGTGATGCGTCCGCCCAGGTTGAAACCACTCCGCGCCGTTCCAGGTGACGCCAGGCGCCAGGCGGCGACTCCCACACCGGCCAGCAAGACGACCAGCACTGTCCAGAGCCTGAGCGCGTTCTGTACCAGGACCTTGACATCCACCATGTGGCTCAGCTCGCGCGGATTGTAAAGGGCGGTGCCGTTGGAGTCGCGCAAATCCCCCAGGAACTCCGGCCCGGCGTCGTTCAGCAAGTAGGCTCGGGCGATCTCGGCCAGGCGCAGGCGGTCCTCTCTGGTGAAACCGTAGGGATCGGGGGGAAACCCGGGCGTCGAATACTCGACCGAGACGAAGACAGGGGTCAGCAGCAGGCGGACGTTGGTCAACGCCAGCACCAGGGGCACCAGAACCCCGATGGTGATGCGCGCCGCGGACGAGATACGCCGGTGCCTGGCGGGCGCCTCCCCGCTCATTGCAGCAGGCCCATGTCGCCGGCCAGCAGGAACCGCAGAGCGACGGCGTTGGTGAGCAGCTCGATCGGTGCCCGGTCGTCGGTGAAGACGACGGTCGACTCGGGCGTCGGCTGCAAGTTGGTCAGGGTCCGCACCAGGACGTCCACCAGCAACGGATCCGCCCCTTCCTTTGCCAGCCGGTCGAGGTTGGCGACCAGGTTTCCCGGATCCGTCGGCTGCATCGTGGCGTAGACGATGGTGTTGAAGGTCGCCGGGACGTCGACGACATGCACCGACGGGAAGACCGCCCCGAGCGTGCCGACCATGCCGTCGACCAGACGGCGGTCCCCCGGCGTCCGCCCGACGTTGATCACGACCACGCCGTCGGCCAGGAGATGGGCTCGCGCTTCTTCGAAGAACTCGCGCGTCGTCAGTTGCCAGGGGATGTACGGCAGGCGATAGGCGTCGATCGCCACCACGCTGTATCGTTCCAGGCTGTGGGCCAGCCCCCAGCGGCCGTCGGCGGTAATGACGTTGAGATTGGGTTCATCCATGGCGAAGAAGGCGCGGCCGACATCGGTGATCCCCGGGTCGATCTCCCAACCATCGATGGGCAGCGGGCCGAAGACTTGCGTGTACTGCTTGGCGATCGTCCCGCCGGCCAGGCCGACGATTCCCAAACGCTCGACGTCGTCCCCTGCTACGGGCGAGGGGTTCCAGTACGGCGCCGTGAGGAAATAGTCCCACGTGCCGTACGTCACCGACTGGTCGGGATCGTAAACCGAGTGAACCCCCTGCCCTTCGTTCAGGAGCAGGTAACGGACGCCGTCGCGCTCGACCACCTGGATGTAGTTGTAGGCCGACTCGTCCTCGAAGATCTGCCCGGCGGTGGCCTTGATCGGCTGGCTGAGGCTCAACCACGACCATGCCAGCAGGACGATCGGCATCCACAAACAGCGCACCATCTTTCTTCGGTCGCTCTGCCACAGCCCCAGGAACGCCACGGCCATCAGCGTCAGACTGGACAGCAGGAAGGTGCGGGCCGTGCCGACGGCGGGGATGAGCCACAGCACCGGCAGGAACGTCCCCAGGATCGCTCCCAGGGTCGAGATGGCGTACATCCGGCCGGAGACCTGGCCGGCGTGTTGCGGATCCCGGATCGCCAGGCGGATGGCGAACGGCGAGACGCAGCCCAGGAGAACGACCGGCAGGCTGAAGAGGATCAACACCGACAGGAAGGACCCGACCATGATGGCGGCGTCGAGCCGTTCGACGGCTCCCACCGCCGCCAGCAGCACCGGCCGCGCCACCAGCGGGATGACGCCGGACAGGAAGGCGGCCCACGCCAGCAGACCGTAGAACGTCGTCGGAAGCGGGGATCGATCCGCCCAGCGACCGCCTACGAAGTAGCCGACCGTCAGGTAGAGCAGGATGAGGCCGATGATGTTGGCCCACACCAGGTTGCTGGTGCCGAAGACGTTGCCCAAGAGGCGGGAAGCCGAGATCTCGAGAGCCAGGGTGACCATGCCGGCGGTGAAGACGGCTGCGGTCAGCCACCGGTTGCGCGGGCCATCGCCCGAGGGCGAAACATCAGGCAGCGTCACGGCGCACACCTCCGGCCGGCTGGCTGAGAGACTGCTCCAGCGACTGGCGACGTCGTATCACCCGCACGGGGATGCCCGCTTCCGACAAGGCCAGCGCCAAAGGTCGGGAGCTCACGCGTGAGCCGAAATCGGACGGTTCGACGAATGACGCCACCGGGACGAGACCGCGCCGTCGGAGCTCGAGGATCTCGTGAAGAAGGTCCGGGCGCACGTTCGGCGTGAGCACGGCGATGGTGGCCCCTCGGGGCAGCCAGGTCATCTCGACGTGAAAGACGTCGGTCAGGTCGACGTCGCCGTCGGCGCGGAACCCGGCCAGCGCCTCCAGGATGCGGAACAATTGCGCCTCGCCTCGCTCGGGCTGGATGACCATGCGCGAGGTCCCGTAACCCAGCAAGCCGGTGGCGCGGTTGTGTCGCAGGACGTGCAGCGCCACCGAGGCCGCCGCCGCGATCATGTACTCCTCCGTTTGGGGCGGAAGCCTCAACGGCCGGCCCAACACCTTGCCCCCGAGCATTTCTTCGGCGGCCGCCTCGCCGCAATGCATCTGCCGCTGCCCGTCGAGGACGATCCACACGTCGGACATCGGATCGAGTTCGAATTCCTTCGAGATCAGGCGGTCCCGGCGGGCGGTCGACTTCCAGTGGATGCGGCTGAGGCTGTCGCCGTGCGCGTACTCCCGCACGCCGGACGCGTTCGGCGTCACCTGGTAGGTCCTCCGCCGCAACGCCTCCCCTCCGCTCAGGCGGCCGGCTGGAATCGGGAAGGCAGGCAGGGGAACTGTGGGGGGAAGGACGACGACCTCGCGCACGCCTCCGACCTTGCGTCGGGAAGGGAAGAGGCCGAACGGGTCGCTGGCGATCAAGGTCGTCGGCCCGAGGCGGAACCGGCCGCGGCGGGTGCAGATCGTGCGCGCCGTCCACAGCCACGATTGGCGCGCGCCCAGCCCGGCCGCCACCGCCGAAGCCCGGTGCCCGCTGAAATCGGGCATCCCGATCTGCGTCGAAAGCCCGATGGCGCGCGCCGTGGCCCACGATCCCGGCAGGTCCGACTGGTCGCGGACTTCCACCCACAATTTCGGCAGACGGCTGTCGTTCTCGAGGGACAGGCTTTCCTCGAAGACCCGGCCCACCTGGCTCGTCAGGCTGCGGGAAGTGCGTTCGAGGCGCAGACCGCGCAGCGCCGCCCACGACCAGGCCCAGGCCACGAACAGCACGCCGGCGAAAAGAACCGACAGGCTGCCGAAGACGGACCGTCCGGTGAGGGTCAGGCCGGCCAGACTGACGAGCAACAGCCCCACTACGACCAGGGCGCGCTGGGTCATCGCCCTCCGGCCGTTCCAGGAACCGACGTCGCCCCGAGGATCTCCTGGACGATCATGCGCGCGTCGACGTCGCGGATGCGGGCGCCCGAGCCGATGATCATGCGATGGGCCAGGGCCGGGACGGCGACGGCTTTGATGTCGTCCGGCAGGACGTACTCGCGGTCCGCCAGCGCGGCGTGAGCCTGGGCGGCGCGCAACAGGGCCAGGCTCCCGCGCGGGCTGGCCCCCAGGTAGACCTCGTGGTGGTTGCGGGTGGCCGTGACCAGATCGAGGATGTAGCGCTTGAGTTCGTCGACCACTCGAACTTCACGGACTTTCCGCTGCGCCTGCATCACCTCGTCGACCGAGGCCACGGCTTGCAGCCTCTCGAGGGGATGCTGGATCTGCTGCCCCTCCAACATGCGGATCTCATCCGCCAGCAACGGGTAGCCCAGGCTGATGCGCAGGAAGAAGCGGTCGAGTTGGGCCTCCGGCAGCGGAAAGGTCCCTTCGTATTCGATCGGGTTCTGCGTGGCCAGCACCAGGAAGGGCGTCGGTGTCGGATACGTCACACCGTCGACGGTGACCTGCCGCTCCTCCATCACTTCGAGCAGCGCCGCCTGAGTCTTGGGCGTCGCCCGGTTGATCTCGTCGATCAACACGATCTGGGCCAGCACTGGGCCCGGCCGATACTCGAAGGTGCGCGACTGCTGGTTGAAGATCGAGACGCCGGTGACGTCGCTCGGCAGCATGTCCGGCGTGAACTGGATGCGGTTGAACGAACCGCCGATCGATCGGGCGAGGCTCTTGGCCAGGACGGTCTTGCCGGTCCCGGGGACATCTTCGATCAGGATGTGGCCCTGGGACAGGAGCCCCAACAAGGTCAACCGCACCGGCTCGTGTTTGCCGACGATGACTTTCTCGATGTTGTCGGCGATGCGCTGCCCCAGCGAGGAAACGGATTCGATCAAGGCGACCTCACGCGGACCGGACGTTCGTCGAGTGGACTAGCGACGGACCAACAGCGCCAGCATCGCCGTCCAGAACAAGGAATAGTTCAGGACCCGCCGCAAACCCAGGACGGCGGCGAACAGGGACAGGGCCAATACCAGCCCCGTCGCCAGGCGGACGAGCCCCAACGGCTCACGCGCCGTCGAGAAGGGCACAAACAGGATCACGGCCGCGTTCAGCAGCAGCGCCCAGGCCTCGGGCTGAAGACGTCCAACCCGCAGGCGTCGAAGCGCCGACCAGACCCCCCACACGGCCGGCACGATGACCACCGGCCCGAAGATGACCAGGAACAGGCCCAGCGCCTGTGGGCTGACGGCGCCGATACGCAGAAAACCCATCAGCGGGATAAGTTCGAACGGCGTGCTCATCGCCCCGCCGCTCCCGATCCCGGGTTCGCCGAAGGTCCTCCACAGCCACAGCTGCCAGGCCAGGAACGCCACCAGCCCGCCCACGATCCACAACCGCCGGCGGCGGTCCGCTCCGGGTTCGCCAGCGTGCACGGCCAACGCCGCGACCACGAAAGGCAGCGTCGTCTCCTTGGCGAAGAGCGACAGCGTCAACCCCAACACCCCCCAGACGTCTTTCGACCGTCGGAAAGCAAGCCAGGCCAACGCCACCAGCCCATAGGCCACAGCTTCGTGCAGGAAAAGGCCGACGCTCCCCACAACGCCGACCCATAGGCCGAATCCTAACGCATACCCTTCCCATTGACTATGGTCGAGCATGATCCTGGCAACGGCGGCGCTGCCGGCCGCGGCGGACACGACCCCGAGCAGCAAGAGCGCCCACGGAACGGACCGGGGATCTCCCAGAGCGACAGCACGCGCCAGCAGCGGGAGCAGGATACGTTGGTAGCGATAGGCCGGCCGATCCAGGTGCGGCTCCACGACTCGCGGGTCCAGCTCGATCGCCATCATGTAGGTGAACTGTCCGTCGTAGCCTTCGCTGCCCTGCGGGTCCAGCACCGTGTAGCGCGTCCCGAACTCCGCCAGTTGGGCCGCGTCCCAGTCGACGTGCGCCAACCGCGTGCCGGCGAACAGCAGGCAGACGGCAGTCGAGGCCAGGGCCGGCCAGGCTACGCGGATCGGCGCCGGGCGATCCACAGGCCCACGACTCCAATCAGCAGGACCAGGCCGGCGGCGGAGATGAGAACGCCGACGTGGAACGAGGTCGGACGATACAGCCAGGTGACGGTGGATGATCCAGGAGGGACCCAGACCGCCCGGAAGGCGCCGTCGGCGGGGTAGGCCACGACCGGGGCGCCGTCGACGCTTGCGCTCCATCCCGGAAACCAGATGTCGGAAAGCAGCAGCCAGCCACCGGCGGCGCCTTCGACTTTCACGTCGACCCGGGTCGGGTCGGCGTTGGGGAGCACTTCGACGTCGCCCCCACCCCCTTCAAGGAGAGCGACATCCGGCGGGGCCTCCAAGACTACCTCTCGGGAGGGATCGAAGTCGGGCGCATCCAGCGCGCGCAGCGCTGCTGCGCGATCCTCCACGGCGACAGCCTGCGGGACCAACCGGGCGCGCTGCGCGCCCGGAACACGGCCATACGCCACCCAGGGAGCCTCCGATCCCACATCGCCCCCCAGCCAGCCGACGTCCATCAAGCGCAGTCGGTCCTCCTGGCCGGCGCTGGGCGCGAGCACAAGCGCCGAGATCCAATCGACATACCGCGCCGGGAGGAGAGGGTCGAAGTTGTTTGCCGACGGCAGGCCGTCCAGCATCGTCGTGTTCGGCAGTCCGCTCTCACGAATTCGCCGGGGATCGAGCTCGGACTGGAACGAATCGAAGCGATGCGTTCGGTCGAATTTCAGCACGCGCTCGGCTTCCGGGTACAGGTACAGGCGGTGGTCGCGGCCGGTTTGCGCGGCCAGCGCCGTCGTTTCACGATAGATGGCGGCGGGGGCCGTGGGGTTGAGCCCGCTGCCGGCGATCACGAGGTCCAGCGTAACCACGACGGCGACGATGGCGGCCCAGCGACGGCCGACGCGGGCCGGCCACGCCAATGCCAGCGCCCCGGCGACCAGCAGCCACCAACCTGCCATGGCGAAGCTGCGGCCGAAACTGTCGCGCAGGCCGGTGGGCGCGTTGGCGGCAGCGATCCCCAGCACGAGAACACCGCCGGCGGCGGCCGTCCCTAAGCGGGCCCAATACAGGCCGCGTCCGGTCGGACGAGCCCACAATTCGGCCCCGATGCCGGCCAGCAACGCCAGGCTGAAAGTCGTGATCAGGTTGAATCGGGTCGGGGCATTGAAGACGTCGAAGAAGGGCACGGTGCGAAAGAGGAAGGGGAAGAAGGGCGTGTTGGCCCCGAGCGCCAACAGGAAGGCGATCGCGGCGGCGATGAGAAGGAACGTTCGCGTTCTCCCCGGCTCCCGGCCGAGGCGGCCTGCGTGCAGCGCGGCCGATATGGCCATCAGCAGGGGGAGGATGCCGAGATAGAGCGCGTCCTCCCAGTAGTTCCCATAACCCCAATAGTCGCCCACCGCCGGGCTTCCGAACAAACCGGGCAGGACGAGGCCGATGGCGCGCCACGGCCAGAAAGAATATGTGAGCGCGCCCGTCTCTTGCAGACCAGTCCCGCGGCTCGATTCGATCAGGTACTCCGCCGTGGGGAAAAGCTGCGCCGCCGCCAGCCCCAGCCCGAGCACGACGGCTGCCAGCCATATCCCTCCCAGGCGTCCGACGGCCGACCAGCCTCCCAGGTTCGCCGCCCTCCACACCGACCAGGCTGCCGCAAACAGGAGGCTGTAGGCCATCGTCTGCGCGTGTCCCGCCAGCGCCTGCAAACCTAAGACTCCCGCCAACGCGGCGATCGCCCCAAGCCGCGAGCGGGAGGAGGCGGACTCGACCGCCGTTGAGGCGATATCGGCGCACAACACCAGCCACGGGAAGAAGGAGGCAGCGGCATTCAGGCTGAAGAACCCGGCCCGCGCTACCAGGGTGGAACCGCAGGCGAAGGCAATGCCGCCGACTGCCTGTCCGAGGTCGCCGATCCCAAGTCTTCGGAGCAGGATCACGGTGCCGACACCGGCGAACACCAGGTGCACCAGGACGAGCAGGCCTTCCCCCCACCCCGCCGCCGTAAACGCGAGGATCCAGTTGGGCGGATAGAGCAGGGCCGATTGATGGTTGGCCAGCAGGGGCACGCCCATGCCGAGCAGCGGATTCCAGAGAGGCAGCCGCCCCTGACGGATCAGGTCGAAAGCATAGGTCCTCCACGGAACGAATTGGAGCAGCGGCGTCCCCCAGTAGAGGACATGGCCGCGGACCAGCATGGGCCCGAAGAGGACCACCGGGCCGATGGCGACCAGTCCGATGGGCAGCCAGCGGTCGAGGAGCGACTTCACAGGTGTGCGCGCGGCGTCAGTCATCGGCACGCTCGACGAGGTAGACGGTGTAGCCGGATTCGTCGTAGACCGCCTTCAGCCGGTCCGTAGGAAGCTTGTCCCATTCCCCGAGATCCCTTTCGATCGGGCCGCGAAGCACAAGGGACACGCGCTGCTCGCGCAGGAAACGCTCGGCGGCCGTCCCGGTAAGGACACCGCCGAAGAAGCGCTCGACCTCCGGTTGAAGTTCGGCCAGGTTGGCGGTCTCGGGTCCATGGCCGATCACAGACCGGACAGGCGCCCAGGCGGGCAGCGCGTTCCCCGTGTCGAACGCGGATAGGACGACCGAGTCCGGCGCGGCATGTTCGGCGATCCATTCGAACGCCGCCACTTCGGCTGCCGGCCGAAAGACGGGCATCGCCGGACGCAAGACCTGGAGCATGCCGCCACCGAGCAGCAGGATCGAGGTTAATGAGGAAGCCCCCAGGAGTCCGGCGGCGAGCAGGCGACGGCGTCGAGACGCGATCGGAATCGTCCTAAGCCCTCGAGCGGCGAGGATCGCCAGAACCACCCACGCCCCTTCGATCAGTCGTCGTTGGACGGTGATCGGCGCATAGGCGAGAAGAAGGAGAACGATCAGCCACAACGGGAGAAACCAGCCGAGAACGGCGTCGGCGCGGATCAGGTCGCGCGCCCCCAGGAGGGCCGGCACCAGCACCAGGGCATAGGCCAACAGGTAGTGGACGGGATGGGGAGACGGAAGGATGTTCTGCGCCGCCCATTGCTGGAGGGCGGGCACGGAAAGGGACCCCAAGGCGTAGTAGAGAATCGGCGGGATGGAAACCACGATGGCCAACGCGGCCCGGCGAAACCACGGGCCAAGAGGCGCCGCCGACCGCCCGCCGAACTTGAGGCCGATCAGCACGAAGACGTGCGAGCCGAACGCGGCGTAGGCCGGGACGACAGCGAGCGGCTGGACCACTCCCAGGCCAAGCAAGAGGAGTCCGGCGATCACGCCCGGGCGGAGACCTCCGCCTGGGGTCAAGTAGGCCGTCAAGGAGGAGAACATCAGTGCCCTCGCCAAAAGGAGATGCGGCAGGCCATACAGGGCGAGGAACCCGAAGCCCTCCGGAGAGTAGAAATCGAGAGGCAGGCTCCCTAGCAGTTGGCTGCGCCCGCTGAGCGCCAAGAGCCACCCCAGCCCGCCTCCGACCACCGCCAACACAGTCGCCCACCGACGCCAGAAGGGTTCCGGGAGGAACAGAGAGGAGAACCGGTAGACGGCGTAGACCGCCACCGGGACGAGGGCCAGGCGGGCCATGTGAAAGAGGATGACGAGCTGGGTGTGCAGTTCTTCGCCGGCGGCCAGCTTCCCCAACACAAGATAAGGCAAGAACGCCAAGATGCCGCCCGTGTCTTGCGAGGAGTAGGGAGTCTGGAACAGCCAGGCACCCGTTTGGCCCTGGAGCATCTTGGCGATGTAGGAATTGCCGTCCCCCACGCCGAAGACAAACCCGGTGAAGTTCCATCCCTCTGCCTGCGTCTGGAATCCGACGACGTAAGGAATCGAGGTCAGGGCCATCAAGGCGACGGACAGGAGCAGGCACCAGCGGCGCTCTTCCCGAGTCATGCCCTTCTCCAAATCGCCGCGGCAGCCAGCGCAGCAACGAGCGCCATCGCCAGCCCGGCGACCAGGCTCAGCGGAACGAAGGAGAACCGCACCGTGTGGTCGCCGGCGGGCAGTGCGACGGCTCGCAGCAAACCCAGGTACGGATCGATCGGGACGTCCACACCATCGACGGAGGCGCGCCACCCCGGGTACATCGGATCGCTCAGCACGAGCGTCCCCGGTCCCGAGGCTCGCACTTCTACCCAGTTGGGCGCGTGCTCGATCGAGGCCGCCGGTAACACGCCCCTCACACCGGAGGTCGTCGATTCGATCCAGGCGCGCGGCCGAACGGCCGCGTTGCGGTAGACCAGGACGCCTTCCGTCGAGGCTTCGAGCGAGAGCCCTTCCGCCTCGATCGGGTATCCCGACACGATTCGGTCGACGCCGAGCAGCCCCAGAGCCTGCGCGTCCAGGCTCGGCCCCCAGTCGACGGTCGGGTCCCCGGACGGGAATGGAGGGAGAGTGACGGAATACGAATCGGCTGCGAAGCCGACGGCGGGGGCCATGAAGTCGACGTAGCTCGCCAACTGCAAGGGGTGGACCCCATCCGCCAACTCGAGACCGGCGTCGGCCGCCGCCTCCTGCGGCACCGCGTACGAAGGAGAGAAGACGCGCTGGCCATCTTCCCCGGCGAGCATCTCGGCGATCGACCGGCCGCCGGCCAGGGCCAGATCCGCCGGACGCGATTCCACGAGCGGGATATCGATCGAGCACAGCTCGACGACCAACAGGAGCATCACGGCCGGGGCCGTCCAGGCAAAGCGCGCGGCCTTCAGGCCGAGCCATATGCCGGCCAGCGCCGCAGCGGCGATGAAGGCTGACGCGCCGAGGCGGGAACCGGACGCCAGGGCCCAGGCAGCGCTCACGGCCACAACCACGGCGCCGGCGAACAGCGTCGCCAATCGAATCCGACGGAGGGACCGGGTTTCGACTTGCCCCTCAACGGCCGACAACCCATACGCTGCCAGGGCCGCGAAGGCCGCGCCGGCGAAGAAGAGCCAACGTGCCGGGACTCGCATCAGGTCGATCCCAGGCAGGGCGCCATAAAGGGCGCCCACCGGGGTTGCCCCACCCAGCGCGAGGAGGAGGGCAAGTGTCAGGACCCCGATCCAAAAGAGACTACGTCGCGGCCAGGCAGCGACCCCGGCCACGGCCAGGACCAGCGCCACCGACCCCACGGAGACGATCCACTCCGCCCACGCGCCGGGCGAGGGGACCAGGAGACCCAACAGGCGCGAAGGAGGAAGCGAATAAACGTCGGCGGCGGCCGTGATCGCATGGCGCGTGGTGAGCCCGACGAACTCCGTCAGCGGGACACCGAGCGACGCCCCAACGGCAACCAGCGCCACGCCGGCCGAGGCTGCGCCTTTGAGCAGCTCCGAGTTCGATCGCGTCCGTTCCCGCGGCGATGTCTTGCATCGCCACAGGCCATATCCGATGGCGACCAGCCCGGTGGGGACGAACCAGCGCGGATCGGCGACGAACACGACGCCGGCCAGCGCTCCTGCAAGCAGGAAGGCGCGCATCGACCGCGGCCGGCCGGCACCGTCCACGGCGCGTGCGGCCGACAGGAGGACCCATGGCGACCAACACACGGCGGACACGAGGCTGAGGTGTCCGAGCCCGACGTGGCCGACGAGCTTTGGCATCCCGGCGAAGGCCAGACCTCCGGTGAGCGCCGAAAGCGGCGTGAGTCCCTCCGACCGCAGCAGGAGAAACATCCCACCGCCGCCCAGCGCCAAGTGTGCCCAGAAGAGCACGTTGATCGCCGGCGCGCCGGGAAGGAACGCCAGGAGCCACAATGGCGGATACCACAGGCCGGAGAGCGGATCGGCGGCGAAGGGCAGGCCGCTGAGGATTGTCGGATTCCAGAGAGGGAGCTGGCCCCACGTGGCGACGGCGCGATGCAAGAAGGTCGCGCTCGATAGATGGGCGATCAGCGCATCCGAGTAGGCGGCGCCCGGTGAGAAAGGAAACCCTTGCGGCTGGGCCACCAGGCGAAGGAGGAAAAGGGCCGCCGCCAGCGCCAGGAGCAACCCGACGAGCCATGGCCGTGATAGGACGCGGGTCATGGCGCAGGGAGGCCGTAGATCGCCACAGCCTCGTCCTGATAGACCGGGTCGAGCGCGGCCAGCCACGCCAGCGCGCCCATCGTCCTTTCACGCGGGCCGACGTACACGTACTCCACGCCTCGACGGCGCATCTCCGCCAGGACGTGCCCAGTAGAGTCCGCGCTCCGATAGATCGACTCGACCCAGGCCAATTCACCGGCCGCGTGGGGCGTCTCGAACGGATGGCCGTAACGGACACGGACGTCGGCGTAGGCCGGCAGGCGATTCCCGGTGACTTCGCCGGCCAGAATCAGAGACCCCGCCGGGATCTCGTCGGCGATCCAAGCGTAGGCGGCGCGCTCGGCCGAACCCATCACCAACTCCGGTTCTTGAGCTAACGCGCCGCCCAGCGTCGCCGCGAGAATGACGAGATTCGACGGAAGGCAAAGCACGAAGAGCAGGTAGGCCAGCCATCTCCGCCCCCTGCCTCCTAGGGCAAGCCTGCTGAACACAAGCCCAGCCAACGCGGCCATCGGGAAGAAGATCCCCAGCAGCATGCGGCGCTGCAGGCCGAAGGGGACGAAGACCAGAATCAGCCCAAGGAGCAACCATGCCACCAGGAGGCGCCCACCGGAGCTCGTCTGGGGTCGGACGACAAAGAGCGAGGCAATCGCCAGCCCGAGGACCACGCCGTAACCAAGCAGCACATCCAGCGGCGGCGGAGTGGGCGTCAGATTCTGCGCCGACCAGACCGCCAGAGCCGGTTGGACCGTCGTGACCCAAACGTCGTAGACCAGCCACGGGAGGCTCGCCGCCATGAAGACCAGCGCCGCCACGAGTTGCTGTCGCGGCACATCTTTCGCCGGCGAGTCGGCCGGGGGCCGCATACGAGTCCAGGCTGCCCACACGATCCCCACGGCGACGACAGGCAGGACGGCGAATGGCTGGACCAGCGCCAGCACCAGGCCGGCCAACCCCGCCCCGCCCCATCGGAGGCCGCGCCGCAGATCCGGCGCAGAGAGCACCGTCATGGCCGTCAGCATGCCCGCCGCCGCGAGCGGGAAATGGGCGTTGGCGTACGCGGAGAAGAAGGGGATAGTTTCCGGGACCCAGAGATCGATCGGCAGCCGCCCGACCCCCACCCCGATCCAGCCAAGGCCGGACCCGAACAAGGTCAGCGCCATCGCCCATGTACGGGCCCGGCTCTCTGTAAGCGTCGTTCGGAAGAAGAAGCTGGCGGCCCCGAGCATGGCCGCCGTCCCGATGAGCCTGGCAAGGTGGTAAACGGTCAGCGAGGAGGCCCCCACGATCCGCACGACGTGACCCAGGAGCAGGTAGTATGTGAACAGCAGCGCGCCGGCTCCGGCTTCGGCCGCATAGGGGAGGTGAAACAACCACGAACCTGCCGTCCCCTGTCGCATCTTGGCCAGGTAGGAGAAACCGTCGATGGGGTTGACCAGAAAGCCGGAGAAGACGTAACCGAATGGTTGCGCCTGCCAGGCTACCAGGTACGGGGCCAGCGTGACGGTCAGGACCACCGCCGACCCCGTTAGCAGGACCCAAGAGCGCCGGCGCATGCCGGACATTGTACGCGACGGCCGAAGGCTCCGCCACGAGCCCGAGGCCTGGCCGGATGTCGTGGGGGCCGGCCGGAAAGCCCGCCCCGGGTGGATCGCCAGGCGAGGGGATCCTCGGCCGGCGCGGAACGCCGCCGCCGCCTAGGCCCTTGGTCCTACTGGCGGCCAGCGGCTTGCCCGCCGCGCGCCATCCCATCTATAATCCGTCCGTGAGCCGAGCCTCCGCCCTCTATCGCCTGCAGCAGACGGACCTGTCGATCGATCAGGCCCAGGCGAAACTGGAGGCAGTCGAGGCGGAGCTGGCGGAACACGGACCGGTCGAGCGGGCCCGACAAGAGGCAGCTCAGGCCGACCTCGAGGTTCGCCAATCGGCCCTGGCCCTGCGCGCTTCGGAAGACGAGGTGGCGTCGCAGAGAGAGAAACTGACGCTGGTCGACGGCCGCCTTTACGGCGGTGCCGTTAACAACCCGAAGGAACTTCAGGAGTTGCAGGCCGAGGCCGAAGCCTTGCGACGGCGCTTGGGCAGCCTGGAGGATCGATTGCTCGAAATGATGCAGATCGCCGAGGATGCCGAGTCGACGGCGCAGGGCGCTCGAACCCGCCTGGAGCTTGCGGAAGCGGACTCTTCCGGACGCGAGTCCGGCTTGAGGAAGCAGCACGAGACTCTGAAGGACCTGCTGAAACAGCACAACGAAGAGCGGGAAGCCGCCGAAGTCGGCGTCAATCCGGAGGACCTCCGACTCTACCGATCGCTGCGCAAAAGACCAGGCAGCCTGGCCGTCGCCGAATTGCAGGACGATACCTGCAGCGCCTGCGGGGTCTCCCTTTCCGCTTCGGCGCGGCAGGAAGTCCGCAACGGGCCCGGGTTGATCCGCTGCCTGCAGTGCGGCCGGATCCTGTACGCGAGCTAGGAAACGTGTTTCAGAACATCTTCGGTTTCCAATTCGATCTTCCCGAGTTCCTCCTGGGGCTGTTCGCCGGGTTCCTGGTCCTGCTGGCCTTCAACCGCGGTTTGCCCTTGGCCAAGGACCTGCTCAAGTGGGGGCAGGGCCAGGCCGGCCAGGTCTCCGCCAGCGTGGCCATCGGTTCGCGCGACCGCTTTCGGCGTGAGATCGAAGCGCGCGCCCAGGGGATGCATCTGGCGCGAGCGCTCTTCTTGCTGGAGGACATCCTCGTCCCACCGCGCGTCCTGGCGCCGCCGTTCTCGGCCGACCCGTCTCACACGGATCCGCGCGCCGAGGACACGCTGGGCGCGCTGCCGAATCTCCCGGACTGGGTGACCCTGGCGGGAATCTACCAGACGGCCTCGCTCGGGTTGCCGGCGGCCCTGCGCACGACCCCGAGGCTGCTGCTCACCGGGGAACTCGGCGCCGGCAAGTCAACCGCCCTCGCCTACCTGACCATCGTGACCGCCCAGCACTCGCCCGAGGCTGGTGAGTTGTCGAATTCGGTCCCCTTCCCGGTGCATGCCGCCGACCTGCGGCTGGGCCGCTGGGATGGCAAGGATCCGCTCGATCCGTTGATCGGCGCAGCCCAGTTGACGGTCTCCGGCGGGATGGCTGGCCGCCTGCCTTCGTACTTGCGCGCCGCCTTCCGTCAGAAGACGGCCCTGCTTCTGCTGGACGGGCTCGACGAGCTGACGCTCGATGAAGTCTCCAAAGTGGCGGCATGGCTGCAGGCGCTGGAGGATGACTACACGGAGCTGCGCATCGTCGCCGCCGGCCCGGCCCGCGGCTACGACGGTCTCGTCGGTCAGGCGCGGTTGGCGCCGGCCGCCCTGGCGCCGTGGACCGAGCACGATCAGCGCGCGTTCCTGTCGAAGTTCGCCGCCGCGTGGCAGCGCGATGTGGCCCCCAAACTGCCCAAACGCGGGTTGGCCGATATCGATCCGGCGCTGATCACCGGCTGGATGGTGGGTGCGGCGCGCGGCGCCTCGCCGTTCGACCTGACCTTGCGCGTCTGGGCCAGCCATGCCGGCGACGTGCGCGGCGCCACCATCGTCGAGTCGCTCGACGCCTACCTCGGCCGCATCCTTTCCCAGGAGGAACGCCAGGCCGCTGAAGCCGCCGCCCTGGGGTGGCTCGAGAGCCGCGCCGGCGTCTTGTCCGAGCAGGCCGTGCGGCGCGGGACGCCCATAAGCGATCTGGTGGAAGCGGGCATCCTGGCGCGGCGCGAGGGCGGCAATTACTCCTTCAGCCAGCCGGCGCTGGGCGCCTATCTGGCGGCGCGCGCCATGGCCTCCAGCGGGCCGAGCGAAGCGGTCATCCGAGGCGGCTGGTTGCCGGCGGAAGCCGCCGTCGGTTTCTTTGCCGCGCTCAGCGACGCCAGCGCCATCGTTCAACGCTGGATCGAAGCCGGCCGCGACGCCCTCGAAACGGGGACGCTCGACGCCGCCCGGTTACTGCGCTATGCCTCGCGCAAAGCGGCCTGGCGCCAGAATGTCCTGCGCGCCCTGGCCCAGATCCTCCAATCGCATCAACGGCCGTACGGCCTCCGGCTGCGGGCCGTCGACGCGCTGGTCCTGGCCGGCGAGCCGACGGCCGCCATCCTGTTCCGCCGCCTGCTCGCGTCCGAAGCGGCCAGCACACGGCTGCTTTCCGCCGTGGGGTTGGGCGGACTCAAGGACGAAGAATCGGTGCCGGCCCTGGTGGGCGCCATGGCCCACGATCGCGAATTGATGGTCCGCCAGGCGGCTTGCCTCGGCCTGGCCGGGATCGGCTCGGAGGCCGCGCTGGAGGCCTTGGGACGCGCCCTGCTGGAGGCCGAGGAAAGCGTACGCCTGGCGGCCGCCGAGGCCCTGGGCTGTCACCCGGACGAGGGTTACGGCATGCTGCGCGACGCATCCGAGGTCGAGAACCTCCTGACGCGGCGCGCCGCCGTCTTCGGCTTGGCGCGCGTCCCGGAAGACTGGGCGATGCGAATCCTGGAGAAGGTCTCGGTCGATGACGAACAATGGGTGGTCCGCGGCGCCGCCGCCGAAGCCGCCGAGCGACGTCGCAACCCCCCCTGGAGGATCCCCGCACCGGTCCAGGATCCCAGTCAACTGCCCTGGTTGACTGCGTACGCCGCCAAAGTCGGCTCGGGGATGGCCGCCGGAAGGGCGGCCATGGAGATGTTGCGCCGGGCGGTATCGAGCGGGTCGGTCGAGGAACAGATCGCGGCGCTCGAGACCCTGGGCTGGATGGACGCCAGCGAGTTCCAACTCGAACTCAACAAGGCGCTCCACTCCGATCAGCCCTTCCTACGCGATGCCGCCTTCGAGTCGCTCTGGCGCCAGGCGGCGCCGGGCGTCCTGCTGATCCCCGCCGCGTGAGCGCCTGCGGAAGAACGTCCATCTTCACGGACGTCTGACCTCGCTGCTCACGCAGCCTTCCCCCGTCCCCTGCCGTCTCAACTCGAACTCTGATGCGGGAATCGTTCGTTCCTCGCGAGGTCTTCAGCCTCATCCCCTACCCCCTCTCCGCGGCGAGGGGACCTGCGGACCATCCTAGCGTGGCGGGGAGGGGGTAAGAGTCACCGCCCCCCTCCAACTGTATCCCCGCGGCGTGGCGATGGAATGGAGACGAGAGCGCGCCGGACACATGAAACCCTGCAAACTCGCGTCACGCGCCTCTAGTCGCTTTCGTTCCGGTCGATCCAGTCCTGCAAGCGTCGCTGGACCTCCCCCGCCGAGAGGTCGGTGATGGACACGATCTTGTCCAGGCCTCTCACCCCGGCGACGATCTCGACGCGGCTCTTGCGAATCTTCAAGGCGTCCGCCAGGAACTCGATCAGGGCGGCGTTGGCCTTCCCCTCGACGGGGGGCGCTGTCACCCGAATCCGTATCGTCCCGTCTTCGAGGACCTCGGCCACTTCCGTCCGCCGAGCACGCGGCGTTACCCGCACCGTGATGGCGGAGCCGCCCTTACCGCCGTGCAGCTTGAACTTGCGCATCACGCCCTCAGCCCGATGAGAGAAATCGAAGGAGAATGGCTCCGACCACCTGCACCAGGATCAATAGGATGAACGGGCTGAAGTCGAGCATGCCTACGGGCGGCAGCAGGCGCCGGATCGGCGTCAGCAGCGGACCCACGAGCGCGTCCAAGTTGCGCCGCACCGGGTGAAACGGATCGAGCACGAAGCTGACCAGGACGTCCGCCAGGATCAGGATGGTCAGGCCGATGATGAGCCACTGCAGTAGGATAACCATTGGCACCGGGACCTAGTTTACATCCGCTCGCCCAAAATCGCCCGGCCAATCCGAACGATCGTCGCCCCTTCCATGATGGCCGCTTCGAAATCGTCCGACATTCCCATCGAGAGTTCCGGCAGGTCGGAGCCCAGACGGCCGCGCAACCGCCGGCGCAGCTCGGCCAGGCGGCGGAAGGCCGCGGTCTGAGTCACGACGTCGTGCGTCAGCGGGCCCACCGTCATCAGACCGCGCACCATCAGGTTCGGCAGGGACAGGACCTGGCTGACCTCCGACACGCTCGTCTCCCACGCCGGCCCTTCCTCCAGCCGCCACCCCGCCTTGGTCGGCTCGCCGCTGACATTCCACTCCAGCAGGATCGCCTGGGGTCGGCCGAGATCGGCCGCCAGGCGGTCCAACCGGCGCGCCACTTTGAGGCGATCGACGGCGTGGATCAGATCGAAGCGGTCCCCGACCAGCGGGACCTTGCGGCTCTGGAGCGGCCCGACCAGATGCCAGCTGAGGCCGGGCCGCGCGCCGAGGGCGTCGATCTTCGGCAACGCCTCCTCGACTCGATTCTCGCCCAGGCGAGTTTGGCCGCTCTCGACCAGGACGTGGAGCCGCTCGACGGGCTGGCCCTTGGTGACCACGACCAGACGGATTTCGGACGGATCGCGCCCCGCCCGTTCTGCCGCCGCGGCGACGGCTTTCGTGAAGACCGACGGCACCGCAAGACCC
>Ga0209109_10000255_pt1 | contig 26119 bp, 21 predicted proteins | sample Rifsed10ft2_FD_184004 | JGI IMG/M metagenome (GOLD analysis project Ga0209109, IMG submission 184004) | Soil microbial communities from Rifle, Colorado, USA - sediment 10ft 2 (version 2) | ecosystem: Environmental > Terrestrial > Deep subsurface > Rock core/Sediment | place: Rifle, Colorado... | reverse complement strand
AAGTGCGCGGGCGCGTGCATCGGCTGAAGAAGAGCTACCGCACGACGAGGGAGATTCTGGACTTTGCAACACTGCTCTACCGCACGCGCGTTCCGACCGATGACGACGATATCGAGACGCCGGACCTGTTCGACATGCCGGGCGGCCTCTTCCCGCAGGTGATCCCGCTCACCAGCGAACAGGACGAAATCACACGCGTGGTGAACGAGATCGACCAACTCATCCAGCAGGGAGTGCCCAAACGCCATCTGCTCGTCATCCATGCTGATTGGCACGGTTGTGATCGCCTGCTGGAGCGGCTGCAAGCCAAATTCGGGCCGACCGCGGCCGTTGACCCCAAAGAAGCCGTGCAGGGTGACGCCATCCGAGTGTGCACGCTCAATGCGGTGACCGGCCTCGAAAGCCCGATTGTGTTCCTGGTCGGCGCGCATCAGTTGTTTGAACAGGAGCAGAGTGTTCGCTTATCAGATGAAGAGCGCTCCGACCTGATAAGGGACAACACGCGCAAGCTGTACATGGCCCTCACTCGCGCCGGGCAGCGTGTAGTGATGACGTATGTGGGGCTGCTGCCCGACACCTTGAGAAACTTACCGGGGATGGGCACGTCGGGATGACCAGCATGCGTGAGATTCACGAGATCCCCCGCCTGCGCTCGCAGGATAAACGCGAAGCGGAACTCTTCGTGGATTGCTACCCCGCTGAGCGGGGCGCAAGCGGCGGCGACGCCGAGGCAGCCGGTGCGCTTCACGTCTATCTTTCTGACGCACTGGATTACGCCTTTGGTGCTGAATGGCACGTGGGCGACAGGCGGACACCCATCACCGTGCTGACGCTCGCAGAGGATTGGGAGGACGAACACGGCCTGATGTTTCGCGACCGCGTGGGCAACCGTGTGCGTCTGGTCCCAGCCCATCAAGTCTTTTCGCTCAAAGCTACGGGCCGTGTCGCCACGGTGCTCAACGACTACCGGAACTGGTGGCCATACGATGTTGAAGAAGAATGAAACCGACGCGTGTGGACCACGATGCCATTCACGCCATCGGCACCCTCCGCGAAACCTCGCTGCACGCGGCGCTCAAAGCCTTGTACGCCCGCCCCGGCGACCATCGTCAGGTATTACACGAAGCTGCCGGAGGTGGTGATGCGGCGGTTTGTGGAAAGCAAGCCGGTGATCCCCCAAAAGCAGGTCTAATGGCGTGCGTCGCCGCCTGCATGCGCGGGCGCTCGGTGCGCGAAGTCCTGGATGAATCGCGTCAAGTATTTCAGCAGTTACTCGCTGTCATTGAAGGCTTACCTGATGAAGTTCTGATAGAGCCAGAGTGGCACCTTGTATGGTTGGACGATAAACGCTTCCCCGCTGGTGAATTCTTTGACCATTTCCGTGATGACCATGAGCCGGACATGCGCGCCTGGTTGGCGCGAGTGGAGAACCAATAGTTTGGCCCAATTCCTGTCGGGCATAGCTTCGGAGGAGCAAGTTACGACATGAATGCAAATGCCTTTCGCCATTTCTACGACTATCACTTCACTGAAAACCGCAAGATATGGGATAGTTATGTCACCCCACTATCCCATGAACAGTTCACGCGAGATGTAGACTACTCTCATGGGTCTGTTCGAGATCAAATCGTTCACCTCATGAGCGTTGATGATACATGGTTTAGCGGATTGCGAGGCGTCGCAATCCCAGAGCCACTTAATCCGGCTGACTTTGACGATCGGAAAATCATTCGTGTACACTAGTCTTGAAATGAATATCCCCTGGAGAACGATCATCTGGCAGCAGTTCGGGGCTGCTATCGACATGCTCGACGATGCGCTGCGCGCCTGTCCCGACGAATTGTGGCGCGACCGTTTGTGGGAGGACACCTCGCGGTGGCCGGGGTTTTCACAGTTCTGGTATGTTGTATATCATGCGCTATTCTGGCTCGACCTTTACCTGACCGGTGCCGAGGAAGGCTTTGCACCCCCGGCCCCCTTCACGCTGATTGAGCAGGACGATGAGGGTCCGATGCCTGAAAGGCCCTACACGAAAGACGAGCTCCAGGCCTATCTCGCTTATTGCCGCCAGAAATGCCAGGCGACGATTGAGGCACTGACCGACGAAGCAGCTCAACGGCGCTGCCGATTTGGATGGGGCGAGGTCAGTTTCGCGGAGTTACTGCTCTACAACATGCGCCACGTTCAGGAACACGCGTCACAGTTGAGCCTGAGGCTCGGGCAGAAAGTGGGCTCAGCGCCGGACTGGGAAACCAAGGCCAGGAGCAGCGCCGCCTAACCCGGCATGTAGCCCACAGACCATCATGCTGACCATCAACATCGATATAGCCCGTCGCTTCATCCTCGGCAAGCAGGGCTTGTGGCCCGGGCGGCGTTGGCGCGGCCTCAAGGGCACGGAGCAAGCCATGCGTGCGATAGAGTACTTGCAACTCGACCCGCTGCAAATCATCGCTCGCAGCCAGGACATCACGCTGCACAGCCGCGTACTCGATTACACGCCTGGCATGTGGGAGGAGGTGGCCTACCAGCAGCGCAAGTTCTTTGACTGGGGTGGCTGGCTGGCCGCCCGACCGATGGACGAGCTGCCGCACTGGCGCGTGGTCATGCGCCGCGAGCGCGATGGTGGGCCCGATATCGACACGCGAATTCACAAAATGGCCCGCGACCACGCCGAGGCCATCGTGGAAATGCGAACCATTTTGCACGAGCGCGGCATCGTGAACAACCGCGACTTCGATATGGCAACGCGGACACGGACGCAAAGTTATCGCGGGCGCAAGGACAGCACGTTAGCTTTGTATTATTTGTGGCGCACTGGCGAAGTCATGACACACCACCGCGAAAACTTCGAGCGCGTATACGCGCTCACGGAAGCGGTCGCGCTGGCGCATCTCATTCGCGAAAGCGACGAGGCCGAAGCTGACCGCTTCTTGATCAAAAAGGAGGTCAACTTCTCCGGCCTATCGCGGCTAAACCGTACGAGTGATTCGTGGCAACGCGGCGTGCCATTTAGCAAAGCCAAGCAGATACTCGAGGCGATGTTGGCCGACGGCGACCTCATCGAGGTACAGGTTGAAGGTTGGAAGGCGGTGCACTACGCGCTCGGCAGCGACGCCAAGGTGCTACGCGATTTGAGCGCCGGGCGCGTGCCGAAGGCGTGGACGCCGTTGGAGACGACCACGACTGAAGAGGTCGTCTTTCTCGCACCGCTCGATCACGTCAGCGCGCGCGGGCGAGCCAAAGTTCTATTCGGCTTCGACTACGTGTGGGAGGTATACAAGCCTGAGCACCAGCGCCGGTTCGGCTACTACACGTTGCCGATTTTGTGGGGCGACCGGCTCGTCGCGCGATTCGACAGCAAACTCGACCGGACGACCAACACGTTCGTCATCCTGGGCTTGTGGTTGGAAGATAAGGCCCTCGGCAAAGATGAGGCATTTGCGGAGGCATTAGCTTGCGGGTTCGCGCGATTCGTCATCTTTCTCGGCGCTGGCAAGCTGGATGCAAAGGCGATTCGTGAGCCGCTGCTGCGTCGACGCACATGCTCTTCAAATTTGCCTACACAATAATGATATGAAAGGCGTGTGGGACTATAAAATCCGAGGCTCGCAAACCGTCGTCAAGGTTCACCTGTTCGCATCCCCGACGGCTTCCATCCGGAAAGGCATTGAAGCCGAGGCGGATCGGCTCAGTGCCTTCTTGAATACTAAGGTCTTGCTGGAGTTCGGAAATAATTGATCTTACAAGTCATCAGCACTCGTTTACAGAGATAGGCAAAATGGCTCATTCACATACTTGAGTGAGCCGTTTTGTTCTCCTTTTTCCCTCTTGTTCCATTTGTAAACCCTACGTTGCCCTCCTGTGAAATCCAACCCGTCTGGTTCCCGTCGTTGACGAGGCAACCGGCGCATCGTAGAATCTCCGGCAATGAACCTGCTGGAGCGTGAACCGTACCTGCAAGCCCTGGCCGCCGCCCTGGCCGAGGCCGCCTCCGGCAATGGCCGCTTGGTGTTCGTCAGCGGTGAAGCCGGCATCGGCAAGACCGCGCTCGTCGAGCGCTTCGCGCAGGAGCATGGTCAACGCGCCCGCGTGCTGTGGGGTGCGTGCGACGCGCTCTTCACCCCCCGCCCGCTCGGCCCGCTTCACGACATGGCCGTACAGATCAAGGGGAACCTGCCCACGCTCCTCAGTTCGGGCACCGCCAACCGAACTATCGTTTTTTCCACCGTACTGGTGGAACTGCAAACCCGTCTGGCCATCGTCGTCTTCGAGGACGTGCACTGGGCGGATGAGGCCACCCTCGACCTGATCAAGTATCTGGGCCGCCGCATCGCGCGCACCCGCGCGTTGCTCGTTGTCACCTACCGCGACGACGAACTTAGCCCGAAGCATCCATTACGCACGGTGCTGGGCGATCTGGCTGCGTCTACGACCACTCGGCGTCTATCGCTCCCGCCCCTCTCTGTTGAATCCGTGCGCGCCCTGGTCGGGGACCGCCCGCTAGAGGCGGCGGCGCTCTGCCAGCAGACCGGCGGCAACCCGTTCTTCATCACCGAAGTCATCGCCAACGAGGCGGGCGGCCTCCCAGCCACGGTGCGCGATGCGGTGCTGGCCCGCGCCGCGCGACTGTCTGCCTCGGGTCAGGCCGTGTTGCAGGCCGCCGCCGTCATCGGGCCGCACATTGAGCCACCGGTTCTTGCGGAAGTCACCGGCGCGGAAGCCGCAGCCGCTGAAGAGTCCCTGGCCATAGGCGTCTTGGTGACGCAAGGCGAGCTGTTGGCCTTCCGCCACGAGTTGGCGCGGCAGACCATTCTTGAGACCCTTTCGCCGCCGCGCAAGTTGGCTCTGCATCAGATGACGTTGGACGCGCTGAAGAATTCGTCGGTCACACGCACTGACGTGACGCGCCTGGCTCACCACGCCGAGGGCGCCGGTGACCGCGAGGCGATTCTGGAGTTTGCGCCGGCGGCTGCCAGGCACGCCGCCGCGGCCAGCGCCCACCGCGCGGCGTCCGATCTATACAAGCTGGCCTTACAGTTCGCAGATGACCTTCCACCCGCCGAACGCGCCGAGCTGTGGGAGGCCTATGCCCGCGAACGCGAACATCTTGAGCCACGCAAGGAGGCCATCGCGGCGCGGCGGGTAGCCGCCGACCTGTGGCGCGAGGCTCGTCATCCCCAACGTCAAGGTGATAACCTGGCCTACATCGCCATGGGCCTCAGCGAGTTGGGCGCAAAATCCGAATGTGAGCAGGCCATCGAGGCGGCCCTGGCGGTGCTGGAGCCGTTGCCGCCCAGTGCGATGCTGGTGGTGACATACCGGACCAAGGCCATGCTGCACCTGTTCAGCGCCGAGGACGCCCAGGCCATCGCCCTGGCGGACAAAGCGCTGTCCATCGCCCAGCAGTTGGAAGAGACGAGTGTGATCGGTTCGGCCTATGAGGGCCTTGGCATTTGTTGGCTAGGGACAGATGCAACGCGGGCCTGTGAGTTCTTGGAACGCAGCCTCGCCCTCCAGCGCGAGGCGAAAGTTGAGTTGCGATTCGCCGGGATCTGCGCCAACCTCGTTTCGGTCTACTGTGAGCTCTATCAATTCGCGGAGGCCCAACGCGTGTTGGCCGAGGGCCTCCCCTTCGCGGCGGAGCGCGATCTGGATCGCATCCAAGCTTTCATGGAAGGCTGGCAGGCGTTGATGGTGATGCATCAGGGACGCTGGGCCGAGGCGACCGAACTTGCCAATCAGAGTCTCCGACGCGCGACCAGCGGTCAGGTCCCGGCGCTGGTGGCGCTGGGCAGGGTGCGCGCCCGTCGAGGCGATCCCGCTTCCAATGAACCCCTGAACACTGCCCTCGACATCGGCCTCAAGCAGGGCAACCTCCAGCGCATCGGGATCATCCGCGCACCGCTGGCTGAGGCTGCCTGGTTGGCCAGCGACCGCGCGCTGACTCTGGAGCACGCCCGCGCCGCCTACGACATTGTGGTGGGCAAACATCATCCCTGGCTCACGGGCGAGCTGGCCTTCTGGCGCTGGCGCGCGGGCGATGACGTGCGGCCGTTGCCCGAGTGGACGGCCAAACCCTTTGCCCTGCACATCGCCGGCGACTGGCACGCGGCGGCAGAAGAATGGGAACGGCTGGGCTGTCCATACGAACAAGCCCGCGCCCTGGCGGACGGCGACCACGAGGCGCAGCTGGCGGCGCTGGAAATCTTCGACCGGCTTGGCGCGCGACCTGCCGCCGACGAATTGCGAGAGAAGCTCCGCGCGGCAGGCGCACGGAATATCCCGCGCGGGCCACGGCCCGCCACCCGCGAGAACCCCTTCGGCCTCACCGACCGTCAAACGGAGATCCTGGGCCTGCTTGTCGAAGACCTGACCAATGCCGAGATCGCCGCGCGTCTGCACCTCTCGCCCAAGACGGTTGACCGGCATGTGTCCGCAGTACTCGCCAAACTCGACGTTCACTCTCGCGAAGACGCCGCCAGGCTCGCCCGCGGACATTCCCTTTTCCAGCGTCCGGCGCGCTAAATCACGCGTCCATCACACAGCCCGATAAGGCCCCCAGTCTCAGGCAAATATGGGGTGCTCCCCATCTCAAAATAAGGTGGACCTCCCGATGCGCCCAATTCCGATTGATCCTATCCTGTTCACCATCAGCAGGAAAGGATCAGCCAGATGCATCGCTACATTCAGGTCAGTCGCCCATCTCATTTGCGCGCCAATATCATACGCCTCCTGCTCGCCACTGTGCTCTTCGCCGGGCTGGCGTTGACGGCCACGCCCGTGGCCCGCGCCGCCACCATCACTGTCACGGTCACTTCCGATGACAACACCGCCAACGGCAACTGCACCCTGCGCGAGGCCGTCATCGCCGCCAACGAAGATCGCGCGGTGGATGCCTGCCCGGCCGGCAACGGCGCCGACGCCATCCTCCTGCCGGCGGGCAACTATGTCTTGACGATTGCGGGCGTCAATGAGACTGCCGCGCGCACCGGCGACCTGAATATCACAGAGGCTGTGACCATCACCGGCGCGGGCCGCTTGAGCACCACGATTGATGCCGGAGGTATTGACCGCGTGTTTTACATCTCTGGCCTCGCCAATGTGCAAATCGCAGAGGTGAGGATTACGGGCGGCGACTCGCAGGGTCAAACCGGCGGCGGAATACTTCTCGCAGGCGGCAGCTCACTAACTCTCTTGAACAGTCGCGTGACGAACAACACGGGTTCCGGCGCCATCTACTTCACTTCGGGGGCATTGACGGCCATCAATAGCCGCGTGGACAACAACCCCACCGCAGGCATTGTCTTAGGCGGCACCGCTTCAGCGACTATCCTCAATAGCGACGTCAGCAATAATACAACCGACTTTAACGGCGCGGGCATCACCAACAACTCCGGCGGCACGTTGACGGTGGTGAACAGCACGGTGAGCGGCAATAGCGCTGGCGATAACGGCGGCGGCATTTCCAGCCTCGGCACAACGAGCCTGTTCAACGTCACAATCTCCAACAACACCGCCAATTCGGACAACGACGTCTACGGCGACGGCGGCGGAGTCTATGTTTACTCCGGCACGCTCACCCTCAGGAACAGCATCATCTCCGGCAACTTTGACAACAACGGCACCAGCTTTCTCTTTACTGACTGTTCCGGCACGCTCATCAGTGAGGGCTACAACTTGATCGAGAACCCAAGCGGCTGCACCATCACCGGCGACACCACCGGCAACATCACGGGCGTCAGCGCCAACCTCGGCCCCTTACAACTCAACGGCGGCGATACGCGCACCCACGCGCTGCTGGCCGGCAGCCCGGCGATTGATGGGGGCGACCCGGTCAACTGGTGCGTTGACCAGGACAACAACCTGCTCTACACCGATCAACGAGGCTTCGTCCGCAACGGCCTGTGCGATATGGGCGCGTACGAGTATCTTTCACCCGGCACCCCAACGCCGTCTGTCACGCCCATGCCGAGCAACACGGCGACAGCAACCTTCACCCGAACCAATACGCCGACGCGCACGCCAACCGCGACGCGGACGAGCACATCCACGCGCACGTTTACACCTACCGACACGAATACGCGCACACCAACGGCCACGCCCTACGGTTCACAGACGGCGACGCCGACCGAGGCAACGACCTTGACGCCGTCGCCCACGCCAACGCGGACACTGCCGCTCTGTACGCCTGGATCGGATTCGCCCTGCACGCCCACGCCAACAGCCACGCCATTCGCTTGCGCGTCTTACTGCGTCTATTTGCCCTTCATCGTGAAGTGAGCGGCTAAAAGAGCCACAGGGCGCAATGAACAGGCTCATCCAAAGCCCGAACGGAAAGGAGCAAAACGATGATTTCACCCAGACTATCGGAAGTCAACTTGCAGTCTAGCTTGGCGCCTATGGCGGCCGCGTTCGAAGCCTTCCGGCAGGCCTACCCGGCCTTTGATTCAACAAAGAAACTGGATGAATTACGCGCCACCGAATATGCCCGCCTGGACCGGCAGGGACACGTCTATCTGGATTACACCGGCGGCGGCCTATATGCCGAATCCCAATTGCGCTATCACATGGCGCTGCCCTGCCGTGAGGTCTTTGGAAACCCCCACTCCAAGAATCTGACCTCGATGGCGATGACTGAGCGGGTCGAGCAGACGCGCGCGTCTGTCCTCAGGTACTTCCGTGCGTCGCCCGAGGAATACATGGTGATCTTCACCCAGAATTCCACCGGCGCGCTCAAGCTCGTCGGCGAGTCGTATCCCTTCGCGCCGGGAGATACCTATCTGTTGACCTTCGACAATCACAACTCAGTCAACGGCCTCCGCGAGTTCGCCCGTTCCCGAGGCGCAACCGTGACCTATGTCCCGATTTTGCCCCCTGACCTACATGTGGATACCGATTATTTAGCGCAAGCCCTGGAGGCCGCTCGCCCTGGCCACAACAACCTGTTCGCCTATCCGGCGCAATCCAATTTCACGGGTGTGCAACATCCGCTTGATTGGATCGCGCAAGCGCAATCAAAGGGCTGGGAGGTGCTGCTGGATGCGGCCTCCTTTGCGCCCTCCAACCGGCTGGACCTGAGCCGCTGGCATCCTGACTTCGTAGACATTTCGTTTTACAAAATCTTCGGCTACCCGACGGGCACGGGTTGTCTGCTGGCGCGCAAGACAGCGGCTCACAAGCTGCGGCGTCCCTGGTATGCGGGCGGCACCATTACCTTTTCTTCTGTGCTGGCGAACGACCATTATTTGACTCCCGGTCCGGCGGGGTTTGAGGATGGCACGGTCAACTATCTGAGCCTACCCGCCGTAGAAATTGGCCTCAAGCTGATTGAGTGGATTGGGATTGACCTGATTCATACCCGGGTCATGTGTTTGACCGGTTGGCTCATTGACCGACTGCTGGCGCTCCGTCACAGTAATAGCAGCCCGGTGATCCGTCTGTATGGCCCCCCTAACACTTATCGGCGCGGTGGGACCATCCAGGTCAATTTCCTCGATCCCGATGGCCGACTCATTGACTGCAACCTGGTGGAGAGGCTGGCGAACGAAGAGCGCATTTCGCTGCGGGCGGGGTGCCACTGTAATCCGGGCGCGCGGGAGGTTGCTCTCGGATTTGCGAAGGAAGATCTGGCTCCTTGCTTTCGGGACAAAGACCGGCTTACGTTCGAGCAGTTCTTGCACGTGATTGACGGCAAGACCACCGGAGCGCTGCGGTCCTCCATTGGCCTGGTCACGACGTTTGCGGATGTCTACAAATATGCACAGTTCGCAGAAACTTTCATTGACAGGCAAGTGTAGGGCTGACCAGCCGACCTCGGGCGGAAGAGAGAGCCGCTATGCCTCGCTATCTCATCGAACGCACCTTCCCAGAAACACTAACGCTCCCCGGCCCGGAGACCGCCGCGCTGGTCCGGCAGAAGTTCATCGAGAACAACGCGCTCGATGGCGTGACGTGGTTGCATTCGTATGTTGGCCCAAATCGACGGAAGTCTTTCTGCATCTGCGACGCCCCGACCCCGGAGGCCGTGCGCCGCGCTGCCATGCGCAACGGGCTGCCGATTGACCGCATCACCGAGGTGCACGTGCTCGACCCGTATCTCTATCTATGAAATGGTCCGGCGGTGAGTTGAAACTACTTGTCACTTCACCAGGGCAAAGGCTATGACATCGCCACTCTCACTAACCCCACACGCCAAATTCGCGTATGCTGCGCTGCTCTTCATCGCCGTCCTCGCTGTGGCTGTGGCGGATGTGTGTCTGAAACGGGCCACCCTGCCCGGATCGCTGACACACGCTCTGCGCAGTCCGTGGACTCTGGCCGCCATCGCGCTCTATCTCACGCAGGTTTTGCTGTTCGTCATCGTCTTCGTCAAGGGCTGGAAGTTGAGCGTGGTCAGTCTGATGCAGACAAGTCTGTACGCCGTGGTCACCCTCGGCGCGGGCGTGCTCCTGTTTGGCGAAGTGCTCTCCTTCAGGCAGGTGCTGGGCGTCGTGTTCGCCATTGCCAGCGTGGTGTTATTGAGCTTCTAACACAACACGATGTCTGTGGCGACCGGCAACCCGCGCTTGATAACCTGGCGTCAGCGAGTCTCTGAGCCGGGTTCAGTGGCTTGCCAACGTACCAGGCAAGGCAGGAAACCCGGTCGGCGCGGGTTTCCACCCCGCAATCGGCAAAGCCCGACACCACAGACAACTGCGAAATGTTCGTCACACCGTCACCCGCACTTGGCCGAGATTCGTTAAATCAGGTATAGGGTATTAAATTGCAGTAAGTGCCCACGATGATGTTTGCCACTCCCAGCGCTGCGGGTTCCACTGACTGATTTTCTCGGCTTGCAACACTGGCTCGATGAATTGACGTGCAGCCACATCGGCTTCGGCCAGGGTGGCATACTTCAGATTGAGCGCCGTCGCCTGCCGCCGAAAGGGGACCGCCCATGACGGGGGCGGGTCGGGCCAGCGATTTGGAAGAGGGTGTGTAGGGCGGGCCTTGAAAGTAGCCAGAAGTGCTTGGCCGAGGGATTCAGCCGAGAGGGAGTTCAAGCCAGCGAGGAGCAAGATGTCAACCAGATCTTTGACCCGGCTGTTTTCACTGGTGGGCCGAGGCAGGGTATACGCATGCACCTTTTCGGCAATGTGCTGAGTCAGCGGATAGCAGGGAACAACCGTCGGCGGGATATCGGCGAATGCCAACAGCGAGGGGATCACAAGGTTGTCCACTGCCTCGACGACCGGGTCGGAGAGGCCAACATCTACATGAAATGTTTCAAAGGCCCGGCCATCCAGCAACGCCTGCGTGTTGAAACGATAGGCATTCCCGATTTGGTCCGGCGCGATCATTACGGCTTGAGCAATCTCGAATTGAAACCAGTCTCCGAGATCTCGAACCGCCGCATTGACCAGCGTTTCATGGACATGGCGCGGGTCCAACCGCATGAGTAGATCGACATCCTGAGTCGTACGGGCTTGCGGCCCGAGACGGAGTTGCAGTGCCAGGCCGCCTTTTAGAATCCAGGTAGCAGGTTGCTCCAGCGTTAGACGCGCCAGCAAGCGATCAACGGCCACGAGTTTTCTGAGACGGATGAGAGGCAGCACGGTCTTTTGACTGTGCGCCCGCAAACGATCTTCGAGCGCACGGCGGAAGGTGGCACCGCTGGCATATTTCACGGCTGTGCCTCTTTCGATGTTTCCAAAATGAGAGTGGCAGCACGGCCTTTGCGGCGGCGCGCTTGAAGTTCCAGGGCGCGGCGCGTCACCAGGCCTCTATGGATGGCTTCGTCAATCGCTTGCCGGACCAGTTCGTCGGCCATGCCGGCTACCGCTACATCGGCTATCGTCCGGGCGGCGGTAGTGACTGGCAACCCGGCCCGGCGTGTAATTTCATCAGCCTCTAGGTGCTGGGTGTGAAGCCGGAGACCACGGCGCCGACGCGAGCCGGTGCGGGGTATGGTAATGTGGATTTCAGCCGGGAGGGCTTCCGACAGTTCATAGACGGCGAGCGCACTGTCATACGAAATGACCGAATTCGGGCCGGTTCGAAGCCAGGCGACGAAGAGGTCCTCAAACTGGGAACTAGGAAACTGGGCCAGCCTATAGATGCCGTGAGCGACGCGTTTGAACCGGCCCATGTTTGTATTGTAGACAAGCACTGGGCGACTGAAGCCGACAGACTGGGCTTGAAACGCAGTGAAGTAACCGGCTTGGGCCTCAGCGATGTTGTAGAGCTTGCCCTGAGTTTCAACAGTTTTTTGTCCCATATGTGTGCAAATAGTTTCATCTAATTGAACTATTTGCACACATTATAAGCCAAGATTGGTGATTGTCCAGGAGGCAGTCGGAGAGAGCATCACAGGCCTATATACTAACATCCCTCTGAGCCGTGCCGCCGAAGCAGCGGTGCGCGTCGCCTGGTGGGAAACGGATGACTTTGATTTGTTATAGCCGTTGCAACTGTGCCTGTAACGCCGGCCGGCGCGAGTATTTCTCCTTTGTCTTCTTCAGATAAGCCGCCCACTCCTGATTTTGCCCCAACCGCGCATAGGCCTTCTTCGCCCGGCGAAGCCACTCGGCGGCTATGGGGTAATTCTTACTTTTGGGTTCCGCCATCAGGCGCTCGGCGTGCTTAAGGCTAATGCGCGCCACCCACTCTGGCCGGTGCCCTAGGACGCCATCGGCCACCGTTTCGACGACGGGATACCAGGCGTCCCGCCCCTCGGCCACCTTGATAGCCTCATCCCACTCCTGCTCAAACAGCAACACCTCGGCCAGCACCTGCTTGTCGTGCGACTTCCGCAGTTTCTCCATGACCTCAGGCCGCAGCCTATTCCAGCGCGAAGTACCCAGGCGTTTGATGGTCTTATACATCTCAAGCGACGGCTCCTCCGGGAACGCTGCCAGCCACGCCGCCAGGGCTTGCTTGACGCGGCCTTGCGCTTCTTCCACTGCCCCGAGCCACTCGCCCAGGTTAGCCTTCGGCCCTTTCAGCTTCAAGCCGCGCTCGCCGATCTCAATCGCCTCGGTCACGTGGCGGAGCGCGCGCAGGCGTTCGGCCATCTGTTGAGCCTCGTCGGACAGTTGCAAATGCTTCTTCGCGTACTTCACCGCTTCCGGCACACGCTTCAAATCGCATAGTTTGAGCGCGTAACGCAGATGGCGCCCGGTCTGCTGGCACAGCGCGAGGTATTCATCGGTGCGGCCCTGTCGCCCCATTACATTAAGCTTGGCCTCGGTCAGGTCGCCGAAGGGCGATGAGTGCGGCCGGCCCGAATCATGCCCTTCATAGATGTCGTCTTCGTCCCAGTCATAGTCTTCAATCGCTTCGTCAATCCACTCATCGTCGAACTCGCTCTCACGGGCCGCTGGTCGTCGCGCCCTGGCGCCTGGCGAGGATGGGGCCTCCCATCCGTATTGGGCAGCCTGAATGGCGATATCCAGGTTGCCCTCCATCCCATAGTCGCTGGCGTAATGGACGAGTTGGGTCAATTTGCCAGCGAGTTTCGTCCGTTCGAGGATGCTCAGGTCCAGGCTCAAGATCGCTTCGGCGAGCGGCTGGCCCAATTCGCCCACGAAGCCGCCTAGCTCGCCGTTGGAGTCGTCAATGTATTCGATGCCGCGGCTGGCCTCTTCCAGCAAAGTGAGCAGGATGGTGAGTGCCGTTTCGGCATCCCCGGCGTCGAGGAACTTCGTCGCCGTCTCCTGCATTTCGTGCAGTTGAGTGACCAGGCTGCCCACGTGCCAGTAGGCCTCCGACATTCGCATGCCGTCCAGACTGTGCAGGATGCCGAGAATCTGGCGACGATACACGTCCGCCTCAACTCGTTTGCGTTTCTTCTTTGGCGTTTTGCCCACGGAGCCGGGAACGACGATGGCGGCTTCAATCCAATCGTAGAGCTCAGGCCTGTCGTGGACAAGTTTGCTCACCAGCGCGACGAGGTCGTCACGGGTGAGGTCGGCCAACAATTCGGCGGGTTCCTGGCGGACGGCGAAACGCTTGGGATGGTGAAGGTGGGTGAGCAGAAGCGCAACTACGTGCTTACAGTATCCGCCGTACTCATACGGGCAAGTGCAGGTGACCTCGCGGATGCCAGCTTCGTCCAGCGTGACGCTTACACGGTAGTAGGGTGCGGAGGTGCCTTCACACTCGCCAGCCAGCACATTATCCTGGCGAGTGATGTTGGAGATCGCCCCATCTTGATAATACTCCTTGCCACGCTGAAAACTCTGTGGCGTCGCGCCGGCTCGGATGATGGACTCGGTGATTTTGGGCAGAGCCATGCGGACCTCCTGAAAACGTAGCGGATTATCAGTTTGATGTGGTTGCCAAGAATCGAGACGATTATACTCTCCGTGCAGAACACGCGGCCATGCTATACTTCTGTCGCCACTGTTGCCCCACACCTGACGTGGGTCGAGAGGCGCGGGCGATCACCAGGGAACGAACACCGATGGCCGACTTTCATCCGCCACGCCACGTCGTATGGACCTGACGGTCGAACGCTTGGACCTCGCCGACCCGTTTCAGCGCGCCCGAACCTCTGTGCAAACGGCTCCTATACGCACCGCCGAACTTCTTAGAATTTGTCTGAGGCGCATGAGCCATACCGCTTGTCACTCTTAACTGCATATTATGAAACAAGTGCAGTTAATCGCACACGCTCCACATCGGGTAGGCCATGTTGAATTCTCTTCTCGTCATAACGTCACCAGCACGCGAGCGAAATTTGTTAGATCAGGTATACGGGTATAAATTCCGACCTCTCTTAAATCACAACTAAACCAGCATCCCACGGCCCGTACACTAACATCCCTCATCACTCATAACAAGGCAGCTCGCGATGTATCACAGGCGAGCCGCCTTGTTTTCAGCATCCATTTGTTTTCTTTTGCTTTGCGTCGCCTTAACAGTCCAGTGCCGATCGGGCACGTCGGTTTATGAGTGCACACCTCATGGCGCGACCGCTTCCTGTTCCAGCTTCAAACCGCGCTGGAGCATATGTGCGATGAGCGGCTGCCTGTCAGCGAGGGAGAGGCGGCGGGCGAGGCGCGCCAGGTTCTTCACGTCCCCGGCGGTGAGCGGACGCGCCCAGGCTGCGTGCGCTTCCAGCGTTTCGATATCCATTCGATACGGCGCAGCCCGCGCGTTCACCTGCTCGCGCAGTTGGGCGAGGATGTTCAGCCCGCCGTAATCGAGATCGGCCCAAACATGGAGCGCAACGTCATCGGGCAGACGGCGCAGCAGATGACGACAGGCGGGGGAGGGATTCCCCCACAGACAAACGGTGGCCACGTCGGGGAGATGGCGGGCAAGCTCGTAAAACGTCGTGGGATTCTCAACGCAAATCACGCGCGGCGTGTCTACGGCAGCGCGGTGGAGCCGCGCCGCCTGCGCGGCCGGTATACCAACCGAGGGATGAAATTCGCCGAGAGACATGACCTGTCCCACTTCATCAATCAGCCGCCATGGGCCGTGCAAGTAAAGGTGGCCGGGGTTAGCGACCAGATTCAGTTCGCGCAGGACTTCCTCGTTCGTCAGCCCTTTCCATTCAACTTGGTTCCGCCGGGCGAGTGTCGCCACCGCACCCATCAGCGCCTCGAATCGTTTGCTATCGTTGAACACGCGCACACTGAAGACGCGACACGGCGTCTCCTCGCGCACCCCGTCGAGCGCGTCCAGCGCCGTGAGCAGGTCATGATTGAACTCGTTGTCGGCCAGGCTGAAAGGCGCGGGCGATTTGTCGGCTTTGAGTTGATCGAGGGCGTGCTGAACGGCGCGGAGCCGCCAATCGTCGAAGCGGAAACGCTCACCCAATAACAGATCAGTCAGTCGCGCTCGGCGGGCGGATTGTGGGGTCCGCTTCAACAGGGCGAAAACGACCTCGGCGTGTTCGGGAATGAGGGTGGCCGAAGCCAGCAGATGGCTGGTCTCGCCGGGGTGCCAGTCGAGTTTCACCACGCCCGAGTCTTCGAGAGTTTGGAGTTGTTCGTTGGTGATCTGGCGCGGGATGGGATCGGATTGGCTGTGGTAGGCAGGGAGGGGGAGTGAGTCGAGGTTGCAGCGGATAGCCCGGCGGTTCTCCCTCACCCCCAGCCCCTCTCCCAGCGGGAGAGGGGCGCGGCGCTCGAAAGCATCGAGCAAAGCGTGCAGGAGAGCGGCAACGTCGGGAGACGGAACAAACAAAAGATCACGCGTGACCATTGCCGCCTTCCAACTCCTGCATCATCTCCGCCTTGTCAATCTCAATCACAAACGAGTGGCTGTTCTTGCGGACGACAGTGCGGACAGAGTCCACATGGGAGAGGAGCGCGCCGGACTTATCCGGCGGGGTGGCGAGCAGCACTTGCAGGCCGGTGTCGCGCATGAATTGCAAGGCGCTGGCGGTGCGGGCCGTGTCCATCTTGCTGAAGGCTTCGTCGAACATGGCGAGGCGGATGGTATCCGACGGGCGCGGCTGGTTCAGGCGATAGGCCTGCGCGAAGGAGGCTGCCATCGCCACGTAGAACGGCGTCGTCGTCTCACCGCCTGACTTCTTGGCGTTGATCTGGCTGAGGAGCGCGCGGTCGCTGTTGGGGTAGTGGATGCGGATGTCGTATTCGAGGTAGTTGCGGTAATCTTGCAGTTCGCGCAACTCGACCGTGGCCTCGTCCTGTTCGCCGGCCGTCAAGCGCTCGAAGAGCAAATCCCAACCCTGCTGGTGCTTTTGCCGGAAGTCGGATTCGAACAGCGAGTCGCCCAGAATCTGCTGGCTGTCCATGACCATGTCGTAGACTTGCTTGAGGGCGGGCGCGGGGCGGGTGATGAACTCGAATCGCTCGCCGCCAAAACGGAGGTCGCGCAATGTCGCGTTGAGATAATCCAATTGCTGGCGGGCGTCTTCGATCTGCTCGCGCAGACGGTGGATGAAGTTCTCTACCAATTCCTGCTCGGCCAGCGCGCGCTGGGCGGCGATGCGCGCCTCATATTGCGGCAGTTCGGATTGAATGAACTTGTCGCGCTCCTGCGCGTAGCGCGCGGCGTCCTCGTCGGTGTCGTAGCCGAAATCGTATTTCAGGCTGTAGGCCTGCTTGGCCTCGCGCAGTTTGTCGCGGCTCTTGGCCTCGGCGGTCTGATAATCGCCCTCGTAGCGCGTCGCGTTCGCCAGCACCGTCTCCAACGGCTGCCGCTCGCGGCGGCGCTCGTACTCCTTCTCAACTTCTTCCCGCAGGTCTTCCGCTTTTTCCGCGGCGAGGCATTGCGCTGCGCTTTGCGCGGCCTCGCCCGCCGCGTGTTCCAGGGCAGGGATCGCGTTCTCCGCGAGGGACGCGGCCAACTGCTCCAGCCCGCCGATCTTACGCTCCAGTTGGTCGGCCTCCGCCTTCACGTGGTCAAAGTCTGATTGGCAGCGATCCGCCTCGGCCCGCAAGGGCTCGACCGACTGGCGGTTGAGGCGACCTAACTCGTAGCGCAGCGACCGGAGTTGGTGCGTGAGATCGGGGAGGCGGTCGAGGGCGGGGAGCGCGTGCTCGATCTCGACTAAGCGGCGCACCTTGTCGCGGGTGAGGGCCAGCCGTTCTTTGAGGGCAGTGGATTGCGCATCCAGCACCGTCATCTCGTCGGCGATTTCTTTCAGGCGGGCCTCGCGCTGTTCGATCTGGCGCGGCAGAGCGCGCTCGCCGATGAACCAGCGGCGGTAGAGGCGCGGGTTGAGATGACGGGTGGTGAAGTTGCGCCGCACAAAGCATTCGCGCGTGGCGGCCGTGCGCTCGTCGCGCATGGCCTCCAGCGAATCGCATTTCACGTAACTGCCCAGTACCAAATCCACAAAGGCGCGCGCGGCCGGGTGATCCGTTTCGACTTCGGCGGCAAGTGAGTTCTTAACTGAGGTTCGCCGTGTAGTCTCGGCGATGAGGCGTTCGGCGTCGAGCAGGCCTACGCCGTGCAGGCTGTCCTTGTGGCGGCGCTCGCGGTAGAGCTTCATCGCGGCGTTGTAGCGTTTGGGCGGCACGAGTAGGGTAAAACGATTGTGGCCCATCACGCCTTCGACCGCGTCCTGCCATTTCTCGTCGGGGACTTGCAGGGCGGTGCAGAGGAAGATGACTTCGACCGCGCCCAGCCCCAACTCGGTGCGCAGCAGACGTCGCAGACGAGCAGCCTCCGGGGCTTCGACCTCGTAACTGGCCTCACGGTCGCCGGTGCGGAGTTGGCGAATCTCCACTTCGATCTGGGCGGCCTCCTCGCGCAAGACGCGCGCCCGCTCGTCGAGGAGGGCAAATTGCGCGGCGTAGTCGTGGCCGAGGGCTTCAAGTTGTAATTGGTAATTGGTCAGCGCTGATTGGGGATTGGCGGCAAACTCGTTCAGCGCGGACGGGACGGGTCGGCCATCCGTCATCAGCCATTCGCCAAGCCGTCTGGCATCTTCAGCCTCCCGCGTCAAAGCCTCCGTCAATTCCTTTTCCCGCTCGCGCAGGTCTCTAAGTTCGCCGTCGAGCGTTGTGATCTTGTCGCGGAGTTCTTTCTCGCGGATGGCGGTGGTATCCGTTTGCAGCGCCACTTGCGCCTCCACCAGTGCGACCTGCGTACGTTTGAGCTGTTCAGCGAGGGAATCCCGCTCAAGCGCGGCGCGGCTGAGGGCGAGGCGGGTTTCGTCCAGTTCGAGGCGCTTGGCTTTCAACGCGGTCAGGTGCGCGTCGCCCTGGGCGCGGCGCTGGATGTAACCGTTGGAGATGCGGCGGCGGCGATTGGCGAGGCGCTCCTGATCGAGTTCTTCAATCTGGGTCAGTGCGGCGATGCGTTCGCGCACGTCGGCGGCGAGGCTCTCGAAGTGGCGCAGCGTTTCAAGTTGGGCCTGCAAATTCTTCACGTCCACCAGATTCTCGTCGAGCAGATAAGTGTGGACGAAGCCGCGGATGTCGGTGAGCGGGGTGAAGGCGAGGCCCTTGACGATTTTGGCCGGGAACGAGTCGCGCAGTTGCCCGAGGCGGTTGAGGAGGTGGAAGCGGTAATCCTCCACCCGGCTGAAGACCTCCGCCCGCGCGCCGCGTGGCAGCCGGAAGTGCTCGAGGTGGCGCTTGAAAGCGCGGATGTCGTAGAGTTGACCGGGGGCCTTGAAAAACCAATCGTCGTTCAACGGCGCGTTGTGGACGATGAAGTATGTCACCTCGGGACTGCGGCCATCCTCGAAGGCGTCCATCACCGCGCCGTGGGTGAAGAACGTGCCGTCGGGGTTGCGGAATTCGAGTGCGACCACGCCCGAGCAATCGCCGCGCAGATACCGCTGGCCCTCGGTGCCCAGTTCGCCGCGCACGTAGGCCGCGAGCGACCGTTTGCCCCCGGCCACCGCGGCCTGATTGAACTTCACGTCGCGCTGCCCGCCGACGAGCGCGAACTGCACGGCGTCGAGAATCGTGGACTTCCCGGCCCCGTTCACGCCGATGAAATACGTCGTGCCCTGGCAGGTGATGGTTGTGTCTTCAAAGAGATGCCAGTTGATCAGCCGAATGCGAGTGAGGGTCTTCATGGTTCATGCCTCTCCAAGTTCCTTGAGCTCTACCAGTTCCCCGGTTTCCTGCTCATCCCCCTCCTCCACCTTCCGATACTTCCTCACCCACGCCTCCATCTCGTCCGCCGTCTTCACCGGCAGGATCAACCGCACCGAGCCGCGCAGGCGCAGGCGGGCGTCGGCGTCGCGCACGTTGATCGTATGCCCGTCGAGCGTGTCAATCAGCCCCATCGCTCGCAGATGCTTCAGCAAGTTCTCGTACTGGACGATGCCGAGGTCGCGCTCTTTACCCGTGATGGTGCGATACTCCTCGCGCACCTCGCCAATCGTCACGACCGGGTCGTTGGCGAGGCTGAGGTGCTCCACGCGCTCCTCGTACAGCTTCCGCAGAATGACGATCATCAGGGTCTCGTCCAACCGGTAGTGCGCGCGGCAATAACTGTATTCGGAGACGACTTGAAAGATGCGGTGATAGTCGTCGTGCAGGAGGTTGAACCCGGCCAGGTGCAGCAGGCTCTCGAAGACCGGGCGGTGGCGGTGGACGAGGTAGTAGTCGTCTTTGTCGCTCTCCACGTCTTGGTAGAGGAAGGTCTGTCCCAGCAGGCGGTTGATCACACGCGGCACGTCGCGGCGATATTTTTCGGAGAGGCCGGCGGAGTCGAGGAGGGGATCGGTGTCCATAAGGTTTAGGGTAGGGGCGTAGCATGCTACGCCCGTACAGAGTTAGAGTTTGGCGAGTTGGAAGGGAACGACGCGATATGGGCCAATCTCGACGGGGTCGCCGTCGGTGAGTTCGATGCCGTATTTGACCTCGGGATGATTGGCGTAAGCGATGATGGTGGTGAAGCGGTGGAGATCGCCCGTGACCTCGGCGGGCAGTTCGGCGACGTGGAGGGCACGGTGGCCGTTGAAGAATCCTAGGACGTAGCGGTTGATTTTGTCGGGCGTGAGAGCCTGTGTGACATCTTGCAGCGTGGCCGAGCGCAAGGCGGCCAGTTCGCCGGGGAGCAGGGCGGGCGAGGCGATAGCCGCCGGGGCAAACGGCGCGCGGCGGCGCGGCGGGGTGTAGTAACTGTGCAGGTCGGGCGCATCTACCGAGTGCAACTGCCAGTTGGGCGCCTCGTCCGGCAGCCAGACGTCTCCATCGTTTTGCATCTCGGCCAAGCCCCGCCCGAGGGAAACCAGTCTATCCTTGAAACTGCCGTCCGCGCTGACGAGTTGATAGCGAATCTGCCGGAGCGAAGTCCGCAGGTATTGCGCGTGCCGCCGATCAATTTCCTCCAGGAGCGGATCAAGCCCTTCCAACTGGTGGATGATGAATTGGATGGCGTGGCCGATTTCCTGCTCGGCCCGTGCCGGGGTCAGGCGGCCTTGCGCGGCGAGTTCCTCGGCGGCGCGGTCAAGCCACTCGGCGTTGCGCTGCCAGGCTTGCAGCTTGCCGATAATGTCCCGGCGATAGCGCGAGACGTGGTCGGAGGTCTTGAGCGCATGGTACGCCGGGCCGAGAGTCTGGGAGTAGTCGTCGAATTGCAGGCGGAGCAGTTCAGCCACCCTGTCGGTTGCTCTGTCCCGCGATCCCGGAACCGCGTCCGGGACGCGGGATCCGGGATGGGCAACCGCAGGGCGAGCGGCGTCGCGCCCGTGCGTAGCGCGCTCGATGTAGCGGCGGATGTTTTGATTGAGTTCGGTGAGGCCGCGCACCACCTGCCGCACGTTTTCGTACGCCTGCGTGAGGGCGAGCGCGGGGGAGAAGTCCTTGTCTCGGGAACGGCTGAGCAGTTGGTGAGCGGTGTAGAGTTGGCCGGTGAACTCGCGCGGTTTCTGTTCTTGAATGGCGCGGAGGGCCTCGAGCAGGGTGAAGGCATAATCGGGGAGGAGGAGGGTCTCGGAGTAATCCGCGTGCTGTTCGCGCTCCACCCAGCCGGTCTCGGCCAGACGACGGAGGAGGTAGGTTGCGTATTCGTGTTCCAGTTTTTGACCCGTAATGGGGTTGGGGTCAGGCTCACCGCTCGGGTCCCCATCCGCCGCGATCGCGGCGGCCACCTCGGCCTCGGCTTGTGCGCCGGCGGTCTTCAGGTAATCCACAATCTCGGCGATCACCGCTTCGCGCGTGAGGCCATAGCGGTTGAACTCGGCCAGCGCGTACAGGCGGAGAAGAATCGCCATGTAGTGGCGCTGAAGAGTCGTGTATCCCTGCGTGCTGAAGAGATTGAAGAGATTCGCAGGGATGACGTCAAACGGGTTCGCGGCCATCGGCATTACAGGTCAGAATATCCTCGACGCGGCAGTGTAAGGTCTCGCACAAGCGCGTCAGAGCGTCGAGGTCAATATAGCGCGCCTCCCCAGCGTCCAGCCGATAGACGAAGTCTTTGGGGACGCTGGCCCGCTGCGCCAGTTGGCGGAGCGAGAGCCGCTCGCCCGTGGCGGCCTGCTGTTTGCCTAGGAGGATGGTAAGTCTGCCGAAAGTGGTGATTCTCATATAGAACTCTTGTTCTATATGTCGCAGTATAAGGCAAACTGAGCGGGTTGTCAAGATGGTTGTTTGAATTGATTAGACAAATGGGCTTATAAGCGCGCCAACTGTGCTTGCAGGGCAGGTATTCGTTCTCTGACCCCACCCGGACCATCATTGGCCCCGGTTACGCACTCCTAGACCCGGCTGTCGCGCCGCGGGGATCATTTGTAAGCAAATGGAATCTGCGCGTCAACGTGGACGTGGCCCGAAATGATTAGAAGCATTGAAATCCAGGAGGCCGCGCGGGCCTGGGGCTTGCGGCCTGACATCGCGGCTCACTGAACAAAGGCGACGCACGATGGAGTGCGTCGCCTTCGTTTAAGCCGAGGGGGTTCACCGTCCGCGCAAGAACCACGCGGCGACGGCGAGCACCACTGTGAGGAGGGCCAGCCCCACTTCAATGAAGCGAAATAGAGGCAGGGCAGTTCTTGTGGGAGACTGCACCTCTGAGGAAGAGGGGGCGGGCGTCGGCGCTCCGTTCACGACGAGGGGCGCTGCGAATTCCGGCTCCGGCGTGGCCGTGACCGTTTCCGCGGCCCGATTGCGCCCATCTTCGGTCGCGGAGGGGGCGAGTGTAGGCGGCACTCCGAGGGGTGTTTCGCCTCCCGTGCCACCGTCTGTGGCCACTGTGGGGGCGGGCGGGGCGAAGGCAGAGACTGGCGGTGTCCCGCTTTCCGCTGTCGCGTTTGCTGATGAGGTGGTGGCCCCTGCGTTATCCGCTGAAACCTCCTGTGTCACAGTGATCGCCTCTTGCGCGGCGGCCAGCGGTGCCAATGTCTCGGTGGGGGCGGCGCTCTTTTGCGCGCCGACCGTCACCGGGACTTCTGGGGCCGCCGCCGGGCTGGCCAGATTCGTCGCGAAATCGCCCACGATCACGGCCACAAACGCAAACGCCGCGAGCGCCGTCGCCAACCGGAGCGCGGGGAAAACTCGTCGCGGCGGAGCCATGGCGCGGGCCTGTGCCTGGGAAATGGTGAAGTTGCGTGGCGGCTTCACGGCGGGCAGCGACCGCAGCGCGCGCACCGTCATCCGCAAATCGTCGAGGGCGGCCTTGAGTTCCGGTTCACGTTCCAGCCGGGCTTCCAGCCCGGCTTTCTCGACGGGCGAGAGCTGTTTGTCCAGATAAGCCGAGAGGCGGTCGAAGTCTTGAGGAGTGGTCATACGGAAGTCCCATCTTCAAGACGTTCAATGGTAAGCAGCAGTTCCCACACTTTTACCTGCAATTCCGTAGACTCATTCGCCAGAGCAGAAATGAAGCGCCCTCAGGGCAGTGGATGCCAGATCAGCGAGAGGCCAATCGCAAGCGCGGCCAGGAGCGCGCCAAGGGCCGTAAACGCTACGCTGATTTCGGTGGTTTCGTGCTTGGTAATTAAGTAGGTCGGAAGATTCCGGAAAACATCATGAAGCTCGCCCGCGCTCGTCGCCGCATAGTATTCTCCACCGGTCATATCCGCAACTTGCTTCAGCGTCGCCTCATCAATCCCCCGGCGGAACCTGCCGCCTCCACCTCCTCCAAATTGCCCACCGCCGCCAAACGGGTCGCCACCCCGACACTGCGGGCCGCCAAACGGAATCGTCTCGTTCTCGGTGCCAAACCCGATAGTGTAGACTCGGACTCCCCGGTCAGCCGCTTGCTGCGCGGCCTCCACCGGCAACGGGCCCGCATTGCTCACCCCATCCGTGAGCACGACAATGATGCCCGGCGCATACGCGCCTCTAGGCACTGGCGTTGGTGCGACCCCGGACGCCGGGCCAGACACACTCGGCGCAACACTCTTGTCTATTTCGGCAATCGCATCCAGCGCTTTAAGAATGCCGCTGCCAATCGCCGTCCTGCGTCCTGTGGTCAGACTCTCGACGACATCCTGCAATACTTCCTGATCCGTGGTGGGCGGATGGATCATTTCTGCAAAACCGGCGAACGCGATGACGCCGATCTGGGTGCCAGGCCTTTGGCTTTGAATGAACGACAGCGCGGCGGCCTTGGCTGCCTCCAGACGGTTGGGCTGAATATCAGTCGAGCACATGCTCCTTGAGACATCTATGGCGAGAATGATGGTCGTCTGGCCGGTGGGTACACTCACGATGGCCACCGGGCGCCCCAAGGCAATCACCAAGCTGGCCAGCGCGAGGACGAACAGGGCAAACGGAAGATGGCGCCGCAACCATGACCGGTGAGGCAGCGCCTCGCGCACCAACGCCAGGCTGGAGTAGCGCACCGCAAAACGCCGCCGTCGGCGCAGCATCCAGATATAGGCCGCAACAATCAGAGGTATTAATCCCAGCAGGAGAAGGAATCCGGGCCAAAGCAAGTCCATATGCCACCTCCAACTTCGTCAGGGCGAAGCCCCCGCAGGGGCCCGATAGCAATCGTCCGGCGTTCTCCGGCCCAACAAGATCACGGCAAGCGGCTGAACCACAGGAGCGAAAATGCTCCGCCGATCAGTAAAATGAGGATGCCGGCGCCCGCAAAAATAGAAGTGACTTCCATCTTTTCCGGTTTCATCACCAACTGCGGATCGAGGTTTTCGTAAATCGTGCGCAGGTCTTGTTCGTTCTCGGCGCTGTAATAGGCCCCGTTGGTGAGTAGCGAGATTTGTTGCAACATCGCCTCGTCGAGTTGCGAGTGGATGATGAAACCGTTGATGTGCAAGGTTGCTCCCGCCGCGCTGCCGATGCCGACCGTGTAGATGCGCACGCCGCGATCTGCGGCGGCCTGCGCCGCGGCGAGCGGGTCGGGGGACACGGTGTTCTCGCCGTCGCTGAGCAGGACGATGACAGCCGGCGTGTACGTCCCTTCCGGCACGGGCGTCGGCGTGGGTGTGGGCATCGGTGTAAGGTTGCTGAGATGTGGGGGCTCCCCATCGGTTTCCCCTGAAACACCCTGCTCATTGCTCGCGGCAATCGTGTTGAGCGAAGCGAGAATGCCGTTGCCAAGCGACGTGCCGCGTTCGGGCGTCAGGCGGTTGATCGTGGCGAGGATCGCCTCCTGGTCGTTGGTCGGCGCTTGTACGGAAAAGCCGCTATCGCTGAAAGCGACGACGCCGATGAGCACGCTGCGCGGCTGGCGCTGCACGAAGTCCCGCGCGGCGGCTTTAGCCGCTTCCATCCGAGTCGGCTTCAAATCGTCGGCCGCCATGCTGCCGGAAACATCAAACGCGAGGATGACCGTGCCTTCTATGCGGGGCAGGCTGACGACCGTCTGCGGGCGCGCCAGCGCGAGCATCAGGATCGTGAGGCCAACCAGAAAGAGCGCTGGCGGGATGTGGCGGCGCAAGCCGAGCTGGCGCCCCGAGGCCTCTGGCGCGAGTCCAAGACTGCCGTAATTCGCGGCCAGTCGCCGCCGCCGCTGGTGCAACATGACGTACCGCCCGACGCCCAGCGGAATCAACAACAGTAACAAAAGCATCGCGGGCCAGGTGAAGGACATCGGCGTATCCGCGGGTAAACCCGCAATCACTTCCGGCGCCGCTGCCGCAGCGTCGCAAAGCGCACGATGGCGCGGACCAGGTCTTCTTCGGTCGAGAGCGACAGCGCGTCCACCCCGGCGCGTTTGAACGCCTCGTTCAAGGCTGCTTCGCGCCGCCGCGCCGCCTCTTGAAAACGCTGGCGGAACCTCCGGTCGTGCGTGTCCACGTAGAGCTGCTCGCCGGTCTCCGCATCCTCCATCATGAGCGGGCCGATATCCGGCAGTTCCACTTCGCGCGGGTCCCACAAGCGTATCGCGAGGACTTCATGCCGCTGGTTGAGCAAGCTCAGCGGCCGCTCCCACCCCGGCGCGCTGATGAAATCCGAGATGATGAAGATCAACGAGCGTCTCTTAATGGAGCGCAGTCCGGCCTCGAGCAACGGGGTCAGGTTAGTGAAGGGCGCCTTCAGTAGACGCGGCTGCTTCAGCAGATCGTTGACGAGGCGCAGGACCTGGATCCGCCCGCCGCGTGCGGGAATCGTACGCTCAACGCGGCTGCCGTAAAATATCGCGCCGACGCGATTACCGTGGCGCGTGAGCAAACGCGCGAGCGTTGTGACGAAATCAATCAGGACTGTCCGCTTCACGATCTGCGCCTGCACAGTGCCAAAGTCCACGGAGGGGCTCAGGTCGAGCAGAAACCATGCGGTGATGTCGCGGT
>Ga0209109_10000249_pt1 | contig 26338 bp, 24 predicted proteins | sample Rifsed10ft2_FD_184004 | JGI IMG/M metagenome (GOLD analysis project Ga0209109, IMG submission 184004) | Soil microbial communities from Rifle, Colorado, USA - sediment 10ft 2 (version 2) | ecosystem: Environmental > Terrestrial > Deep subsurface > Rock core/Sediment | place: Rifle, Colorado... | reverse complement strand
TCTTGGCGGAGACGCAGACGGCGGGCCGCGGCCGCGCCGGCCGTAGCTGGGTCTCGCCGCCGGACGTCAACCTCTACTTCACGCTCGTTATCTACCCGCCGCCCGAAGGCCCTTCGACAAGCCCAGGACGGAGCATGCGACCGCTGGCCTACGTTACGCCGCTCGCCATCGCCCTCGCCGCCGAGGAGGCAGCGGCGGCTCTCGGCAAACAGCTGCGCGCCGACCTCAAGTGGCCGAACGACGTCCTCGTCGGCGGCAAGAAGGTGGCCGGCGTCCTCATCGAGACCCTGGAGACCCCTTCGACAGGCTCAGGGCGCGGCGGCGGCGGCGAAGCGGTCGCCCTCATCGGCATCGGGATAAACGTCAACCTGGATGTCGCCGCCTACCCGGAGATCGCCGACATCGCGACAAGCCTGAAGGAGGCGCTGGGCGTCGAGGTGGCGCGCGAGGAGCTGCTCGCCGCCTTCTGCAACCACTTCGAGGCGCTGTACGAGCAAGCGCTGGCAGGCAAGCGGGCGCCCTTCCAGGCCTGGCGCGACCGCCTGGTGACGCTGGGACGAGAAGTCGTCGCGACAGGCGCGCGCGAGGCCGTGCGCGGCGTCGCCGTGGACGTGGACGAGGACGGCGCGCTCGTCATCGAGCGGGCGGACGGCCGCCGCGTCCGCGTCGAGGCGGGCGACGTGACACTCAGCGCCTAAGTCTGCTCCCGCGCCTCACCTGCCGGCAGGAGCTTGATCGACGCCGGGTCGCGCTTGACGACGAGGCGCAGGCCCTCCGTTGCCGTGACGATGACCGGCGTGTCTTCATCGAGGGGCGGGTCTTCCGCCGTGGCGTCCCAGCGCTCGCCCGCGACGTGGACGACTCCGCGCGGGTTGAGGCGCGAGCGTGCCGTGCCCTTGGCGCCGATGAGCGACTCGCGGCCCGTATGCGCCGGCATCCGCCGCAGCCGCACCAGCGTGCCGACGACGAGCAGCAGGAAGGCGCCGACGACGGCCGCCAGCGCGAAGACGAGCCAGCGCGAAACCTGGAAACCGGTTTCGCCGCTGCCAGTGAGGATCAGCCCGCCCAGGATGAGCGAGATGACGCCGCCTATGCCGATGACGCCGAAGCCGGTCACGAACACCTCGGCGAACAGCAGGACGAAGCCGAAGAAGATCAGCGCGACGCCGGCCCAGTTCGTCGGCAGCGAGCCGAGGGCGAAATAGGCAAGGATAAGGGAGATGACGCCGAGGATGCCGGCGAAGAAGGTCGGGTGGAAAATCTCCGAGATGAGGGCGAGCCCGCCCAACGTCAGCAGCAGGAAGGCAACGTCCGGATCGGCGATGCGGTAGAGGAGTTCCTCGAAGATGTTGGTGCCGTTCTCGGTCGTATCGGCCCCGGCGGTGCGCAGCGTGACCGCCCGCAGGCCGCCCGTCTCGATGGCGACCTCCGCTTCGCGGCCGTCCGCCTGCCTGAGGAGGTCGTCCAGGCCCGTAGCGACGAAGTCGACGACGTCGAGGGAGACGGCCTCGTTCTCGTTAACGGCGGCGGCCTCGCGCACGGCCTTCTCGGCCCAGTCGGCGTTGCGGCCGCGCAGCTCGGCGATGCCGCGGATGTAGGCGACGGCGTCGTTCTGCACCTTGCGGCCGAGGGCGCCCTCGATGTCGCCGCCGCTGGCGTCGATCGGCGTGGCGGCGCCGATGGAGGTGTTCGGCGCCATGGCGGCGACGTGGCCCGCCATGGTGATGAAGGTGCCGGCGGAGGCGGCGCGCCCGCCGGCGGGCGAGACGTAGACGATGACCGGCACGCGCGACGCCTCGATGCGCTGGATGACGTCGCGCATGGCGCTGTCCAGGCCGCCCGGCGTGTCCAGGCGCAGGACGACGGCCCGCGCCTCCGAGCGCTCGGCCGTATCGATGCCGCGGTCGACGTAGCGCTCCATGACCGGGTTGACGATGCCCTTCCAGGTGAGCACGTGCACCAAGTCGCGCGGCTTTGTGGCGCCGCCGCAGGCCGCGGCGAGAGCGCCGAGGAGGATCAGCAGCACGCCGAGGCTGCCCAGCGGCCGGCGTAGAGGGAGTCGCATACGTCGATTATAGGTCGCGGGCACGGCGGCTAACAGGAACAGGAATTCCTCTTCTTGACACCCCGCCTGACGCCCGTATCATGGGATCATGGTTCCCAGCCTCGATCGCATATCGGAGCGCGCCGACGCCCGCGCCAACCGCGCGCGTGTGCTGGAGGCGGCGCGCGAGGCGTTCCGCGAGCGCGGCGTGGCCGCTGAGATCAAGGACATGGCGGAGCGCGCCGAGGTCGGCGTCGGCACGATCTACCGCAACTTTCCCGGCGGCAAGGACGACCTCGTCCTCGCCATCCTCAAGGACCTCCTCGCTACATCCTTCCGGGAGGTACGCGAGGCAGAAGCGATGGCCGACCCCGTAGACGGGCTGCGCTACCTCCTGGAGCGGGAGCTGACACGCGTCGAGCAATACGGCTGGCTCTTCGAGGCGATGCTCAGCGGCCAGATCCCGCCCCGGAGCCACGCCGCCGCGCACGAGGAGATGGAGGCGCATCAGTTCGGCCGGCGCTTCCAGCGCCTGGTCACCCGCGCCGTCGAGGCCGGCCGGCTGCGGCCCGACCTGGACGTGGTCGTGACGGCGGCGATGCTGACGGGCACGACGAGCCCGATGAACCGCTGGGCTCTGCCCGGCCGCAAGCCGGAGGAGCTGGCGGACACTATCCTCGCGGCGCTGCTGCGCGGCGCCGCTGCCAAAGATGGGAAAGGAGAGGCCGTTAAGGCGCTGTGACGACAGAGAACGCAATCGAGGTTATGGAGCTTACCCGGCGCTTCGGCGATTTCACCGCCGTAGACGCCATATCGTTTGAGGTGCCGCGGGCGGAGATCTTCGGCTTCCTGGGACCCAACGGCGCCGGCAAGACGACGACGATATCGATGCTATGCACCCTCCTGCGGCCGACGGCGGGCCGGGCGACCGTGGGCGGGCACGACGTCCTGAGGGAGTCCGCTGCCGTGCGGCGTCAAATCGGCATCGTCTTCCAGGACACGACGCTGGACGACCGCCTGACCGCGGCCGAGAACCTGCGCTTCCACGCCGAGGTGTACGGCATGGACCGCCGCATCATCGGAACGCGCACGCGGGAGATGCTGGAGCGCGTCGGCCTGGCCGACCGCGCCAACGACATCGTCATCAACTACTCCGGCGGCATGAAGCGCCGTCTGGAGATCGCGCGCGGCCTCATGCACTCGCCCACCGCCCTCTTCCTGGACGAGCCGACCATCGGCCTCGACCCGCAGACGCGGCGCAGCCTGTGGGAGTACGCTCAGTCGCTGCGCGAAGAAGAGGGCGTGACCATCTTCATGACGACCCACTACATGGACGAGGCGGAGGCCTGCGACCGCATCGCCATCATCGACCACGGCAGGATCGTCGCGCTGGACACGCCTTCCGGCCTCAAGGGGCGCCTGGGCGGCGACGTAATCAGCGTCAGCGCCCGGGACAACGACGCCCTGGCGCGGGAGATCGGCGAGCGCTTCGAGGTGGAGCCGCGGCTCGAGAACGACCGCGTCGAGTTCCGCGTCGACCACGGCGACGTGTTCCTGCCGATGCTGTTCACCCGCTTGACGACGCCGATCGAAACCGTGTCGGTGCGGCGGCCGACGCTCGACGACGTCTTCGTCGCCCTCACCGGCCACCAGATTCGCGAACAGGGAGCGGGGGAGGGCGAGCGGCTGATCGCCGCGATGCGTTCCGGCCGCGGCGGTTTTGGGCCGATGCGTTCGGGCGGCGGCGGCGCGATGAGAGGAAGACGCTAATGGCAGTAGAAGCAACCATCCAAGCAGGCAGAGGCGCCAGACCGGCCTACGCGGCCGGACAACCGAGCCAGCTACGCGTCATCCGCGTCATCTGGCAGCGAGAGGTCCTCACCCACACGCGCGACCGGGCGCGGATGATCTCCGGCCTATTCATGCCGCTCGTGATGATGCTGATGCTGGGCGAGGGCCTCGGCAGAAGCATCGGCCAGCTCGGCGGCGGCATCGACTACCGGCAGTTCATCTTCCCCGGCATGGTTGCGCAGGCCGTGCTGATGAACTCGGTCTTCACCGGCGCCTCCATCATCTGGGACAAGCAGTTCGGCTTCCTGCGCGAGATCCTCGTGGCGCCGATAAGCCGGACGTCCATCGCCGTCGGCAAGCTGCTGGGCGGCACGACGATCGCGCTGCTGCAGGGCTCGGTCATCTTCATCTTCGCACCCTTGCTCGGCGTTGACCTCTCGCTGCTGGTCGTTCTGAAGATGCTGGCCATCATGGCGCTCCTGTCACTGACCATGACCAGCGTCGGCATCGCCATGGCCTCCCGCCTGCCCACGCAGGAGAGCTTCCAGATGGTGACGCAACTGACGATCATGCCGACGATGTTCCTGTCCGGCGTCATGTTCCCGATCAACAACATCCCGACGTGGCTCGAGGTGATCGCGAAGCTGAACCCGGTGACCTACGCCGTGGCGCCGCTGCGCGCGACCGCCCTGGGCAACGTCGTCCAGGAAGGCACGCCCAGCGCGTTCAGCGTGACCAACGTCGAGCTCTTCGGGCACACGCTGTCGACCGCGGAGTCGCTGGCCATCGTCTTTGCCTTCGGCGTCTTCATCCTGTTGTTCGCCGTCCAGTCGTTCCGTCGCGCCGAGTAGAGCCGGCGCATAAGAGAGTCTGCAGGTTGAAACCTGCAGCTACCGCTGACGGTGCGCCACAGAAGCTGCAGGATTCATCCTGCAGGCATCCGAAGGGCGTCTAGAGCGTTATCAGCACCTTCACGGCGCCCTCGACCCTGCGGCTGAACAGCTCGTAGGCGCGGCCGACTTCGCTGAACGGCACCTTGTGCGAGACCATGAAAGAGGGGTCGATGCGTCCCTGGGCCATGAGGTCGACGGCGACCTTGACGTTGTCGGCGACCTCGCCGGCGCGGGCGCTGTTCGTGACGAGGATCGTCGGCAGCTTGTAGTACATGCCGCCCCAGTCGAACGGGAAGACGGGGCCGCCGTGGGGCATGCCGAAGATGACGGTGGTGCCGTGCATCTTCAGGACGTTGCAGGCCTGGTTGCAGGTCTCGGGCAGGCCGCAGGCCTCCACCGAGAAGTCGACGAACTCGCCCTTCGTGATCTCTTTCACGGCCTCGATGACGTTCTCGCGCGCCGCGTTGATGGTGTGCGTGGCGCCGACCTTCTTCGCGAGGTCGAGCCGGTAGTCGACGACGTCGGTGACGATGACCTTGCTGGCGCCGGCGCGGGCCAGGAGGTCGGTGAAGCTGAGGCCAATGGGCCCCTGGCCGAGGATGACAACGCTTCTGCCCAGGACGCTGCCCATCTTCTGCACTGCGTAGATGACCGTGCCCACAGGCTGGGCGAGGACGGCCAGGTGGGCCGGCACCGACTCGGGGACGGGGATGCAGCGCGCCGCGGGCATGGCGACGTACTCGAAGAGGCCGCCGGAGTAGGTGAGGGCGACGACGCGCTCGCCGGGCTTCAGGCTCTCGTCCAGGCTCTCGACGACGACGCCGGAGGTCTCGTGACAGGGCAGGCCGGCGGGCCGCGGGTAGTCCTCTTCGGCGAAAACGCGGTCGTAGGTCAGGAGGTCGCTGCCGCAGATCGAGAGCGTCTCCAGCTTGACCAGCGCCTCGCCGGGCTTGGGCGATGGCGTGTCCACATCCAGAATCTCGAACTGCCTCGGGCCAACGAGACGGGCCGCCTTCATTCCTTGCTCTCCTCCTAGCGCGGGGCGAACGGCCCACATTGTAAGGCAGCACTGCGGGCCGGCATAGGGCGCAGGCGTACGCAGGCGCCCGACCATTTGTCACCCTGAGCGCAGCGAAGGGTCTAGCCGTGGGCGGGACGATTCGTCTCGGTCGAGGGCCAGGTTCCTCGCGGAGTTCATCTCGAGCGAAGTCGAAGGGCTCAGGGTGACAGACGACGCTCTTAGGCGACCGAGATGGTGCTGCCGGCCTCGCCTTCCCTGGAGGGGCTGACGAGGACGCGTGCCGGCAGGCGCTGCGCCAGCTCCTGCAGGTGAGTGACAACGCAGACGAGACGGTTCTCGCCCCGCAGAGCATCCAGGGCGTCCGCGGCGCGGTCCAGCGCCTCCGGGTCGAGGGAGCCGAAGCCCTCGTCGAGGAAGATGGAGTCGAGGACGACGCGGCCGCCGGCGGCGAGGCCGGGCAGGCTCTCGGCGAGGGCGAGAGAGAGCGCCAGCGAGGCGAGGAAGGTCTCGCCGCCGGAGAGCGTCTTCACGGAGCGGGCCTGGTCGGCGTTCCACTGGTCGATGACCTCGAACTCCTGCCCCTTCTCCTCGACGCGCAGCCGGTAGCGGCCGGCGGAGAGCTGCTCCAGGCGCCGCGAGCCGTCCGCGGCGAGCGTCGCCAGCGCTTCCTGCTGAACGAAGGCCTGGAAGCGGTCGGCGCGAAGCATGAGGGCGAGGTCGGCGGCGACGCCGTGATCCTCCTTCAGCCGCGCGAGGTCGCGGCGCAGGCCCTTCGCCTTCTCGATGTCCTGCTCCAGGCGCTTGAGGCGCTCTTCCGTCTGGCCGATGACGAGCGCGGTCTCCTGCTGGCGCGCCTGCGCCGACGCCAGGCGCTCACGCAGCGCGGCCGAGACGTCGGCGCCTGACCGCAGCAGCTCCGCGACCTCCGGCCAGCCGGCCTCGCCAGCGAGCTGCGCGAGGCCGTCGGAAGGCTCTTGCAAGGCGCTGCGGGCTGACTCCCGGCTCTGGGCGGCGCCGGCGGCGCGCTGAGCGAGCGCCGCGAGCTCCTGGCGGGCGCGGTCGAGCTCGCCTTTGAGCCGCTCGACCTGACCGGCGAGGCCGCGCGCCTCCTCCTCCAGCCGCTGGCGCTGGGCGCCCGCCTCCGTCTGCTCCTTAAGCGCGGCCTCGAGAGCGACGATCGAGGGCGCGGCGCCTTCCGGCAGCGCCTCTGCCAGGCCCGCGGTGAGGCGCAAACGCCTGCCATCGAGCTCCTCGACGCGCTCGGCGGCAGCCTGCGCTTGTGCTGAAACCTGCGTCGCCGCGGTGAGGGCGGCCTGCAGCGCCCCGCGCTCGCCCGACTCAGCCTTGCGGGCGGCCTCGAAGCGTTGCTGCGCTGCCTCCAGGCTGTCGCCGGCGGAGGCCGCCGGCACCGCGCCGATGGCGCCGCCGCAGACGGGGCATCTATCGCCGGGCTTGAGGCCGCGCTGCAGCGTCGCGGCGAGGTCGTGGCGCTTTGCCTCTTCCAGGGCCTCTTCGGCCGACTGCAGCGCTCGCTCGGCGGCGGCGTGGCGGCGCCCCTGCTCTTCGGCCGCTATCGCCAGCTCGGAGACGCGCGAGTCGACCTGCTGCCGCAGCGCCTCCGCATTCGCCACGTCCTCCAGGCAACGCGCCAGGTCCTGCGCCCGACCGAGGGCGAGCGTGAGCTGCGCCAGTCGCTGCGGCTCGAAGCGGTTGGCGGCGAGCTGCGACTCCGCCTCGGCGAGGCGCTTCGCCAGCGCCGCCAGCTGCGCGTCGCCATCCTCGACGAGGGCTCGCGTCCGCACGAGAGCCTCCTGGGCTGCGGTCGCCTCGGCCTCGGCGGCGCAGAGGCGGTCGCGGGCCTGGCTCAGCGCCTGCGCCAGCGCGAGGCCGTCGGCCAGCGCCAGCGACTCGGCCTGCAACCGCTCGGCCTCGCGGCGCTTCTCCGCCACCTCGGCTTCGAGTCGATCGCGGTTCTCCGGCGTTGCCTCGGCCAGGCCGGCCAGCTCTCGCTCGCGCTCGTCGAGGCGGGTCTTCAGCTCGGCGGCGATGGCGCCGGCGCGGGCGCGCATGCGCTCGTAGAAGTCGAGTCGGAGAAGGCTGCGCAGGACGGCGCGGCGCTTGTCGGCGGCGCCGGCGAGGAACTCGGCGAACTGTCCTTGCGGCAGGAGCACGGAGCGCGTGAAGCCGTCGTAGTCGAGGCCGACGATCTGGGCGACGTGGGCGGTGACGTCCGCGGCGCGGTCGGCAAGGGCGCGCCACTCGCCGTCCTGCCAGCGATCGAGGCGCTGGTTGGGCGCGCCCTTGCGGCGCGTCTCACGGTAGACGCGGAACTTGTCCTCGCCGGCGAGGAACTCCAGCGCGACGCGCATGCGCTCCACGCCCTGGGAGATGCAGGCGCCGACCTCGTTGGCGACGCGCGGCACGCGGCCGTAGAGGGCGTAGGAGATAGCGTCGATGAGGGACGACTTGCCGGCGCCCGTCGGGCCGGTGATGGCGAAGAGGTCGAGGTCTCTCAGGTCGAGGCAGGTGGGGCCGCGGAAGGCGGTGAAGCCCTCCAGCTCAAGCTTCAGCGGTCGCATGCTCCTCCTCGCCGAGCAGGTGCCGGAAGAGGGCCAGCGTCTCCGGCGTCGGCTCGTGGCCGCGGCCCAGCTTGCCGGCGTAGAACTTGGAGAACAGCTCGACGGGGCCCAGGCTCTCCCGCCCCTCTGCGGCCGGCGCCGGCTCGTCCGCCTTGCGGGCGCGCTCGACGTGCACGGCCGATGGCAGCACCTCGCGCACGAGCTGCGGCAGGTTGGCGACGGGCAGGTCGACGTCGACGTAGACGCGGAACCAGGCGCGGTCGACGATGTCGCGGTACTGAGCGAGCTCGTCCAGGGCCACGCCCTGCTCCGGCGAGCCGAGGTCGACCATCTCGCGGCCGGCGGTGACGGACAGCTGCGTCACCTGCGCCGGCTGGCGGGCATGCACCTCCACGAGGTTGACGGACTTCGCCTGCTCTCGCTCGCCGAAGTCGAGCTGCAGCAGTGAGCCGGAGTAGGCGGCGCGCGTGGCGCACTTGATCGCCTGCGGCCTGTGCACGTGGCCGAGGGCGACGTACTGGGCGGCGGCCGGCAGCGCCTCGCGGCGCACGCCGTAGAGGCCCATCGCCATGTGCAGCTCGCGCTCGCCGCCGCCGATCCCGACGACGGCATCGTGGGCGAGGAGATGGGCGAGGAGGACGTTGCAGGCGTCCGGCTCGAAGGCACGGGCGAGGCCGTCGAGGGCGCTCCGCATGCGGTCGGCGTACTGGGTGAGGGGCGCGCCCGCCTCACCCTGCAGGCGCTCAAAGTCGACGAAGTCGCGCTCGTTCACCCAGGGCAGCGTAGCGACGAGGGCGCGCTCGCGCCCATCACGCGAGGCGACCTCGACGACGGCGCCGTCACTGGCGCCGCGCGGTAGGCCGCGGGCGAGAATGCGCAGCGAGTCGAGCAGCGGCGCCACGGCGTCGAGGCGCCGCGGGTGGTCGTGGTTGCCGGCGATGACGACGGCTGGTATGCCGGCGCCGTGCAGCTCGCGAAAGAACGCGTAGACCAGCCGCTCCGACTCGGGCGAGGGCGCCGACGTATCGAAGACATCGCCGGCGACGAGGAGGCAGTCGGCTTCTTGCGCGCGGGCGTGGTCGAGCACCTGCTGAAGCGCCGCCTCCTGCTCGGCGTGGCGGCTCTGGCCGCGCACCGTGCGGCCGATGTGCCAGTCGGAGGTGTGGAGGAACCTCATACGGGCATACGAGTAGACAAGCAGACGGGCAGATCGATCACGGCGCGTTGTTCCTCCGAATGCGCGCGAAGAGGTCGTCAGCGCCTTCCAACGCCTCCTCCGCTACCTCGTCGGCGCGCGTCGCCCAGGCCGGGAAGGGGAACTGGACGAGCAGCGGCACCGGCACGTCCGGCTGCTGCAGGAACATGCTGCCCGGCTTGAGGATCGCGGAGCGAACGCGGGCAGACGCCGTCAGGAAACCGTACTCGTCCCGCTGTGACTCGGCGGCGTCCAGGCGGCCGACGACGCGGAACGAGGCGTTCGCCGTCACGCGGCGCTCGATCTCGCTCGCCGTCTGCTCGGCGCCGATGAGGACGACGCCGAGGCTGCGACCCCGCTCGGCGATGTCGAGGACGACCTCCTTGATCGGGCTGCGGCCCTCGCGCGGAGCGTACTTGTTCAGCTCGTCCAGGACGAGGAAGACGAGGGGCAGGCGGCTGCCGGAGGCGTCCTTGTCCTCCATGAGGCGCTTGACGACGACGCCGACGACGAAGCGCTTGGCGCGGTCGCTCAGGCGGTTTATGTCAATTACGCTCACCTGGCGCTTCGACCAGTCAAAGCGGTGCTTCGCGGCGTCGACCTCGCGTTCGGCGCGGATAAGCGGCGAGACGGCCGCGGCAGCGGCCTCGAAGCGGCGGGCGAAGGCCTGGTGCGTGCCCTGCGCCGCCCGCGGCGCGATGCCCTCGATGAAGCTGCAGACGACATCGACGAGCTCGTCCAGGGAGCGGACGGCGAGGCCGGAGTCGACGCCCGGCACGCGCAGGGCGATGTCGCCCCGGTCCGGCGCCTGGTGCTCCATCTGCGCCTCCAGGAAGCGCTCTACCTGGCTGACGACGAAGCTGAGCTGGCTCGTCTCGTCGTCGGCGTCGGCGAAGAGGAAGCGCAGCATGCGGTCGCGGCAGAACTCACGCAGCGTCCAGTAGTAGGCGCTAACGCCCTCGGAGCGCGAGCCGGTGTCCGGCACGACAACGTCGCCGCGCTGGGCCGGACCCCAGAGGGCGACGTCGGCGAAGGGGCCCACGGGCAAGCCCAGCGCCTCGTACTTGCGAGGCTCGTCGGCGGGCAGCCTCGCGTTCGGCCTGTCGAGGTGGAGGAGGTCCTCACCCTTGACGTTGAACACGATGGCGCGGGCGGCGTGGGCGTTCGCCAGCGAGTCGGAGTGGAAGAGGCCGTAGAGGAGGAAGAGGGCGTAGGTGGTCTTGGTCGCGACGCCGGAGATGCCGGAGATGTTGACGTGGGCGCCGCGACTGCCGTCGAGGAACTCCAGGTTGCCGTAGACCGGCTTGCCGTCGCGGGAGAGGCCGGCGGGGAAACAGCGCTGCATCTGGTCGAAGTAGAGGGCGACCTTACGGTCCGCGAGAGTCGCCCGGCGCACCGGCTGGCCGGGCCGCGGCGGCACCAGGACCTCCGGCTCCACCCTGGTGACGGAAACGTGGGCGATGGTGGCGATGTCGGCGCCGATGCTGCCCTGGGCGATCCGGAATACGTCTGAGTGGACGCTGGCGCCCTCGTGCAGCGACTGGACGTCGTCGACGACGCCGTAGTGGACGACCTCCTCGACGCCGGCGTCGGTGGGCACCGGCAAGCGCGTGTTGACCGCGACCACCTCGTCCAGTTGCAGGTAGGAGTCGGCAGGGATGCCGACCCAGAACTCCAGCGGCTTCGCTTCCTTGGTGCCGATGACGCGGGGCACGGACTCGTTCATGACGTCAGCTCCAGCCGGTGAAGATAGTCGCCGATGGCGCGCTGCAGCGAGGCGCGGTCGCCCAGCTCGCGCCGCAGGCCGGCCTCGAGCGCGCCAAGGGGCAGCAGGTTCTGCGGGGCGCGGGCGTCCTGCCACGGCCGCGAGGCGAAGTCCGGCAGGATAGACGCGGTCAGGTCCGCCAGGCGCGCGGCCTGGCCCGCGGGCATCTCGGCGATGGTCTCCAGCCGCACGATGCCCGCCATAGCGTAGTCGGCGGGCCACGGCTCCTGCAGCCGCAGGTACCAGGAGTAGAGCGGCTTCGACTGGTCGATGCGGAACACCGGCGTCCGATGTCGCGCCGGCAGGGCGGCCAGCGTGCTCCACTCGGCGGGCGGCAGGTAGCGCGTGTGCAGCGTCTTCGCGTAGCCGACGACGCTGGTCAGGTCGCCGGGGAAGATGCGCAGACGGCCGTCCATGACGACAAGGGGGAACCCCCTGGCCGTCATCTCCGCCGCCACCGCCGTCTCCAGGTCGCGCCGAACGCTGTCGATAGCCTGGGCCACCGCCTGGTAGCCGAAGCCCGGGTAGCTGTGCGGCCGGAAGGTCACGGACGTCTCGCCCCAGGGGACCTCCAGCGGCTCGACCTCCAGGGACGCGTCGGCGACGACCAGCCAGCGGGCCGTGCGCACGGGATCGATGAGCGGGCTCTCCGGCCTGGCGACGAAAGCGCCCGCCGCCACTGAGACGAGAGCGGCGTTGACGTGGACGCCTTCGTGCATGGCCAGGAGGCGGGCATCAACATTCTGAACGCCGTCCACGAAGACCACGGCCTCGGGACGGGGCAGCTCAGGCGCGGCAACGGGCGCCCAGAACGCCGTCTCGACCGTCAGGTCGACGGGTGGGGCCTCCTGCGGCTGCTCGGCCGCCTCCTCGATCTGGAAGGCCGACTCGTAGGACGTAGACCAGGGGTCACGGAGGAAGCGTGGTCGAGCCGGGGCGGGAGACTCGAACATGATTTCGCATAATTATAGCGGCCCCTCCGGCGCCCGCAAGGGGAGCTTATGCAAACTTCGCGCCGTCTCGCGACTACTAGGCGCCGAAGGCCAGGCTTAAGCCTGGCCTTCACGGGTATACGCGCCTTCGACTAGTCCAGCCGCAGCATGACGACGCCGGTCGCCAGCTTCGGGTAGAAGAACGTCGACTTGCGCGGCATACGCTGACCGGCGTCCGCGACGGCGATGACCTGGTCCACAGGCGTCGGGTTGAGAAGGAAGGCGACATCCCAGACTCCGGCTGCGACGGCCTCCGCCGCGAGGCGGTGGTCCTCCGTGTAGTCGATGCTCCCCGACGCCTCCTCGAAGTCGAGGGCGGGAAAGACGGCGCGCTGGAGGATGGTCACGTCCAGGCGGGCGAGCGCCGGCGGCGCGTCCGCCAGCCGCGACAGGAGGAGGTCAAAGTTGCGGGGGGCGAGGAGATGAAGGCGGCCCGGCTCCAGCCCGACGACGCCGAACGCCGGGCCCTGCCTGCCGGCCTCTCGAAGCTGCTCCACGAGGCGATCGAGGTTGGCCGCGTTGGCGACGCCGGCGTCTTCGAGGCTGAAGGTCGCCAGCAGGCGGCGCAGGCCACGTTGCGGGCGGTGAGGCAGGCGCGCGAGGCGATGCGTCGGCAGGACGACGAGGCCAGGGTCGGCCGTGGAAACGAGGGCGGCGAGGATGAAGTTCTCCGGCTCCTCGCCCGTCCAGCGGCGCGCGGCGGCGCGCCGCTCGTCGCGATACGCCAGTGCCGTCTCGTAGCGGTGATGGCCGTCAGCGACGTAGAGCTTCGCGCCGGTGAGGGAGCGGGCGAAGGCTTCGGCCGCTGCCGGCGCGAGCGGGCGCAGCGTGTGGCGCTCGCCCGGGAGCTTCGCGTCCAGCAGCAGCGCGCCCAGGGAAGCGTCCTTGACCGCGGCCACGCCGTCGGCCCGGTAGAGGGCGAGGATGGGGCTGAGATGGACGCGCGTGGCCTGCAGCAGTCGGAGGCGGTCCGCCTTGGCGACGGCGCCGGTGGCCTCGTGCGGCAGGACGATGCCCTTCTCCCACTCCTCCAGGCGCAGGCGGCCGAAGACGGCCCGCCGGCGTCGGCGCTCGCCCGCGTGCTCGAACTCCTGGTCGTAGACGTAGAGGCGCGGCTGCGGGTCCCGGACTAGGACGCCCCGCCTGCGCCACTCGTCGAGGTCGCGGCCGGCGCGCGTGTAGCGATTGTCCGTCGCCGTGTCGGAGGGGCCCTCCGCGCCGTAGTCGACGCGGGAGACGTTGAACTCGCTGCGGGCGTAAAGAGCGGGACGCTCGGCCTCCGAGACGACGTCGTAGGGCGGCGCGATGAGCTTCGACGCCTCGCCGGCGACGGCAGCGTCGTAGCGCAGGGCGCGGAAGGGGCGGATGTCAGCCACGCGGCCAGTGTAGCGCAGGCCTTCAGGCCTGCACGTAGCGGCCGCCGCAGGTCTGAAGACCGGCGGGCTACAGGGCCGGTAGGCCGGCGGCGACCAGCGCCTCGCGCTGGACGGCGATGGAGTCGCGGATGCCCTTGTCCGCCAGGGCGAGGAGGTCGTTCATCGATTCGCGGTCGAAGGTGCCGCGCTCGGCCGTGCCCTGCACCTCCACGTAGCGGCCTTCGCCGGTCATCACGACGTTGAAGTCGACCTCGGCGCGCGAGTCCTCGTCGTAGCAGAGGTCGAGGAGCCTGTGGCCGTCGACGATGCCGACGCTGGTGGCGGCGACGGGGCAGCGGATGGGCACCGATGAGTAGGTGCCGTTCTCAACCAGCCGCTGCAGCGCCTGGACGAGGGCGACATAGGCGCCGGTGATGGAGGCCGTGCGCGTGCCGCCGTCCGCCTGGATGACGTCGCAGTCGACGGCGAAGGTGCGCTCGCCGAGGGCGGCCATGTCGACGACGGCGCGCAGGGAGCGGCCGATGAGTCGCTGGATCTCGTGCGTGCGCCCGCCGATGCGCCCCAGGACGGACTCGCGCATGCTGCGCTGCTGGGTGGCGCGGGGCAGCATCGAGTACTCGGCCGTGACCCAGCCGCGGCTCGTGCCGCGCAGAAAGGGCGGCAGCCGCTCCTCCACGCTGACGGCGCAGAGGACTACCGTCTTGCCGAGAGTAATCAGCGCCGACCCCTCGGCGTAGGCAAGATAGCCCACTTTGATGCCCAGGGGTCGAAGGGAGTCGAACCGGCGGCCATCGATGCGGCTGCTCATGGCGAGCCGGATTATAGCACCCGTGTTAGCTTCGGTTGGGCTCTGGTACCGCTTCGGTCAGGCGGCGCGGCGGCGGCTCTTGCGCTCCTTGGGAGCCTGTACGATGGTGATCGGCGTCTCCGGAACCTTCGCATCAAGGCGCTCGCGCAGCAGGCGGACCTCCCAGCTCAGAGCGTCGAGGTCCTTGCGCAGGGAGAGCGTCTGGGCGAAGAGCTCCTCGATGCCGCCGTGGTCGGTCTCCGGCGCGCGTGAAGTCGCCTGCGCGCCGTTCATTGACTCAGCGGACACCTTGGGAGGCGTCTGGACGGGGAAGAAGGCCTTCTCGCGGATGCGGATCCGGCCGAAGCCGGCGGCGGCGCGCGACTCGAGGACGAGGGGGACGAGGCCGAAGAGGCCGGCGACGATCAGGACGACGCCCGTGAGCAGGACGACGGTCTGGCCGAGGGTCAGGTCAAACATCGCAGCGCCTCCGGCGGTCGCAGTGGCGGGGGATCGATCTGGACACGAGCCACGCCTCCTTTCGCTAGCCCGGGCGCGCGTACTCGGCGCCTTTACCTCCCTTTATCGGCTGCGAAGGGCCTCCTCCGCAGTAGGCAGCGCCCCTGATCTCGCGCCGGCGAAGCCCCGAAAGGCGCCGCGCTCGGTCGCGACCCAGAGGTCGCGGCCGTCCGTCAGCAGGCGGACGCGGCCGTTGGCGTCCGTGCGCAGCTCCGGCACGCCCGCCAGGCGCAGGGCCAGCTCCAGCGTCGGCGAGGGGTGGCCGTAGGTGTTCTCGGCGCCCGCGGAGACGACGGCCAGCCGCGGTTGCACGGCGGCGAGAAGGGCCGGCGTCGTCGAGCCGTCCGAGCCGTGGTGGGCCACTTTGAGGACGGTAGCGCGGACGTCGAGGCCGGCGGCGAGCAGCGCCTCCTCGCCGACGGCGGCGACGTCGCCGGTGAGGAGGAAGCTCACCTCGCCGTAGACGAGGCGGAGGATGACGGAGTTGTCGTTGAGGTCGTCGGCGCCGCCGCGCAGCGGCCGGGCGGGCGGCGCCAGGACTTCGATGCGGGCGCCGCCGCCGAGGTCGATCCAGTCGCCGACCACGGCGACGCGCAGCGGCAGGCCGCGATCAGCCACCGCTTCGCGCCAGGCGGCGTAGGCGGTGCTCTTGCCCGGCAGCGGGCCGGCGAGGACGGCGCCCACCTCGTAGCGCTCCAGGGCCGTGACCAGGCCGGTGACGTGGTCGTCCTGGCCGTGGCTGAGGACGACGACGTCGATACGGCGAGCCGCGGGCGGCAGCTCGCGGCCGAGAGCCTGGGCGAGCCGGGCGCCGCTCGGCCCGCCGTCGACGAGGACGCGCCTGCCAGACGGCGCTTCGATGAGGATGGCGTCGCCCTGGCCGACGTCGAGGATGCTGACGCTTAGGCGGCCCTCGTCGGGCGCGAGGCCGTCCCACCAGACCCAGGCGGCGATGACGCCGACAACGAGGGCGACGACGAGCGCCGGCCGCAGGCGCAACGGCGCCGGCGCGTCGGCGGACGACGGCGGCGTCCGGCCGCGCACGAGGCCGCCAAGAAGAAGCACGGGGACGTAGAGCGCCGCCGCGCCCAGCGTCCCGAGGCCGTCTATGGACACGGAAGCGTAAGGCAGGCCGGAGGCGAGGTCGCCCAGCCGGACGAGGGCGGCGAGCGGCAGGTAGGCGGCTTGGCCGGCCAGCAGGCCGAGGCCGTCCGAGACGGCGCCGGCCAGCGCAGCGAAGAAGGCCGAGGCGAGGACGAGCGGGAACAGGGGCACGGCAATCAGGTTCGCCGGCAGGGAGATCAGGGAGACGCGCCCGAAGCTGGCGCCGATGATCGGCAGGACGGCGAGGCTGGCGGCGACCGTCACAGCCGCCTGCTCCGACAGCGTGGCCGCGAGGCCCTCCGGCAGCCGCGCCAGGCCGCGGCGCAGCCGCTCGGCGAGCGGCTCGGCGAAGAGGACCATGCCCAGCGTCGCCGCGAAGCTCAGCTGGAAGGAGATGTCGTCGACGTTTAGGGGCTGCCAGGCGGCGAGCGCGGCGCCGGCGAGCAGGACGGCGCCCAGGGCGCTGCCGCGCCTTCCCGCCAGCGTCGCGCCGAGCATGACCTCGCCCATGAGCGTCGCGCGCAGGACGGGCGGCGACGCGCCGACGACGAGAGCGTAGGCGACGACGACGATCATCGCCACGACCGTCGCTTCGCGGCGGCCGATGAGCCAGGCGAGGCCGCCGGCCGTGAACCCCGCGACGAGCATGACGTTGTAGCCGGAGATGGCGACGAGGTGGGAGATGCCGCTCCGGTTGAACTCGTCCGTGACATCGTCCGGGATGGAGGCGCGCTCGCCGAGGAGGATGCCGCGCGCCAGGGCGGACTCCGGCTCGGGCAGGGAGCGGGTCAGCGCGTCGCTCAGCGGCCGGCGGACGGCAGCCAGGGCGCGCTGCAGGACGCTGCCGCCGCTACCGACGCGCTCGACGTCCGGGAACGCCGTGAGCGAGACGACGCCCCGCCGCGCCAGATACTCGCGGTAGTCGAAGCCGTCGAAGCGGGGCGGAGTCTGCAGGACGCCCGTGAGCTGCAGCTCATCGCCGTAGCGATAGCGCGGGAAGAGGCGCGTCGTGACCAGAACCTTGCCGCTCGTCGGCCGCCAGGCGTCACCGTCGCGGTAGGCGTCGACGCGCAGCGAGAAGCGCTGGGCGAGGTCGCTCTCCTCCGGCTCGTCGACGACCGTGCCGCGCAGCGTCACCGGGCCGCCGTCGTTGAAGACGCCGACGCTGCCGGTGCCCGGCGCGTCCGGCGGCCGCGCGCCCTCGTAGCGGGCGAGGGCGGCGAGAGCGACGAGAACGAGCGCGCCGATGCCCACGGCCTCGCGGCGTCGCCCGGCGACGAGCGCGCCGATGGCGACGCCGGCGCCGCCGAGGGCGAGCAGCGGCCACAGCGCCGCCCCGCCGAGCGCGGCGGCCACGACGCCGGCGAGCCAGGCGACCGCGACGCCCTGAACGATCGCCCGGCGCGCAGTGCTCACGGCGCGGCGACCGTGATGAGGCGGCTGAGCTTGTCGAAGGTGGCCTGGGGGATGACGCGGCGGCTGACGAGCTCCTCGACGGAGCGGAAGGGACCGTCCAGGAGGCGCGAGTCGATGATGCGACGGGCGTAGGCCTCACCGATGCCGGGCAGGGCCTCCAGCTCCGCCTGGCAGGCGGCGTTTATGTCGAGCGGTGCCTCAGGAGAGGCGGGCAGGCCGTCGCAGGCCGCCACGGCCGGCACGAGGACGTCCTCGCCGTCGCGCAGGGGCCTCGCTAAGTCGAGACGCGCAAGGTCAGCGTCGGCGACCGGGCCACCGGCGGCGCCCAGCGCCTCGGCGAGACGGTCGCCATGGCGCAGCTCGTAGCCGCCCGGCCGCGCAACGGCGCCAGAGACCGAGACGCGGATGGGCGCGCCGTCCGGCAGCTCCGATGCGACGTGGAAGACGATGGCCGGCGGGCTTTCGTCCGTCAGCTCTCGGTAGGCGATGCCGGCGACGAGAAACAGCGCGGCGAGGCCGAGGAGGAGGGTGGCCCAGTGCGTCTGCAGCCAAGAGCGCATGACGAGCCCCAGACCTAGCGCGCGCTCGCGGTTCCGGCCAGTCGAGAGGCATACTATATACTTGTCTGACTATTTCAAGAGACGGGCGCCCATGCGAGGCCGCGACTTACTCTCGATAAGCGACCTTTCGCCGGAAGAGCTGGACCTGCTGCTCCGCATGGCGTTGGCCATGAAGCGCGACGGCTCGCGGCCGGTGTTGGCCGGCCAGACGATCGCCATGCTCTTCGAGAAGCCGTCGCTGCGCACGCGCGTCAGCTTCGAGGTCGGGATGAAGCAGCTGGGCGGCAGCGCCATCTACCTCTCGCAGTCGGAGGTCGGCCTCGGCCAGCGCGAGCCGGTGGCGGACGTGGCGCGCGTCCTCAGCCGCTACGTCTCGGGCATCGTCGCGCGGACGTACGCGCAGCGCTCGCTGGAGGACCTGGCGCAGGCGGCGGACGTGCCGGTGATCAACGCCCTCTCCGACGACGAGCACCCCTGCCAGGCGCTGGCCGACCTGCTGACGATCCGTGAAAAGAAGGGGCGCCTCGCCGGCGTGCGTATCGCCTTCGTGGGCGATGGCAACAACGTCTCCTCCTCGCTGGCGCTGGCGGCGGCCCTCGCCGGCGCCGAGTTCGTCATCGCCTCGCCGCCGGACTACGAGCTGCCGACCTGGGTCGTCGAGACAGGGCGCCACTGGGCGCGCCGCACCGGCGGCGTAATCGAGACGCTGAGCGACCCGGCGCAGGCGGTGAAGGGCGCGGACGTCGTCTACACGGACGTCTGGACGTCGATGGGGCAGGAAGCATCGCACCAGCGGCGGCTGGAGGCGTTCCAGGGCTACCAGGTAAACGAATCGCTGATGGCGCGGGCGAAGCCGGATGCCGTCTTCATGCACGACCTACCGGCTCATCGCGGCGAGGAGACCGTCGACGCGGTTATCGAGGGGCCGCAGTCCGTGGTCTTCGATCAGGCGGAGAACCGGCTGCACGCCCAGAAGGCGCTCCTGGCTGCGATAATGGGAGAAGAGGCCGCGATTTAGGCGGCGCCAGCCATGGGCCAGCTCATCGAAGACGTCCGGGACTCCCTGCAGCGTCTGGACGGCGCCGCCGTCCTTGACATCCTCATCATCGCGACGATCATCTTCGCGCTGCTGATGGCGCTGCGCGGCACGCGCGCCATGACGCTCCTGCGCGGCGCCGTGGCCGTCGTCCTGCTGGTCTTCCTCCTCGGCCGCATCCTGGAGCTGAGCGTCGTGAACTTCCTCGTCCGCAACTCGCTGCCCGGGCTGGTCCTCGGCCTCATCGTCATCTTCCAGCCGGAGATTAGGCGGGCCCTGGAGCGCGCCGGGCGGACCAGCATGCGCCGCTGGCTGTCGAGCTCGGAGCAGTACGCCGCGGTCGAGGGCATCGCGGAGGCGGTGACCGAGCTCTCTCACCAGCGCCACGGCGCCATTATCGTCCTGGAGCGCAGCACCGGCCTGGAGGACTACATCGAGAGCGGCGTGCGGCTGGACGCCAGCCTCAGCGCCAAGCTCATCGAGGGCATCTTCTACCCGAACTCGCCCCTGCACGACAAGGCGCTCATCGTGCGCGACGAGCGCATCGTCGCCGCGTCCTGCACGCTGCCGCTGGCGACGGGCGCCGGCGCCGAGCGCCTGGGCATGCGCCATCGGGCGGCGCTGGGCGTGAGCGAGGAGACGGACGCCGTCGCCGTCGTCGTCTCGGAGCAGACCGGCGCCGTCTCCATCGCCTCGGAGGGGCGGCTCATCCCGGTGCGGGACGAGACGCGCGTGCGCTCGGCGCTGGAGGCGCTCATCTCGAAGAGAAACGGCCTCCGGCCGCTGCCGGCCCAGGCGAGCTAGGTGCTGCGGCGCGGCTATCCCCAGTGGCGGCGGGCGGCGACGCCGATCGCCCTCGCCCTGCTCTCGCTGCTAGCGGCGCTCGTCCTCTGGATCGCCGTCACCGGCGCGGAGAACCCCACCCGCGTCGCCGTCTTCAGCGGCGCCATCGAGGTCAAGGCCGTCAACGTGCCGGAAGGTCTGGCGGTGGCGAGCATCCGCGAGCCCGTCGTGAGCCTCCGCGTCAGCGCCGACGAGGACGCATTCGACAGGCTTACGGCGGCCGACTTCGAGGCGGAGGTCGACCTCTCCGGCGTGCGCCAGCCGTCCTCCGACCAGGTGGTCATCGCCCGCGTCGTCGGCAGGCGCGACGTCGAGATCGTCGCGGTGACGCCGGCGGTCGTCGCGGTGGTGCTGGAGACGGAGGCGACGAAGCAGGTGCCGGTGCGGGCGAACCGCGTCGGCGCGCCGCCGCAGGGCTACAGCGTCTCGAAGGTGGAGCCGAAGCCGGACAGCGTGCGCATCCGCGGCGCGACCAGCCTCGTCGGCCTCGTCGACAGCGCCGCCGCGGACGTCAACCTCACCGGCCTGCGCGTCTCCATCCAGCAGCAGTACACCCTGACCCCCCGCGACGCGCGCGGCCTCGACATCGAGCACGTCTCGATCGAGCCGGCGAGCGCCGACGTGAGCATCACCATCGCGCAGCAGGAGGTCACGGTCGCGCTGCCTATCCTGCCGCAGATGCAGGGCAGCGTCGCAGATGGCTACCGGATCGTCGCCGTGACGACGGACCCGGCGGCCGTCGGCGTCTCCGGCCCGCTCACCCTGCTGCAGGCGCTCTCCTATCTGATGACGGAGCCCATCGACGTCAGCGGCCTCAACGGCGACCTCACGCGCACCGTCCGCCTGCGCCTGCCGGCAGAGCTGCGCGCGACGCGCGACAGCGTCAGCGTTTTCCTGCGCGTGGCGCCTGCGCAGGGCGAGATCGTGCTCAACGTGGCGCCGCGCGTCACGGAGCTGGGTGAAGGCCTGCAGGCGGCAGTGCAGACGGCGTCCATCGGCCTGCGGCTGCGCGGCCCGATGCCGACCCTGCGCACCTTGGGGCCGGACTCCGTCTCGGCGACGGTGAGCGCCGCCGGCCTGGGCGAGGGCGTCTACGTCCTCACCGCGGCCGTCAGCGTGCCCGCCAACGTCGAGGTCGTCTCCGTGGAGCCGGCGTCCGTCGTCCTGGTGCTGCGGCGATGAGCGGCGCCGAGCGCAGGCCGCTGGTAGCTCTCGTCGGGCGGCCGAACGTCGGCAAGTCCGCCCTCTTCAACCGCATCGTCGGCGAGCGGCGCGCCATCGTCGAAGACATCGCGGGCACGACGCGCGACCGCCTCGTCGCCGAGGCGGAATGGCGCGGCCGCGCCTTCGACCTCGTCGACACGGGCGGGCTGGCGGAGCCGACGACGCTGGCGGGCTCCGGCGCCTACATGGACGCCATCCGCGCCCAGGTGGAGTCGGCGGTGGCGGAATCGGCGCTGCTGCTCTTCGTCGTCGACGCGAAGGCGGGGATCACGGCCGCCGACCACGAGGTCGCGGCGCTCCTGCGGCGCTCCGGCAAGCCGGCGTTGCTCGTCGCCAACAAGGCGGACACCGCCCGCCGCGCCGAGCAAGCGACGGAGTTCTTCGAGCTCGGCCTCGGCGAGCCGCAGCCGGTGAGCGCCGCCAACGGCGAGGGCGTCGGCGAGCTGCTGGACACGCTCGTGAGCCTGCTGCCCTACCTGCCGGAGGCCGAAGCGGTTACGACGGGGCTGCGCGTCGCCATCGTCGGCCGGCCGAACGTCGGCAAGTCGATGCTGGTCAACGCCATCCTCGGCGAGGAGCGCGTCATCGTCAGCGAGATCGCCGGCACGACGCGCGACGCCATCGACACGCCCCTCACGTTCGAAGGCGAGGCGATGACGCTCATCGACACGGCCGGCATCCGCCGCCCCGGCCGCATCGAGGGCTCCATCGAGCACTACAGCGTCCTGCGCTCGCGCGAGGCGATCGAGCGCGCGGACGTGGCCGTGGTCGTCTTCGACGCGGCGGAGAGGCTGCGGGCGCAGGACCTGCACATCGTCGGCCTGGCGCTGGACGCGAGCGCGGGGCTAGTCGTCTGCGCCAACAAGTGGGACCTCGTCGCCGGCGAGTGGGAGCAGAGCGCCTACCTCGTGTCGGTGCGGCGCCGCCTGCGCTTCGCGACCTGGGCGCCCGTAGTCATCGTCTCCGCCCTGAAGCGCACCGGCCTCGACGATCTGCTGCGCGAGGTGCGCGCGGCGGGTGAGGAGCGACGAAAGCGCGTGCAGACCAGCGAGCTGAACGCGGTAATGCGCGGCGCCCTGGCGCGGCGGCCGCCGCCGCTGGCCGGTAGGCGCCGGCTGAAGCTGCTCTACGTGACGCAGGCGCGCACGGAGCCGCCGACCTTTGTCTTCTTCGTCAACGACGCCAAGCTGGTGGCGGCGACCTACGAGCGGTATCTGGAGAACGGGCTGCGCCGCGCCTTCGGCTTCCACGGCGCCGGGCTGAGGCTCGTCTTTCGCAGCCGCGGCGAGTCACTAGCGTGACGGCATTAGGCTGCCGCTCTCCTGTAGGATGGCCTCGAACCACGTGAGGGTGGTGGAGCATCCGGCTTAGAGTCGAAACCATCAGAGGGCAACTCTCACCCAGATGAGCATAGAGCTTGTCACTGCCATCGCCTGCGGCTACCTGCTGGGGTCGATCCCGTTCGGACTCATCACGAGCCGCCTCTCCGGGCGCGTCGACCTGCGCGAGTACGGCAGCGGCAGGACGGGCTTCACGAACAGCCTGCGCGTCCTCGGCCTGCGGCGGGCGCTGCCCGTCCTCCTCGGCGACTTCGGGAAGGGCCTCGCGGCGGCGCTGCTGCCCCTCCTCTACGCGGACGACGCCTGGGCGCGGGGCGCCGGCGGCCTCGCGGCCGTCATCGGCCACGTCTGGCCGTTGTTCGCCGCCTTCCGCGGCGGCCGCGGCGTCCTCACGGGCGCCGGCGTGCTGACGGCGCTCAGCCCGCTGGCGGTGCTTCTCGTCGTGCCGCTGGCCCTGCTGGCGCTCTACCTGACGCGATACGCGTCCGTCGCGTCGCTGAGCGGCGCCGTGCTGGCCGGCGTCGTCTTCACGATTTTCGCCGCTCTCGACGTCCACTCCTGGGCCTACGCCCTCGTCGCCGTCACGGGCGGCGCGCTGATCGTCGCGCTCCACCATGACAACATCACGCGCCTGCGCGCCGGCACGGAGCGGAAGCTCGGTCAGGGCGGCGAGCGCCGTCCTTCCCCTGCGGGAAGGACCGGGGAGGCGCGATGACGCGGGCAGCGGTCGTCGGCACGACGAGCTGGGGCACGACCCTGGCCGTCCTCCTGGCGCGCAACGGCAGCGAGGTGACGCTCTGGTCGCGCACCGGAGCGGAAGCGGCCGAGCTGCAGGCGGCACGCCAGAACAAGCGCCACCGCCCCGGCCTCGCGTTTCCTGAATCGCTGCATGTCAGCGCTGACGACGACGTCTTGCGCGAGGCCGACCTCGTCCTCCTCGCGGTGCCGTCGGCCAGCCTGCGGGCGAACCTGGAGCGCCTCGCCCCGCACGTTCGCGCCGACGCCGCCGTCCTCAGCGCCGTCAAGGGCATCGAGACCGACACCTGCCTGCGCATGTCTCAGGTCATCGTCGCGTCCGGCGTCGACGAGGAGCGCGTGCTGGCGCTCTCGGGCCCCAACTTCGCCGGCGAGATCGCGGCCGGCCTGCCGGCGGCGACGGTCGTCGCCGGACGTGACGCCGAGCGCGCTCGCTGGCTGCAGTCGCTGCTCAACGGCCCGACCTTTCGCGTCTACACCAGCGACGACGTCGTCGGCGTCGAGCTGGGAGGCGCGCTGAAGAACGTCATCGCCATCGCCTGCGGGCTGGCGGACGGCCTGGGCTACGGCGAGAACGCCAAGGCGGCGCTGATCACGCGCTCCCTGGCCGAGATCGCGCGCCTCGGCGTCGCGGCGGGGGCGCAGGCGCGCACCTTCCTCGGCCTCGCCGGCATCGGCGACCTCGTCCTCTCCTGCGAGAGCAACCTCTCGCGCAACCGGCGCCTGGGGCTGGCCTTGGCGCAGGGCCTCGGCCTGGAGGCGGCGCTGGCGTCCATCGAGGGCGTCGTCGAGGGCGCCGCGACGGCGCGCGCGGTACCGGTCCTGGCGGCTCGCTTCGGCGTTGAGATGCCGATCTGCGAGGCGCTGCACGCCGTCCTCTGCGGCGGCAAAGCGCCAGCAGACGCAGGTCGCGACCTGATGGCCCGCGCCGCGAAGGCCGAGGGCGAGTAGCTGCAGGTCTTCAGACCTGTCCGTACCACCAGGCAGACCTGAAGGTCTGCAGCTACGGCCTCGTTTGACAGCCCCTGAGCCGCGTCCGAATATTGAAGTGGTATGGCCCTCGAATCTGAGATCGACGAGCTAAGCGACCCGTCGAAACGGCTCTCCGCCCGCCATCTCGCCGACCTCTCCGACCTCGACGCGGCCGACGCGCGCCGCCTGGCCGACGCCTGGCCGTCCATCGTCCCGGAGCGCCGCTTCAGCATCGTCTCGGAGCTGACGGAGCTGACGGAAGACAACGTCGACCTCAACTTCGACGCAGTCTTCAAGACGGCGCTGGCGGACGGTGACGCCAACGTGCGCGCCGCTGCCCTGCGCGGCCTCGCCGAGTACGAGGGACGCGACCTCATCGCCGTGCTCGCCGACCTGCTGCGCAACGACGCCGACGCCGGCGTCCGGCGCGAGGGCGCCATCGCCCTCGGACGTTACGCCCTGGCCGCGGAGCTCGGCTTCCTGCGCGACGACGATGCCGAGGCGATCCGCGCCACCCTCATCGAGAGCGCCGAGGACGCGGATGAAGACGAGCGCGTGCGGGCGCGCGCCGTCGAGGCGCTGGGCGCGCTCAGCGGCGACGAGACTGACAACCTCATCGAGAGCATCTACGGCGAGGAGAGCCTCTGGCTGAAGGTCGGCGCCGTAGACGCCATGGGCCGGAGCTGCAGCGAGACCTGGCTGCCCGTCATCATCGGCGAGCTGGAGAACCGGGCGCCGGAGATGCGCCACGCGGCGGCCTTCGCCGCGGGCGAGATCGGCGACGAATCGGCCATCCCGCCGCTGAAGCGCGTCGCCATCGAAGACCCGGACCCGGAGGTGCGGCTGGCGGCCGTCCACGCCCTGGGCGAGATCGGCGGCAAGCGGGCCCGCGTCGCCCTCCAGGGCGTCCTCTACGAGGGCGACGACGCCCTGCGCGAAGCAGTGGAGGAGGCGATGAGCGAGCTCTCCTTCCATGACGACCCCCTCAACCCGCTCTGAGAGATGGCCTCCTCCTTGCGCACCGAGAGGGTAAGGTCCGCGGGCGGTGTCGTGGTGCGACGGGACGCCGGCGCGCTCCAGGTGCTGCTCTGCGGCCGCGGCGCCGATAGGCTCTGGGCGCTGCCCAAGGGCACGCCGGAGCCAGGCGAATCCCTGGAGCAGGCGGCTGTGCGGGAGGTGCGCGAGGAGACCGGGGTCGAGGTGGAGGTGGCGGGCCTCGTCGGCGAGATCCGCTACTGGTTCTCGCGGCCGCAGGAGGGCGTGCGCTATAACAAGACGGTGCGCCACTACCTGCTGCGCCCCATCGGCGGCGACCCGAGCCTGCACGACCACGAGTTCGACGAGGTGCGCTGGGTCTCCGTGCCGGAGGCGCTGAAGCTGCTAACCTATGAGAACGAGGCGCGCATGCTGCGCCAGGCCGTCGAGATGGCGGGCGACCAAGGGGAGGAAGAAACCGCGTGACCGCCGTAGTTCAGGGTGAGGTCGCCCGCGGCAGGCTCGTCGTCCTGCGCGCCAAGACGCTGCCGGACGCGGAGGAGGACTACGTCTGGCGCCGCGACCCTGAGCTGGCCGCCTTCGACGCCGCCAAGCCCTACAGCGGCCGCCTCTCCGACTACCTCGCGGTCTTCAGCGACGAGCTCGCCTACCCCAGCCCCTACCGCCGCACGCTCGCCGTCGAGGACCTGGAGGGCCGGCACATCGGCAACGTCATGTACTACAACGTCGACTATCAGCGGCGCGAGGCGGAGATCGGCGTCACCATCGGCCTGCGGGAGTACTGGGGCCGCGGCTACGGGACGGACCTGATCAGGACGTTCATCGCCTACATCTTCGAGGCGCTGAACCTGGAGCGCGTCTACTTGAAGACGCTGGACTGGAACCTGCGAGCGCAGCGCTGCTTCGAGAAGGCGGGCTTTCGCCACTACGGCGTCTCGCGTCGCGGCGACCACACCTTCGTCCTCATGGAGGTGCTGCGCGACGATTTCTTCGCGGACGGCGCGCAGGCAGAGGCCGCGGGAGCCTCTAATTGACAGCTGCGGGTCATTCTGGTCAGCCCGTTGTGCTTACACGTTCGTGGTGAGCCTGTCGAACCACGATTCCTGGTCGAGCGGATCGTCCTTCGACA
>Ga0209109_10000247_pt1 | contig 26377 bp, 25 predicted proteins | sample Rifsed10ft2_FD_184004 | JGI IMG/M metagenome (GOLD analysis project Ga0209109, IMG submission 184004) | Soil microbial communities from Rifle, Colorado, USA - sediment 10ft 2 (version 2) | ecosystem: Environmental > Terrestrial > Deep subsurface > Rock core/Sediment | place: Rifle, Colorado... | reverse complement strand
CAGAAGGATGGGGAGGGAGCGGCCAGGTGCCCTTCTTGCTCGCAGAACGCGCACGATGAAACGGTGCTCGTTCGATGCGCGCAGTAAAGGGCAGCCTCGGCCACTCCCCTAAAGAAAGATAGAGAGACTTGGAAGGGCCGCGCTCAACGGGGGACTCCTTCGAGTCATCATAGGTCAGCACATACGAGCAAGCTTGGGAGAAACCATCTTTGGTCGCTCGCTGCGGCCTTGCCTGCGGAAAGGCGCGTCTTGGCGCGCCGGGGTGGGCGGGTGAGAAGTCTGGCCTTTTTGAGCATCCTGCGGCTATGTTGACATGGTATCGGTATGCAAGATTCAAACGGTGCTTGCATATAAACTGAGTTTTTCTGCAGCCTGCTGGAGATCGCCATGGATGCCCGGATGAAGATTACGGATGTGACCGGACCGTACCGCGAACCTCGCGAGCAGGTGTTTTCCTATGACTATTCGATCCAACGGGCGTCCTGGCCGACCGCCCAGGCTGTACGCGTAAAGGTGGCAATTCCAGAGGAGTTGAATATGCTCCGTGACAAGATTTTTGGGGCAATCGAGGGGACACCGGGTCAGCAACTCATGATTTCGAAGTTCTTGTCTCGACATATCGCGGACGAAAAGATTCGCATTGCTGATGCTGACGGTATGTTGGCGGAACGTCGGGATACCATGGTCCTCCCCTTCACAGGACCGCTGGCACATTTGTTCGCACGACTCGATGCCTGGGCGATTGAACAGCGCGACGCTTTGCGGGCAGAAATTAGAACGCGAGTTGGGCTGTAGCCGGTCTGTGGGTGCAGGGAAGGTTGAGGCTGAGGTCGAGGTTGAGGGAAAACCTGACGTTTTTCCTTTTTGCCTGAACCTTAGCCTAAACCTCAGCCTTCTTCGTTCTGGCGGCCTTTTTCAGCAGCCTATTAGAAGATTTTTCGATAATGCTTCGAATGCACACCTGACTCGTCGGCAAAGCCGAGGGAGGCACTGTCGGGATTGCCGGTGTCGTTGAGATCAATTCGATAGTGCCCACGAATTGCTTCCATCGCCACTTCGAAGGGAATGGCTTGGGGATATAGGTTGCCCGGTGCATGCGCGCCGCGGGTCAGGGTGCGGATCACGTCGGGCTGCGCGTACTGAGCGTCGGACACAATGAAGATATCGGCGACGGCGTGATCCCCCAGTTTGTGGCCGGCCGTGGTGGCGGGCAGGAGATCGGTCAAGGTGCCGGAGAGCCGGTCCTTTTTAAAAAGCTTCAAGAGTCCGGCGACTTGGCTCTCGGTTGCTTCTGGAGGGACAGTGAGACTGATGGCATTCATGTCCAGGACGGTTGCCTGGACTTTGAAGAGCACAGGCGCCGCTTCGGGATCTTCGATGACCGGTCCAGTTGGCCCTTCCGTTCCGGTGGCTTGTTTGTTCTTCGAGCTGGGCACGATGAGGAACACAAAAAGCCAGAGTCCTAACAAAATACCTAAGATGACAATCAGGGGGTGGACTCCGGCACGCTTGCCTTCTTCGTAGGGGTGTGGCTCATCGCTCATGACGGCGTTCCTCGGTGGCGGTGGCAGGATTCTGCTTCTTGGCTTCGTCCCACAGTCGGTCCATTTCTGCAAACGAGAGTTCTCCAACCGTACGGCCCGACGCGGTCGCCCGGGCTTCGATGAATTGAAATCGTTCGACGAATCGGTTGGCGGCTTGACGCAAGGCGTCTTCGGGGTTCACTTTGATGAAGCGGGCGAGATTCACGAGTGAAAACACCACGTCGCCGAACTCCGCAACGATCTGCGACTGCCGGGCTGTTACGGCCGCGACGTCGGGCTCTGTCTGGTTCGCCGCGGGGGCTCTGAGCGCGACGCGGAGCTCCTGAATTTCTTCCTCAATCTTGCCGAGGACCTGATCAAAACCTTTCGCATCGTGGGTCCAATCGAAGCCGACACGCGAGGCACGTGCTTGAATTTGGTAGGCCCTCAGGAGGGCCGGCAGTGTCTGCGGCACGCCATCGAGCACCGAGTCTGGTCGGCCAGAAGCTTGCCGTTCCGTGCGTTTGATATCTTCCCATCGCGCGACCACCTGGTCGGCATTCGTCGGGGTGAGGTCTGCTGCCCCATTTCCAAATACGTGGGGGTGCCGTCGAATCAGTTTGTCAGTCAATTGCTCAAGCACGTCCTCGATGGTAAAGCTGCCGGCCTCTGAAGCGATCTGACTATGAAAGAGCACTTGTAGCAGCACATCGCCCAGTTCCTCCGGGAGTTTGGCGCGGTCCTGATGGTCGAGAATTTCTAATACTTCGTAGGTTTCTTCGAGAAGATAGGGTTTCAGCGACTCATGCGTTTGCTTGCGGTCCCAGGGGCATCCATTCGGCGCGCGCAACGCGGCCATCAAATCGACGAGTGTATGAAATCGTTTCGACATCGTTGTCCTCATGGTCACACGCAATCGGGCGCTCATTATACCCGGTTCTCGACAAGCTTCAATCGGGCGGTGCGGCTTGCGCCTCTCCAGGGCCTATGATAGGGTACCATCGCTGCATCTGGAGCGGGGGAAAGGCCTGTGGCCGCAGAACAAGAAGAAGGATTTGTCGTTCGGGACCGGCGGGGCGGGAGTGGGCCCGACCGTCCATCCACCGCTGTGGACGCCGCGTCGGGGGTAACGCTCCACCAAGAGGCTGCACCCTCTGATCCACACCAGGGTTCGGGAATCCCCGTCACCTTTTCATCCTTCGTCATTTCTTTGGGCAGTTCCTCGCTGATGTTGATGGGGGAACAACTGGATCCCCAGCAGCCTCCGATGCCGGCGAACCTCCCGCAAGCAAAAGACATTATCGACTTGCTCTCGGTCTTGGAAGAGAAGACCACAGGCAATCTCACAACGGAAGAACAAGCGGTGCTGCGGGATATGCTCTACGCCCTTCGGATGAAGTACGTGAGTTTGGCTGCCAAATAATAGTACCCCCTTGCGCCTGTCGACCCCAGACGTGTCAGTCAGCCGCCATGGCTCACGCGACGTGGTGACACACTCCCCTGATTCAATGATCGCGAGTATGCTGTCGTCTTTGCGTCGAAGCGCCGACAATCGGGGATACTGAATGTGAATGACATCCAGAAGGACACAGGCTCTTTCCCCGGAGCAAAGACGGTCAGTGGTTCCGTGACCGGAGTTGCGCCGCATCTTGCTGGTGCCGGCCGGTCTTCACGGCAATCCAGGCCTGCTCAGGAGCCGGAACGCCGGACGATGCATTTGCGGCCGGTCTGGATCGTCCTCATTCTGCTGCTCCCCTGCCTGGCGCTGACCTTCTACTATTCCCAGGTCGTGATCCCCGGTGGCGAGGAAACCGATTCCTTTCTGCCGACGACCAGCTACGCGTTCGTGCTCCTCCTGCTGAACCTCGATCTGATCGGGTTTGTGGTCCTGTTGCTGCTGCTCTCCCGCAACCTCATCAAGGCCTACTTCGAACGGCGGCATCGACTATTTGGGTCGGGATTTCGAACAAAGTTGGTGGCTGCCTTCATCGGTTTTTCGCTCGTTCCGACGGTACTCCTTGCCTTGGTCGCCAGTGGGCTGGTGAATAAAGCCGTCGATGTGTGGTTCAGCGATCAGATTGAGCAGGTCATGCGGGATTCCTATGATGTGGCGCGGATGCAGCATGCCGGCCACATTACCCTCGCGGTGAATAGTGCCAGAGCCATCAGCCATGAAATCTATCGAGAGGATATGCTGCTGGCGGAACAACGCGATCTGCTGGTGGCCGCCATGGCTCGCAAGCGGGCGGAATTCGGCGTGGCAGGGATTGAAGTTTTCTCGGCCAAAATGGAAACGCTCACCAAGGCGCTGGATCTCGACGTGCCCTCCTCGGCTCTCGATCTACCGATCGGCCAGCTGGTCCTCCAAGTGATCAACGGGAAGCAAGAAGTGAATGCGGTACAAGAGGCTCAAACCGGGCGCTTGGTGCGGGCTGCAGCTCCCATCGCAGCGAGCGGGCGGGGCGGCGAGATCGGTGGCGTGGTGGTGGTGGAGGCCTTCGTCCCCGAATCGTTGCTGGCGAAAATGGAGGGGATCGGCCATCAGTACGACGAATATAGGCAGATCAAGGCCATGAAAAATCCGATCAAGGCCGGGGCTTATCTTTTCGTCGCCGTCATCACGGTACTCATTTTGTTCGGGGCGACCTGGTTTGGATTCTATGTCGCGCGCAGTATTACGGTGCCAATTCAACGGTTGGCTGAAGCGACGGAGGCCATTGCCCACGGGGATCTCTCCGTCCGAATCGAAGGGAATGCAACCGATGAAATCGGCACATTAATCGATTCATTCAACCGCATGACGTCGGATCTGCAGGGAAGTAAGTCCGAGATCGAAGAAGCCAATATCTCGTTGCGCCACAGCAACCTCGAACTCGATCGCCGCCGTGCTTACATCGAGACGGTGGTCGAGACGATCGCCGCGGGCTTGCTCTCTGTCGATAAGAACGGGCTGATCACGAACTTCAATCCGTCCGGTGAACGGATCCTCGGGCTTGCGGCGGATCGATTCCGTGGCAGACTGGCCAATGAGGTGTTCAAAGAGTTGAGACTCGATCTGTTCCAGACGGTCTACGATCGGATGCTGCTCGATCAGCGCGATACGCTGGCTCTCGAGGGGCCGATGGAAATCGAAGGTAGATTCTTGACCATCGGGCTTCACGGTTCACGTATGAAGGATGAAGCGAATCAGGACCTCGGTATCGTACTGGTGTTCGAAGATCTCACGGAGTTGATCAAGGCGCAAAAAGTAGCAGCCTGGCAAGAGGTGGCTCGACGGGTGGCTCATGAGATTAAGAACCCGTTGACGCCGATCCAATTGTCCGCGCAGCGTTTGCGAAAGAAATATTTTGAGAAGTCGCCGGATTTCGATGCGATCTTCGACGAGTCCACGAACGTAATTGTCAACGAAGTGACAAGTCTCAAACATATGGTCGACGAATTTTCGAAGTTTGCCCGACTGCCGACTCCGCAGATGGCGCATCAGTCGCTCCATGATGTGATCAATGAAGTCACGACGCTCTATCGAGGGGCACACAAGGATGTGGAACTGATCGTGGAGTTGGACGAAGACCTCCCGTCGCTCAATTTCGACCGCGAGCAGCTCAAGCGGGTGATGGTCAATCTGCTGGACAATGCGATTCAGGCGATGCAGCAGAAGGGGCGGGTGTGGCTCTCAACCAAGTATGATACAAAACGTCGGCTGGCTGTCGTGAGCGTGGCCGATGAAGGCGCGGGCATTGCGCCGGAAGACCGGGAAAAGCTGTTTGTGCCGTACTTTACACGGAAGAAGACGGGAACAGGGCTGGGCTTGGCGATCGTGCGGCGCATCATTACCGATCACGAAGGACAGATCCATGCGAGCCAAAATCAGCCGAAAGGGGCCGTGTTCACGTTCGAATTGCCGGTCTAACCACGTCAGAGATAAGGGATGAGGGGTCCGGCGGCGAATACGGTTGCTGCTCCGGGACACCTTACGCCTTACGTTTAACGCCTAACGGAGCACTATGTCTGCATCGATATTAATTGTGGATGACGAAGAGCCGATTCTCACATCTTTGAGCAGTATTCTGCGGGATGAAGGTTATGACGTCGCGGTGGCCAAGAACGGTGTGGAGGCGTTGCGCGCCTACACCATGGATCCGCCCGATCTCATGCTCCTCGATATCTGGATGCCGGAAATGGATGGCATGGAAACCTTGCGCCGGGTTCGGGAGCTGGTGCCGACGGCACTGGTGATGATGATGTCCGGGCACGGCTCGATTGAAACGGCAGTCAGGGCGATCAAGCTGGGGGCGTATGACTATATTGAAAAGCCCTTGTCGCTCGAAAATGTCACGCTGCGCGTCAAACATGCCTTGGACCAATACCGTTTGGAGCAAGAGAATCGGGTGCTCCGGACCACCGTCCAGCGGAAGTTCGAGTTGGTGGGACAGTCGCCTGCGATGCAACAGTTGCGGCAGCTGATCGAGACAGCCGGACCGACCAATAGCCGTGTGTTGATCGGAGGGGAGAACGGAACGGGAAAGGAACTTGTGGCCAGGGCCATCCATCTGCAGAGCGCACGGGCCGGTCGACCGTTTGTGGCAGTAAACTGTGCAGCCATCCCGGAGACCTTGATCGAGAGCGAACTGTTCGGACACGAAAAGGGCTCCTTCACCGGTGCGACCTCGATGAAACGCGGGCAGTTCGAGCAGGCCGACGGAGGCACGCTGTTTCTGGACGAAATCGCCGACATGAGTCTGAACACCCAGGCGAAGGTATTACGGGCGTTACAGGAACAGCAGTTTACTCGTGTCGGCGGGACGAAGCTCATGAAGGTAGATGTTCGAGTCTTAGCCGCGTCCAATAAGGATTTGCTCAAGGAAATCGAGAAAGGCACGTTTCGCGACGACCTCTTCTACCGACTCAACGTGGTACCGATCATCGTGCCGCCGCTCAGGGAGCGTCGGGAAGACATCCCACTGCTCACTCGCCACTTCATGAAGGTCCATGCGGAAGAGCAGGGGTTGCGGATGAAAGAGATCTCGCCGGATGCGATGACGGTGTTTCAACAATATGACTGGCCGGGGAATATTCGTGAACTGCGGAACCTGATCGAACGATTGATGATCATGGTGCCGGGACCCGTCATTGAGGCGGCGCAAGCGGGTGTCTCGTTGCAGGCGCGTCCGATTGGGCCGGCGTCCCAGGCTTCGACCCCCGCGGTCAATCCACTCTTCACGCAGTCATATGACTCGCTCAGAGACGCCCGCAATGCGTTTGAAAAGGATTATATCGCGCGAAAGTTGCGTGAGCATCATTGGAACATTTCTCGTACGGCTGAAGAATTGAAAATCGAACGGAGTCATCTCCATCGGAAAATCAAGTTGCTGGATGTGGAGATGCGGCCGGAAGCCTAGGGGATGGGGACTGACTATCTCCTGTGCTCGCGCAACGCGCGGCCTCAGAAGGCCCTCGTTGGACGCGCGCAGTGGGAGATAATCAGTCCCCATCCTTGAAGAGATAACGAGCGAGCTTGGAAGGATCAATTAGATCGATAGTGGTCGCTCGATGCGCGCAGTGGAGACCCTATCTGCCGCCCCGCCTTAGCGGGTGGAGGTGAAGCCTGCGACTGGCTCCTTTTACGAGCTGTTCCGCCTCGGTGAAGATAACCCCTCGAATAGTCCTTGTGCTTGTGCGTTGACCTCTGCAACAGCCCTCCGCTAAGATGCGCGTCCGGAGTAGGTCAAGGTTGAGGTTAAGGCTGAGGGCGGAATGGTATCGCCTCGGTCCCCCGTGCACCCTCGACCTGAGCCTCAACCTTCCCTAACGCTGTTTCATATGACAACCTATCGAGATGCCGGAGTCGATATCGATGCGGGCGACGAGTTCGTCGACCGTATTTCACCATTGGTGCGGTCCACGTTTCGCCCGGAAGTCCTGACGGACCTGGGCGGCTTCGGCGGACTGTTTCGGCTGCAGGCCCATCGCTATGCCGAACCGGTCCTTGTCTCAGGCACTGACGGAGTCGGGACGAAACTGAAGATCGCGTTCCTCACGGATCGCCACGATACCGTCGGGATTGATCTGGTGGCCATGTGTGTGAACGACATCGTGGTCAGCGGGGCCGAGCCGCTGTTCTTCTTGGATTATTTCGCAACGGGAAAGCTAACTGTCCTCAAGGCTGAGTCCGTGCTCAAGGGGATCGCTGAGGGCTGTCGCCAGGCTGGCTGTGCCTTGATCGGCGGAGAAACCGCCGAGATGCCCTCCTTCTATGCGGAGGGCGAGTATGACCTGGCAGGGTTTGCCGTCGGAGTAGTGGATCGACCCAAGATTATCGATGGCCGCAGCATTGTGCCAGGCGATGTCCTGATTGGATTGGCCTCGACCGGTCTTCATAGCAACGGCTATTCGCTGGCACGTCATGTCTTGTTGGATCAGGCAAAACTCAGCGTGACCAGTTGCCTGCCTGAACTCGATCAGCCTCTGGGAGACGTCCTGCTGACGCCGACCAGAATCTATGCCAAACAGATCCTCACATTGATCCAGGAATGTCCCATCAAAGGCATTGCCCATATCACCGGCGGCGGCATCACCGAGAATCTTCCGCGAGTGTTTCCCTCGGGCGTGCGGGCACGGGTGCGGCGGAGTGCCTGGTCCGTGCCGCCTATTTTCCAGGCGATTGCTCGGCTTGGACAGGTCGAGCGTGAGGAAATGTATCGCGTCTTCAACATGGGGATTGGGTTGATTCTGGTGGTGCCGGCGTCAGCCGCCCAGACGGTCATCGCGCGTGCCACGGCGTTGGGCGATCCGGCTTGCCAGATCGGAACCATCGTGTCATCGACCGGCGCCGAACCATTGGTGGAGTATGTCGACTAAGCGGACGGATGCGCTTCGAGTCGCCGTCTTGGCATCCGGGCGCGGATCGAATCTTCAGGCGGTCATCGACGCGATCGAAGCAGAGACGGTTCAGGCGAAGCTTGTTGCCGTCATCAGCAACAAGAAAGAGGCCCCGGCATTAGAACGAGCCCGCCGACACGGATTGGCATGCCTCTTCGTCGATCCAAAACCTTATACGGGCAGACCCGATAGTCGTGAGGCCTACGACCGCGAACTACTCGACGTGCTTCGGCGGCACGATGTGGAGTTGGTGTTACTGGCCGGGTACATGAAAATCGTGACGAGGGTCCTCGTAGAGGCCTTTGCGAATCGCATGATGAACATCCACCCGTCCCTGTTGCCCTCGTTTCCTGGATTGGATGTGCAAAAGAAGGCGATCGAGTGGGGTTGCAAACTTGCCGGATGTACGGTCCACTTTGTGACGGAAGGCGTCGATGAAGGACCGATCATTCTTCAAGCGGCGGTTCCGATTCTCGATGACGACACTCCCGACACACTGGCCGCTCGCATTCTTGAGCAAGAACACAAGATCTATCCACGAGCGGTCCAGCTCTTTGCCGAGGAACGGTTGCAGGTTGCAGGGCGGCGCGTGTTCATCAAAGCTGGAAAGCCGGAGGGTGAATCGGCGATCAGCCCGTCATAGCGCTACGCGCAGGCAGGATGAGGTCAAGGCTGAGGCTACGCGAAAAGAATCATATTTTCTCAGCCTCGACCTGGGCCTCGACCTGTTTCGGGTAGAGACTCAGGAAACGGTTGTGTATAATGCGCAAGCTGGTGAGGCGTTCGTCTCACCAGCTGAATGTCGGTGGTGTGGGGGGCTAGCTCAGTTGGGAGAGCACTACGTTCGCAACGTAGGGGTCGGGGGTTCAACTCCCCTGCCCTCCACCAATAAATTTTATTCCCCTCACAAACAGCCGCAGTAATCCCGCAACGATGTGTTTCTACTTGATGGCGCCATCGTCAATCACATGCTGGTCAAAGACGGCTGGTGCTGGGGGTATCGAACGTAGACGCCAGGAGATACGGTGCTGGAAGGGCTAGCGCTCGAAGCGCGAGAGGTGAGAATCCTTGGGGTATCGCGGAAGGCACGAGTTCCCACCCGTTGGGACGCTACGTGAATTTTCTTTGCTCATCTCCCTTGCGCCTCCTTTGCCTCCCTCCTATGCGGTCGCGCTCGCGCTCGTAACCCACGGCGGCGTAGTACAGCGCGCGATCGAAGAACTGGTCGAGCAGGTGCAGTAGCTCCAACTCCCCATGCAGTTCCATGGCGCTATCGGACAGACCTTCGCGCTGGAGGAAGGCGCGAAGGTGCTCCTTGGTGGCGGTGATGGCCCAGACGAAGTGGCTGTAGGCCACGCCCTGCTGGGCACGCGTCTCGCCCAGCTCGGTGTAACGTCGCTCCACCTCAGCCTCGGTCTTATCCACCAGCCAGTTACTCAGGTTGCGGTAGATCTCGCGGGTGCGGGCTTCGAGTTCGGTCGCCGGGACTTTGTGGAGATCGCTGCACCGGGGAGAGTTCCAAACCTTCTCGCTTAGCTCGCGGGAAAGCTGTTCAGAGTGATGCTCGATGAGCCGCACCAATCGGATGGCCAGCATGGGGCACCTCCAGGCAGAACAAGCGTCTGCGTAGGGGAATTCGCGGACCCCTAATTCTAGGCTGAGACCTTACTAAATAGATGGCACCACCGTCAATCACACGCTGGTCAAAGACGGCTGGTGCTGGTGGTATCGAACGTATACGCCAGGAGATACGGTGCTGGAAGGGCTAGAGCGTGAAGCGAGGAGAGGCTTATAGGCTGATCCGCAGCTGGTATTGCCGTGGAAGTGGAGGAAAATAAAATTGCGTAAGTGGGCAAACTTATTCCTTGGCGTTGGCGCGCTTAGGCTCAGCCTGCAACGCACTCACCGGGCCGCGAATGGTCGGCCTAAAAGTCAGGTACCGCGCCTCCCGCAGTCCCAACGATACCCACGTAAGAATGGGGAGGCGCACATTCTGGCGTGCCATCACTTGGGATTATTGTTAATCCCCAAAATAAGACCCGTCAGCCCACAGAACACGATGAATAAGAGCGCCAAGATAATGAAAGGTGCTTCCATGATACCCTCCGAGGTTGATGGTGGATTCGACTTATACCGCTGCCATTGATACCACAAGAGCCTATTAAGGGCAACTAGTACTTTGGAGGGAGGCAGGTATTATTGCTTGGCGTTGGCGCGCTTTGAGTCAGCCCGGCGTCGTTCTTCAACCGGACGCGAAAGATCGGGTAAAATAACGCCGGTTGCGCCCTGCCCTCCCCCATTTTTCTCGACCGCTAGAGACATCTACGGTCCCTTCCTGCAGGAAAGTCCAACCTGCCTACTGTATCTCTTTGAAATCGTAGGAAGTGTAGGTCGATTTTCCCAATAATTTGAATTATCCTCTGGCCTGTTCAAAAACAAATCTTTATGCCATGCTCAACGGCACAGCAATAACATCCTCCGCAAAGGAAAAATCGTGGTTATTTTGATAGTAGATGATTCGCGCGATGAGCAGGAACTGCTGTCGACCTGGCTTCGGGCTTCCGGCTACGGGTCGCTGATGGTTGCCGATTCTGCTGAGGCCGCGTTTGAGATCTTGGGCCGGGATAACGCTGGACAGAGGAGGGGAGCAGTTGATCTCATCCTCATGGATATCATGCTGCCTGGCGTGGATGGACTTGAAGCTTGCCGCTGGATTACGGCGACTGACTGGCTCCAGGATATCCCTATCATCGTCGTGACAGCGAAGACCGACGAGAAGGATCTCCTCGCGGCCTTTGCGGCAGGCGCGATGGACTATATCCGTAAACCAGTCAATCCAGCGGAACTCGTGGCCCGCGTGTCCTCGGCCCTCACGTTAAAAGAAGAACGGACCGCGCGCAAGGCGAGAGAGCAGGAGTTGCTCATGCGCACCCAGGAACTCGAGCGAGCGCTACGAGAAGTCAAGGTATTGCGCGGGCTTATCCCGATCTGTGCCAAATGCAAGAGGGTACGGACCGACCGCGGGAATTGGCAACGACTAGAGGAATACATCCAAGACCATTCAGAGGCTGAGTTTAGTCATGGGGTCTGCCAAGTATGTATGAAAGAGGTCTATCCAGATGTCTTCAAAGACTGAGACCACCGGCTAGAAACGATCGCTAAGGTGCCGGTGAAGAAGAGGAGTACTTGATCCAGCAGCGTGAATGGCTGGCGAGTACATTTTTTTTCGAAGCTTCACGCTGAACCGGCACAAGCACCCACCCTGTAAGCGCAATTCTGTACCCACTTTTGATTAAACGGACTGATACAGCCTTGATATCGAATTCGATACACAGAGAAAGGGGGCCCAACGACGGCTGGATCGCCTACCCTCCACCAAACCAAGCTCGCTAGGGCTACGCGCTATTCTTCTATCGTTGCGCGCGGATAAAATCCTCCAGTATCCTGACTCTTTACCTTGCGCATTGTTCCCTCTCATCTTCGATACACGACCGTGACGCGGGCGAGAAACTCGTCGAGTTCGGCGGTATGTCGTCGGATCGCGTCCCGGTCTTCTCGTGCCGCCGCTTGCTCCAAGGCGGCTCCTACCATACTGATGGCGTCGAACCCGTATCCTCCTCCGTCTCCCTTCAGGCGATGACCGATGATACGAATCTGTGCCAGGTTATTCTGTTCCAACGCAGTTTCGAGTATCTGCACGTCACCTCGACGATTCTCTAAAAATCCGGGAACGAGTTCTTCGAGGCCTGGGTCGATGTGCACAGTGATAACGTTCTCGGCATTTCGGTTCGGTCCTGTGGTCATGAGGTATACCGTCCTTTACAAGCCTGGAGGACTTCCAGGAGGGTGTGCTTCTTGATGGGTTTGGTCATATGGGCATTGCAGCCGGCTTCGAGAATCTTGACCCCGTCTTCTTTCAGTGCCAGAGCGGTCAAGGCAATCACCTGTGTGGGGGGGAGGTCCTGCTCCCGCTCCCAAGCCCGGATCGCTTGTGTGGCCTCATAGCCATCCATCACCGGCATCTGCATGTCCATCAGGATTAGGTCGTAGCAGCCTTTCTTGAATAGCTCCAACCCGATGGCTCCGTGATCCGCGATATCGAGCCGATAGGGAGTCTGCTTCAAATAGGAACGGACCAGCACCTGATTGTCTGGGGAATCCTCTACCAATAAGATACGCAGTGCCCTGACTTCGGTAGGAGGTGTGGGAGCCACTGATGCCGAACTGGTTGTGTGTTGGGTACCCTTTGAACGGTCGAGGGCGATGCTGATGGTCTGGAGTAGATCCGATCTCCTAATGGGTTTGATCAAATAGCCGCCCAGCCCCATGTCGTAGGTGCGGGCGATATCGTCGGCCCAATGGTCAGAGGCCAGCATAATAATTGTCAGGCCCTGGGGAGGGCTGGCCCGTCTGATCTCTTCGACGACCTGGAACCCATCCATCCCCGGCATGCGACAGTCGAGGAGTAGGAGTTCGTAGGGTCGTGCCGAAGTAGAGGCGCGCTGCCATTCTTCGATGGCCTCGTGACCGGACGCAGTATCCGTCACCTGTGCTCCCAAGGCGGCCAAGATTTCACGAAGGATCAGGCGGTTGGTGGCATGGTCATCAACCACGAGGGTTCTGACGCCCTGAAGATTGACCTGGACGTTGTCGTGGATGGATGTCGGGCTGGATTGCACCGCTAGCTGCACGGAGCAATGAAACCTGCTGCCCTCCCCGAGGGTACTCTCTACCCAGATTCGTCCGTTCATGAGCTCGGCTAATTGCCTTGAAATGGTCAGGCCTAAACCGGTCCCCCCATACTTGCGCGTCATTGAGGCGTGGGCTTGCGTGAAACTTTCAAAAATGACAGCAAGCTTGTCGGGCGGAATGCCGATCCCTGTGTCGCTAATAGAAAATCGAATGGCTCCGGGCGTGGGGAGTTCCGGATCCTGCATGACCCGCACCGTGACGGACCCGCTGTCGGTGAATTTGATCGCGTTGCTGATGAGGTTGATGAGGATCTGGTGTAGTCGGTTGGGGTCCCCAATCACGGCGCGGGGGACGTCAGGCGAAAGATGACAGGCGAGTTCGAGGCCTTTTTCATTGGCCCGCATGGCGAGAATCTCGATGGATTTCTCAACCAAGTCGCTCAAATCAAAGTCGGTTGATTCCAGCTCCAGATGGCCGACCTCGACTTTCGACAGGTCGAGAATGTTGTTGATCAGACTCAATAGATTGCCCCCAGCGCGACGGAAAATGCGCAGGTATTTCCGTTGATCGGGAGTCAGATCCGTTTCCCATAGCAGATCCGCCATCCCAATAATCGCATTCATGGGCGTTCGAATCTCATGGCTGACGCTGGCCAGAAAATCGCTCTTGGCCCGGCTGGCGACTTCTGCCGCTTCCTTGGAGAGGACGAGAGCTTGCTCAGCCTCCTGGCGCTGCTTAGCTTCCAGTGCGAGAGTCATAAAGGTGCCCAGTGAACTGGAAAAATTTATTTCTTCCGTCGTCCAGGATCGTGGTCCACCGACATGTTCGTGACACAGCACACCGACGACATACCCCCTGTGTCGAACCGGCGAATCCAACATGGCTCCAATTCCAAGCGGGGTCAGGTAGGATTGGGAAAACTCCCTGGTCCTGACGTCCGTATGAGCGTCATGGGCAGCAATCGTGTGCTCTTCATGTGCGATGGCTTCAAAATAGGACGGGTAGTCCTGTGCCGCCAGCGTGACGCCGGTTATGTGCCGGTTCGAGGTCCGCTCATAGAGGTCGAGCAGCTCCAACGCAGCCCCTTGTTGGGTAAGCGTCCAAACGCTAGTCCGTTCCACTCCGAGCACCCGACTTCCCGTTTCGGTGATCATCCGCAACGCCTCTTTGAAATCCCCCGTATAGATCACATCCTGCTTCGCCAGCTCGCACAATGCAATCTGTTGCTGTTCCAACACGCGCGTCCGCTCCCGCTCGACGCGTTCGCTATGCTTGCGTTCGGTAATATCTTCCGAAATTCCTAGCAAATACTGGGGCGTGCCATCGTCGCCGTTGATCGGGACTTTCTTGGTATGGAGTAGCCTCCTCCCCTTCCGCCGAGTTTCGATCGGCTCTTCAGGGATATCGAAGCTGTGCCCCCGTTGCAAGACTTGGCGGTCCATGGCCGTGAAACAGTCGGCTTCCTGTTCGGGGAAAAAGTCATAATCACTTTTGCCGATGAGTTCCTCTTTGGGATAACCGAGCAATTGTTCACCCGCCTGATTGAAACGCACAAACTTGAGGGTCTTGGCATCCTTGACGAAAATCATGTGAGGAATATTTTCGATGATGGAGTCCAGGAGCGAATGATTGTGTCTCGTTTCTTCCGCGGCTCGGATGCGTTCCGTGATGTCTCGATCAATGCCGCGGTATCCTCTGAACCTTCCGGCACCATCGAACACGGGCACTCCTCCGCATTCAAGGACGATGCGGCGGCCATCTTTATGTAGATAGACGGACTCAATGCAGCTAAATGATTGCCGAGCCGCCGCGATGGGCCCAAACAGGTCTCCGATGCGACAGGCCTCTTCCGGCGGCATCAAGTCGAACGGTGTTTTGCCAAGCACTTCCTCCGGTTCATACCCGAGGAGATTGCAAATGTTTGGACTGCTGTACGTGAAAACCGCGTGCTCATCGATTTCCCAGATCCAATCACTTGTCGTTTCCAATAAAGCGCGAAACCGCTGCTCACTGTTCTGCAAAGCCACTTCCGTCTGGTTGATAGAAGGATCTTGCGTGCGGCCCGTGCGACGTCCCTGTTTCCCCGTTGGTTCTGTGCGCGAGGCCCCCCGTACTTGCCCTGTTGATGGCTGTGTGGTCCGTGAACGACGGGCAGCCGGGGGCGTTGGTTGTCGCTTGGCCGTGCGACTCGCTCGAATCGGTGACCCTTTCTTAGCCATGCACACACACTCCCTCGCTAGTGATGGCAAGCACGTGGTGTGGAACGTCCGGGGATTGGAATGAAGGCACGTATGCGGAGAGAGCCGCGGTGAGCGTCGCGCTGATCGTCGTCAGCACATCTCGTCGAAGCCATGGCATGGTCATAGCGAGGAGCGGACGATTAGTCTTCGTGAGAGTGCGGAACGAGAGAGAGTGTGCCGGCTTGTTTGGCCCGATTGCGGCCTTCCTGCTTGGCTTGATAGAGCGCTTGATCCGCCGCCTTGATCAAATCGGTGGGAGAGGCGTTCCGGCTTGGGATCGTACTGGCGAAGCCCAGGCTGATGGTCGTGCAACCACCATCGGAGTGCGTAATGCCGAGGGACTCGATGCGTTGCCGAAGCGTTTCTGCCACCTGTGCCGCTCCGTCCGTTCTGGTACCGGGAAGGACGACCACGAATTCGTCGCCGCCGTACCGAGCGACGAGGTCTCCTGGTCTGTTGACAGCTCCCGAGATAGCGGTAGCAACCTGCCTGAGACATTCGTCGCCCGACGTATGGCCAAGGGCATCGTTGTAGAATTTGAACCGATCGATGTCGAGCATAATCAGTGAGAGCGGCGTCAATTCGCGGACGGCACGGCGCCATTCCTGATCCAAGAAGTCATCAAATTGCCGTCGGTTGGTAATGCCGGTGAGGCCATCAAGACAAGACAGGCGCAGCAGCATCTGGTTCGCTTCCTGGAGTTGACGCATGACCTCAAGAAGTTCCTGCTCGCGGGCCCGCCGCCGGTCGATTTCGTGGACCAGCCGCAAGACCGAGCGGACGCGAGTCAAGAGCTCGATCTTGTTGATGGGTTTCCCGATGTAGTCGAGCGCACCTGCGGCAAAGGCGAGTTGGAGATCGACGGGATCGGTCTTCACGGTGACCATCATGATAGGCGTGTCACGAAATCGTTCGACCGCCTTAATCTGGCGGCAGGCTTCGATGCCACTCATCTCCGGCATGACGATATCCATGAGTATCAGGTCGACTCGAGTGGCGCCGTGCTTCCCGTCATCAAGCCCCAGCAAACGAAATGCCGCGGCGGCCGAGTCGGCGACCAGGAGATCGTCGTAGCCGGCAGCCGAGAGGATCGACTGAACCAAGAAGCGGTCGTCCGCCGAATCATCAACAATTAAGATGCCCATACGCTGTGAATCCAGTGAATACGAGTGGTGTGTGAGAAATCGTAACAGCTAGTCCGGGTAAACTCCAGGATAAAGCTTTTTGACGCACGGCTGACAGATGCCGTGGCTGAATTCTGCCTCGGAATGTTCGCCGATATATTCCTCCAACTGTTGCCAGAATCCACCGTCATTGCGGATCTTTTTGCAGGATGCGCAGATGGGGATGAGTCCTCTGAGAACTTTGACATCCCGCAGCGCTTTCTGCAGCTCATCATGGCTTCGACGGAGCTCCCCTTCGCGCGCTTTGCGGCAGTCCATTTCCTTTTTCAGCGCCAGCGCGGAAGCTACGCGTGCCAGGAGTTCCACGCTGTGCACCGGTTTGGTGATGTAATCATTTGCTCCTGCCGCAAAAGCGGTTTTGAGATTAGAGAGATCGTTGTTGGCCGTGACCATGATGATGGGAATATCGCAAAGATGTGGCCGGCTCTTGATCTGGCGACAGGCTTCGACTCCATCCAGTTCCGGCATGAGGACGTCCATCAGAATCAAGTCGATCTGGGAGGGCGGCTCCTGGCCGTCCATGTCGAGCAGGGGGAACGCAGTCTTTGCCGAGTTCGCGCTCAGGAGGTCCGTATGGCCGGCTTTCCCAAGGATTGCGCGAAGGAGTAGCTGTTGGTCTGGAGCGTCGTCAACGATAAGAATGCCCATGCCGATTCCTTCCAGGCGCCCGCACATGGTGTGCGGGTATTCGCCTTTCAGTATAGCAGGTGCCGATCGGGCTACTGAAGCTTGGCGCGAACGAGCTCGCTGACTTGTTTGCCGTCTACTGTTTGACCGGCTACACGGACCATCACGGCCTTCATCACTGCCCCCATCTCTTTCAGAGAGCACGCGCCGATTTCTTGAATGGCCGCGTCCACGACAGAGGCAAGTTGTTCAGGGGAAAGGGCTTGAGGGAGATAGGATTCGAGAATGGCAATTTCCTGTCGTTCTTTTGCGGCGAGCTCGGCGCGGTTACCTTTTTCAAATTGCTCGACCGATTCCCGGCGTTGCTTGATCATGGTCGTCATCACCCGACTCATTTCCGCATCGTCGAGATCCTTCTTGAGCTCCAATTCCTTGTTCATTACGGCAGCCTTGATCATGCGAATCACGTCCATCCGCAATTGATCGCGGGCCTTCATAGCCAGCTTGAGATCTTCTGTCAGACGGTCGTGTAGCGACATGGAGCCTCAGGGGGTTCAGGTAGTCTGGTGGTGACAATACCGCGTCGTCACGACTCAGTCAATGAGGCAGCACACGTTCCGAACGAGGATGTCGCAGGTGGGTAGTGTTCCGGAAGCAAGGGGCGTAAAATCAGGGGCGGTGCGCCTTGAGGTAATGGGACTTAATGCGGGAGGGACGATATGGTGATCGATCGTGCAATCGTCAAGAGGTGGCAGCGAGCCACGGTAGTTGGCCTGATGAGTCTGGCACTGTGCTCGATCGTCGGGGCCTGCGCCAGCGAGGGACAGAAGAGCCCACCACCACCCGCCGCGGATCAAGTACGCGGTCATGCAGATCGGGCGTTCGAGAAGCTCAAACAAGAAGAACAAGAGCGAGCCACCCAGCCGCTGGTGCCGCAGTAGGGAGCCCCGCACCCTACCGATTCGATTTGGATAGGGTCCAGACCACAAACTGGGCAACGGGTTTCACGAGCGGCAATTCCCAGAGGAGTTGTTGCCGGGGCACGCGCTCTACTTGGCGCGCTTCATGGAAGGTGCCAAGAAGGCTGTACGAGACCAGCAACCGCAAGACGCCTGAGAGAAAGAAGACAAAAGGCAAATTCGATGCAGGCTGAAGAACGAATCCTGCCCACTCGATGCGTGGGGGAACGCGCTCCACCAACCAGCTCCCGAGCAAGGCTCCCACCGACCATCCTACTGCGTTGACCGTGCTATACAGCGCGGTGGCTTTCGCGCGGTCCTCCGGCCTGACCGAATCGAACACATAGTTTTGCAGTCCCAATGCCAAGCCGGCCCAAATGACGCCGCCAAAAAAATTGACTGTCAGGAGGAAGACCAGATTCGTACTCACGAGGTACAGCATCGGCAAGAATGGCACCGTGAAGCCGGTGATGGACAACAAGGCTTTGTTTCCGAAACGGTCACCGAATTGGCCCCAGGCCTGCAGGGTGAGGAGTTGACCCAGGAGACCTGCCGCCAGCCATCCTCCGTAACCGAAATAAGACAGATGAATATCTTGAAGGAAGTAGAGGACGAAAAATGGACCAGCGATCAACGCGGACGCATGGATCAGGCCTGAGAAAAGCAGGAAGCGATGGAAGTCCTTCGTCGCGCTCTGACGGACGAATCCGCGAAATCCTTGCTGCGCCTCCCGATGGGCGGTGGGATGCACATCTTGAACGGGGGACAAGGCCAAGACTGAGAGGATGCGAGCACTTCCAGCGACGGAGAAAATCAGGACGAATCCCCACCAGGCGGCGGTGGAATGTTGCCAGAGGCTCAGGACCCATCCGGCTCCGCAGAGTGCAAAGAAACTGAGGCCGGCGATAATTTGGGCTCGCCGTGCAAAGTAGACGCCCCGTTCATGCTGGTCGAGCCAATCGGCAATCAAGCTATTCCAAGCCGGTGTGGTGAAGTGGGCGCAAGCAAAATACGCGGCGGCGCCGCCCACGACGAGCCAGGGACCCCACTGCGGAAACAGCAGCGGCAGGAGCACGATGGGAATCCAGGCGAAGGCTTGTCCAACGGTGCCGGCAGAGATGAGGGCTTTGCGATTGGGAAACCACTGTAATAACTTAACGGAAACGAGTTGGGCCCCTGTTCCGATAAGTTGGGGCAATGCCGACAGCACACTCAATTGGAACGGGCTTGCATGTAGGAGCAGGGCGAACGCGGAAAGGTATTGTTCGCCGCTTCCTTGCGTGACGGCTTGGCAGGCGCCATCTCGGAAGCCATAGCGAAGACCTCGCTCGCCGGCACTCTGCGCCAGGGAGCGGCTTGGCACGGTCTCTTGCGGATCTGCGGACGGTATCAGCTGCACATCATCTTCCCCTGAGAAGGAACACCGCTCGAGCGTAGCACAGACGGTGAGAGTCGGAGCGTAAATAGTTGCGCCATCTGCTCAGTCGGTGATTGACCCCTTCCTGATCTCTCGATACCATGACGGTACGAGTAGCCAGCGGTTCATGGTGGCGCGAATGAGAGAGACCAGAAGGAAAGGCACGGAGATCCTAGTGCGGGTGCTGGCCGGCCTGTGTGTTGTCGTGTGTGTCTGGCAGACAGTCGAGGCGCGGGATCTGTTTACGCCGAAGGAGCAAGCGACGACCGAGGCCGATCCCACGCTAAGCCCGTCGTTCGACGAACAGAAGAAAGGCATCCCGCAATCCCTTTTTACCTGGATCAAGATGGCCAAAGGGTATGACGTCGAGTGGGATACATTCGGACGAAAAGGCTGGTACACACAAGATCCGCGGCTGAAGCCTATCGAGCCGGGATCGGTGTTTTCTCGGGATATTCCGGCGATCTATATCGTGTTCGAGTCAGCCCCGCTGGAAGATCCTACCCAGTTCAGCGCGCAATGGTTTCTGGAGGGGGAGAAGGGCGTCCTCTCATCCATGCCGCTCGGCAAAGACACCTTGGAAGTGCCGGGGCATGAACGCTATGGATTCCTGGAACTCAAGAAACCAGGAGACGCCTGGGACGTCGGGACGTATCTCGTGAAACTGTTCATCTCGCCGCTCGGACAACAGTCTTTTCATGCGGGCAATCAAGTAGGCACCATGCGGTTTACCATTATCGAGGGTGCGGCTCCTACCGGCGTAAGCCCGCACAAGTAGGCCTGCCAGCCCGCATTATTCACGAAGCCTCGCGAATGATGCGGGCTAAGATCACGCGCGAACCGCACAGATGCCGAGGGGCGGCGAATGCCGTAGCGTTGGCGACAGTCATTAAACGGAGAAAAGGAACAGGATGGGAGAACGCATTAAAGTCACGGATCAAGGGAAGCTGACGCTGCTCTATGAGCGATTCAGAGATGTGTGTCTGGTCGAGAAAGAAGTCTGGAAAGAGATTTTCATGCCGAGGGAGGTGACGCAGGGGCCTGTCCGAACGAACGTGCAAGATCGTTATGATGTGGAAATCGATGATCCCGCGATCGAAGACACACTGGATGCGAATATCCCTCGCGGCAGCCAGGCGCTGGCCGCCGCGATTCAGGAATATCGAACGCACATTTCGTTTTATCGAAAAGTCTGAGGGTGTTAGCCCGCATTATTCATGACGGTTCGTCGCAAAATCGCATAGAAGCCAGGCGAGAGGCAAGTGGCATGAGGCGAGAGGAAAGACATTCCTTCTGGTCGCCCCTAGCCTCTGGCCCCGCGCCTTTTGCCTAAACATTCATCCGGCACCTTGCGGTTAGAGTCGCTCTAGGGCATCAATGCGCACTTCGACCGGTGGGTGCGTGGCAAAGATTCGCATGAAGCCTGAGGACTTGCCGGAGATCTTCATCGTCGCGAGCGCATCCTGTCCGGAGTACTCGACCTGCGAACGGGTGACCCATCGATCGATCGCGCGCAGGGCCGAGATCATCGAATCTTTGCCGTACACCTTGGCGGAAAAGGCGTCCGCGCCAAATTCACGCTGACGCGAAAACCAGCTGATCAGGACCGAGGCCATGATACTGACGATGATCTGGAGCACGATCGACAACCCAAATCCCAGCATGGCCTGGTCCCGCTGTGCGAAGAACCGACGCACCCACATCGCGATGTAGTATACGAAGGTATTCATCAGCCCAGCCAACACGGTCGTTGCGAACATGTCCCCGTTGTAGATATGTCCCATTTCGTGGGCGAGGACAGCTCGGACTTCCTGTTCTTGCAGGTTGCTCAACAATCCGGTCGAGACGGCCACCATTGAGTTATTCTTGCTGGGGCCGGTCGCGAAGGCATTGGGATCGGGGGATTCATAGACCCACACCTCAGGCATCGTAATGTGGAGCCGTTGCGCGATCTCCTGGACGGAGCCGTAAATGACCTGTTCGGCTTGCGACCGTGGTTGGGTGATCTGGCGACAATCCAACATGGCCCGAGCCATTTGTTTGGAGAATGCCAAACTGATAAAGGCGCCACCAAAGCCGAGGACGAGGGCCCAGACTAACGAACTGAGGTCGACCGATCCTCGGAGATCGATCCCGAACATAGGCAGAACAATATTGATAAGCACCGGCACGGTGAGCGAGAGCGTCACCATGATCAGTATATTGGCGATCAACAGCAGGGACATGCCCTTCAACCACTTCATCGAGATCCTCCTTCAAGACCACGTTCTCGCCCAGTTATTCGGGCGAGTCACCAGTGAGGGTGATTATACTAACCGATTCAGCGAATTGCATCTCAATCGAGATTGCGATGACGATGTATAGTAAGGAATAACTCCTTAAATACCAAGGTCAAGGTGCCCGAAGTGGCTGATACTCCTGGACAAAGTTGACCCGTTCCCGTCCTTCCTGTTAGAAGTGCTCATGCGGAGGGTGCCCCTGCGATTGCTCCACCTGTTGGCGGCGGTCTGGTTGCTGACATCTGTCGGCGCGATAATCGTTCATGCAGCGGAGCCCGCTCAGTCCGGCCCTCCCGTGGTAATCCCGGTGGCGGCAGACGGGGTGCAGCGAGCCACGGTCACGATTGATAGCTACTCTTATACCCCCAACCATTTGATTGTCGAAGCTGAGAAGCCGGTGGAACTGACGCTGACCAGCGTAACCACGATTATCCCGCACAATTTTATCATCAAGGACCCGGCGGGAAGCCTATCCGTCGAGCAGGATGTGAGTGCAGGCAAGACGGTCACCATTACATTTACGCCGACTCAGCCTGGCACATTTCCCATCTACTGTGACAAACGTCTCTGGCCGTTGCCCAGCCATCGCGACAAAGGGATGGAAGGGACCCTGGAAGTGCGATAGGTGTGGCTACGAGCATAGAGACCTCCAAGCAGGAACTGCTCCGCGATCTCCTCAAACAAGTGTCCCGTCTCTTCTATACGACGTTGGTCGTAGTTCCGGCAGATGTGCGCGATCAAGTCAGCCTCGCCTACCTCTTTGCCCGCGCAGCGGACACGATTGCGGACACGGAATTGATCGATCGTCCGCGCCGGTTGGATTTACTCGGCCAATTCAAAGCGCAGTTCGTGAGCGATCAGATTGCCTGGGCTCAGGTGCGAGAGATCCAGCAAGCGGTGGGACCAATCCAGCAGAACTCTGCCGAGCGTATCCTGCTCGAACGACTGGAAGATTGCTTCAAGCTCTTCCAGACCTTTTCGCCGGACGATAGGCGCCGCATACAACGGCTTATGACCACGCTGACGCAAGGCATGGAGATGGACCTCGCCGTCTTCCCCGGCACGTCCGCGAGAGATCTCACGGCTCTGAAGACGCTCGATGATCTGGACCGCTATACCTATTACGTGGCTGGCTGTGTGGGCGAATTCTGGACGGATTTGATGTGTGCGCACCGGACAGGGTTGGCCTCGTGGAAGGTGCGAGAGATGGCCGAGGTTGCTGTGCGGTTTGGGAAAGGCCTCCAACTCACGAACATTGTGAAAGATATCGCGCATGATCTCCAGGAAGGCCGCTGCTATGTGCCGGCGCCCATGCTGGCCGAAGCCGGACTTACCGCGCGGGACTTACTGGACCAGCAGAATCGTGCACGTTTTCAGCCAGTCCTGAGTAAACTTGTTCGTATGGCAGTGGAGCATCTTGACCAAGGCTGGCTCTACGCCATGGCGATTCCACGACATGAAACCCGTCTGCGATTGTCCTGCATGTGGCCGATTCTCTCCGCCGGCGAATCGCTCAAGCTAGTCATGAATTCGCCCGATCTCCTGAACCCCGCCGTCAAAGTAAAAATCCCCCGCAGCAAGGTCTACCAAATCATGGCGCTCACGACCGGCACCTTCGCCTGCGGCTACGTCGGCACAGCCTGCTGGGGGCGGCTCCGAAAGCAGATCATCTAGCAGACTGGCATTGGAACGCTTCTCTCTGGTTGACTGGCACCTTCCGTCATCTTCCCGCTTCTAACTCAAATTCTACTCCTACGGTAGTGATGCTCTCATTCCAACCCCTGTTCGTAAATCAAACGCGGCGCCGAAGAGGAAACGCCGAAGATAATAAAGATACTACGACTAGGCATGTATGAAAATGCCAACACCGCGCAACCTACTAAAGTGGAATTGCAGGAAAGAGCCGCGTGACGAGAATATTTTCAACATGGGACTTAACCGTCCAGTTTGTGATCGTAGCCGGTTGCTTTGTATAGCATTAAGTAGACGGCGGGGAATTTGCCGAGGGCCATGATAGATAGAGATACGGATTGTTTCGCAGAACATGAACCAAATAGCATGTAATTTGCTTGCGGAGGATAGTGCGACAGAGATCGCGGTGCGGCTCGCTAGTCGAAGATATTGTATTGCTGACCGATGGTCTGAGTACTGATGTGGTCCGAAATTACAACGAACAGGTGGTGCAACATGAACAAATTTGAGAACCGTTTCAAACCACTCATGTGGTTGATGGGATTACTGGTGACTGTTTTTGTTGCTGGATGCGGCAGTGGCGGTGACGGTGGTGGGTCTACTGCACAACCCGGGACGGTAAGCGTTTCGATGACCGATGCACCGGCCTGCGGCTTCGATGAGGTGAATGTCACCGTCAGCAAAGTGCGGGTGCATCAAAGCAGCTCTGCTGACGACAAGGCTGCCGGCTGGACCGATATCACTCTTGACACTGCGCGTAAAATCAATCTGCTCGACCTCAATGATCCAACGCAAGCTCCCAAATTCGCGCTCGAAACCCTTGGCGAGACGCCGTTGGCGGCAGGCCATTACACACAATTGCGGCTGGTGTTAATCGAAAACAATGGCGGTCAGCCATCTGCCAATTGGATTGTCCTGGCCGGCAAAGATCCTATCATTGACAAAATTCCGCTTGAAACGCCTAGTGGAATAAAATCCGGAGTTAAGTTAATCCACCAGTTCACCGTAGGTTCCGGGCAACGAGTGGATTTGTTGCTGGACTTTGATGCCTGCCACTCCATTGTGAAGACTGGGAGCGGCAAGTACATACTGACGCCTGTGATCAAGGTCATTCCGACTGTACTGAACGGTATCAACGGTTTTATCGATACGACCCTGCCCAATGTCGTAGCCTCGGCCCAGCAGAACGGGAGTGTCGTTCGTGCGACGATGCTGAACGCGCAGACCGGCGAATTCTTTCTTGCCCATCTCGCGCCGGGAAACTACGATGTCGTGATCACAGCAGACAACCGTGCGACGGCGGTCATTTCCGGAGTACCGGTTCCAAGTGACACTAGCATCACCCCGATAAGCGATAGCGGCACCCCATTCTCGTTAGCGAATTCCTCGACCCAGGCGATTACTGGCACGGTGACGTTGGACCCGGCTGACGATGGTGGCACCGTCATTGTCGCAGCGAAGCAATCATTTTCAGGTGGGCCAACTGTGACCGTGAAATCGGTAGTCGCCAATGTTTTGGACACTGCTATCCCCCCCGGCGACTATGGATACAATATGACGCTGCCAACTGGCGCTCCGTCGCTCGCTCCGTACAGCGCCATCCCACCGCCCATCACACCTGCCGCGCAATCCACGGTGGCAAAAATCTATACCGTTCAGGGTTCCGCCCAAGTAGTCACAACGACTGACACAACGGTTTACGTAACCCAGACACCACCGGCTTCATCCAAGGATATTACTGCCTTTGCAACGCAGGACTTCACCTTGAAGCCATAAGCCAACGACTTCTGACAGCGGGCGAAAGCCCGCTGTCAGACTGGCTGCCTCTAGAGGAGTCAGCAGGAAAGTAACGGCGAACGTATCCTCCTACTCATCCTCTCCCCAGTTGTTGTTCCATAGCTATCGCGCAGGCTGGATAAATTGGCTTTGCGACTTTCAGCGAAGCCGATACGCCCCGCTCGTTCTTTTTCATCCATCTCAATACATAGCTTAGGCATTCTGATGCGATCTTACTGGAGGAGCGAGAAAGGCTGCGCGGCAGGCGGACACATCGTGGCAGAAGGACGACCGTAACAGGCGACGGAATCTCCTACGGGACGATTCTTGGCACTGGCACTCATTCCAATCTCATCTGGAAATAGCTCCTGACACTCTTTTCTTGACCTGGCACCGCCTATTAGCGCCATTTGCGAAAGCAGATCGTATTAGTGCGGTTCGGTTGTAATTTGTCGTGGACCAATAGGAAGAGAGGGTGGGCATAGCTGAAGTTGGAATCTTTTCTTGGGTCGATCTTTCTATTTATATACTTTCCAACGTTTCAGGAGTGAAACCGCCTCTTTTCGAAGTTCTTCCCTCTCAAGTACGCCTTTCTTACAGTAGTTCTTGATTGGGCGACAATGTTCCCGCTCAACTTTTTTCCCAACGTTCAGATACAAGCCCCAGTAAATATCCTCGTTCTTGTCGTCAGGAAAATCCAGGGAGCAATCGAGTTCCACCTTCCTGCGTGAACCTTTGTACCGTTGAAAACCCAGTGAATGCCAGACACCGTCCTTCTCACTATTTGTCTGCGAATATCCAGGCCCCCATGTCTTCCATCCGCCTGAGTTTGGCAGGTAATCTCTAATTTCTCGATCCAAATCTCCTAGCATTAGCAGACAGTCGTTCCCGGTTGTAAAGGTGCCAATCTTTGGGACTCTTCCATCTCTTTGTTGCATTCTGATCGTGCCTAAAAGATCGGCAAAGTCCTCCAATTGACGAAGTCGAATTTCCCGAAATGCCATGTTTGAAATCTCCAGGTAGCTTAGAAACTGTCCAGTAAGTAATTTGTCAATCGCCGTATCGTTTCTAGCAGCGGTTAATGCTCGATGAATGTCCTGCCAACGAAG
>Ga0209109_10000245_pt1 | contig 26477 bp, 26 predicted proteins | sample Rifsed10ft2_FD_184004 | JGI IMG/M metagenome (GOLD analysis project Ga0209109, IMG submission 184004) | Soil microbial communities from Rifle, Colorado, USA - sediment 10ft 2 (version 2) | ecosystem: Environmental > Terrestrial > Deep subsurface > Rock core/Sediment | place: Rifle, Colorado... | reverse complement strand
CAGCACCCGCAGGTGCTTTGACACAGTCGGCTGCGGCATACGAAGCTGACGCTCGATCTCTCCAACCGACTGTTGTGACGAGACCAGGAGGCTCAGTATCGCGCGGCGGTTCGGCTCCGCAATAATTTCGAACACAGATGCCATGCTATGAATATACTCCACAGAGTATATACGTGTCAAGGCATATGAAGCTGGCCAACGGCGGTTTCGAAGCGGTTACGGGGCAGCTATTCTGCGCTCAGCGATACGATTGGATCGACGCGAGTGGCCCTCCGCGCCGGAATGACGCTCGCCAGAAACGCAACGGCGCAGAGAAAGCCGGAGGCGACCGGGTCAAGCCGGTCCCGATGAGCAGGCGCCGCTCTGCGCCACCTCCGGATCGCGGCCCCGGTCTTCAGGAGCCAGACGCCGAGCGCAGCCCTCGAACATGATGGAGCTCGAGACCTTCACTACCCAGAACAGCAGGAATAAGGCGCCGGCGACGGGCGCGTCATGGGAGGAGTCATATGGGAAAGCCACAGGTAACGCCGCCGGGGCATCCTTGCAAGGTTTCTGAAACCAACGTTTCTGGCGAGTCGTATGGGAAACCCATACATACCCGGTTCTGATACGAGCCCATTTCGGAGCTACTGCTGTGAGCGAGCGTTTGACACTTGCGACGTCGACGGGGCTGCCCTTTCTATCCCTCGCGTTTCACGTCGCGATGGGCCTGATTGCCCTCGCGGCGGGATGGATGGCCCTCACAGTTCGCAAGGGAGGGGAGTGGCATCGCCGCAGCGGCCGGATCTTCGTGTACACGATGATCGCCACCGGTATTACGGCGGCGGGCATCTCCGTATACGAGGGCAAGTCACCCGGTGGGGGACTGTTCACCGCATACTTCGTTTTTACGGCCTACACCGCCGTCGAGACGCTGCCTTGGGCAGGCCGGCGAGTGGACATAGCCCTTATGGTGTTGGCATTTGCATTCGCCGCGTCGAGCTACCAGGGCGGATTCAACGCGCTCGGCAGGCCGGGAAACCAGATCAACGGTGTGCCGGCCGGAATGCTGTTTTTCCTGGCCACGGTCGTCCTGCTCGCGGCGATCGGTGATTTCAGGATGATCCGGGCCGGCGGCATTCAAGGCACGCGACGGATCGCGCGGCATCTCTGGCGGATGTGCTTCGGCCTGTTCATCGCGTCCGGCTCGTTCGTCGCCCAGCTTGCCCAGATGAAGTTCCTTCCTGAGCCGTTCCGCAACGTCACGGTGATCGTCGCCCTCGGCGCCGGTCCGCTGGTGATGCTGCTGTACTGGATGTGGCGAGTCCGCCTGAGACAGAATCTGCGCGGACTGATGACTGCGACGCCGATTGAGGCGCGACAGCCGGCCTGAAGCAGCCATAAGGTAGCCACCACCGAGAACGCCGGCCTGCTGAATGGAGCGCTCAGGGGCGCGTTAGGCGGCAACAGGGCCGTCTACGTCGGCGTCGGGATTCGCTCCGCTCCAGGGCGATGACCCGCGGCGCCCTCGACCTCCCGCTGCGCCTCCGCGAGCCGGTGCAAGTCCTCGCCAATGTGGCGCGCGGCGAGGAGCACGATGTCTGCCGGCCCATCGGGCCGCTGGCCGACAAGCCATACGGCCAGGTTGACGGTGGTCAGGGTACCGAACAATCCGGACCACGCCAGGTAGGGCACGAGGAGCGGATTCCGCGTACCAAGCCACGCCCGTAGCGTCGGCGGCAGTGCCGGGCGCGCGTCAGGCGCTGGGGCAAGCGCTTCGGCCAATGCCTCCCCGTGTGCGAATCGTTCGGCGGGGTCGCGCGCGAGGCACTGGTCGATGGCCGCGCCTAACGCGGCCGGCAGCCCTGGTGCCGCGCGCATCACGCTCGGCGGCTCTTCGTTCGCCCGGCGCAAGAGCAGGGCAGGGAGGTGCGACGACTCGAAGGGCAGTCGTCCGCTCACCGCCAGATACCCCACCACTCCGAGCCAGGTCTCATCGCGAGCGGTGTCGTCACCTCGGCCGAAGCGATCGCAAAGACAAGCGGGATCGCCCGCCGAACGCCGAGCGTAAGCATCGCGGTCAGACGCATCGCGCTCGCGAAGCGTGGCCTCGGGCGGCGCGAGCTCAAACGCTTTTCCGACTGGAACGACGCGCGACCCGAGACCGAACCAAACTTCAAGTTCAATCGTCAGGCAACGAACAAGATCGTCGGCATCTTGGATGAGGCGGGGGCGTTCCTCCGTGGATTCTCTTAGTGCGGCCGGTGATAACAAATGGAATAAATGGTAAATGGGGTCAGAGTCGAATTTCGGGATTTCGGTCCCGCTTGAGTGGTCGTCCTCGGCGCAGGGGGGCCACGCGTCGTTTCAGCGTCGTTCCGACCTCGATGCGGAAGTCTTCGCTTCCCAGGACCCACTCGGAGTTTGTCGCACGACGAATCTCGGTAATGGTGGCGGCATCGATGGCTGAATCGAAGAGCGCCCGGTAGGCGCTGCGCCGTGCGGCAGTATCGCGTGCCAGGTCGAGGTACCGCTCGTGAGGCGACACAAGCGGGTCGACAGCCCCAAAGGCGTTCGCGGCGTGGCTCGACCACCGGTATTCCGCGGGGTGCCTCACGAGTCCAGCGCGTACAGGGTTCAGTTCGATATAGCGATAACAGGTGAGGAGGTACCTCTCGGACTCGATGAGCGTGGCACGGTACCGACCCTCCCAGAGGGTACCGGTGCGACCATGCCGGCTGTTGAAGTAGCGCACGTAGCGGCGGCCAAGGGACTGCATCAGCAGGCTGATGCCGCCTGCCTTGCGAGGAGTCACGAGCAGGTGGACGTGATTGGTCATGAAGACATAGGCGTGGATGAGGCACTGGTGGCGCCTCGTCGCCGCGCACAACTGCTCCGAGAAGACGTAGCGATCCCGTGGATCCGTGAAAATCGCGGTCCGGTTGTTGCCGCGCTGGATCACATGCTGTGGCTGTCCGGGGGTGGCAAAGCGTGGGAGCCGCGGCATAGCCAATGAGTGTGAGGACCCCGGAGTCTTGACCGGACGGCAGGGAGGTGCGGCATCCCCAGACTGCGCTCCGTAGCATTTCCTCGCGCGATTAATTCGACTCTGACCCCAATTTCCGCGCAATTTCCGCGATCAATTCGACTCTGACCCCGATTTCAGAAGCGCAGGAGCCGGTTGAGCTTCACCACGAAGGCCCGGTTCTTGAGCCCGCGAACGGCCGTCGGTGATAAGCCGTCATCGCCGGTCTCGCGCTCGTCGGTGTAGACGAGGAACAGCTCGCTACCCGGCGCGTACTCCCAGCGGAAGCGCACGTTGGTGCTGAAGGCACGGTCGGCGGAGCTATACTGCAGCAATCCGCTGGCGAACATGAGCGGGGTGAACGCGTAGTCTACCCTCGCGCGAGCGAGCCTCGTCGTGAAGCTCGCGTCAGGCAGCTCGATGCGGCTGATCGAGAACGTCGGCTCCACCGACAACTGCCGGTGCACTGACACACGACCCGGGGAATTCCCGCCGGGACCTACGGTCAGGCTCCGAATGGTGCCGTTGTAATACTCCCCCACTCGTAAGGCAATCGTGCCCGAGACACGCCGTTGCGCGCCGAACTGATACGACGCCGAGACGTCGCTGAACGAGTAGTCGCGCGGCGCAATGGGAACCGGAGACCCGGCTGGCGTGAAGGGCGTACGCAGCACCTCATGGGTGCGCGCGACATCGAGTGAGAGCTGGTCGCTGCTCTCGAACTCCGTCCCGAAGTGTCCCTGCCACACCCGGGAATCGACCGAGCCCGGGCCGGTCTCGATGTACTCCCCGGAGCCGCTCCACGTGAACTTGCGCACACTCCGGATTCCCGCCGGCCGCGGCGAGAACCGCAATTCTGCGAATGAGCGGTTGAAGTCGGTGCGGCGCGTGAAGCCCACTTCGGGGTTGAAGTTCGCCCCCACCGACAGGTGCTCCACCCGCGCTCCGTAGCGATCGGCATTGTAGTCGAATCGCCCCTCATAGCTCTGGTCGTCGCCGCGCATCCCGGTCGTGGCCGTCCGCGCCCAATACGCGCCGAGGCTCAGGTCCCGTGATAGCCCGAATGACCCATCGACGCCGTATGCCTGGTTCGACCCCGTTCCCAGCGCCGACACCGAGCGGTTCGTGGCGATCACCCCGATCGCGCTCCGGCGCAGCACATCGCGCTTGACGCGCAGTACGGTGAAGTTGGTCGCCTCCGTCTGCGAGACGGCCTCGTCGCCCGTCTGGATATTCATGATGCCGATGGCATACGGCCCCATCTTTCCCGTCACGCGACCGCCGGCGTCGATCGGAACGACGCGGCTGGCGTTGAGACCGATGCGCCGCGAGTAAAAGAGAAACGGCGTGTCGGTCGTGTTGGCGCTGCCTCCGGCGCCGACACCACCACGGGCGAAGTCGAAGACGCCGCGCCCCTCGAGGAAGAAGTCGCGCTTTTCAGGGAAGAACAGGCTGAAACGAGTGAGGTTGACCTGCTGCTCGTCGATCTCCACCTGTGCGAAGTCGGTGTTGACGGTGAAGTCGGCGGTGAGGTTGGATGTGATGGAGTACCTGGCGTCGCCGCCGATCTCGCTGCCGAAATCATTGGAGACAGGAGGCGCCAGGAGGCGATCGGTCGTCATCCGCGCGACGGCATACGGCTTGAGCTCGAGGTTGAGGCCCGCCGGTGGCAAGTCGAGGCCGACCAGCGTGCCGCCGGCGGAGACGCGGTTCAACGCCTGCGGCCCGGCCAAGCTTTGCGGCACGGGCGTCAGGTACGCCCACTCATTCTTCCGTCGCACCGAGCGCCGCAACTGGATCCCCCACACCTGGTCGTTGCCGGCTCGATACCGGATCGACTTGAGCGGGATCGCCATCTCGACCGTCCAGCCGCCTTCGAACCTGCCGGTCTTCGAGGTCCAGACGGGATTCCAGTCGGTGTTGGAGCCGCCTTCGTCCACGACGGAGTAGTCGGCCCGAGCGCCTAACGGATTGGTGTAGAACCCGAAGCCGCTGCGGCGGTCGTAGAACGTGTCGAACATCGCGCCGATGTGGTCGTTGTTGCGCAGTCCGTTCGTGTCGCGGCGGAGCTCGTTCGCGGTCCACGCCTCGGACGTCGCGGAATCCCAGCAGCGGCACACCAGGTAGATGTTCCGGTCGTCGTAGAGGATCCAGACATCGCTCCGCTCGGTCTGCGGCTCGCCATAACGCGGCGCGACCTGGATCAGGCCCCCGAAGGGCCTCTCGCGCGAGTAGACCTCCTCGTCGAGTACGCCGTCCACACGGAGCGGGGCCGCGAGCTTGATGGCGCGGACAGTGGCCTGGCCGTCGGCTCGACGCGTGATGACCTCCGGCGGCACCGGTGGCGGGGGGCCGTCGATCGCTCGCGACTGTGCTCCAGCGGCGCTGGTTCGCGCCAGGAGGAGAAGCCAAGGGCTGAATAGGGCGCTGCGGAATCGGTAGCCGAGCCGCGTCACTGATGTGGTGGGCAGATTGGGAATGCGGTTGACGACAGGCTCAGGAAGATGGCGGCGTGCTTGGCCCGCGGGGAGACGAGGTTTCATCTGTCCAACGCGGCTCGCGGCCACAAGCGTTGGCTCAGTGCCGGGGGGCTCAGGTCACCATTGCCGCCAGCGAGCGGGCTCGGGAACGACGGCTTGTTGCACGAGCACTAGCCCCAGCGGGCAGTACCAGTACCAGTAAGCAGAAAGCAGTAAGCAGCACGCAGCGTGACTCTCGCACCCCCCCGCTCGGTTTACTCGCCGCGCAAGGCCTCGATGGGATCCACTCCACTCGCCCGACGCGCCGGAACGTAGCTCGCCAGCATCCCGACACCGATCATCGCCAGCGACATCGCCGCGAACACGACCGAGTCGACCGCCTTCACATCGTAGAGCAGCGCGCCCAGCAGCCGCGTCGCTGCGAACGCCACGGCGATGCCGATGCCCACGCCGACCAGCACGACCTTCGTCCCCTGCGACACGACTTGGCGGCGCACCACGCCCGCCGTCGCGCCTAACGCCATCCGCACGCCGATCTCCCGCGTGCGCTCGGCGACCACGTACGAGAGCACACCGTACAGGCCGACCGCGCCCAGGATCAAGGCGAGGGCCGATACCACGCCTAACGTGAGCATCGTGAACGACAGCTGCACCATCGACCGTTGCGCCAGGAACTCCATGGTGAACCCGCGGTACACCGGCGCCTCGGGCGCCACCTGCCGCACCAGCTCGCGCACCTCGCCAGCCAGCGAGGCCGCCCGCGGCGACTTCACCACGTAGGCCGGCGACCCCATCGCCCACGTACGCGGCTCCGGCCCCGTGAGCGGGAAGTACACTACCGCCTCGCCCGCGTCGCGCCAATCGTCCTGCTTCACGTCGTTGACCACGCCAACCACCGTGAACGCAGAGGTACCGCGCGGTCGGCGGATGCGCTGTCCGATGGCGTTCTGATCGGGCCAGAGCTTCTGCGACGCGGACCGGCTGATGATGATGCTGTTGTTCGGTGTCACCGCCTCGCCCTCGGTGAACGTACGGCCCGAGAGCAGCCTGATGCCCATCGCGCGGAAGTAATCGCCGCCGGTGAAGTTCTGGTCGAGCAGCACGCCGCCGCCGTCGTCCGACATGGCGTCGTTGAGAAAGCGCCCGCCGCCTGTACCCTCGTCGAGCGGGAGGTTGTTGACGACACCCACTGCAGTCACGCCGGGCAGCGCTCGCAGCCGGTCCATGAAATCCAGGTGCAGCCGGCCCCACGTGGGACCGTCAACGAGATGCGGCTGGTCCGGTGCGAATTGGAACGTGTAGATGTCGTTCGTCTGGTAGCCAGGATCCACCTGCCGCAGCCGCTGGAAGCTCTGCACCAGCAGCGCGGACCCGATGAGCAGCACCAGCGCGAGCGCGGCCTGGCCGACGACCAGTGCGTCGCGCCCCCAATGACGTCGCCCAGTCGCGCCACGGCCGCCCTCACGCAACCGGGTGAGATCCGGCGATGACGCCGACAGCGCGGGTCCGATCCCGCACGCGAGGGCGGTGAACATAACGAGTGCGAAGGTCGCGACGAGCACCCACACGTCCAGTCCCACCTGCCCGAGGCGGGGAATACCTTCCGGCGCAGCGCGCAGGAAGAGTGGCAACGCCACCGTGCTGATGACGACGGCCAGCGCTCCGGCGGGAACTGCGACGAGCAACGCCTCCGCCATCTGGAGCCGCGCCAGTTGCGCGCGCGACGCGCCGATCGCATGCCGTACCGCCAGGTCGCGCTTACGCCCCTCGGCCCGTACCACGAAAAGATTGGCGACGTTGGCGCACGCGATGATCAGCACGACCGAGACCGCGCCGAGCAGCACCCACAGCGACGTGCGTGTGGTGGGGCCTACCAGACGGTCGAGGATGGGGTCCACCACGGCACTGTGCTGGCCGATGAGACGCGCATAGGTCGCGGGACCTCCGAAGCGGTTCGGCAGATTCTTCGAGAGTCGCGTCAGTTCGCGGGCAAGCTGCTCGTGGGTCACCCCTTCCTTCATCCTCGCAACAATCGGAAGGCCGAGGTTGCCGGGCTGTACCTGGCTGAGCTGCGCTTCACCAGCCACCCATAGCAGTGTCTCGTCACTCGGGAACCGGAACTCGGGCGGCATCACACCGATCACCTGGCGCATCTCCCCGGAGACGAAGTACGACCGGCCGATCACCGCGGAGTCACGGCCGAACCATTGGTCCCACAGGCGGTCACTGATCACGACGACACGGTCGCCGTCCTCCGGCACAGGGAGCCGGCCGACTATTGGACGCACTCCCAGGGTGGCGTACATGTCGTTGGTCGGAAAGGCCATGGGGATGCGCTCGACGCGCGTATCGGTGCGCAGCGTCGACGTTCCGCCGCCGAACGCGAAGAGCCCCGCGATCAGCTCGGAGTTCTCCTTGTACTCGAAGTAGAAGTCAAACCCGAGGCCGAAGCGCTCCGGGAGATCCGATCCCGGGGCCGTCCCCGACAGGACGACCAGCCGGTCAGCGTTCGGGAACGGCAGCGGCTTGAGGAGGACCGTGTTCACTACGCTGAACAGCCCGGCCACTGCACCGATGGCGAGAGCCAGCGTGCCGACCGAGGTGACGAGAAAGCCGGGCGTACGGAGCAGCCCGCGCCACGCATGACGGAGATCTGTCGTCCATTGAGCGATCACGGTTCGCGTCCCCGGTGAGGTTCTGGAATTGGACAGGCGCCCGCGCCAGGCGGTTGGCCCAATACGACTCTGCACGAGCAGGGTTTCACAGGACGCGCGGGAGGATACTTTCGAGCGCGCCTAGAACCCAGGCACGCCTCCACGCGATCCCGTCATGCCTCCTTCCGTCTCGACAGTCATTGAACTCGGCCCGGGCAGGTCACGCCGCTTCGCCCCGATCACCACGCTGGCGAGCGGCTTCGAGCTTGGCCTGACGATCCATGTCATCCAGGGGACCAGGCCCGGGCCCGCCGTCGGAGTCTCCGCCATGATCCACGGCGATGAACTCGACGGCCTGCTGATCGCGCGTGAGTTGGTGCGCACGTTGGATCCATCCACGATCAACGGATCGGTCCGGATTCTCGGCGTCGCAAATCCACTCGCGATGGAAGGGACCACCCGGAACACGCCGATCGACATGCTCGACATGAATCGGCTCTTCCCCGGCGCGCCCGACGGCTGGCTGAGCGAGCAGCAGGCATACGCGATCGCACACGAATTCATCGACCACATCGAAGTGCTCGTCGACCTGCACTGCGGCGGCACGTTCCCGTGGGTAGACTACTGCTACGTGGTGAATGACGAGGCGCTGTCGCGCGCCTTCCTTTCCGCTCTTCTCTACAAGCCCGCTACGATCTACGCGGGCACGACGGCGACGTACGCGGAGCAGCGCGGTGTACGGTGCACCGTGGTGGAGATCGGCGGCGGTTACCACGACCAGCCGCTGCACGTGGCGAACGGCGTGCGCGGTGTGATGAACCAGCTCCGCCAGGTGGGAGCACTCGATGGACCAGTCGAGCGGCGCCCGGGTCAGGTCCTGATGCGTGACATGAAGGTCATGCGGCCGCGCCAGGGCGGAATCTGCGTACCGCGGGCGACCCTGTCGCCCGGACAGGTGCTGCCCGCCGGGACGGCGCTGGCAGACATCGTCAGCCCGTACACCTTCGAAGTGCTCGAAACGATGACGGTACCGTTCGAAGACAACATCGTCGTCCTCTGTCGGAACTTCGTCACCCGGATCCACCCCGGTGACTATGGTTTCATGATCGCGAACCGGGCGTCGGCGACGACGTACATCGACTGACCGTGCACCGTTGGGGGTTGTTAGTCGCGATCATGAGCACCGGTGTCGCCCATGACGCGCTTGCGCAGGCACGGCCGGGGACAGTCGACATCTCGATCACGGTCCAATCAGACTCGGCGCACGTTAGGCAGAGCTATGCTCTGGCGTCTTCGTCGTCGCCGATCGAGCTGCGCGTCCTGACGCGCCCGTGCGCAGCGATCGAGAACATGCGCATCGAGCGCGGCGGCGCCGCGCTGGTCGTGGTGCAATCGCGCAACGGACCCTGGATCACCTTTCGCGACTCAACCGCGTCCAGCGGTGACTCGCTCCTGCTGTTCGTGCGATACGACGTGCGACTGGCCGGAACGGGCATCATCCCGCTCGTACACCTCGCGGCTCCGTTGGCGAGGACCGACTCGGCGCCACTGGGAGCGGTGTCTGTCGAGGTGCGGTTCACCGACGACGCGCGGCGAGTCGACTTTCCCCACATGACTCGTGCCGTTCCGACTCTCTCCGCTAAACGAGCCGAGCCGACGGAACCGGTGGGTGCGGTTGGCGCGAGCAGTCGGAACGGCACTCGTCAGGCGCCGACCCAGTGGTTCGCGCGCTACGTGGGAGTGCCGTCGTTCGTGGAGATTGCGGGCGACAGCGTGAAGGGGTGTGGCGAACGCGCCGGCGAACCCGGCGACAACGGTGGCCTGGTCTGGCGGTTCTGTCTGCTGGTCGGAATCATGGTCGCCTGGGTACCGCTTTACCTGGCATGGGCTCGCCGGTCAGGGGAAAGCGCATGACCGGGGCGCATCTCACCGCTTTTTACGCAATTGTGGGCGCCTACCTGGTGCTGGTCTGCGGGATCGGGCTCTACAACTACCGTCGCGCTTCGACGGAAGAAGGCTTTCTCGCTGCTGGTCGCAGCCTCGGCCCGATCATAGGCGGGGCGACACTGATGGCCAACCAGGTCAGTGCCGGCGCCACGATCGGGATGGTGGGCTTCCACTACTTCTCCGGCATCAGCTACGCGTGGACGTGGCCGCTGGTGTGGATCGGCTGGGTGGTGGCGGCGCTGTTTGTGGCACCGAAGATCCGGCGCGTTCCCGGCCTGACGCTCCCCGATTTCTTCGCCGCCCGCTTCGAGAGCAATTGGGCGCGTGGCATTGCCGCCTTGTTCATCCTCGTCGTCTACGCCGTGATGCTCTCGGCACAGTACCAGGCCGGCGGCCTCCTGTTCGGCCTGGTCGGCCGGATGGAGTACCCGCGCGCCGTCCTGCTGGTTGCAGGCATAACGACGGCGTACACCGTGCTCGGCGGGATGTACAGCAATGCTCATGTCGGCATGCTCAAGGCCATCCTGCTGCTGGGGAGTTACGCGATCGCGGTGCCCTGGCTCCTTGCCCACGTCGGTTCGGTCAGGGACATCGGAGAAGCACTCACCGCGATCGACCCGCGCCTGACCGGCAACTGGTTCGGCTGGCGCCAGCTGATCGCGATCTCGATGGCAATCGGACTTGGACTCGCCGCGTCGCCGTATGAGATCTCCGCCATTTATTCAATGCAGAGCAAGCGCGCGACGCGGATGGCGATCGGGTATTCGTTCCTCTTCCAGGCCTGTATCGGCGTGGGCGTGCTGCTCTTCGGGTTGTCGATGCGCGTGGCGATGCCGCAGTTGCCGGCACCCGACCTGGCGACGCCGGTGCTGGGGATGAGCATCCTGCCGCCGTGGATCGGGCTTCTCGTGCTGCTCGCCGCGGTCGTCACGTTCACGCGGACCGGCGGCGCGATCCTGCTCACCGTCGCGTCCGCGGTGTCGCACGACATCTATGTGAAGTTGTTCCGGCCACAGGCAAGTGAACGCGCCAAGGTTCTGGCGAGTCGGCTGGCCGTGATCACGTTCAGCGCGATCCCGGTCGCGCTCGCGCTGCGTCAGTTCGACCTGGTGAACTTCATCGTCATCTGGGCCGCGAGGCTGATGGTGAGCTTCCTGTTCATCCCGGTCGTTGTCGGCCTCAACTGGCGGCGCGCGACGCGGGCCGGCGCGATCGCCTCGATGCTCGGCGGCATGACCACGTGTCTGGCCTGGTCGCGGTTCGGCTCACCGTACTTCCTCGGGCTCGATTCCGCCGAGGCGGGTGTGCTGGTGAGCGCCGCGATGATGTTCGCGGTGAGCCTGCTCCCGTCACCCGCCTCTGACGCGACTCTAAGTGAGTTCTTCGGAGATCCTGTGAAATCCTGAGACGTTGAACTGAACTCCCGTCCCCCGTCTCAGTGTTTCGTGCAACGCCGCGTTAGCACCCAGAGGCCATGAGTTCTGCCCCGGTGAAATTGTGAAGGCCCGGTGCCGCGGGGCCGATCGAGCTCCCCGTCGCAATGTGAATATTGTTATGGAACTGGTTGAAGGCGCGCTGGAGGTCGGGGTTGCCACACACGCGAGGTCCAACTTCGACGACGCCCCCTGGCGTGTTAACGAAGTGACGATGTGGCGGAATGTTGCCGAGGTTCGGGTCCGCCCGGCTCGTTGCTACGGCGATCAGGATCGCGGTCATACCAGCCGCAATACCGACAGCAAGTCGCGGTTTCATATGGGGGGTCTCCAGGAGTGACTTACGAGAGTTTTCCGGGCCGCTAAGCTATCCCGCAAATTGCGACTCGCGCCAGATCTACCACGCTCAGCAGTGAGTAGCTCAGCAGAGTCATCATTTCAGCCAGTCATCTCTAATCTACGAAATGATCACGTTCTGGATATTGCGCTGCCTGAGCAGCGCCCTGTACGCCTCCAGGTCGCGGCTCATCACCTGATCGAACTGCGCCCGGATCTGGCGGACACGGTCCCGCAACAACTGCTGCACCTCTCGATGCTGCGCCGCCGGCGCGTGATCCGAGCCGCCCGCTGAACCGGCCAGGTACATGAGCTGCTCGGCCACCTTCATCGGCCAGCGCACGATGTCCTGTCCGCGTCCTGTGATGCGCATCTGTAACAATTGCTCTTCGACGTCGAGCAGCTTGCGATCGATGCGCCGCCTTCGACGTTACCTCGGCCGACAGATCACGGATTCTCGTAATGTCGTCCATGATCCAGAATCCACGGCCATAGGTCCCGATCACCAAGTCGCGGAAGTTTTCCTGCACCGTGATCCAGTAGACGGGCGCATACGGCAGGATCGGCGAGGTTCACCGCCGGGACGCCGTCGCCCGTTTCGATCAGCGCGTCGATGCGGTTGGAGTTCGCCTTCGACATCGCCAGGCCGATCTTACCGATCGGCTTGGTGGGCAGGCCGCTCCCTGTCAGCCGCATCCAGGTGGTCCCGTCGTCGCGCGACATCCAGATGCCACTCCCCGCGCCCCCGCTAGTGCGTCCCCAGGTGTGGATCTCGACCTGCCATGTTCCGGCAAAGAGGATGCGCGGGTTGTTGGGATCCATGACGAGATCCGACGCGCCGGTGCTGTCGTTCACGAAGAGGACGCGCTCCCAGGTCTTTCCCGCGTCCATGCCCCGGTAGATCCCGCGCTCGGGCTGCGGTCCGTAGGCGTGGCCTAACGCGGCGACGTACACGATGTCGGGGTTCGTCGGGTGCACGACGATGCGCGAGATGCGGCCGGTGTTCTCCAGTCCCATCTTCGTCCACGACTTGCCGGCATCGGTCGAGCGCCAGACACCCCAGCCGAGCGAGATGTTGCTGCGGATGAATGGTTCGCCGGTTCCGACCCATGCGATGTTGGCGTGCGACGGCGCCACAGCGAGCGCACCGATCGACGAGACCGGCTGGTCGTCGAAGATGGGCTTCCAGTGGAGTCCACCGTCCGTGGTCTTCCAGAGCCCGCCCGACGCCGCGCCGGCGCCGCCAGGTGAGCCATTCTGAACGAAGGCGGCCGATATGATCTGGCGGGTTGAATGATGGATCCTATAGACGGACCGCGACGCCATTGCCGTTCGTGCCCAACGAACGGATTATGCTGACTGCCGATAATCGTTTCGTCGTTGATCGGGGGCGATGTCTTTTCGGCGGTTTGTGCGCAAGCGTCATTGCAGCCCGGGCGTTATCCTTTGCCGCAGACCCATCAACTTTGCGTTAGACGCCATGTCGAGAGGTGACGATGAGAGCAAAGACGCTGGATGGTCGCGAGATTGATCTGACGCCGGACGTGCTGGCTGGTTTGAAGATGCGTCTCAAGGGGCCGGTGTTCGCGCTTGGCGATCCGGGCTATGAGGAATCGCGAACCGTCTGGAACGGCATGATCGACAGAAAGCCTGCCGTCGTCGTGCGCTGCCTTGGCGTTGCCGACGTGGTCGCGTGCGTACAGTTTGCGCGCGCACACGAGCTCCTGCTCTGCATGAAGGGGGGAGGACACAACATCGCGGGTCTGGCCACGGCCGACGGCGCGCTGATGCTCGACATGTCGCTGATGCGCGGCGTCTGGGTGGATCAGGAAGGCAGGGTTGCCCACGCGCAGATTGGATGTTTGCTCGGCGACGTGGATCGTGAAACGCAGGTGCACGGACTCGCAACCGTCCTCGGGTTTGTGTCGCTCACCGGCATCGCCGGACTGACGCTGGGCGGCGGGTTCGGCTACCTGACGAGGCGTTGGGGCTGGACGTCGGACAATGTGGTCGGGATGGACGTCGTGACGGCCGACGCGAAACTGATCCGAGCGAGCGGCGACCGGAACGCGGACCTCTTTTGGGGGCTGCGCGGCGGCGGCGGGAACTTCGGCGTCGTGACGGGTATCGACTACGTCCTGCACCCGGTCGGTCCGGAGATCGTTGGTGGCGTCGTCGCCTGGCCAGCCAGCGAGGCGCCCAAAGTGCTGGAGTTGTACCGGACGCTCGCCGAGGACGCTCCGCCCGAACTGACCCTCGTCGTGCTCGTCCGCCCGGCGCCCCCGGCGCCCTGGCTTCCCAAGGACATGCATGGGAAGCCGATCGTGGCGTTGCTGGCGTGCTACAGCGGCAAACCCGAGGACGGAGAGAAGGCGGTCGCCGCTATTAAGTCGTTCGGCAATCCCATCGGCGACGTGCTCGTGCGCCGGCCGTACGCCCAGATGCAGTCGCTGCTCGACGCGACGCAGCCGAAGGGCCGGCGTTACTACTGGAAGAGCGAGTACATCTCGCGGGTCGATCCGGCGCTGTGTGAAAAGCTCATCGAGCACGCTGCAAAGATTCAGTCGACTCACTCGATGATCGGCCTGTTCCAGGTCGCCGGTGCACTGAACCGACTCAGCGCAGATCACTCGCCCGTCGGCAACCGCGATGCTCGCTACGTGCTCAACATCGCGGGCGCCTGGGAACAGCCAGGGGACGACCAGGCAAACATGACGTGGGCGCGCGAGGCGTGGAACGACCTCAAACGCTTCTCGACCGGCGGCACGTACATCAACTTCCTAACAGAGGACGAAGGTCCCGAGCGCATTGAGGCCGCGCTCGGCAAAGGACTCCATCGGCTTGCCGAAGTTAAGGCGAGATGGGATCCGCAGAACGTGTTCCGCACGAACCGGAACATCACACCGGTCCTGTGAAACGGCCGAGGCCAGTTGCACGCGCGTTGAGCCGTATGGACAGGTGGCGGTTTTCCTGGATATCGAGGGAAACCGTTGGGACCTGCTTGGGCGCGCAAGTGGCACCTGACAAACGGTTGCTGCAGTCAGCCGAGCTGTTGCTGGTGCGCGCCTCAGCGTCGCACTGAGCCGTCAATCAAGGTCGCATAACCGGCCGCCATCCGGCGGGTGTGGTAGCGAGCATTCACCCGCTCGAACGCCGCCTTCACCACCCGGCGGCGCAAGTCGTCCTGGGTAAGGATCGACTCGACGGCGCGCGCCATCGCGATGGGATCGCGCGGAGGAACGAGCAGGCCGCAACGACCGCCGTCGAGCACCTCGTGGCACGACGGAATGTCCGTGGCGACAACAGGAGTCCGTGACGCGAACGCCTCGAGGATGGCGCCGGGCAATCCTTCGCTATGCGTAGCGTGGATGACCACGTCGCTGGCTCCCATCAGCTCTGGTATGTCGTCACGGCCGCCGAGGAACTTCACCGAATCCGACACTCCGAGTTGCCTGGCGAGTTCCTCGAATCGCTTCTGCACTTCCTGTCTTCGAACCTGTCCGGCGAAACTGAGGACGACGTCATGTCCGTTCTTTCGCAGCTCGGCGACGGATCTGATGGCGGTCTCGTGGTCCTTGGCCCGTCCGAGAAAGGCGACCATCAGCAACCTGTACCTCCCGTCGGTTCTGACCGCCGCCGCTCGACCGGCATCGGCTCTGGCCGCGATCGGCTCAACCGGGCACCCGTTCTCCACGACGTGGACCCGCCGCGCCGGCAACCTCAGGGCGTCGCGCAGCACGTTTGCGACGGCCTCCGAGACGGCAATCTCCCCACGGCAGAATGGCCGCGCGAGCTGAGCCAGCAACATCGGCTTCCATCGCGAACGCGAGTAGTGGACCGGGTCGTTCGCCGACACGCCATAGGTCGCAGGGACTCCGGCCAGCCGCGCGGAGATCCCTACCACAAGGTGGTTGCCGAACAGATGCGCGATCACGACATCGGGCGCAAACTCGCGGAGTTCCCTGGCAAGTCGCGGCATGTATTTCAGGGCGCCGACGAAACTCCCGCGCGGGTACGGGCACTGGTGTATCTCGCACGCCGCGGAATACTCCTCGTACAACGGTCCGCGCGTGGTGGAATTGAAGTAGACGGCATGCGAGTACGCGGGAAGCTCACGGATGAGCGCAAGCACTATGCGTTGCAGGCCGCCGTACTCCAAGTTGCCGAGGATGTGTGCAACCCGTGTCATTGAGCAGACGATCCTACGCTCTGGAGGCGCTGCCGACCAGCACCGTGCAGATCGACATCGCAGGACCTAGAAAAGCGCCCGCATCGTCTGTCCGAGTCCGCCGAGCGACTTCCCGATCGCCAGCACATCCATAGTCATGCCGACCGCCCAGTGGATGAAGATGCCCGGCACACAGCTCCCGGCCCGGAGCGCCAGCGCGCCAAGGACCATGGCCGCGCCGAGCGCGCCGAATGTCTCGGGTAGCGGCTTGTTGAAGTGAACCATGACGTACGGGATCGCCATGATCAGCAGGGCGTTGTAGCCGAAGCGGCGGAACAGCGCGAAGGTCAGAAAGCCGCGGAAGAAGAACTCGACGCCCATGAACTGCGCACCGTAGAGCAGCTCGTATCCCCAGAAGGCGGCCCCGCCTTCGGACGCGCCATGATAGAACGGATACTTCTGCTGGAACGAAGCCTGCGTGGAAGCCCACAAGATCAGCGGGAGCATCAGCAGGTACAGGCCGGCGTACAGGGGCAGGTGCGTAAGCGTGCCGCGCCACTTCCAGCCGTAGTTGGCTAACGGCTCACGGAACACGAACGCGATTACCGCAAACGGGATCAGCACGCGCAATACGATCGACGACAGCCCCCAGTGCACGAACGGAGCCATGTCGGCGTGCGATCCAAGCCAGGCATCGGCAACCGGCTGCAGTCGCTCGGCGAAAACGCCCCGGTATGATTCAGGCTTTCCGAAGTACTGGAAAACGATGAGGAGAATGATCGCGACGAAGAAGATCGTCGTCGTTCGCTGATCGAGTGGCGCCGCGGCAGCGGGCGGGTCGGGAAGGGCAGCGCGGAGGCGACCCATCAACGACGGCTGCTCGCGGCCCGGATTAGCGCCGCCCTTCTGCCGACGAGCGCTCACCGGGAGGCCGACAATCGCCGGGAATACATTCAGCCAATTAATGAAGCGCGATCAATGCCGGCAATTCCGATTTCGAGTTTGGCTGACTATCATCTGGCCCCGCCACCCCCGCCACCCGACTCAGTCACCGCGAAACGATGAGATCTCGATCATTCCCGCATTTCCGCTGGCTCCTCGCGCTTTCATGCGGTGCTCTGGGAATCGTCGGCGCGCCCCGCGCCTCGGCAGCGCAATCGGGCTGGACACCACGGCTGCAGCTCGACAACGACGTCTACAATTACTGGCGTCGTCACACGCACCGCCCCGACGAGGAGTACACCAACGGTGTCCATGCCTCGCTGGAATCCGCATCGGCTCCGTGGTGGGGGCGCCGGTTCGCGCCGGGCGTTCCTGATTGTGCGGTGGCTCCGGATGCTGCCACTTGCCGATCGACCCTCGTCACGTTAGGCCAGGATCTCTATACGCCGAATCTGGCGAGGGCGCCCCATGCGGTCCCGGACTGGGAACTCGAGCGCCCGTTCTTTGCCTGGCTCTTCGTCAGCGGGACCGCCCGCGTGTCATCGGCCCGGACGCTGCATTCGACGAGCCTTTCGATTGGCGTCACCGGTCCGCCGGCGGGTGGTGCGCTCGCGCAGGAGGTTGCGCACCGGATCGGCTTCAACGAACAGGTGTCCGGGTGGGAAACGCAGATCGGTTTCGCACCAGGCGTGATCGCCGAGTACCGACAGTCGGTGCTGGCGGTTCGCGGCGGCGGCTCTCGTGGAATGGCCTTCGACATGGCTCCGGAAGCGGCCGTCTCGCTAGGCAACATCCGGTCTCATGCCGGGTTGGGCGGCCTGGCGCGAGTGGGGTGGAACCTCTCGCATCCCTGGCATCCGTCGGCGTCTGGAGGTCGCGCGTCAACCGAGTGGTGGGTGTCGGCCGGCGGCCACGCCGAGTACGTCGCGCGGGACATGTCGCTGGATGGCGCGCGGGGTGAGACGGGAAGTCGCATCGACAGGGTTTCCAGTGTCGGCCAATACGAATTCGGCGCCGGGGTTCGCCTTCACGGGGTCAGCGTCGAATACCGGGCCGTGACCACGTCGCGCGAATACCGGACAGGGCCGGGGCACCACACCTACAGCTCCATGATTGTCTCCATGAAATAGCGGGGACTGGGGACTGGGGACTGGGGACTGGGGACTGGGGACTTGGTACTGGGGTTACTTGGTGACGCAAAGTACTTGACAACAAGGGTAAGCACCCGTGAGACTTCGGGTCGTGACCCAGGCGCGTACCGCACCACCAGCTGCAGCACCGGAACCGGCTGAGCCGCCGGCACTGCACGACAGGGCGCTCGACAACCTGACCTTCATCAGGCAGGCGATGGAGCGCGCCGGTTCGTTCACCGCCGTCTCGGGCATCGGGATCGTGGCGATTGGTGGAATCGCACTGGTCGCTTCGTTCCTTGCCGCGCGCCAGGCCGACGCATCCGGATGGATCACGGTGTGGGTCGCCGCTGCCGCTGCCGCTGTCGTGATCGAGCTGTCGTTGACGGCGCGCAAAGCGCGCGCCCTCGGGCTACCGATGGTCTCGGGGCCCGGTCGAAAGTTCGCGCTGGCGTTCACCCCCACCCTGCTGGCCGGGGCAATCCTCACCGCGGCGCTCACCCCCGCCGCGCCGCGCGACCTGTTGGTTGGAACCTGGTTGCTGCTCTACGGCGCCGGCGTCACGGCCGGCGGGGCGCTGTCGGTGCCGGTGGTTCCGGTGATGGGCGTTTCGTTCATGGCGGCGGGCGTGGCGACGCTCCTGCTTCCCGCGTCCGCGGCCAACTGGATGATGCTCGCTGGATTCGGCGCGCTTCACATCGTGTTCGGTTTCTTCATCGCGAGGAGGTACGGTGGGTAAGCGCAGTGCATTGGCGGATGACCGCCGGCGGAGCGGGGGAGGTCGCGAGGCCCCCGCGGCGCCGAAAGTGGAGCGCGGCAAGGGCGACGCGCAGGCGTCTGGTCTCGATCGTCTGATTCATGAGCGGCAACGCCTGGGAATCGTGAGCGCGCTGGCGGTGAACGAGTCGCTCTCGTTCAACGAGCTCAAGGCGTTAATGCAGACGACCGACGGCAACCTGAGCGTGCACGCGAGGAAGCTGGAAGACGCGGGTTACATCGCGTGCCGCAAATCGTTTGAGGGACGTATCCCTCGGACCGAGTATTCGTTGACCGCGCCGGGCAGGCGAGCGCTGGAGCGCTATCTGGATCACATGGAAGCGATCATCAAAGCTACACGAAGCAAATGAGGCCAGAGGCCAGAGCCCAGAGGCCAGAGGGTCGCATTGTCGTACCCTCGATTGCCCTTCCACGCCACGTGGCCATCATCATGGATGGCAACGGGCGGTGGGCGAGTCAGCGCGGACGGCCGCGGACCACGGGCCACCTCGCCGGCGCACGCACGGTCAGGAGCGTCGTCGAGCACGCGCGCCGCGCCGGAATTCCGGTGCTCACACTCTACGCGTTCTCTTCCGACAACTGGCGCCGACCTGGCGACGAAGTCGGCGCGCTGATGGGGCTGTTCCGCCGGTACCTCGCGGCGGAGGTTCCGCGGTGCATCGACGCCGGCATCAGGCTGTCGGTGGTCGGCCGGCGGGACCGCCTGGCGCCGGCGTTATTGCGGGCGATCGAGTCGGCCGAAGACGCGACGCGTCACGGCACCGACATGCGCCTGCGGATCGCGGTCGACTATTCGGCGCGCGATGCGATTGTCGAAGCGGCAAGCCGCGTAGCTGCACGGCGCGTGGATGGCACGATTACGCGGACCCGCTTTGCCGAGGCGCTTGCCGCGGCATCACATGACCACGATGTCGTCGCCGACGTGGATCTTCTCATTCGAACGGGTGGCGAGCAACGCCTGAGCGACTTTCTGCTGTGGGAGTGCGCGTACGCGGAACTGGTGTTCTCGCGCCGGTTGTGGCCAGAGTTCACGACGCGGGACCTGGACGCGGCGCTGATCGAATACGCCCGGCGTGAGCGACGGTTCGGCGGCGTCGAAGCGGCGGCGGGATAAACTCAGAGGCTACCTGGCGAGCCTCAGTCGCTCTCGAGCCGTCAGCACCTTCTCCCTGGCTTCCTCGACCGTCGCCCCGATGGCCGACAAGTGCCCCATCTTCCGGCCCGGCCGCGCGCTCGCCTTGCCGTAGAGATGAAGTCTCACGTCCGGAATGGTCATGGCTGACGCGAAGTCGGGCTCACCGTCATCCCAGAGATCACCGAGCAGGTTCGCGATCGCTGCTGGACGCAGTGCATCCACGGATCCCAGTGGGAGACCGCAGATGGCGCGCACGAACTGCTCGAACTGGCTCGTCGACGCGCCGCGCTCCGAGTGGTGAAAGGAGTTATGGGGCCGCGGCGCGAGTTCGTTCACCAGGAGACGCCCATCACGGGTGACGAACATCTCGACGGCCAGCAGTCCAACGATCCCCATGCTCGTCGCGATGCCCTCGGCTACCCGCATGGCCCGGTGCGAAACCTCAGGTGAAAGCATGGCCGGCCACACCGACCAGTCCAGCACGCCGGACTCGTGATGATTGATCGCCGGGGCGTACGTGGCCATGGCGCCGTCTTCGCGACGCGCCACCAGGACCGAAAGCTCGAGCTCCAGGTCGAGAAACTGCTCCACGAGGACCGGTCCGGAGCCTAACGTCACCCAGGCCGCCGGCGCCTCGGCGGGAAGCCCGACACGCGCCTGGCCGCGGCCGTCGTAGCCGCCGACAGGCTTCTTGAGAACCGATCGACCGAGCGCCGCCACCGCGGCCTCTGCCTCCGCCGCGGAATTCGCGGCGCGCCAAGGACCGACCGGAAACCCACTGGCGTCGAGCCAGGTGCGCTGCCGCAAGCGGTCCTGGACGATCACGACAGCCTCGGCCGACGGACGCAACGGCACCAGCGCCGACACCGCGACCAGGGCATCCGCGCCAATCTGCTCGATCTCGAGCGTCACTACGTCCGTGCCGCGCGCCAGATCCGACGCCGCGGCGGCATCGCGGAATGACGCGGTAATGGTACGGCTGGCAATCGCGCGCGCCGGACAGGCCGGATCGGGATCGAGCACGTGGACGTCGTAGCCTAACGATCGGGCCGCGTACCCCGTCATCCGGCCGAGCTGCCCGCCGCCGAGGAGGCCAATGGTGGCCCCCGGCAGGATCACCCTCACGGAAGGGACTGTTTCAAAACCTCGTCACGGCGCGCGTCGCGCCAGGCGCGCAAACGCTCGCGGACTTCGGGATGGCGTAATCCAATGATCTCGGCGGCAAGTATGGCCGCGTTGATCGCGCCCGGCTTCCCGATCGCCAACGTTCCCACCGGCACGCCGGCCGGCATCTGCACGATGGACATGAGCGCGTCCTGACCCGCCAGTGCCGTAACCGGCATCGGCACACCGAGCACGGGCAGCAGCGTCTTGGACGCGGTCATGCCGGGCAGGTGCGCGGCTCCACCAGCCGCCGCGATGATGACCATCAGCCCGCGGCCTTCTGCCGAGGTCGCGTACTCGAACATCCAGTCAGGGGTTCGATGCGCGGATACAACCCGCGTCTCAAATGGGACTTGCAGCGCTTCCAGTGTCGAACAGGCGTGCTGCATATGCTCGAAGTCGGTCTTGGAACCCATGATGACGCCCACGAGCGCAGACATGAGATGTGAGATGGGAGATCTGAGAAGAACCGCCCGGCCGATAAACGCTGAATATGACGGTACTGCCGGGCGCCGCGAAGGACCGAGTGTAGGGATTTTCCCGGCGCTGTCGGAGGAATAGCCCTATATTCGCCGCCTTTTCTTTGCAGGATTGTCTCCCCAAGGCGCGACGGACGCCGTTGGGATTCATCCTGGACGGCCAGACGCCGCCAAACCTCCCCGCAATCCGGAGGGACAGCGGATGTACTACCCGACTACTCACCCCTGGTCCGGCGACCAATCACTCGGCGAACACCTCAATGAGCGAGGAGTAAGCCGCCGGGATTTCCTGGAATTCTGCGGGTCGATGTGCGCGGTGCTGGGGCTCAGCAAGTCGATGCTGCCGAGTCTGGCCGCCCAGCTCGAGGCGATAAAGCGACCCTCGGTCATCTGGCTTCAGCTCCAGGAATGCACCGGATGCGTGGAGAGCGTCCTGCGCACGGCGGAGCCGACGATCGGCGACCTTGTGCTGGACCTCGTGTCGCTGGACTACCAGCACACCCTCATGGCCGGTGCGGGCCAGGCCGCCGAGAAGGCGCTGTCCGACGCGATGGCGGCGAACAAGGGCAAGTACGTGCTCGTGGTCACGGGTTCGGTGCCGCTCAACGAGAACGGCATCTTCCTGACGATTGGGGGACGGACGGGCCGCGAGATCCTCGAGGAAGCCGCGCGAGACGCGGCCGCTGTCGTTGGCGTGGGAGCCTGCGCCCACTTCGGCAGCGTGCAGGCGGCGCGGCCGAACCCGACCGGTGCCGTGGGCATCAGGAGCATCATCACTGATAAGCCGGTGGTGATCCTCGCCGGGTGTCCACCGATTGGCGACGTAGTCACGGCGACTCTGGTCCACTTCCTCACGTTCGGCCGCCTGCCGCAGATGGACAGCGAGGGTCGTCCGCTGTTCGCGTACGGCAAGCGGATCCACGACCAATGCACGCGGAGGGCGCACTTCGACGCCGGGCAATACGTCGAGGTGTTCGATGACGAGGCAGCGCGGAAGGGCTGGTGCCTGTACAAGGTCGGGTGCAAGGGACCGGCCACTTTCTCCCCATGCCCGATCTTCCAATGGAACACACGCACGAGCTGGCCCATTGGCGCCGGCCACCCCTGCATCGGCTGCACGGAGCCCTTCTTCTGGGACACGATGACGCCGTTTTATGGACGCCTGCCGAATGTCGCGGGCTTTGGAATCGAGAGCAAGGTCGACGTGATCGGCGCCGGGCTCGCCATCGGGGCGACCGCCGGTGTCCTGGCGCACGCGGCCGCGACGAGCGTCTACCAGCTTCGTCGCCGGCGGAAGGACGAGGCGGTTGCCGCGGCTGCCGCGGCCACCGGCGGCACGACGCCGTCGGAACGGACGAAGGAGGACTGATCCATGGCTGCCACACGCGTCGTCGTCGACCCGATCACCCGCATCGAGGGGCACCTTCGGATCGAGGCTCAGCAGGACAACGGGCGGATCACCAACGCCTGGTCCACCGCGACACAGTTCCGGGGGATCGAGATCATCATGACCGGCCGCGATCCGCGCGATGCCTGGGCCTTCACGCAGCGAATCTGCGGCGTGTGCACGGTGGTGCACGCGGTCGCCTCATGCCGGGCGGTCGAGGACGCGCTCGGCATCAGGATACCGCCTAACGCGAACCTGATCCGTAACCTGATTCACGGCATGCAGTTCGTGCAGGATCACGTGATCCACTTCTATCACCTGCACGCGCTGGACTGGGTGGATGTGACGAGCGCGCTGAAGGCCGACCCGGCCGCCACCGCCCGCCTGGCCGCGTCGCTGTCCCCCTGGCCGAACAACTCCGCCACGTGGTTCGCGGAAGTGCAGAACCGTGTCGCGAAGTTCGTGGCCTCGGGACAACTGGGGATCTTCACCAACGGCTACTGGGGCCACCCGGCGTACAAGCTGCCGCCGGAAGCGAACCTGATGGCCGTGGCGCACTACCTCGAGGCGCTGGACTGGCAGCGCGACGTCATCCGGCTGCACACGATCTTCGGCGGCAAGAACCCGCACCCGAACTTCCTCGTGGGCGGAATGGCGTCGGCGATCAACCTCGAGGGCACCGCGACCATCAACGCCGAGCGGCTGACCGACATCCGCGACATGATCACGCGGGCACAGCGGTTCGTCGAGCAGGTGTACTGGCCGGACCTGCAGGCCATCGCGTCGTTCTACAAGGAATGGGCGGGGATCGGTGGGGGCGTCCGCAATTACCTCGCCTGCGGCGAATTCCCCGAGGGCAACATCGACGAACTCGACAAGATGTACCTGCCGCGCGGCATCATCATGGATCGCGACTTGAGCACGGTCGTCCCATACGATCCGTCGAAGGTGGCCGAGTTCATCACCAGCTCCTGGTACGAGTACGCGCAGGGTGATGACGCGGGCCTGCATCCCTATGAGGGAGAGACCAAGCCGAAATACGCCGGCCCACCGACGCCGTGGACGTACCTGCAGCAGGAGAAGAAGTACTCGTGGCTCAAGTCGCCCAGGTACGATGGCAAGCCGATGGAAGTCGGCCCGCTGGCGCGGATGCTCGTCGCGTATGCGTCCGGACACGAGGAAGCGCGCGCCGTCATAGGCGACGCCCTTGGCCGGCTGAAGGTCGGGCCGGCGGCGCTGTTCTCGACCCTGGGCCGCACGGCGGCCCGCGGCGCCGAAACGGTGCTCCTCGCGCGGCGGATGAACACGTGGTACGACTCGCTGGTGAACCGGATCAAGTCGGGCGACACGCAGACATTCACCTCCGACAAGTGGGAACCGGAGACCTGGCCGGCGACGGCCCAGGGATACGGCTTCCTCGACGCGCCGCGCGGCGCGTTAGGCCACTGGGTGCAGATCGCCGACGGGAAGATCTCGCGGTACCAGTGCGTGGTGCCCAGCACCTGGAACGCCGGACCGCGCGACGCGACGGGCCAGGTGGGACCCTATGAGGCGGCGCTGACCGACAACCATCCGCTGGTCGATCCGCAACGCCCCATCGAGATCCTGCGGACCATTCACTCGTTCGATCCCTGCATCGCCTGCGGCGTGCACGTGCTGGATGCCGAAGGGAGGACGGTGACGGAGGTGAAGGTGCTATGACCTCACCAACGAAACCGCCGAACACGCACCGGCCGCCCATCACGGTTGGCGCGTTCGATTACACGCGGCGCGTGCCGCCACCCTCGGGCGATTACCAGTGGGTGTACCTGTGGGAGCGGCCGCTGCGGTTCATGCACTGGATCGCGGCGCTGTGCATCGTCGTGCTGGCTGTCACCGGATTGTTCATCGGCCGGCCGTATTTCGTGGCGTCCGGCGACCCTGAGTCCGCCTACCTCATGGGGTGGGTGCGCTTCGTGCACTTCTCGGCGGCCGCCGTAATCGTCATGACGGCCATCGTGCGCGTCTACTGGCTCTTCATGGGGAACCGCTTCGAGCGGTTGCCGGCGCTGTTCCCGCTCAGGGGCCGCGACCTTCGCAACATGTTCAAGGTGGTGAAGTTCTACCTGATGATCGATCCGGAGAAAGCGCCGAAGTATCTCGGCCACAACCCGCTCCAGCAGGTGAGCTACACCGGCGTCTATCTCTGCGGAGCGCTGATGGTCCTCACGGGTTTCGCCATGTACGGACAGTCGAATCCCGGTGGCCTGATCTACACCGCGTTCAACTGGGTGAACCCGCTGTTCGGCGGTGCGCCCATCGTGCGCTTCGTGCACCACGTGCTCACCTGGGTCTTCCTGATCTTCATCCCGATTCACGTCTACCTGGCCCTGCGCGCCGACGCATTAGAGCGTACGGGCACCATTTCGTCGATCATCAGCGGCGGGCGGTTCGTCGACACCAACGAGAAATACATCGATGCGGAATCCTGAGTCCCGTTCCATCGTGGTGCTCGGCCTGGGCAACATGCTCATGGCCGATGATGGCATCGGCCTGGCGGCGCTGGCGCGGCTGCAGGACGAGTGGTTCATCTCGCCGGACGTCGAGCTGGTCGACGGCGGCACATGGGGCATGAACCTGCTACCGATCATCGAGAACACGGATCAGCTGCTGGTGCTCGACGCCATCGATCATGGTCGTGAGCCGGGAACGCTGCTGCGGCTGGAGAACGACGAGGTGCCGCGTTTCCTCGCGACCAAGCTGTCACCGCACCAGATCGACCTGCGCGAAGTCCTGGCGCTGGCGGAGCTGCGTGGGAAACTGCCGGGCGAGCTCGTGGCCGTGGGGCTGCAGCCCGCGAGAGTCGAGATGTCGACGGACCTGAGCCCACCGGTTCAGGCCCGGCTGGGTGAGATGGTCGAGGAGGCCGCGCGCACGCTGGCGGGGTGGGGCATCGACTGCTTCCCGATGGCGGGTGCGCTGCATGCATGAGCTGAGCGTGGCGATGGAAGTCTGCCGCATGGCGGAGGATCGGATTGGCGCCGACGCGTCGGGACGGCTGCGGTTGGTGGCGCTGGAGGTGGGCGACGACGCCGGCCTCGAGCCCGACAACCTGTCGTTCTGCCTGGACGCGCTGCTCTCGCAGCCTCCGTTCGGCGAAGCGCGAGCGCTCGTTACCCGATGCGCGGGGAATGTCCTGCGCCTCGACTACCTCGAGGTGGACGATGCCGATCCGGACGATTGAGGTTCGCGAGCGGGTGATGGCCCGGAACGACGAGCTGGCGGCGGAAGTGCGGCGGCGGCTGGCGCAGGCGGACGTGCCCTCGTTCAACCTGGTGTCTTCGCCCGGGGCGGGGAAGACCGCGCTGCTGGAGCGCACGCTCGATGCGTTAGGCAGGGAGATGCGGATCGCGGTCGTCACCGGCGACGTGCAGACCCAGAACGACGCCGACCGGCTGGCCC
>Ga0209109_10000243_pt1 | contig 26531 bp, 25 predicted proteins | sample Rifsed10ft2_FD_184004 | JGI IMG/M metagenome (GOLD analysis project Ga0209109, IMG submission 184004) | Soil microbial communities from Rifle, Colorado, USA - sediment 10ft 2 (version 2) | ecosystem: Environmental > Terrestrial > Deep subsurface > Rock core/Sediment | place: Rifle, Colorado... | reverse complement strand
TCTTGTTCGTCTCGTTTAGCGGAGAGGAACAGGGACTCGTCGGATCCCGGCTCTATCTCGAACGGCCGGTCGCGCCGGTCAGCTCGACCAAAGCTATGATCAACATCGACCATGCAAGCATTGGAAACGGACGGCTTACAGTCGGCGTGACAGGATTGGAAAAGAAAGTCGTATTGGACGCGGGACAGGCAGCAGGGCTAGCCGACAAGCTCGACGTGTATGGTTTTTTCCCCGGCGGCGATCACGTGCCGTTCAAAGAAGCGGGAATCCCAACTATCACCATTGTCAGCGGCGGCGTCCACCCACACTTTCATCAGCCCACCGATTCCGCCAACACGATCAATCCGGAGATTCTGCAAACCGTGGCCAGGTATGTCCTCGCCCTAGCCTGGCAACTGGCGAATACTCAATAGAACGGACGCGAGACTAGGGGCGAGAGACCATGGGCAAGATGGAACGGGTGTGATCTATTAAAGGTTGCCCCCTGGCCTCTCGCCTCAGGCCCCGTGCCTGGATTTAAGGGATGTCGTCGAGAATAGTGGATTGGATCGATGGCAACGGCGCGGTTTGGCGGGGAGGACCGGGGAGGACGAGCGGTGAACCGATCTGGTTGGCACCTTGGATAAGACCGATCGAGAGTTGCGGACCGAGTGTGGTCACAGCCCCGCTCCAAGCCTGACCGGTTGTCGGATTCCGAAAGCTAAAGGATTGAAAATTGTTCCCGGGGTTGTACAGAAACCCCTGCGTACCCTGATTGTCGAGATAGAGACTCCCTATGCCGGGCAGCTTGAACAGTGGAGCAACCCCTCCATCGAATGAACGAACACTGGAGATCGATTGGCCCCAAGCCTGCGAGTGCAGCGACGGGAGCGCGAACAGGAGCAGGGCCAGCATAGACAGTGCCAGGGGAAGCACCGAGACCTGAAGTTTAGTTTGTTTGACCCGATGGCTCTGAAATCTCATCGCAGTTAGTCCATGACAGGTTCGAAAAAATTCATTATAGTATAAAGAAATATTACTTGTCGATCAAAGGGGGCGTTATGGAGCACTGTACCGGGACAAATAGATGGTGGCGCGCATGTGGCTATGCCGTCGGCCTTGGGCTGATCCTGTCACCTGGGCTCAGTTGGGGGCTGGAGATCGGCAAGACACCGCCAACGGAACGACGGGAAAACATCTCCCTCGCCGATGCGGCGCTTCAAGCGCTGAAGCATAACCTGGACATCAACATCAGCCGTCAGACGAAGGAGAGCCGACAGGCCGACATCATCATCGAACAGGCCAAGTTCGACCCGACCCTGAGCGTGAACGGCCAATACAACCGGATCGTGAATCCACTCAATCGGCCTGTGTTCGGCTCAACTGGCCAAAACTTGACCGGGATTACCACCTTTGATCAACGCAGCCAGTCCGTCACGTTGGATGCAACGACAAACCTACCTACCGGCGGCAACGTCGATCTGAACTATAGCCCCTCGCGAACAAGTGTGAACCAGAATCTGGCCACAGGGTTCCTGTTCAACCCTTCCTATACAGGTGGTCTCGCACTCACCCTCACGCAACCTCTCCTCCGCAACGCAGGTATTGACGTCACCAAGACCTTCATCCGCATCGCGCAGAATAATGCCATCGTGGAAGAACATGTCTTTCGCGATCGTGTCCTCACCGTCCTGGCAACGGTAGAGCAAACCTATTGGGAAGTCGTCTTTGCCAATGAGAATCTGAAAGTGGCAGAGGCCGCCCTGAAAGCTGCACAGGAGCTCTTGGCCAGCAACCGCGCAAAGGCAAAGGCCGGTATCATGTCGATCGTCGATGTCTTGCAAGCCGAAGCGGCCGTCGCGTCGCGGGTCGAGCAAGTACTGGTCGCGGATAAAACGATTCGAGACCAGGAAGATCAGCTGCGCCGATTGCTCAATCCTGCCGAAGAGGATCTGCGTCAAGACATCCGCTTGACCCCGCTCGACCAACCGGTCGTGACCCTCGAACCCATCAGCCTGCAGGAAGCCATCGACACGGCCATCGAGCAGCGGCCGGAAATCGTCCAAGCGAAGAAGAATATGGAGTCGAGCGATCTCAACACCAAATTTGCCAAAAATCAGATTCTCCCGACTCTGTCGTTTCAAGGCACCATGGGACTTGCGGGACTGGGGAAAGACTACGGTGACTCCGTGAACCGGAACCTCAACGGCGATTACTATAATTATGGCGCAGGCCTCGTCTTAAGCTACCCACTCGGCAACCGCTCAGCCTGGAGCACCTACAGCAAGCGGCAACTGGAGGCCAAGAACGCCGAAGCGTCGCTCATGAGTGTGCGGCAGCAGATCATCGTGGGAGTCCGCGAAGCGGTCCGGCGCGTTCAGACGGATTTTAAACGGATCGAAACCACCAGATCGGCCAGAATCATGGCTGAGAAACAACTGCAGGCGGAGCAAGAGCGCCTGAAGGTGGGGCTCAGCACCACACGCTTTGTGCTCGACTTCCAGCGCGATCTCGCGACGGCCCAAGGAAACGAATTGCGCGCGACGGTCGATTACAACAAAGCGCTCTCCAACTTTGCGCGCCACAAAGCCACCACACTCGACCGCTATAATCTCCAACTGAACTAGCCCGCATTATTCATGAAGCTTCTGCTACAAGCGTGGATACGCGGCTGTGCCGGGCAGTCTCGCCGTTCAGCCCTTCGACATACTGCACGAGTATGCCTCAGGGCTTTACGCCTCCGAGTGCCCGTCTCGCTTCGCGTCTGCACGCTTTCGCGACGAACCTTCATGAATAATGAGGGCTGACTTCCATGACGGCGCCTGAGCCCGGTCTGCGCGCAACACCGACTCAGGCCAAAGAACGGGGAGCAGCCCTCGCGCTGCTTCCCGCCGCCGCGACACTCAACTTCTACGCCCTTCCCGCCTCCCTCCAAGAACAGACGCTGGTTCAGTTCGTGCCCCAAATCCTCGCCTACCTCGCCTTAGGCCTTTGGGCTATGTACAACCGCGATATCGTCTCTCGGCTTGGACTGGAGAAAGGGAACATACGGGATGGCCTACGCTGGGGGCTCCTGACAGGGCTGCTTCTCGGCTGCCTGAATACCTTCGTGATTCTCTCGACCTATCCACATCTTGGGTATGACATCAGTTTCCTCAAGACCACGCCACATGGCCGACTCCCCCTCTTGGTCATGGCCCCCTGGTTCATCTGTGGCATCGCCCTCTTTGTAGAACTAAATTTTCGTGGATTTCTCCTCGGACGGCTGGCCGCACTTGAATCGGGGCTATGGAGATGCGGTTTGGCCCAACGCTTCTCGCCTCTCGCCCTCATCACCTGCGCACTGATATTTGCTTTCGACCCCTTCATGGTGAATACTTTCCAGCACCTTCACTGGATCGCGCTATGGGACGGTCTCATCTGGGGAATCATCTGGCTATGCACACGTAACCTCTACATCACGATTGTCGCGCATGCGGTCGAAGTCATCATGATGTACAGCGCGGTGAGAACGGCGATTGGATAACAATTGTTTCATTTTTCCATTGACGATTGGTTTATTGAAATAGCTCAATGATCCAATGACCCAATGGTTCAATTTCAATGAATCCCTCCTTCTCCAGTTACCTCGTCAACGATGTCTTCGGTGACCCCGGAGTCTATGTGGAGGTCCGCTGGTCGAAGCGGGCGCTGCTGTTTGACCTGGGCCACAATGACAGGCTGGGGCCGACGAGGCTTCTGCGTGCCAACGACATATTCATTTCCCACACGCACGTGGACCACTTCATCGGTTTCGATGCAGTGCTGCGAGTGGCCTTGGGGCGAGGCAAGACCGTCCGACTATTCGGCCCTCCCGGACTCATCAAGAATGTGCAGGGAAAATTGCAGGGCTACACATGGAATCTGGTCGATGGCTATCCACTGACCCTTGACGTCCGGGAATTTCACCCCCAGGAAATCCGGCAGGCACTGTTCCGCGCAACCGACGGGTTCCTCCAGGTTGAACAACCGGTTCGCCCTCTCGTGCCGGAACCAGCCACAGGCCTATTCACAGTCCTCAACGATCCCGTGTTCACCGTGAGCGCGGTCTCCTTGAACCATCGCGTTCCCTCGTTCGCCTATTCCCTGGAGGAACAGTTCCACATCAATGTGAACAAGCAGAAGCTCCACGAGGCGAATCTGCCGGTCGGTTCTTGGCTCAAAGACGTGAAACAGTACATCTGGCAGGGTCAACCGGATGAGTTCCGCTTCATGGCCACACTCTATGACGAGCACTACCGCGAGGAGCGAGAGCTTGTCTTGGGCGAAATCAAAGAACGATTCTGTACCATCTCACGTGGGCAAAAGATCGCCTATGTCGTCGATGCTCGGTTCGATGAAGAGAATGAAGCGAAAATTATTTCCCTCGCTCGTGGCGCAGACGTGCTCTACTGCGAATCGCCCTACCTGGACGTTGATGCCGAGAAAGCCCGCGACCGCTACCATCTGACCGCGAAGCAAGCAGGACTCATGGCACGCGAGGCCCACGTGCGCGACCTCGTTGTGTTTCATTTCTCGCCACGGTATACAGGTCAGGGCGAGGCGCTGGAGCGGGAAGCGATGGAAGCGTTTCAAAAAACCTGAGGAGGGCACAGCGTGAATGACTTCATGAAGTGGGCAGTGTATTTTCTGTTGGGCGGCACCATCGTCAGTGTCTCCACCTACCTCGGATCTCAAGGCAAATCGTTCCTTGCCGCCTTTGCCAGCACCTTTCCCGCCATTACCGGCGCCACGTTTGTGCTGATCTATCTGAACGGGGGCAACGATACGATTGTCAGCTACGCAAAAAACTTGCTGTGGTTCGTCCCGCCCTGGATGGTCTACGTCGTTTCCATGATAGCAGGCGTCCCCCGCTTTGGGTTCTGGCCAGCCATGATCGGCTCACTCGTGCTGTATCTGGGCTGCGTGGGGCTGGTGAAGCTGGCGCTGAGATAGTTCTAACGTCTGACTGGTTCTGAATACCATGCCCTGTGACTGGGGATGCGGGCTAGGCCGCTCCGCTGAAATGGAGGCGATTAATTTCGCCTAGGGCCGACACCATGTGATCGAGGACTGCAGTGACAGAGCGGCTTGCTGCTTGGGACGGGCCATCGGCCCCGGCCCAAATGTTGGGCGGGTTCTCGATCTCCCGCACGTTCTGACAGAACCGAACGATGGTCTGTTTCCAGTGTACAGAACCTATTCCTTCATCGAGGAAATCGACTCGGTCCTGCGAGAATGGCTGCTCAAACTGCGCAGCCCGTAGCTGCCACATCTGCTCCATCGCCTGCTGCCGCTCGGAACTGAACTCCAGCCCGCTGGCCCGTTCGTTGAGCGCCGCGAACAGTCCCCCGACGATGTGGTCGACCTCCGATTCGGGGAACACGCCGACACACGCTTGCATGAGCAGATATTTGTGAAAAAGGAACACCTCGGCGCTGATGCGGGCTTCATTCGCGGAAGGATCGTAGGCTCGGGCCAGCTCGCGCATCACGTCGCCCGACGCTCCTTCAAGACAGGAACCCAGCAAGCGGGCCAACTGGCGACCGAGCCCAAGATACTCGGCCTGAGGCAGGCGCTGCATGATCCTACTGCGGCTCCACGACAACCGCCGTGCCGCTGGCGCTGACCATCAACATGCTGCTGCTGGCGCCGATCGTTTCATAGTCGATATCGATGCCGACAATGGCATTGGCGCCCAGATGTCGGGCCTGCTCGCGCATTTCGTCAAGCGCAATGTCTTTGGCCTTGCGCAGTTCGGCTTCATACGCCGCCGATCGGCCGCCCACGATATCCCGAATCGACGCGAAGAAATCCCGAAAGATGTTCGCGCCGAGGATGGCATTTCCCGAGACCAATCCCAAATACTTGACCGCTTTCTTTCCGTCGATACTCGGTGTTGTCGATAGAATCATGCTCCCCTCCCGCTGAACGCCCCCATCCTCTCACCATTGGAAGGAATCGCCAAGCCTTTCGCCGAATCCCCTGATCCCGAGGAAGCTGAACGACACACACCCTGCCGTGGAGAGGATCGGACGCAGGAGTAGATATTCATGAATGGTCCGCGCTACGATCATGCATTTGTCTCGCTTGGAGCATGCGCCGTGGAACCCACCCCTCTACCTCAGAACCAGTCTGCAGACCTCATCGTCGAAGGCGCACGCCAAAACAATCTCAAAAACATCTCGCTGCGCATCCCCCACAATCAGGTCACGGCTATCACGGGGGTATCAGGATCGGGAAAATCCTCTCTCGCGTTCGACACACTGTTCGCCGAAGGCCAATGGCGCTATGTGGAATCGCTCTCCACCTATGCCCGCATGTTTCTCGATAAGGTCAATCGGCCCGACGTCGACCGGCTGATCAACGTCCGCCCCGCCATTGCGATCGAGCAGAAGAACCCCATCCGCACCGCCCGCTCAACGGTCGGGACCACGACCGAGATTGCCGACCTCCTGCGACTCCTGTTCGCCAAAGTGGGCCATCCGGTCTGCCCTGATTGCGCCATTGATGCACGCAGCTTTCATCCTGGCAGCGTCGCCGACGACCTATTGAACCACTGCACCGACGCACGAGCGATGATCCTCTTTCCTGTCAAGGCACCGGTTCCGAAACAGGACCAGGCCTTTCTCCAGTCGCTGTTGCTGCGCGGGTTCACCAGAGTGCAGTGCGGCGAGGAGATCCTCGATCTCCATGCGATCCACGCCCTTCCCAAGACCAGGCCAGACCGACTTTATGTGATCCTCGATCGGCTGGTGATCCGGGAAGACAACCGATCCCGCATCGTCGAAGCGATCGAAACCGCGTTTCGCGATGGCGAGGGCCTGTGCCGCGTGGAGGTCATCGACCAGGGCCCCAGAACCTACAGCACGGATTTTCGCTGCCAACAATGCGGGCGAAGGTTCGACCCGATTCGTCCGGTCCTCTTTTCCTTCAACCATCCACTTGGCGCCTGTCCCGAGTGCAAGGGGTTCGGCAATATTCTGCGTTACGATCCCGACCTCGTCATTCCCGACCATAGCAAGTCGCTGGCCCAAGGCGCGATTGAACCCTGGAGCAAACCCAGCGGCGATTGGTGGCAAAAGCAACTGTTCCTCTCGATGAAGCGGCGTGGGGTCAACCTCACGATCCCCTACAAGGATCTGCCACAGAATATCCAGCAGATGCTCTGGCAGGGAGAGGGCAAGATGGAGGGAGTGCGACAATTTTTCGAATATCTGGAAGGAAAACGCTACAAGTTGCATGTGCGCGTGATGCTCAGCCGCTATCGGACGCCGGTCCCCTGCCCAACCTGTGAGGGGTCTCGTCTCCGACCGGACGCGCGCTACGTGAAGATCGCAGGCCGAGACATTCATGAGCTTTCTGCGCTCACCATTGAAGCGGCTGCCGCTTGGATCACATCCCTCACCCTCTCTCCCTATGAAGAACAGGTCGCCCGCGACATTCTCAGACAATTGACGGCCAAGTTTGGCTTTCTCCTTCGCGTGGGCCTCAGCTATCTCACGCTCTCCCGTCAGACCCGCACGCTCTCGGGAGGAGAGGCCCAGCGCGCAGCCTTGGCCAATCAACTCGGCGCACGCCTGGTCGGCACGCTCTACGTCCTCGACGAACCGACCATCGGTCTCCACCCGCGTGACACCGCAACGCTCGCCGGCATCCTGCGAGAGCTGGCAGTCCAGGGCAACACGGTGGTCGTTGTCGAACACGACCGCCAGATGATGCTGGCGGCCGACTACCTTGTCGAGCTGGGACCTTTGTCCGGGGAGAAGGGCGGCGAAGTGATCTGCGCAGCGCCACAACAGGAATTCATTGCAGACCGGCGATCAATCACGGCGCGCTACCTGCGTGGCGAAGACGAGATTGCGATCCCACGATCTCGACGCAGAGGAAACGGAAATTTTCTTGTTATAGCAGGCGCTTGTGAGAATAACCTCAAGGATCTCTTCGTCAGAATTCCGCTCGGCATGTTGGTCTGCGTCACCGGCGTCTCAGGCTCGGGCAAGAGCACGTTGGTTGAGGACACACTCTACCGTGCCGTTGCCCGTGCCTTTCGTGTCGAGTCACTGCCAATGGGTAAGTTTCGCGCGATTAAGGGGATCGAACATCTGACCGGCATCAGGCTCATCGATCAGGAACCGATCGGCCGAACGCCACGCTCGAATCCGATCACCTACCTAAAAGCATTTGATGAAGTTCGCTCCCTCTTCGCGTCTGAGCGCGATGCGCTCAGACGCGGCCTCGCACCAGGCCATTTCTCCTTCAATACCACCGGGGGCCGGTGCGACCGATGCGAAGGGAGCGGCGTCGAAAAACTCGAGATGTATTTCTTTGAAGATATCTATGCCACTTGCGAAGCCTGCGACGGAAAGCGATTCAAGCCTGAGGTCCTCGCCATTCGCTATCGGGGGAAAACGATTCATGATGTGTTGCAGATGACGGCTGAAGAGGCGCTGGGATTTTTTAGCGGCTCTCCCAAGCTCACGGAAAAACTCCGCCTCCTCTCGTCCATCGGACTCGGCTATCTCCGGCTCGGCCAACCTGCGACAACACTCTCAGGCGGCGAGGCCCAGCGGTTGAAAATCGCCGCGGAACTCAAAGACTCGTCCGCGAAGAATGTGCTCTACGTCATGGACGAACCGACCACCGGACTGCACGTCGAAGACATCAAAAAGCTCCTGGCGATGCTGCAGAAGCTGGTAAACAGCGGCAATACCGTGGTGGTGGTGGAACACAACCTCGACGTCATCAAATCAGCGGATTGGATTATCGATTTAGGACCAGAAGGCGGTTCGGTGGGCGGACACATCGTGGCAGAAGGACGACCGGAACAGGTGGCGAAGGTAGATGAGTCTCATACGGGGCGATTTCTCGCCCCCCTCCTTGCTGGTGAACAGACTATACGCCAGCGGCTATAGACCCGGCCGCTTTTCTGCCGTCAGAGATATCTCTATAGGCTGTCCGGCTCGACGCACATCTAACTGGATGGTCTGCCCCGCCTCAACTTGACAGAGTCGTTTTGCTTCCCGCTCTGAAGACACGCTAGATAATACCATGCCGTTACAGGCGACGACCCTATCACCTACCTTGAGGCCCGCTTTCTCGGCAGGCAGGCCGCTCCGAAGTTCTCGCACGAGGTAGTAGCGAACGCCCACTGATTCCTGTAGCTCCCAATTGACGCCGATGTGTCCGGACCCGAGTAACCCTGCTTGTGACCCGAATCGAGCGAGGATGCGATGGGCGATGACGCGGGCCAAACCTTCGGGATCATCAGCCGTGGCGTCAGAACCGTGCCCTTCTCCGTTGAATAGCACCACGCCACTCTCGACGTCGATCATCCGCAACACCAGCGACACACGGCTGATCTGGTCTCCCTCGGCTCGCTCCCATTGTTGTACTTCGCCCACCACAATGGCCTGCGCACCCACAAGTTTTCCGACTCTCAACACGTCGGCGTCATCCGCGTATTGCAGCAGAACGATCTGTTCCTTGAACACTTCGTCGAGTTCGGCTCGCTCGACCATGTTGATGCCCAAGTCTAACAGTAATGTCGTCACAATCCCGGCGACACGCGAACCGGATCCTTGGGCGGCTACCGCATCGACGAACGGCATCACGGCCATCGTGCGATATTGCTTGATCGTATCTCGACTAATCGGGCCGACACCGGTCACAACCGGCTCAGGACGTCCGAGCATCCCGCCGGATCCTAGGGCGGCTGTACCAGACGAGGCACAGGCGCGGCGCCGTTGCAGAATGGCAGAGGGCGTACCCCAAGCACAGAGTTCGTCATCCACCAGCACGACGTGGTACGGATATTCTCGTTGATGCTCCGCGGCAATGTTGGTGAAGGGATAGAAAATGCAGCCGCCGATCCAGACCGAGATCGGGCAGAGGGCCAACTCATAAAGCCACTGTTTGCGGGCCGTGAGGGAGTATTCCCAGACCAGCAGCCGGCCATCGTCGCGCAACACACGATCCGGCCGACCGATCTGGTCGATCACCTCGGCCTTCGTCATCGGCACGGCCAGCCGGTCCAATTTGGATTCCGACTTCACCACCGTATACAGCACGCCGCATCCGGAGCAGGCACCGACGAGGAGGGCCAGCCCCATCCAACAGCCAACCCGTTTGATCACCATACCAGTGCCACTCCAGGGAGCCCAATCGCACGAAGAGGCAAGGTAACACCTGAGCGAGAAGGCTGCAATGGAACGGAGCGAGGAATCGCAAGAGACTATTCGGTTATTGAAAAACTGGCGGGCACTCGCTGAACCCTAACTGCAAACAACTCCCGGATAGCGGAGACTCCCGCAGGACGCTCAAAAAGGCCAGACTTCTCACCCTCCCAACCCTGGCGACTATTTCACCCGCCCGCCCTGAGTCTGCCAAGACAGTCTCTTCGCCCATGGACGCGCCTTATCCCAAGCAAGGCCGCAGCGAAACTCTCACTAAGGGGTGGATGGGATGATCCCAACTGCGCGCAACGTTCTCACCCGCCCACCCACTGGCACGCTGAGACGTGCTATTTGCCCGGGCGAGGGCCTTCGATTCCTTATACCTCTCTTAAAGGGAGTGGCCGAGGCTGCCCTTTACTGCGCGCATCGAACGAGCACCGTTTCACCGTGCGCGTTCTGCGAGCAAGAAGGGCACCTGGCCACTCCCTCCTCATTCTTCTGAGGCCGCGCGTTGCGCGAGCAAGGGGACCGTCCCAGCCACCCCGCCCCCTTTTTCAGCATCCTGCTAATTCAAGGAGGGATCGAACGGCATGTCCGCATAGTGACGATAGTCGTCACCCAGGGCGCTCACGATGTCAGGCCAGATACGTGCGGGATCTTTGTCGAAAACAGCATTGGGATCTGCAGGAATGGTAAACCAGGAGCCGGTCTGCATTTCAGACTCCAGCTGCCCTGGGCCCCAGCCGGAATATCCGATATAGGCGCGAAAGGCCTCGCGCCCCTCACTGGTAGTCAAAATACGATCGATGAGGTCTGTATCCCCGCCGAGACAGATTCCGTCGAAGACATGATGGGAATTCTCAGGAAGTTGATCCAATCGATACAACATCATGACCTGATTCGTTTGCACCGGTCCTCCGGAGAAGAGGACGTGCCCTTGGCCTTCCAGGATCGGTACTTGAGGTAATGCCTCCGAAACCGACATCGCCGTTGGGCGATTGACGACAACACCCAGCGCGCCTTCGTCTCCGTGTTCGCAGAGCAACACGACAGTCTGCCGAAAATTCGGATCGCGCAAGGAAGGCGCCGCGATGAGGAAGATGCCTTTCCCGAGTGGAGCTTTCATAATTGTTATCCTACCGCGCTGACCGGTGTCGCGCAAGCGAGATTGGCGGAACGGACGACAGTTCGAGGTCCGAAGTTCGAGGTTTTTGGAACTGCGAACCCTAAACGTCGAACATCTAGTCGCGCCTTTCTCGCCTATCTCGCGCTTCACGCGCCACAGCCTCCAGTGGACTGTTTCTGCGTCCGGCTAACGATAGAGGGATTCGCGACGATCGCGGAGCAAATCGTTGTAAGGCGTGAGGGCCTTGTTCCGCGCGTCGGCAGGATCGATCTCGACAATATAGAGTTCTTCTTGGTCACGCGGCGCGCGATGCAGAATCGCCCCGCGAGGAGCGACGACTTCACTGTTCCCGATAAACGTCAGCTGATCTTTGCCGCCTCGCGCTTCGCTCCCTGTGCGGTTACATGTAATCGCAAAAACACGATTTTCCAGGCACCGAACCGGCATGGAGTCTGGACAATTGGGCAACACAAGGTTCGAGGGATGGCAGATGATCTCTGCCCCTTTGAGCGCCAACGTGCGAGCAGCCTCCGGATAATACCAATCGAAACAGATCATCACGCCGACCTTAGCCAACCCGATATCCCACACCTGAAATCCTGTGTCGCCTGGCGTAAAGAACAGTGTTTCCTCGAAGAACAGATGTGTCTTGCGATAACACCCGATAAACCCGGACGGACCGACAACCACGGAGGAGTTGTAGCAGGCAACCCCGGCCCGTTCCGGAAGACCCGCGACAATCACCATCCCCCGCCGCTTCGCAAGGTCGATCAGCCGTTGTGTGGTCGGTCCATTCGGCACCAACTCCGATAGCGCGATCGCTTCTTGCTGTGACACGAACTGATAACCGGAAGCAAACAACTCGGGCAAGACAATCAGATCAGCGTCAGCCCGGTCGAGTGTTGCCACAACCTTATCAAGATTGTGCGACACCTCACCGAACCGTGGAGTGAACTGAAAAAAACCGACACGCATGATCGTCATGTCCCCAGAACAAAACGGGCAGGGTCGCCCCTGCCCGTTCAAAAGATCTCTGACTGAATGACTTACTTCACTTCTGACAAATGGGTGACCGCGCCTTCGGCATGTTGTGTGGCCACATCGGCGTGACCGGCCTTGCCATGCTCGATGGCTTCCTTGAGATGTTTGACCCCTTCATCCAGATGCGGACTCTTCACACCGGCCGCCCCCGCATGCTTGAGTGCTTCCTCAGCATGATGCACCAGGACATCAGCATGCCCCTGTTTGCCATGCTCCACGGCTTCCTTGGCATGCTCCACGGCTTCACCCACATGCTTGTCAGCAGCAAGGGCAAGCCCGTTGAAGAGCGGAAAACCAACAAGCGCGGCAACCGCCGCAACAACCAGTGCTCCGCGATAGATTCTCATTTTCATGGATTCCTCCTCAGTGGTTAAGGTTCATTCGACAGGTGAACGGTATCAGCAATATCCTCGACCCCCTTCACCTTACACAGCCATTTTTTCACTGTCAAGAAGGCCTGGCCTGTGGATCGGCGTTCAGGATGTACTGCAATCCCTTGGCATCTTTTTCCACCGGACAGGCAAAATCACGACTCCACTCCCACCAGGACCCTGGATAGTTGCGGACCTTCCGATACCCGGCGAGTTTGAGGACAAAATACAGCCAGGCTGAACGGACGCCGCCGGTGCAATAGCAGATGACCGCTTGATCAGGCATGAGACCTTTCTCGGCGAGACTCTCTGAGATCGTCTGCAGATCTTTCACCGTGGCGTTCGCTTGAAGAAATCCAGTCCAAGCCAGATGGATCGCGGAGGGAATGTGACCGGGTCGCGGTATCCCAGACACCTCTTTCCCAAGATACTCTTCGAGACTGCGCGCATCGACGATCACGGTGCCCGGATGCGGCTGTTTCACGAGCTGCTTCAGTTCGTCTTTGCCGGCGATCACGGCAACCACCGGCTTGACGGTGAAGGTTCCCGGCCTGGGCGTCACGTACCCATGCTCGAACGGCCGTTTTTCCTGCACCCACTTGACCCACCCGCCATCGAGAATACGCAGGTGCGTGTGCCCGAGATATTCCAGCATCCAGAACATGCGGCCTTCGTCTCCCCAGTTGTCGAACGGATTGGAATAGATGACCACATCGCTGTCCTGACTGATCCCCAAGGCGCGGATCTTCTGTTCCATGCGTTCACGATCGGGATCGAGCAATCCCTTCGGCACGGCATGGGGGTCGCTGTACTCATGCCACGTCGAATGCACTGCCCCTGGAATATGGCCGCCGAATTCGTAGGCCGCCCGCCCACGTACGTCGAGAATCACCAGGCCCGGCTGTCCCAAACTCTGCTGGAGAGTTTCGGTATCAATCAGCAACGCGTGTGTCATATCGTTCCTTTTGTCATGAACCTTCAGCTATCGGCCTTGATCTCAGCTTTACAACTTCCTCCGTCCTGCGGACGGCTGACCGCTGAGAGCTGATTGCCCTCGTTCAATACCTCGGCTAACGCACCGGATAGTGGAAACTCCCGCTCGTAAATCACGAATCGATAGGGATCGTTTCCCGTCAGCCTATAGGTAGTCTGTAACATCTCATGTTGCTTATCGGTCATGATGTGGTACTGCACGCGGGTCTTGACTTTCAATCCCTCTGCCTGAACCGGGAGTTGGTACGCAAACTGGTATTCCCGGCTGGCGAGGGGCACCAGGCGATTATCGTACAACTCGACGATGGCCGGCTGCCACATGATCCAGCGGCCCATCGTCGATGTTTGCTGCTCCAGCACCCGCCCCTGCTGATCTTCCACGGAAAATTCCACCGTGAAGTATCGATCGGGATCGCCAGTCGGAATCTTATGGCCGGCACCTGCATTGATCAACGTAAGCGTAAATCCGACTCGATCGCCCGGCTTGGGCGACGCGGTATCGGCCTTTACCTGTATTGCCACCGCCCGCTTCACCATATCGGGGTCGTGCCCGCCGCGCCAGAGGTGCCGGCGTCCACGCCGGATCGGACTATTCACCGCGATCGGCCGATCGATTTCAGGCATGTGGCAGCTCTGGCAAATGAAGCCCCGCTCCTGCATGAAGAACTTGCCTTCGTATTCCGCGTAAGTTCCGCACGGCCCCACATTATAAAACTGGGCCGGCCCGGATACGACATTGTGACAGCGGTTACAGACCTGCGCCGTCCTGAAATTCGGATCGAACTTGGTCGGGTGCGGCGCGACGGAATCTTCGAACGGTCCATAGATAACTCCGTCCCGCACATGGCAGGCCGCGCAGGTCACCGATTCTTTCTGGTACTCGGGATCGTACTGGGGATTGGGCTCTTGAATCGCCTTCTCCACCCGCCCTCGCGGAATCTCTTTGACCAATGTCGGCTGCTGGTTTTCCAGCGGGGTGTGACAGTTCAAGCACACCCAAATATTCTTGTCCTTTTTCCAATAGGCCTGAAAGAACGGATCCTCATAGGCATGGGCATGGATACTTGTCTTCCATTCGTCGTAGATCTCACGATGGCATTCCCCGCAAGATTCGGCCTTCAAACTCGTTAGACCTTCCGGGATTTTCTGAAACGGAATCGCATGAGCGTAATCCGACCGCAACCCGAAAATCACGACCGGTTTGATCTCGGTGTAATACACATAAACGAGCACACCCGCCAGGACACAACCGAGTAGAATTTTGAGAGAAGTCTTCATGCGGCTAACAGCGCCTGAATGTGGCGATCAACCGAGGCGGCCAAGGCCGTCAGATGATACCCACCTTCGAGCGACGAGAGCATGCGCCCGCCGGCATGGCGCTTGGCAATTCCGGCCACGATGCCGGTAAGATCCGCGTAGCCCTCTTCCGTCAACCCCATGCTCGCAAGCGGATCATCTTTATGCGCGTCGAAGCCGGCTGAGATGATTACGAATTCCGGTTTGAACGCATCAGCCGCCGGCACCAACGATTTCTGAAAGATGGCGCGATACTCCTCATCGCCCTCACCCGCTCCCATCGGCACATTGATCGTGAACCCTTCCCCTGCTCCCCGTCCCCGTTCCGATTCTCGCCCCGTTCCCGGATAGTGCGGGTATTGATGTGTACTGAAGAAGAGTACGGAGGGATCGTTCTCGAAACTATGCTGCGTGCCGTTCCCGTGGTGCACGTCCCAATCGACAATCAACACGCGTGTGAGGCCGTACATCTTCTGCACATAGCGAGCGGCAATCGCCACATTATTGAACAGGCAGAAGCCCATCGCGCGCCCCGCTTCGGCATGATGCCCCGGCGGCCTCACCGCACAGAATACATGGTCCACTTGCCGGCTCATGATCGCATCGACAGCAGCCAACACCCCACCAGCTGCCAGATAGGCGGCGGTCAATGATCCGGGAGACATGGCGGTATCGGGATCGAGCGAAACTCGCCCGTTCGTCGGCGCGAGAGTCTTCAGCATCGCAAGATACGAGGGCTCGTGGATCTGCGTAATCCATTTATCTTCAGCCTCTCGCGGTTCAATCCTGGTCAGCCGAGCCGCCGTACCGCTCTGTTCCAGCTGCTGCATGATGGCGCGCAGCCGATTGGGCGACTCAGGATGTCCGGCCCCCATATCATGGTCGAGATAGCGCGAATCGTAGACGAGTCCGGTATTTCCCATGGCAAATTCCGTAAGGCGTCAGGCGTAAAGCGTGAGGCGTATCGTCTTTACCGATGCGGTCAGATTAGCATGCAGGAAAGCGCATAGACAACGAGCGCCCGCCGCTGCTATCGTCACTCATACCTGGAGGGAAACATGCCAAACTCACGAATTGAACCGCTCAAGAAAGTCCTGACGATTGACCCGAACGACGAGGTGGCCTGGTTTGGTCTCGGAAAAGCCTACATGGAAGATGGGAACTTCGAAGAAGCGGCCAAGGCCCTTCAACAATGCGTCACGGTGAAACCCACCTATTCAGCCGCCTACTATGCCTGGGCTCAATCACTGCACAAGCTGGGTCGAATCGACGAGTGCCAAACTGTCTGCGCCACCGGCATCGAGGTGTCCACAAAAAACGGCGACGCGATGGTCACGAAGAATCTGGATGCGCTGAAACTTTCATTGCCATTATGAAGCCAGGCTTTTCGCCTACGTCTCCCTTTCGTCTTCCATCTTGGGCCATCCGTCTCGCGCATCGTCAACAGAGGCCCATCCTGACGGCTCGCGACCGCATGCGCTTCGTCATACAGTTGGCGCTGACCAATGTCGAGTTGGAAACCGGGGGACCCTTCGGCGCCGCCGTGTTCGAAACCACAACCGGCCGGCTCGTATCCATTGGGGTGAATGTCGTCGTGTCGTCGCACTGTTCGCATGCCCACGCCGAAATGGTAGCCCTCGCCAACGCACAACAGGCCATCGGGCATTTCGACCTTGGCGCGGCGGGCATGCCAAAGCATGAACTGGTCACAAGCTGTGATCCCTGCTCGATGTGTTACGGGGCCATCCCCTGGGCAGGAGTTCGGAAAGTCCGCTGCGGGGCGCGCGGAGGCGATGCGGAGGCGATCGGGTTCGATGAAGGTCCGAAGCCGAAGAACTGGGTGACGGCGCTCAAGAAACGAGGGATCGACGTGAGTCGTGACCTATGCCGGGATGAGGCTGTGGCAGTCTTTCAGCGCTACAAGCAAGCTGGGGGCGACATTTACAACGCTCGCAAGAGATCGTAACGTATGTATTTCAAAACGGCGACGAGGTGGTGACGAAGAATTTCGGACTACTCAAAAGCTCGCTGCCCGCCTAGGAATTGACACTTCACCGATTAGTTTCACACATTGCTCACTTCACACAATCTGCAAGAACGCCTTTTCCTGTCGCTCAGTGCGTGCAGCCAACGCGCTAGGATCCTGAATCAGCAGCCAGCCGTGTGAGCAGCCCCGTTGGTGTTTGGTTCGGTCCACCAGCTCCAGGGTTGAGAGCCTTGACGAACAGCGCTGCACGAACGCGGACTACTAGCAGGCTGCGGGAAAACTATATTGCCACACTAGAACTTCGATGGTCCTCATCCGTGGCACAACAGTGAAACACTCCCGCAGGATGCTCAAAAAGTTCGTCCGCTTCGTTTACGGTCTATCCAGTTCATCTGGTTTCTCTGGTTTATCCGGTGAGTTTGGTTCAACCAAATACACGAGAGAGACCAAACAAACCAGAGCAACCAGTCACTCCTCACGTTTCACGCTTCACGCTTCGCGACCAACGTTCGTTAGACCGGCTCCGCTCCTTCGTCATCATCATCGGATGCAAGGCCGTGGGCTTCCTGCTGGCGCTTGGCAATTTCCTCGTACACTTCATCGAGCCAGCGGCTCGCGCAGCCTAGGATCTCCCTGACTAACGGCTCCGGTTGGCCCGTACGTTTGATGGTCCATTGGCAGACGTATTCCAACAGTACCTCCCGCTCGAATCGCTCCGACGATTGCGTGGCCAGCGAAGCCATTTCGCCTAGCCCCGTCGTGAGGATATCTGCCACCGTGTCGCGTCCATAGGACGTGCTGGCGGTGACATATTGGACTGCCCGATTGAGTTCTTGGTCGGTCATGAGGTCTCCCGTGATTCTTGGCGCATCATACCGAGAATGCCACAGCAGATGGAAGGTTTCTCCTCGTCTCAATCAAGAGAAAATTTTTCCGCCAGGATAGACGGGAGTGATATGATCATAGCTGGGTAAGCCCAGCCCGCATGATGCATGGAGGCGAGACGAAGAAGATGCGACCTATGCCTGTGAAGATCAGCCGGAACACTTCGATCTCACACAACACCTCTTCACCAAAACGACAGATCCGTCCCTATTCCGAGCGCTGGGATCTCTCACATTTAGCAGAGAATCCGGTTCAGCGGTTCGAGACCCTCTTGGGAGGGATCGAATCCAAGGTCGCGATATTTGAATCTGCGCGTGCCCAACTCAGTCCGAACATGCCGATATCAATCTTCCACCCGCTACTGACTCTCAGTGAAGACATCGCGGCTGCGTCGTCCAGGATCAGCGCCTATGCCTACCTCTGGTTCTCCGAGAATACAAAACACCTCGCCGCGCGTTCCTTTAAGACCAAGGTCGAGGAGCGGCTCACGGCACTCCAGAACCGACTGGTCTTTTTCGACCTGTGGTGGCAAAGCGTCGATGAGGACAATGCGCGCCGGCTGATGGCCGGGACGGGCACGCTCCAGTATCACCTCGAATCCATTCGCCGGTTCAAGCCTCACACGCTGTCTGAGCCGGAAGAGAAGATCATCAACATCAAGAACATCACGGGTCACAGCGCAGTCCATTCGCTGTACGACGTCGTGACGAACGGCTTCTCATTCACGCTCACTGTCAAAGGCAAACGGAAGACGATGACGCGCGAGGGACTGACGTCCTATCTCCGCCATGCACAAGGACGCCTGCGTGAAGCTGCCTATCGAGAGCTATACCGTGTCTACGCCGATCAGCACGATCTGCTGGGCGAAATCTACAAGATCTTGGTCAACGACTGGAAAGCGGAGAATCTTCAACTGCGCCGGTTCGCCTCCCCGATTGCCACCCGCAACCTCGGAAACGACATTCCAGATGAAGCCGTGGCATCGCTCCTGAAGGTCTGTCAGAAAAACGCGGGAATCTTCCAGGACTATTTCCACATCAAGGCGCGCCTGTGCAAGATCAAGCCGATGAGCCGCTATCACATCTATGCGCCGCATCGTACGGAGCAGAAATCCTACCGCTATCAGGATGCCATCCGAATGGTGTTGGACGCCTATCGAGGATTCTCTCCGCAATTAGCTGAGTTGGCGGAACGGGTGCTTCATGAACGCCATATCGACGCGCGTACGAGGCCCGGGAAAATCGGGGGCGCCTATTGTTACAGCGTCATCCCAGGCATGACCCCTTACGTGCTGCTGAACTTCACCGGCGAGGTACGCGATATTGCAACGATGGCCCATGAACTCGGCCATGCCGTCCACGGTATGCTGGCGTCGCATCATTCCATCTTTACCTTCCATTCCACCCTACCACTGGCGGAAACAGCGTCGGTGTTTGGGGAGCGCATCCTGTCCGATGCCCTCATGAATCAGGAGCGGGACAAGAAGGTGAGGCAGGGTCTCCTGCTCAACCAACTGGATGACATCTACGCCACGGTCCTTCGGCAAGCTTATTTCGTTCATTTCGAGAATCAAGCCCACGAAATGATCGCCCAGGGTGCGACCGTGAAAGATCTAGCCAGAACTTATCTGGCCGAGGTGCGGCAGCAGTTCGGAAAAGGCATCAAGGTTCCGAATGAATTTCAATGGGAATGGCTAACCATTCCACACATCTTTGCCAGCCCCTTCTATTGCTACGCCTACAGCTTCGGCAACTTATTGGTCCTTGCCCTTTACCGGATGTATCAAAAAGAAGGGGCAGCGTTCGTGCCCAAATATCTCGATCTGCTAAGTACCGGCGGGTCGGAGGCGCCGCAGGCGATTCTCGCCAAGGTTGGAGTCGATATGGCGTCTGAAGATTTTTGGCAATCGGGGTTCGACACGATCCGCGAGATGGTCGATCAGCTGGAGCAAACGCTCTAAATACCTTACTTTCCAAGCACCTTAGTCATTCCACTCTCCCACACCACCCCTGTACACCCCTCCCCTCTTGACAGAGGGAGAGCCGAAGCGTATTATGTACATAATTGATAACAGTTATCATAATCGTTACTGCGAACGAGGACCCTACTCGACACTAAGGAATACAGCCCATGTACCTCTGCCTCTGCAAAGGAATTACCGATTCGGATGTCCGTGAAGCAGGACAGGCCGGCATCGTCATGCCTTGCCAACTCAAAGCGAAGTTCGGACTGAAAGAGGCAGGATGCTGCGGTCGCTGCTTAAAGAATATTCATGAGTTTGTGCACATCGCGACGAGTACGCACCAAAGGCCTTCCCCCAACGGCGTGCGAAGCTAAAACCTTCTCCCCCACCCGTCCTGCAAGACTGCTGCGATACAGATCCACGCGCCATCGACGAGGACCATCTCATGTCCACAGGCGCGTAGGCCGTCGCCGATCGTATTGATTGAAAAAATGGCAAGAGAGAAGATGCATGCTTGCAGGAAGGAATGAACCCTGATTAGCGGGGAGTTGGAAAACTAATTTCGACCTAGCGCGACACAGGGTAGAATGAAGTTCCAGCCGACCCCTCAAGACCAGCAGGCTGTTCAAAAAGACCGACCGGCGATCCGTGAAACGTGAATCGTTAAACGTGAAAGGTTTCGGAGGAAGAGCATTCGGTAATCCTACGTTTCACGTTTCACCTTTCACGTCTTACCTTTTACGTTCTTGGGAGCGATGCGAGAACGCCGCCCGGGGAAAGGTGCGTCTCGGCGCGCCGGGGTTGGGCGGGTGAGAAGAGCGGCTTTTTCAACAGCCTGCTAGCGAGAAGAGCCTCGCAGCATGATTACCGCGACTTCGGCCACGCGCCGGCCTAATGCCTTGGCATCGGCCATCTCCTTCTTGTCGATGCCGGGGCTGTCTCCCTCGGTTGTCGCAGACGCACCGAAAGCCCCGCCCCCACTGACGACGATCATCTGATTCCCCAGCATCGCGGCAAGGATCGTCAACATCGTCACTTCCTTCCCACTCGACACCTGGCCACCCGTGGCAAAGGCCGCGCCAATCTTATTTTTCATCTTGAAATCTGGAAACACACCGAATTTAAACTGCCAGTTATCGAAGAAGGTTTTCACCTCGCCCGACATGTTCGACCAATAAACCGGAGATCCAACCACGACCGCATCGGCGGAGAATAAATCGTCCGCCGTCACCTGGCCGACTCGTTTCAACAGCGCCTCGGTGCCGGGAACGCTCTTCACGCCATCAACCACCGCTTCAGCCATGCGTTCGGTATTGCCGGAGAGCGAATGGTAGGTCACGAGCACCTTCACCAGCGGGGCCGGCTCGTCGGCGAATGCCTCGCCAGAGCCGGTAGTCAGCCCCAGCAGAAGGGTGCACAGAATTAGAGAACCAATGAGGCGGAGTCGTGTAATAGAGGTGAGAGATAAAAACATCGACTCACAGAGAGAAGGAAACGCGCGCAGGATTGGCGCCGGTTCAACGACGGACTATTTCTTCTTCCATCCGTTCTTCAACGGAGACTTCCGTCAACGTTCCGCGATAGTCGCACTTGTGACAGCGAACCCGCCATTCTTCGATCCACTTTTCTTGCACATACGACTGCCGGCACTTCGGGCAAACGAACACGCCTTTCACGTAATGCACTTTCCGCGTCTCTTTCATGCTCCCCTCTCGTACTTTTGCAAGCCGAGGATGGCATAGGCAACAGCGCGATTGCAAGGCACCCTTAGCCCGCATTATTCACGAGCGCTTCTGCTGCAATCGCCGATCCGCTGCTACGACGAGCCTTCGGCCAGCGGTCTCGCGACGCGGCTCAGCGATTTCGCGACGAACCGTCATGGATAATGCGGGCTAGCCAGAATCGCCAACGATCCCCTGCCTCGCACGCAGCCGCCGGCTTGACTCGTCTCCAGTGAGCCGATTAGGATGCCGCCGTGCAACGACGCCAATCACTTGCGCTTTTTTTCATCCTCCTCCTGTCCTTCCCCTGCTGTACGCAAGCGGGAACCGATCCGGCCATGCCAGGGCTGATCCAGATTACCCTCCCGGGTGGCACGATCATCTATGCAGAATTGGCCGACACGCCTCAAAAGCGTGCGGAGGGATTGATGTACCGCGAGCATTTAGGCGCCGACCGCGGCATGCTCTTTACGTTCTCGCAGGCGCAGGCCTGGGTGTTCTGGATGAAGAACACAAAGATCCCGCTCGATCTCATCTGGATGAATGAAAAAAAGCAGATCATCCATATGGAACAAAGTGTCCCGATCTGTACGAGAACGGACGACAGCTGCCCACAATATCGACCAAACGAGGGTGCGCTTTATGTCTTGGAGCTCGCGGGGGGCCGAGCTGAAACTTTGAAGTTGCAGCGGGGATCGAAACTTCAGTTCCTGGTTCCGTAGGCCTAGCAGGCTGCGTGAAAACTATTATAGCGCGCTAAATCTTCGACAGTCCGCATGGTTGGCGCAACAAAAGAAGACTCTCGCAGGATGCTCAAAAAGACCGTCCAGCAAGGCCCTTCCAATTCTCTCTACCACTCTTTAGGGGAGTGGCCGAGGCTGCCCTTTACTGCGCGTATCGAACGAGCACAGCTTCATCGTGCGCGTTCTGCGAGCAAAAAGGGCACCTGGCCGCTCCCCTCCCCCTGCTGGCGGTTTTTTTCAACATCCCGGGGGTTAGGACCGTTCCTGCCAGGCCCGTAGCCGTCTTGCCGTAATCACCCCGTCCACACGCTCAACGGCTTTGAGCACCTGCTGGAGATGGCGGGTATCTGAAACTTCCACGATAAAATCCAGCACGGCTTTCTGATCCTCCCGCGTCGCGATTTCGGCACGGCTGATGTTAGCCTGGCATTCCGCAATCGCGGAAGACACGTTCGCTAGCACTCCGGTCTTATCGACGGCCACAATGGACATTTTGACCGAGTGCGTGCTGGGTGTAGCGGAATCCCACTCCACTTCCACCAGCCGCTCCTTATCGTAGTCCAGCGCCTCAAGATTCGGGCAATCGACGGCATGGATCGTCAGCCCGCGACCACGAGTAATATACCCGAGGATGCGGTCGCCGGGCACGGGATGACAACAGCGCGACAGTTGCATCAACAGATCCCGAGACCCTTTGACCTGTACGCCGGTACTGTCGCTCTTCCCACCTACCGCTTTACGCGCGGCGGGACGTTCCTGAGCCGGCGCCTGCGCTCCGGATGACGGAGCCGTGAGTTTGCCGATGACCTGCGACGTCGCCACGCGGCCGAAGCCTACCGCCGCGGCTAATTCATCGGTGCTGTCGAATCCCGACTGACGAGCGGCTTCCAAAAGCTCCGTCGATTTGAACATCCGGGCCGGCGCCATCCCCTGACGGCGGAACTCCGACTCCAGTAAACGACGGCCGATCTCGATACTCCGCTTCTGCTCTTCGAGCTTGATCCAGTGTTTGATCTTGGTCTTCGCGCGCGAGGTGCGGACAAACTTCAACCAGTCTTTGTGCGGCGATTGCGTGGGAGACGTCAGAATTTCGACCGTATCTCCGCTGGCCAGTTGATGCTTGAGCGGCACGATCTTCCCGTCCACCTTGGCCCCGACACAATGGTCCCCGACCTCAGTGTGAATCGCAAATGCAAAATCGACGGGTGTCGATCCTTTTGGCAACTCTTTCACAATCCCTTTGGGCGTGAACACATAGACCACATCGTGGAAGAGGTCGAGCTTCACCGAGTCCATGAACTGACGGTTATCCGTCAAATCTTCATGCCATTCGACAAACTGGTGCAGCCAGCCGAAGGCCTTGCTATCACGATCTGCAACCTGTCCTTGTTCTTTATACTTCCAATGCGCGGCAATGCCGTGCTCGGCGATACGATGCATGTCTTCCGTGCGGATTTGGAATTCGACATGCTCCCCCTTCGGACCTACCACCGTCGTATGCAGAGACTGATAGAGATTGGACTTTGGAATCGCGATGTAGTCTCTGAAGCGCCCAGGCACGGGCCGCCAGGCTGAGTGAATCACCCCGAGCATGGCGTAACAGTTCATCTTGGTATCGGTCACGATCCGCAGCGCAGTCAAGTCGTAGACCTCTTCGAACGTAATCGACTGCTTATTCATCTTTTGGTAAATGCCGTAGAGATGCTTGGGGCGGCCATAGACTTGTCCGACCAACCCGTTCTCTAGCATGGCCTTCTGCACAAGCTGGCGGACTTCATCAATGTACTGCTGCCGATCCTCGTCCCGCTTCGCCACTCGGACGCGCAATGTCTCGTAGACCTCAGGCTTGAGGTGCTTGAGACACAAGTCTTCCAGCTCATTTTTGATCCACCCGATTCCAAGGCGGTTCGCCAACGGTGCATAGATCTCCAGCGTTTCCTGGGCGATCTCCTGCCGCTTGGCCGTGCTGAGATGTTCTAGGGTGCGCATGTTGTGCAGCCGGTCGGCGAGCTTGATGAGGACGACCCGGATATCGTCTGCCATCGACAGCACCATCTTGCGAAAATTCTCCGCCTGTTTTTCTTCATAGCTCCGAAACGTAATCTTGCCGATCTTGGTCACCCCATCGACCAGATGCACGACGTCCTTCCCGAACTCCCTTTCGAGTTCGTCAGGCGTCGCGACAGTATCTTCCAGGGTATCGTGCAGCAGTGCTGCGACGATGGCGGTGACATCCGTTTTGAGCGAGGTCAGGACTCCGGCGACGGCGATGGGATGTTGAAGGTAGGGTTCTCCGGACCGACGAATTTGCCCTTCGTGCGCTTTCGCAGAAAACTCGTAGGCCTTGCGAACTAGACCAAGGTCGGCATCAGCATGGTAGCTTCTGATCCGATCCAGCAACTGGTCGAGATCTGTGACGGTTTCGTACACCATGGTTCACTCACTTACTCACTCACACTCGGTCGGACATCGCGAATGCGAAGCTGAATCCGGTCACGGCCGTTCCAGTGGTTCAGTTCCGGCGTGAAGGCCAGATCGACCGGGGCGTGGGTCGGAATGCCACGCTCCAGCAACGACTTTATGCCGAATCCGATACTATCGAACGGCAGCGATGCCCCTTGCCGCACGGTCATTTTCAGATGTTTCTCACCGACGGTGCGTGAATCCATGACTTCGAGCCGGGTCACCGCAAACGTTGGCTCTGGATTGCCCGCGCCGAACGGATGCAGCGAACCGATTTCCTGGATCAACTGCATTGTCACTTCGTCCAGACGCACCTCGGCATCAACGTTCAACGTCGGGACCTTGGCACCCTCGTGGGTCCACCCGGCCACCACATCGGAGAATCTAGCACGAAACTCGTCGATCCGAGACTCGCGAATCGTCACACCTGCGGCACTCGGATGCCCACCAAAGGCCTCCAACATCTCTCGGCAGGAAGCCAATCCTTGATACAGGTCAAACCCACCGGTCGTCCGTGCCGAGCCTTTTGCCATGCCCTGCTCGTTGATAGCCATGACAATGGCCGGGCGCTGAAACCGATCGACCAAGCGCGCCGCGACGATACCGACAACCCCGAGATGCCAATGCCGGGAGGCCAGTACGAGTGCGGGTGGCAATTCTTGATGCTTCAGCGAGGCCAGTGCCTCCGCCATGATATCCACTTCGATGCGCTGCCGCTCCCGATTCAGCTGCTCAAGCCGGTCTGCCAACTGCTGCGCCTCGGCCGGATTGTCGGTCGTCAACAACCGCACACCCAACATGGCATCGTCCAATCTCCCAGCGGCATTGATGCGCGGCGCCAGCTTGAAGGCGATCGTTTCCGCCGTACAATCCCGCGTCACCCCCGCCACCTGCTTCAACGCTCGAACACCGCAGCGCGCGCCACGCGACAATTGGACCAATCCTTCGCGCACAAAGTTTCGATTCTCATCGTGCAACGGGACGACGTCAGCGACCGTCGCCAACGCCACGAGATCGAGCAACGACTCCAGCGGCACCCCGGCGACCCCATAACGCAGCTGATAGGCCTGCGCCACCTTGTAGGCCAGCGCCGCGGAACAGAGGCCGCGAAAGGGATAGAGCGCACCGGCTCGATGGGGGTTGAGCACCGCCACAGCCGGCGGCATTTCCTCGTCGGTCTGGTGGTGGTCTGTCACCACCACATCCATACCGAGCTGGGCCGCCAATGCGATTTCTTTATGCGAGGTCGTGCCGCAATCGGAGGTCACCAACAGCGAGATGCCTTCGTCATGCAAGCGCTGAACGGCGCCGAGGTTGAGTCCATAGCCTTCACGGAGTCGATGCGGGACATAGGCGCGAACCTGCGCGCCCAATCCTCCGAAGAACGACATGTAGACGCTGGTCGCCGTAATCCCATCGACATCGTAGTCGCCGTAAAAACAGATCGGCTCCTGAGTCGTCACGGCGCGATGCAACCGTTCGACCGCCTGCTCCATGTCAGGGATCAAAAACGGATCGTGCGGCGACTGCAGCGACATCCATGTCGTCGCTTCATCCGGCGTGGTCACGCCACGAGCCAGGAACAACGAAGCAGTGGCCGTAGAAATCGAGAGGGCCTGGGCTAACGAAGCCCTCTGAGACAGATTGATATCACGGAAGACCCAGAGCTTGGACTTCATGAGGGCCTCTTGAATAATTCTGAGTCACGACAGAAGCTAACTATCTGAGAATTAAAGGGATACTAGCCGCTCGGCCCTGCGTTGTCAAACC
>Ga0209109_10000241_pt1 | contig 26639 bp, 32 predicted proteins | sample Rifsed10ft2_FD_184004 | JGI IMG/M metagenome (GOLD analysis project Ga0209109, IMG submission 184004) | Soil microbial communities from Rifle, Colorado, USA - sediment 10ft 2 (version 2) | ecosystem: Environmental > Terrestrial > Deep subsurface > Rock core/Sediment | place: Rifle, Colorado... | reverse complement strand
GGCGCCAGCCGATTTTCACGATGCGCGTGTAACCGCCCGGGCGGTCTTTGTAGCGAGGGGCGAGGGTATCGAACACCTTGTGCACCACGGCCTCGTCTTGAACGATGCCGAGGGCCTGGCGACGGGCATGGAGGCTCCCTTGCTTCCCCAGACCGATCACCCTGTCCGCCCAGCCCCTGAGTTCCTTGGCCTTGGGGTCCGTGGTCTGAATACGCTCGTGGCGAAACAACGAGGTCACCAGGTTGCGCATCAGGGCGCGGCGGTGACTGGGGCTGCGGTTGAGTTTCCTTCCGGTCTTGAGATGTCTCATGGCTCAAGCCGTTTCCTTCTCTTTCGCTTGCCGGCGCCGCTCGATCTCTTCGCGCGCAGGGAAGCTATCCACCTTCATGCCGAGCTCCAGGCCCATTTCGCGCAGGATCTCCTTGATCTCGTTGAGCGATTTGTGCCCGAAGTTCTTGGTTTTCAACATCTCCTGCTCGCTCTTCTGCACCAACTCCCCGATATACTTGATGTCCGCATTTTGCAGGCAATTCTGCGACCGGACCGAAAACTCCAGCTCGTCCACGCTGCGAAAGAGATTCTCGTTGAGCGGCGTGGCGGGCGATTCTTCGCGCGCGGCGCGCTCAGGCTCCTCGTCGAAATTGATGAAAATCTGGAGCTGGTCCTGCAGGATCTTGGCCGCGTAGGCGACCGCGTCGTCGGGCTTGATGCTCCCGTCCGTCCATACCTCGAACACCAAGCGGTCATAGTCCGTTCGCTGCCCCACGCGGGCATTTGTAAGATGGAAGTTGACCTTCTGAATAGGAGAAAAAATGGAGTCTATGAAGATCGTATCCACCGGAGCGCCCTCTTCCTTGTTCCTCTCGGCCAGCACGTAACCCCGGCCCATCTTGGCGACCATCTCCATGTCCAGCTTCCCTTCCCGCGACAGGGTGGCGATGTGCTGCTCGGGGTTGAGAATCTCCACGCCGGGGCCGGCGGCAATGTCCTTCGCCTGGATGGTCCTGGGGCCTTTGGCCTCGATCTTGAGGGTCTGCTGCTCCGTGTCGTGCAGCTTGAGTCGCACTTCCTTGAGATTGAGGATAATGTCGGTTACATCCTCGGTAATCCCCGGAATCGTGGAAAACTCGTGGAGGATCCCCTTGATCCTGACGGACACGATCGCCGCCCCCATCAGCGACGAGAGCAGTATCCTCCTCAGAGAATTGCCGACGGTTTGCCCAAATCCCCGTTCGAAAGGTTCCGCGTAAAACTTGCCGTAGACCGGCGTGAGGTCCTTATCGTCTACTTCTAGCTTCTTGGGTTTAATCAAATCGGTCCAATGCTTGTGCATAGCATCTCCCAAAAGTTGTACAGATTTATTTCGAGTAAAGTTCCACAATCAGCTTCTCGTTGATCGGCGCCGTGATGTCGCTGCGCGCGGGTAGGAGCTTGATCCTGCCGCTAAAGCCCTCGCGGTCGACATCCGCCCACTCCGGTACGCCGCGCCTCTGGGCGCCGTCCAGGGCGGAGACGACCCTTCCCATCTGTCGACTCCGTTCTTTCACCGAAACCACATCCCCCGCCCGGACAAGATAGGAGGGAATGGTGACGCGCTTGCCGTTCACCAGAATATGGCCGTGCCGCACCAGCATGCGCCCATCGGCCCGGGAGCTGGCAAAACCCATGCGGTAGGTCACATTATCCAGCCGCCGCTCCAAAAGCACCAGGAGCGCTTCCCCGGTAATCCCTTTAAGCCTTTCCGCCATGGCAAAGGTGCGGCGGAATTGGTTTTCCAAAAGGCCGTACATGCGCTTGACCTTTTGCTTCTCCCTCAATTGGATGCTGTATTCAGAAAACTTCGGCCTGGCCTGACCGTGCTGCCCGGGCGGGTAGTTCCTGCGCTCGATGGCGCACTTGTCCGTATAGCAGCGCTCTCCCTTGAGAAAGAGCTTCAGGTTTTCCCGCCGGCATAGCCGGCATACGGATCCAGCGTATCTAGCCAATGACTCCTCCTTTACACCCTTCTCCGCTTGGGCGGGCGGCATCCGTTATGCGGGATCGGGGTTACGTCTTTGATCAGACTGATATTGAAGCCGGCCGCCTGAAGAGAACGGAGCGCTGATTCCCTTCCCGCCCCGGGCCCGCGAACAAAAACCTGCACCGTGCGCACGCCGTGGTCCATGGCCTTTCTGGCTGCATTGTCCGCCGCCTGTTGCGCGGCGAAAGGAGTCCCTTTGCGGGAGCCCTTAAAGCCCATGGTGCCGGCGCTGGACCACGAGATGACGTTGCCCTGGTAGTCGGTGACGGTGATGATCGTGTTGTTGAAAGTGGAATGAATATGGACAACGCCCTCGGAGATGTTCTTTCTTCCCCGCTTCTTGCGCGCCGCCGCCTTCTCCGCCGCCTTTCCTTCTTCCTGCCCTTCCACTTTCTTCTCTGTCTTCTCCGCGCTCTTTTCGTCGCCCTTTGCCATCATTCCTCTCCCTATTTTCGATTTTAGATTTTGGATTTTAGATTAATCCAAAATCGGCAATCCAAAATCCAAAATTGCACCATTAGCCTTTCATCGGAGCGGGCTTTTTCCCGGCCACGGTCCTACGCGGCCCTTTTCGAGTGCGCGCGTTGGTATGGGTCCTCTGCCCCCGGACCGGCAAGCCCTTGCGGTGTCTCAAGCCGCGATAAGAGCCCATATCGACGTGGCGCTTGATGTTCATCGATATATCGCGCCTGAGATCCCCCTCCACTTTTTGCCCCTGATCGATGATCTGGCGGATCTTCACCACCTCATCGTCGGTCAGGTTGTCGGTCTTGGTATCCAGCGAGATCCCAGCCGCCTGAAGAATCTTCTTGGAACTGTTTCTCCCTATCCCGAAAATATAGGTGAGCGCGATCTCCATTCTTTTGTTCCTGGGTAAATCGACCCCTGCTATACGCGCCATTCAAACCTCCGTTCAAGTAAAAAGGCAAAAGTAAAAACCCCACTTACTCTTAACTTTTTACTTTTCACTTTTTACTTGCTTCAGCCTTGCCTCTGTTTATGTCTGGTATTGACGCAAACCACCCTCACAACGCCCTTGCGCCTGATCACCTTGCACTTATTACAGATCTTTTTGACCGATGCTCTCACCTTCATGGGTTTCCCTATTTTTCCCTGTAGATAATTCTTCCCCGGCCGAGGTCATAGGGAGAAAGCTCGATCTTGACCTTGTCTCCGGGCAGAATTTTGATGTAGTGCATTCGCATTTTCCCCGAGATGTGGGCCAGGACCTTATGGCCGTTGTCCAGCTCCACCCGGAACATGGCATTCGGGAGCGTCTCCAGTACGGTCCCCGTTACTTCAATGGCATCTTCCTTCGGCATATATTCGTTACTCGTGGACGAACTTAGAGCTTGCTCAATACGTACGGCCCGTTCTTGGTAATCGCGACCGAATGTTCGAAATGAGCCGCTAAGCTTCGGTCTTTGGTCACGGCCGTCCAGCCGTCCTCCTTGATTTCGACCTCGCATCCTCCGGCATTGACCATCGGCTCAATGGCCAGGACCATCCCCTCCCGCAGCCGCACTCCCCGGTCGGGCTCGCCGTAATTCGGTATTGGCGGCTCCTCGTGGAGTTTTTTGCCGATGCCGTGGCCGACGAAAGCGCGGACCACGGAAAAACCGGCGCTCTCAACGGTCGTCTGAACCGCCGATGACAGGTCTCCGAGCCGCTTGCCTTCCCGAAGCTGCTCGATGCCCTTGTACAGCGCCTCCTCCGTGACCTGCATCAGGCGCCGCGCCTCCTCGCCCACCTCGCCAACGCCGACGGTGACGGCGGCATCGCCGTAAAAACCGTCGTAGACGACACCAAAGTCCAACCCCACCACGTCGCCCGCGCGCAGCGGCCTGTTCGACGGGATACCGTGGACGATCTCCTCGTTGATGGAGACGCAAAGCGTGCGCGGATATACCCTGCCGGCCATCGCGTATCCCTTAAATGCGGGCTGCGCCTTTTTCCTATAGGTCAACTCTTCGGCCAAAGCGTCCAATTCTAAAGTCGTCACTCCCGGGGCCACTTTTTTTTTAAGCTCTTGGAGGATCTCCGCCACGATCACGTTCGCGCGCCGCATGACCTCAATCTCCCGGGCCGATTTGAGAGAGATCATGCCGCCTTGGCTCCCAGGGCCTGGAAGACGCGCCCGCGGATTTCCTCGACGCTCCCTTCGCCGTTGATCGGCCGGAGCAGGCCCTTTTTCCGGTAGTATTCCGCAAGCGGAGCGGTCTGGGCATCGAAGACGCGAAGCCGCGCGGCTACGGTCTCCTCCCGATCGTCCTGCCGCTGGTAAAGCTCCCCGCCGCATTGATCGCAAACTCCGTCCCGCCGGGGAGGACTCCACGCCGCATGGTAAAGACCGCCGCACTTCCGGCAATTGCGCCGGCCCGATAGTCTCCGGATGACCACCTCCTGGGGAAGCTGAAGGCAGAGCACCGAGTCCAGTCCCCAACCCAGATTCTCAAGGATCCTTTCCAATCCTTCAGCCTGGGCTACCGTTCTGGGAAATCCGTCCAGGATAAAGCCCTTCTCGCAATCCTTCTGCCGCAAGCGCTCCGCAACAAGGTCCAATACGACATCGTCCGGGACAAGCTCACCTTTATCCAGGTACTCCGCCGCCTTCTTGCCCAGCGGCGTATGGTCCTGAACCGCTTTCCTCAGGATGTCCCCGGTCGACACCTGGCAAGCCCCGCACTTCTCCTGAAGAAACTTTGCCTGGGTGCCTTTGCCCGCCCCCGGGGGACCTAAAAAAACCACGCGCATATCCGTTACTCGCCAACTGGTTGATTCGTCCCTCGCGAATCACGAGTACACGAATAAACGAGCAACGACCTCAGCCCCTTCTCCCGTGCAGGCGGCCGCGCTTCATGAAACCCTCATAGTTGCGGGTGATCATGTGCGTCTCGACTTGGGCCACGGTGTCCAAGGCCACACCCACGACGATCAGAAGCGCCGTACCGCCGAAGAAAAAAGGGACGTTGAACTGGCTGATCAGAATGGTCGGCAACAGGGCTACCAGCGAAAGGTAAATGGCGCCGCCCAGAGTGACCCTGGAGAGCACGCGATCAATAAACTCCGCGGTTTTCTGCCCCGGCCGGATCCCAGGTATATATCCGCCGAACTTCTTCATGTTCTCGGCGACATCGACCGGATTGAAAACCACCGCCGTGTAAAAATAACAGAAAAAGATTATGAACCCGACGTAAAGGACGTCATGCAGCCAGCGCCCGGGAGCCAGATACCCAGCCGCCGCCTGGGCCCATGGATGCTGCACAAACTGGGCCACGGTAGCGGGAAATATCAGGATGGAAGAGGCGAAGATGGGCGGAATCACCCCCGACGTATTGATCTTTAGCGGCAGGTGAGAGCTCTGCCCGCCGTACATCTTCCGGCCTACCACCCTCTTGGCATACTGCACCGGGATCCTGCGCTGTCCGCGCTCCATGAAGATAATGACGCCCACGACGAGCACCACCAGCGCCGAAATAAAGAGAACCACCAGCACTCCCAACTCTCCCTCTCGGACGAATTGGAAGGTGGAGGTGATCGCGGAGGGCAAACGGGCCACGATTCCGGCAAAGATGATCAGCGAGATGCCGTTGCCGATCCCTCGCTCCGTTATCTGCTCGCCCAACCACATAATGAAGGCCGTGCCCGAGGTCAGGGTAACGATCGTCATCAGCCGAAAGCCCCAGCCGGGCTCGAGCACGATCATCTCGCCTCCGGGCCCGCGCGTCCCTTCCAATCCGACGGCGATCATCATGCCCTGGATGATAGACAGGACGATCGTGCCGTAGCGGGTGTACTGGGTGATTTTCCGGCGACCAGCCTCCCCTTCTTTGGAGAGTCTTTCAAGATAGGGAAACACGACCGTCAGGAGCTGCAAGATGATCGACGCGCTGATATAGGGCATGATGCCCAGCGAGAAGACCGAGAATTGCTCCAGCGCCCCGCCGGAAAAAAGGTTGAACAGACCGAATATGGTGTCCTTTACCCGGTCGAAAAAAGCCGCGAGCGCCACCCGGTCGATCCCGGGGGTCGGGATGTGGACGCCCACACGATAGACGGCAAGCATCGCCAGCGTGAACAGCAGCCTGCGCCTGAGCTCCGGGATCCTGGTTGCATTTTGGAAACCTTCAAGCATGCTTCAACCTATGGCAACAGCTCGGCCTTTCCCCCCAAGGCTTCGATCTTCTCCTTAGCCTTCGAAGAAAAACCATGCGCCCTGACCGTCAGCGGTTTGCTCAGCGAGCCGTCGCCGAGGATCTTCACGCGCCCGTCCCCGGCGTGGATCAGCCCACGCTCCACCATCAGCTCGGGAGTCACGTCACTGCCCGAGGCGAAGACCTCCAGCTGGCCGAGATTGATCACCGCCGCGCTTTTTCTGAACGGCTTACGAAAGCCCCTTTTCGGCACGCGCCGCTGCAGCGGCATCTGACCGCCCTCAAACCCCGGCGGGGTATTTCCCCCCGAACGCGCGCCCTGCCCTTTATGGCCTCGGCACGAGGTCTTGCCGTGTCCGGAACCGTCGCCCCGGCCCACTCGCTTCCTTCGCTTCGTCGACCCCGGCGCAGGTTTCAAATTGCTCAAATCCATAAATCTGTTCAGCGAATATCCGCCAGTTCCTTTCCCCGCCGACCGGCTATTTCCTCCGGATATTTCAAAACCTTCAGCGCCTCGAAGGTCGCCTTGACCATGTTGTGGGGATTATTCGACCCGAGGCACTTGGTCAGAACGTCCCGGATGCCTACCGCCTCTACTACGGCGCGGACGCCGCCTCCCGCGATCACTCCCGTTCCCTCGGACGCCGGCTTCAGGATCACGTAGCCGGCGCCGAATCTACCGGTGACCTCGAAGGGAATCGTCCCATCGATAACCGGGACTCTGATCAGCTCCTTTTTGGCCTGCTCCAATCCTTTTCGGATCGCCTCCGGCACTTCCTTGGCTTTGCCCATTCCATATCCCACCGCGGACTTGCCATCCCCTACAACCACCAGGGCGCTAAAGCTAAAGCGGCGGCCGCCCTTGACCACCTTCGCCACGCGGCTGATGTGGACTACCTTCTCTTTTAATTCCAAACCCTGCGGATCAATTCTTTCCATAATTAGAACCGTACTAAAATTTCAGGCCTCCCTCGCGCGCCGCTTCGGCCAAGGCCTTGACGCGCCCGTGGAATAAAAACCCGTTCCGGTCGAATATCACCCGGGTGATCTGTTTTTCCCTGCACAGCAGCGCCAGCGCCTGACCCACCTGCTTTGCCGCGTCCCGCCCTTTGGTCTTCTTCAGTTTCCCCTTCAACCCCGGCGAAAGCGTGGAAACGGACGCGAGCGTCACCCCGCTCTCGTCGGAAATGACCTGCGCGTAAATATGTTTGAGACTCCGGTATACGCAAACGCGCGGCAGCGCATCCGTACCCCAAACTTTCTTGCGCACCCGCTCTTGTCTTCTTCTGCGCCCGATCTCTCTCTGGTTGTGCAACATCGCTCCGCCTCGGCTCGCTAGGACGACCCAGCGGCACCCACGGCCTTTCCAGCCTTGCGCTGAATCACCTCTTCGCGGTATTTGATCCCCTTGCCCTTATAGGGCTCCGGCGGCCTCAAGTCGCGGATCACGGCCGCGGTTTTTCCCAAAATTTCCTTGTCGGCGCTGTGAAGCGTGATGATAATTTGTCTCTCGACTGCGGCCGTCACCCCCGGCGGCAAGGGAAAGACGACCGGGTGTGAAAAACCCAGGGTCATGTGCAGCTCCGTCCCTTTCGCCTCCGCGCGATAGCCCACTCCATTGATCTCCAAGACGCGGCTGAAACCCCGGCTGACTCCCTCGACCATATTCGCGATCAGCTTCCGTGTCAGTCCGTGGAGCGCCTTAATCTGCCGCTCTTCCGTCTCCCGGCTGACGCGCACATGGGTCCCCTCCATCTTGACCTGGATACTGGGCGGAATTTCCGTCTTGAGCTTCCCTTTCGGTCCCTCGACACGCACCGATCCGCCCTCCAAGAAGACCTTGACCCCGTCGGGAACCGCTATGGGCAATTTTCCAATCCGTGACATGGCTGTTTAGGTGTTAGTTTAGCAACCCCTTTTTACCAAACCGCGCAGATCAGCTCCCCTCCCACTTTCGCTTTCTGGGCGTCGCGATCCGCCAGAACCCCTTTGGGGGTCGAGAGGATATTGACCCCCAGCCCCTTACGGATGGGAGGAATTTCTTGAAACCCGACATAGACCCGGATACTCGGCTTACTGACCCGCTTCAGCCCTGAAATGACCGGCTTGTGCTCCTTGTCAAACCTGAGCTCGATGCGGAGATCCTCGCCCGCCCGGTTCTTTGCCTTCACCTTCTTAAACTCTTGAAGATAGCCTTCCGCCACCAAAACTTTGACGATCTGCTCTTTGACGCGCGACCACGGAACGTCCACGCTCTCGTGCCGCGCCTGCGCCGCATTCCGAATTCGAGTCAGCATATCCGCAATCGGATCCGTCATTGCCATTTTTCTCTCCGAGTAGTTTACCAGCTGGCCTTTATCAGCCCCGGTATCTGTCCCTTGCGCGCGAGATCCCTCAGGCAGATCCGGCACATGCGAAAGCGCCGGTAAAAGGCCCTGGACCGCCCGCATAGCGGACAGCGGTTATACTGACGCACCTTGAATTTGTTCGGCCTCTCCGCTTTGATCCGAAGACACTTTTTAGCCAATGGACGCTCCTAATCCTTGCTGGCGAACGGCATCCCCAAATACCTGAGCAACGCCTTCCCTTCCTGGTCGGTCTTCGCCGTGGTCACAATCGATACGGTCAGTCCCCGGGGCTTATCCACCTTGTCGGCCTGGATTTCTGGAAAAATGATTTGCTCGCGAAGCCCCAGAGAATAGTTTCCCCGCTGGTCAAAGGAGCGGTCCGGCACTCCCTTGAAGTCCCGCACCCGGGGCAGGGCCACATGGATCAAGCGGTCCAAAAATTCGTACATCCGCGCTCTCCTCAGGGTCACCATGCACCCGATGGAAAGGCCTTCGCGCAACTTGAAGTTCGCGATGGCCTTCTTGGCCCGCGTGATGACCGGCTTCTGCCCGGTGATCGCCATGATCTCCGCGACCGCCGCGTCCAGGACCTTGGCATTCTGAATCGCCTCGCCGAGACCGACGTTCAGGGTAATCTTCTCCAGCCGCGGCACTTGAATGGGGTTCTTGTAGCCGAACTCCTTCATCATGGCCGGCACCACTTCTCCGTGGTACTTCTTTTTAAGCCTGGGGACCGGGGCCTCTACGGCTGCCTTTGGTTGCTTTGCTGTTGCCATTTTTGACACTTGTCAGTCGCCAAAAAACTTAATCTAAAGGATCTCCGCAGCGCCGGCAGATCCGCACCTTCTCGCCGTCCGGCAAGACCTTTTTGCCGGCGCGGACCGGGGCGTTGCACTTGTCGCACATCAACATGAGATTGGAGAGATGAATTTTTGCCTCTTTCTCGACAATGCCGCCCGGCTGTTGAGGTCCCCGCGGCCGGCTGTGCCGCTTCACCAGGTTTACCCTCTCTATAATGGCGGCGTCCTTGTCCGACAGCACCCGGAGCACCTTACCGGTCTTTCCCCGCTCCCTGCCGGCGATCACCATGACACTGTCGTTCTTGCGAATATTCATAGCTTAAATCACTTCCGGCGCGAGCGAGATGATCTTCATAAATCTCTTTGCCCTGAGCTCTCGGGCCACCGGGCCGAAAATACGCGTGCCGATCGGCTCCTTCTGGTTGTCGATGAGGACCGCCGAGTTGTTGTCGAACTTGATGTAGGTGCCGTCCGGACGACCCATCTCCTTGGCGGTGCGCACCACCACGGCCTTCATGACATCGCCTTTCTTCACCTTCGCGTTGGGAATCGCCTCTTTCACGGAAACGACGATCACGTCTCCCAGGGAGGCATACTTGCGCTTGCTGCCGCCCAGGACCTTAATGCACTGCACCTTGCGCGCCCCTGAATTGTCCGCCACATCCAACACCGTTCTCATCTGAATCATCGGTTGATCTTTCCACGCGCGACTTAAGCTGCGGGCTGGGTATCGGCGGCTGCTTCTCTATCCCCGGCCACGGCCCGCTCCAGGATTCGACTCACGCGCCAGCGCTTTTCCCGACTGAGGGGCCGACATTCGACGATCAGCACGCGATCGCCCACCTGGCACTCATTTTTCTCGTCGTGGGCCTTCACCTTGGTTCGGCGCTTGAGAAACTTCTTATATTTCGGATGCATGACGATCCGCTCCACAGAGACCACGACGGTCTTGTGCATCCGATTGCTCGCCACCACGCCCTTGCGTTCTTTGCTCATTCCTCTCTGATGCATCTCACCCCACCCTTTGCGATAGCGCCCGTTCCCTGAGGATAGTCTCCACCCGAGCCAGATCCCGCTTGCTCTGCTTGAGCTTCATGGGATTCTCCAACCGGCTGGTGGCCCTGCGCAGCTTCAAATGAAAGATCTCCTCTTTGAGCTCGCCGCACTTGTGGGTGAGCTCCTCGGTGCTGAGCTCTCTCAGCTCCTTAGGCTCCATGGGTCAACCCTCTTCGCTCGACGCAGATCGTGGGGATAGAGAGCTTGTGCGAGGCCAAACGGAACGCCTCGCGAGCCAGGTCGCCCTGCACCCCCTCCATTTCAAAGAGAATCCTTCCCGGCTTGATCACCGCCACCCACACCTCAGGAGAGCCCTTGCCCTTTCCCATTCTCGTCTCCGCAGGTTTCTTGGTGAGAGGCTTATCCGGGAAAATTCGGATCCACACCTTTCCTCCCCGCTTCAAGTAGCGGGTCAAGGCGATACGGGCGGCCTCGATCTCTCGCGCAGTGAGCCAGCCTCGATCCACAGCCTTCAGCCCGTAGTCGCCAAAGGCCAAAGTGGATCCGCGCAAGGCCATCCCCGCCCTTCGCCCCTTCTGCTGCTTCCGATATTTTACCTTTTTAGGCTCCAGCATCTCTCAACCCTACCCTCCCAGCGCCGCCTTTTGCTGCTGCTCCTCTTCGGTCAAGACCTCACCCCGGAAGATCCAGACCTTAACCCCGATAACGCCATAGGTCGTCTTGGACTCGCCGAAGCCGTAGCTAATATCGGCGCGCAGGGTATGCAAGGGCACCCGGCCCTCGCGATACCACTCGGTTCGCGCGATCTCTGATCCCCCCAGCCGGCCGGCACACTGGATCTTTATCCCCTGCGCCCCCATCCTCATCGCCCGCGCGACGCTCTCTTTCATGGCCCGGCGGAAGGCCACCCTGCGCTCCAACTGGAGGGCGACGTTTTCCGACACGAGCTGCCCGTCGAGATCGGGCCGGCGCACCTCGATGATATTGAGATAGGTCTCTCGATCCGTGAGGCGGCCGAGCTCCTCTTTGAGCTTCTCGATTTCCGCCCCCTTTTTGCCGATGACGATGCCGGGGCGGGCGGTATGGATGTTAATCTTGGCCTTGTTGGCCGCCCTCTCGATCTCGATCTTCGAGATGCCCGCGTGGTAGAGACGGCTCTTGAGAAACTTCTTGATCTTAAAATCCTCATGGAGCAGCTTCACATAGTCGTGGCTCGCGTACCATTTGGAGTCCCAAGAGTCGATGACCCCGATGCGGAAGAGTTTCGGATGCGTCTTCTGTCCCATTGAGAATCAGCTCCTCTCGCCCATCTCATCCAGCACTACGGTAATATGGCTGAGCCGTTTACGAATCCGCGTCGCCCGGCCCATGGCCCGAGGCATGAAGCGCTTCCACATGCCGCCCTCGTCCACGGCTACTCGCTTGACGTAAAGCCTGTCGACATCCACGCTCTGACTGCCCTCCGCATTGGCCACCGCCGCGCGCAGCGTCTTGCTCACGAGCGCGGCGGAGCGTTGAGGAGTAAACTTCAAGATGTTCAGCGCCTCCTCGACCCCTTTGCCGCGGATCTGGTCAACGACCAGTCTCACCTTGCGGGGGGAAAGCCGGATAAATTTGGTAACGGCTCGCGTTTCCATTACGCCCCCGCCTTCGGAGCGGCCGGCGCCGGCGCCTTAGGAGCCGCCGCAGGCGGCGCCCCGGGCGCTGCCGGAGCCCCGGCCGGAACGGTCTCTTTGGCTTCTCCTTTTCGATCTCCCGAATGGATGAAAAAGGTCCGCGTCGGAGAAAACTCCCCGAGCTTGTGCCCCACCATGTTCTCCGTGACGAACACCGGAATAAACTTCCTGCCGTTGTGGACCGCGATCGTGTGCCCGACCATCTCCGGCGTAATGGTAGAACGGCGCGACCAGGTCTTCAGCACCCGCTTTTCCCTGGTCTCATTCAGCGCCTCGACCTTGCGCCTCAGGTGGTCATCCACAAAGGGCCCCTTTTTGATTGAGCGTGCCATCGGGTTCAAGCCTCTCTGCGCTTCACAATATATTTATCCGACGCCCGGTTCTTCCTGGTTTTGTAACCTTTCGTAGGCTTGCCCCAAGGAGTCTGCGGATGGTTCCCCTTGGAGCGGCCCTCTCCTCCCCCGTGCGGGTGGTCCACAGGGTTTTTCGCCATCCCTCGAGACCACGGCCTTCTGCCCCACCAGCGCGACCTCCCCGCCTTTCCCACGGAGATATTCTGCTGTTCCAGGTTTCCGACTTGGCCGATGGTAGCACGGCATTCGGCTAACACATTACGCAGCTCTCCGGAGGGGAGCTTCACCAGCGCGTAGTTCCCTTCCTTGGCCATCAACTGAGCCCCGGCGCCGGCGCTCCGGACCAACTGCCCGCCTTTCCCGATCTTCAGCTCAATGTTGTGGATCACGGAGCCCACGGAAATAAACTTGAGCGGGAGACAATTCCCCGGCTTGATATCGACTTTGTCCTCGCCGGAAATCACCGCATCGCCCACCTTGAGCTGCTCGGGCGCCAAGATATAGCGTCGCTCCCCGTCGGCGTAACAGAGTAGAGCGATCCGGGCAGCGCGGTTGGGATCATACTCAACCGCCTCGACTCGCGCCGGAATACCCTTCTTGTCGCGCTTGAAATCAATCAGCCGGTAGAGACGTTTATGCCTACCGCCTCGATGACCGCTGGTAATCCGCCCCGTATTGTTCCGCCCCCCGCTTCGCTTGAGAGGACGCTGTAGGTTCTTCTGCGGCTCTACCTTAGTGATTTCGTCAAAAGTGAGCCCGGTGCGAAACCGCATCCCCGCGGAGGTGGGCTTATAAGTTTTTATCGCCATGGTCTTTGGTTATTGGTTACTGGTTATTGGTTATTGGTTACTAGTTATTAGTTGATTCGGTAACCATTACACGAGTAAACCATTAACTAGTAACGAAATTACACGCCGCCCAAAAAGTCGATCTTGTCCCCTTCCTTCAACGTGACGTACGCCTTCTTCCACTGAGGGAGACGCCCCATGTTCCTGCCGACCCTTCGGACCTTTCCCAGACAGCGAATCATCCTCACCTTAAGCACCTTTACCTTGAACAAAACTTCAACCGCCTTCTTGACCTCGACCTTGTTGGCATCGGGTCGAACTTTAAAAAGCACCTGATTGCCCTTCTCCACAAGCAGGGAGCCCTTCTCGGTGATCAACGGGGCTTGGATGATTTGCTCGGGCTCTCTCATGCCGCCAACCTCTCCTCCAGCAGCTTCAAGGATCCCTCGGTCAAGATGAGATGCTCGTAGCGCAGCAGATCATACACATTCACTCCCTCGGCCCGGAGCACCTTAACGTTGGGAAGATTCTGCGCCGCGCGCTGCACCTTTTCGTCCGATTGGGCAATCACGATCAGGGCCTTTTCGACCTGGAGATCCTCCAGCATCTTGCGCATCAGCTTGGTCTTGGCCTCTGCCATCTCCAGCTTGTCCAAGACGATGATCTTGCCGTCGCGATTCTTAAGGCTTAAGGCCGAGAGGAGAGCCTCTCTTCGAGCCTTCTTGGGCAACCGGTAGGAGTAGTCTCGCGGCTGCGGGCCGAAAATGGTGCCGCCGCCGACCCAAAGCGGAGAGCGGTTGCTCCCGGCGCGGGCCCTTCCCGTCCCCTTCTGGCGCCACGGCTTTTTCCCGCCCCCGCGTACAAACCCTTTCGTCTTGGTCGATGCCGTGCCGGCCCGGCGGTTGCCCAATTGCATGGCCACCGCCTGATGCAGCAGATGGGGCCGGGTCTTGACCCCGAAGATCTCCTCATTGAGCTGAGGGTGGATCACGCGAACTTCCATGGCTATTTGTTCCCCTTTACCGACCGCCGGATCAATAGCACTCCCCGTCTCGCGCCCGGGACCGCCCCCTTGACCAGAAGCAGGTTTTCCTCCGCCCGAACTCCAACTACCTCGAGGTTCTGCACCGATATCCGCTCATTTCCCCAGTGGCCGGCCATTCTCTTCCCCTTGAAGACCCGCCCGGGATAGGAGCGGTTGCCGATGGCGCCGCCGTGACGGAAGTACTCATGGGTCCCGTGCGAAGCCGGGAAGCCGCTGAATCCCCAGCGCTTGATCACCCCGGCAAAGCCTCTGCCCTTGCTCGTGCCGCTGACGTCCACCCGATCCCCCACCTTAAAAAGATCGGACACCTTGATCTCCTGCCCCAATTCGTACCTGGCCACGTCATCTAAGCGGAATTCCCGCAAGACCTGAAAAGCCCCTTTGCCCGCCTTGACCAGATGGCCCTGCTCGGGCTTATTCACTCTCTGGCTTTTCTTGCTGCCAAAACCGACCTGCAAGGCCCTGTATCCGTCTCTCTCCATTTCTCTCTTCTGCACGACCACGCACGGCCCGGTCTGGATCACGGTGACCGGAACTACGCTCCCGTCCGCGCCAAACACCTGAGTCATCCCGATTTTCTTCCCTATGAGGCCGTTCATAGTCTAATTTTGAATTTTTAATGTTGAATTTTGAATTTCAGGATCTCTCAAATTAAAAATTAAGAATTCGAAATTTAAAATTAACTATTGCAGTTTTATCTCCACGTCCACGCCTGCGGCCAGATCCAGCTTCCCCAGGGCATCAATGGTCTGCTGGGTCGGTTCCAGGATGTCGAGCAGCCGCTTATGGGTGCGAATCTCAAACTGCTCTCTCGACTTCTTATCCACGTGGGGAGAACGATTGACCGTAAAGCGCTCGATGTGCGTGGGCAGAGGAATAGGTCCGGCGACCCTCCCCCCGGTCCGCTTTACGGTCTCGACGATTTCCCCGACCGACTGGTCCAGGACGCGATGGTCATAAGCCTTTAACCGAATCCGAATCTTCTCGTTCATAATGCGCTCACATCAAAACTCGCCTACAGCCCGACCGCCTTCGCGCTGATCTCTTCGGAGATCGTAGCGGGCACGGGCTCATAGTGGGAAAACTGCATCGTGTACGTCGCCCTTCCCTGAGTCATCGAGCGCAGGTCTGTGGCGTAGCCAAACATCTCGGCCAGCGGGACGCGCGCGTCGATGACCTGAGCCGCAGGTCGGGTGTCCATACCCAGGACTTTTCCCCGCCGGGAACTGATATCTCCGATGACTTCGCCCATAAATTCCTCCGGCACCACGACTTCCACGGCCATGATGGGCTCGAGCAGCACCGGGAACGCCTTGCCCACCGCTTCCTTAAAGGCCATCGAGCCGGCGATCTTAAAGGCGATCTCGGAGGAATCCACCTCGTGATAACTCCCGTCGAGGAGCGTGACCTTGACGTCTACGATGGGATAGCCAGCCAGGGCGCCGCTCTCCGTCGCCTCCTTCACCCCTTTTTCTACCGCGGGGATGTACTCGCGCGGAATCGAGCCGCCCTTGATGGCGTTGGCAAACTCGAATCCCTTTCCGGCCGGCTGCGGCTCCACCCTGAGATAGACGTGCCCGTACTGTCCTCGTCCACCGGTCTGGCGGATGAATTTTCCTTCGCGCTCCACTGCCTTACGAACCGTCTCTTTATAGGCGACTTGAGGCTTGCCGACATTGGCGCCTACATTGAATTCTCTCAACAGGCGGTCGACAATGATCTCCAAGTGAAGCTCTCCCATGCCGGAGATGATCGTCTGCCCGGTTTCTTCGTCGGTCCGGACCCTGAAGGAGGGATCCTCCGTGGTGAGCTTTTGCAGGGAGAGGCCGAGCTTTTCCTGGTCCGCCTTGCTCTTTGGTTCAATGGCGATAGAGATGACCGGCTCCGGGAATTCAATCGATTCCAGAATAATCGGGTGGTCCTCATCGCACAGCGTGTCTCCGGTGGTCGCCGTCCTCAAGCCGACGGCGGCCGCAATGTCGCCGGCATAGACCTCCTTGATCTCCTCCCGCTTGTTCGCATGCATCTTGAGCAGGCGCCCGATCCTCTCCCTCTTTCCCTTGGTAGAGTTGTATACGCTGGAGCCGGAGAACAACGCGCCGGAATAAACGCGGAAAAAAGTAAGCGTACCGACAAAGGGATCGGTCATGATCTTGAAGGCGAGCGCTGAAAAGGGCGCCTCATCCTTCGGCGGCCGCTCCTCCTCCTTCTGCGAGGTCGGATGGATGCCGCGCAGCGGCGGAACATCCAGAGGGGACGGCAGATAATCGACCACCGCATCGAGCAACAGCTGCACGCCCTTGTTTCTAAAGGCGGCGCCGCACAAAACCGGAACGATCTTCAGTTCCAGCCCCGCCTGCCGGATCGCCCCGCGCAGCTCCGTCTCTGTGATCTCGCGGCCGTCGAGATATTTTTCCATGACGGATTCATTGCAATCCGCGATCGCCTCCAGGAGTTTCTCCCGGTGCTCTTCGGCCTGCCCGGCAAGCCCGCTGGGAATCGGCTCGACGCGGTATTTGGCGCCGAGGCTCTCCTCGTCCCATACCACCGCCTTCATCTGTACGAGGTCCACGACGCCTTTAAAATTCTCCTCTGCGCCGATCGGCAGCTGCAAGGGAACCGGACGGGCTCCCAGCCGTTCTTGAATCATCCGCACGGCGCGGAAAAAGTCGGCTCCAAGACGATCCATTTTGTTGACGAAGGCGATGCGCGGGACCCGGTATTTGTCCGCCTGACGCCAGACTGTCTCCGTCTGGGGCTCGACCCCGCCCACCGAACAAAAAACCGCGACCGCCCCGTCGAGAACCCTGAGCGAGCGCTCGACCTCGATGGTAAAATCGACGTGACCGGGAGTATCGATGAGGTTGATCCGATGGTCCCGCCAGAAACAGGTGGTGGCCGCTGAAGTAATCGTAATGCCCCGCTCCTGCTCCTGGACCATCCAGTCCATCGTGGCGGTTCCCTCATGCACCTCGCCGATCTTATAGTTGATCCCGGTATAATACAGGACCCTTTCGGTAGTCGTAGTCTTGCCCGCATCGATATGCGCCATGATCCCAATATTACGGGTCTTATCTAGTGGAGCAGTCCTGGCCATTTTTCCTCTTTGGTGGGGAAAAAAAGGAGGCGGTCGACCCGCCTCCTTCCCGTCCCTCGCTTACTCGAATCAATTACCAGCGGTAATGGGCAAAGGCCCTGTTGGCCTCGGCCATCCGATGGGTGTCTTCCTTCTTTTTGATCGCGCCGCCGCGATTGTTCGCTGCGTCGAGGAATTCCCCCGCCAGCTTTTCCTCCATGGATTTCTCCCCACGGGCCCGCGCCGACTGGATCAGCCAGCGCATGCTGAGCGAGAGCCGCCTTTGCGGGCGAACCTCGACGGGGACCTGGTAGGTGGCCCCGCCCACGCGCCGCGAACGAACCTCCACCGTGGGCCGGGTGTTGTCGAGCGCCCGCTTGAAAACCGCCAGCGCATCTTCCTTGGCCCGTGCCCCGACGATATTCAGCGAGCGGTAGAGGATCCCCTCCGCGACGCTCTTTTTGCCCTGGTTCATGATGGTGTTGACAAACTTCGCCACCAGCTTATCCCCGTACTTCGGGTCCGGCAGAACTTCCCTTTTTTTGACTTCTCCTTTGCGCGGCATCTTTTCGTTACTCTTTGACTCGTTTACCAGCTAAGTAAACCAATAACGATTACCTATTAACTAAATCACTTCGGTTTCTTGGCGCCGTATTTGGAGCGACTTTGACGCCGTTCCTGGACACCGATGGAATCCAGGGTGCCACGAATAATGTGGTAGCGCACGCCCGGGAGATCCTTGACCCTGCCTCCACGAATCAGCACCACCGAGTGTTCCTGAAGGTTATGGCCTACCCCCGGTATATAAGAGGTCACCTCGATCCCATTGGTAAGTCGAACCCTGGCCACCTTGCGCAGCGCCGAATTAGGCTTCTTCGGAGTCGACGTGTATACCCGTGTACAGACTCCTCTTTTCTGGGGGCATCCCTGCAAGGCCGGGGCGGTATTTTTGGGCCGTTGTCTCTCCCGACTGATCCGCACTAGCTGGTTGATCGTAGGCATACCGCTCCTGTCGTAGCTTTTAGCGTGTTCCTTTAAAGATAGGCAAATTACTTCCTGTCAAAACAACCATTTTTAGCAAAATTCCGGCTCCTTGTCAAAGGAACTACGCCCCAGCCGCCTCCGAAATCTCCGCCTCCTCCGGCTCGGGCTCTTCCATCTCCAACTCCACCATGGCGTATTTCCCAAGTCCGGTTCCTGCCGGGATCAAGCGCCCCATAATCACGTTTTCTTTGAGACCGCAGAGCAAATCGACTTTCCCCTGGATAGCCGCCTCGGTGAGCACCTTGGTGGTCTCCTGGAAAGAGGCGGCTGAAATGAAGCTCTCTGTCGACAGCGAAGCCTTGGTGATTCCCAGCAGCAGCGGCTCGGCCACCGCAGGCTTGCCGCCCTGGCCGATTACCTTCTGATTCTCCTCCTCGAAGCGCCACTTCTCCACCTGGTCGCCGATCAGAAAATCGCTATCTCCTACCTCTTTGATCCTGACACGACGCAGCATCTGCCGCACGATCACCTCGATGTGCTTGTCATTGATCCGCACTCCCTGAAGCCGATAGATCTCCTGGACTTCATCGACCAAGTACTTCGCCAAGGCTTTCTCTCCCAGGATGTTGAGGATATCGTGCGGGTTGGAGGAGCCGTCCATCAGCGCCTCTCCAGCCTTGACGCGGTCCCCCTCGTGCACGCTGATGTGCTTGCCCTTCGGGATCAAATACTCTCTGGGCTCTCCGACTTCGGGCGTGATCACGACTTTCCGCTTGCCCTTGGTGTCCTTGCCAAAGGAAACGGCGCCGTCGATCTCACTGATCACCGCAAACTCCTTGGGTTTGCGGGCTTCAAACAGCTCCGCCACCCTGGGGAGACCTCCCGTGATGTCCTTAGTCTTGGTCGTCTCCCGAGGTATTTTGGCCAACACGTCTCCCGCCGACACCGTTTGGTCTTCCTGCACGTTGATGTGCGCCCCGACCGGCAGGAGATAGCGCGCCTCTGTCGTTTGCGAAAGACGCGTGGTTTTGCCTTCGATGTCCTTGATCGAAATTCGGGGGCGCTTATCCACATCCTTGGAGTCAATGATAACTTTGGTGGAGAGACCGGTGCGCTCATCCACCTTCTCCTCCATCGTTATCGCTTCGATGACATCGCCAAACTTTACTATCCCCCCGACCTCGGTGAGAATCGGAATGGTATAAGGATCCCACTCTGCCAAAAGCTCGCCGGCCTTGACCTTGATCCCATCTTTCTTTTTCAACTTCGCCCCATACACCACGGGATACCGCTCCCGTTCCCGCTCTCTGCCTTTCTCGCCCTCCGGGTAATCCACGATAGCGACTTCACCGTTTCGGTTCATCACCACAAAATCCCCGTCTTTGTTGACAACCGTGCTGACGTTGATGAACTTGAAAGACCCGTCATTCCGCGCCTCCAGGGTCGTCTGTTCCGCCCTTCTGCTGGCGGTCCCGCCGATATGGAAGGTCCGCATGGTAAGCTGGGTTCCGGGTTCTCCGATGGATTGGGCGGCGATCACGCCGATGGCCTCGCCGTGGTTGACCATATGACCGCGCGCCAGGTCCCGTCCGTAGCACATCACGCAGACCCCGCGCCTCGACTGACAGGTAAGCACGGAGCGAATCTTGATGCGCTCCAGACCGGCGTCCTCGATGCGCTGGACAAGGTCCTCGTCAATTTCCTGATTGGCCTTCACGATGACATCGCCGGTAAACGGATCCTGGACATCTTCCAGCGCGACTCTCCCCAGCACGCGGTCGCCGAGGGGCTCGATGATCTCACCCCCTTCCATCAGCGGAGTGATTTCGATTCCGTCCAGGGTCCCGCAGTTGTCTTCCGAAATGACCGAGTCCTGGGCCACATCGACGAGGCGCCGCGTGAGGTAACCTGAGTTTGCGGTCTTGAGGGCCGTGTCCGCCAACCCCTTGCGCGCCCCGTGCGTGGAGATGAAGTACTGCAACACGGTGAGCCCCTCGCGGAAATTGGCCGTGATGGGAGTCTCGATGATCTCGCCGGAGGGCTTGGCCATCAGCCCGCGCATACCCGCCAGCTGGCGGATTTGCTGGGCGCTGCCGCGCGCCCCGGAATCCGCCATCATGAAGATGGGGTTAAAACTGGGCACGGTCACCTTATGCCCATTTTCGTCCGTGATGGTCTCAGTCGCGAGATCACTCAACATCTCGTCGGCGATCCGGTCCGTGACCTCGGCCCAGATATCGACCACCTTGTTGTAGCGCTCCCCGTCCGTGATCAACCCGTTCTTGTACTGCTCCTCGATCTCGCGCACATCCTCATGGGCCTTCTTCAGCAACTCCTCCTTGCCCGTCGGGATCACCATGTCCTTGATCGCGATCGAGATGCCCGCCCTGGTCGCATAATGAAAGCCGATATCCTTAAGCCTATCAGCGAAAATGACGGTCGCCTTGTTGCCCGCAAACCGATAGCTGATGTCGATCAGGTTGGCGAGTTCCTTCTTTTTCATCACCCGATTGATTTCCTCGAAAGGAATCGTCGAGGGGACTACTTCGTACAGGAGCGCCCGACCCACCGTGGTCTCAACACGCTTCTTATCGATGCGAACGGTGACCCGCGCCTGCAGGTCCACTACGTCCTGATCATAGGCGATGCGCACCTCTTGCCGGTTGGCAAAGAGCCGCCCCGTCCCCCTGGCGCCGAGCCGCTCACGGGTCATGTAATAGAGTCCCAGCACGATATCCTGCGTCGGCACGATGATCGGCTTGCCGTTGGCGGGCGAGAGAATGTTGTTGGTCGACATCATGAGCGCGCGGGCCTCCACCTGCGCCTCCACGGAAAGGGGCACATGAACCGCCATTTGATCGCCGTCGAAATCGGCGTTGTACGCGGCGCAAACCAACGGGTGCAGCTGGATCGCCTTACCTTCTATCAGAATCGGTTCGAACGCCTGAATGCCGAGCCGATGCAGAGTCGGCGCCCGGTTGAGCAGGATGGGGTGTTCCTTGATCACCTCATCCAGGATGTCCCATACCTCCGGCCTCTCCTTTTCCACCATCTTCTTGGCGCTCTTGATGGTGGTCACGTATCCCCTTTCCTCCAGCTTGTTGTAAATAAAGGGCTTAAACAGCTCGAGGGCCATCTTTTTGGGGAGGCCGCATTGATGCAGCCTGAGCTCGGGGCCGACCACGATCACAGAGCGACCCGAATAATCGACTCTCTTGCCCAGCAGGTTCTGACGGAAGCGGCCGGTCTTTCCCTTGAGCATGTCGCTGAGAGACTTGAGCGGCCGGCGATTCTGGCCTGTGATCGCCCTTCCCCGCCGCCCGTTGTCAAACAACGCATCCACGGCCTCCTGCAGCATGCGTTTTTCATTGCGGATGATCATGTCCGGGGCGCTGAGCTCCATCAGCCGCTTGAGCCGGTTGTTGCGGTTGATGACCCGCCGGTAGAGATCATTGAGATCGGAGGTGGCAAATCGACCCCCGTCCAGAGGCACGAGCGGGCGCAGATCCGGAGGGATCACCGGGACCACCTCAAGGACCATCCACTCCGGCCGGTTGCCCGAGTTCTTAAAGGCATTGATCACCTTTAACCGTTTCGCCATCTTTTTGCGGCGAACCTCGGAGTTCGCGTCTCTCATCTCCTGACGCAACTCCTCGGACAGCTTCTCGATATCCGCGTTCTTCAGCAGCTTGCGTACCGCCTCGGCCCCCATTTCGGCGCTAAAGTTCGGGCCGTACTCCTCGACGGCCTTCCGGTAACGCGCCTCGGTAAGGAGCTCCTTGTACTGCAGGGGGGTGGAGCCAGGATCCACCACCACGTACGATTCGAAGTAGAGGACCTTCTCGATATCCTTGAGCGACATATCGAGCAGGGCGCCGATGCGGCTCGGCAGACTCTTTAAGAACCAGATGTGCACTACGGCCGTGGCCAGCTCAATGTGGCCCATGCGCTCGCGGCGGACCTTCGACTGAATGACCTCCACGCCGCACTTCTCGCAGACTACGCCCCGGTGGCGCATCCGCTTATACTTGCCGCAGTTGCACTCGTAGTCCTTGGTCGGGCCAAAGATCTTGGCGCAGAAGAGACCGTCGCGTTCCGGCTTGAAGGTCCGGTAGTTGATGGTCTCGGGCTTTTTGACCTCGCCGTGGGACCAAGAGCGGATCTTTTCCGGAGAGGCAAGAGAGATTTTGATGGCGTTGAAGCTCAGAGGGTTCTTGGGCTTTTCAAAGAGATTGAACAGATCTTCCATATTCACCTCATCTCGGCTCGTTCAAAACGTTCGAATCGTTGAAACGGCTTGAACGGGTTAAACGTCTTCAACTTTTTTCTTCTACCAGATTCACGTCCAGGCCGAGGCTCTGCAATTCCTTTACCATGACGTTGAAGGACTCCGGCAAACCGGGCTCCAGCAGGTTGTCTCCCTTGACGATCGCCTCGTACATCCGCGTTCGACCCACGACGTCGTCCGATTTGACCGTCAGCATCTCCTGCAGCGTGTAAGCGGCCCCGTACGCCTCCAGGGCCCAGACCTCCATTTCCCCGAGCCGCTGCCCGCCAAACTGCGCCTTCCCTCCCAGAGGTTGCTGGGTGACCAGGGAATAAGGTCCGGTGGAACGCGCGTGGATCTTGTCATCCACCAAGTGATGCAGCTTCATGATGTACATCACCCCGACCGTGACTTTCTGATCGAAGGGAGCGCCGCTGCGGCCGTCATGGAGCGTCACCTGCCCGGTAGCCGGGAGTCCGGCCTTGCGCAGAAGATTGAAGGTCTCCTCTTCAGCAGCCCCGTCGAACACCGGCGAGGCCAAATGGATTCCCTGCCGGTACTTTTCAGCGAGCCGCAAGACATCCTGGTCCTTGAGCTCCTCGACAAACTCATTGACCTCGCGCGAGGCCAGGCACTCCTTGAGCCGACGCCGCAGGCTGTCCACCTCCGCACGCCCGTTGTTCAACAGCTCGTCGATCTGTTGTCCCAGGCTTCGAGCCGCCCAACCTAAATGGGCCTCCAGAATTTGTCCCACGTTCATCCTGGAAGGGACTCCCAATGGATTGAGCACGATATCCACGGGGGTGCCGTCCTCCAAAAAGGGCATGTCTTCCTCCGGCAGAATCCGCGAGATGACGCCCTTGTTGCCGTGCCGCCCCGCCATCTTGTCTCCCACCTGAAGCTTGCGCTTGATGGCGACGAAGACCTTGACCATTCTGATGACGCCCGGGGGAAGCTCGTCTCCGCTCTTGAGCTTACCGATCTTGTCCTGAAAGACCATCTTGATCAGATCGACCTGCTCCGCGGTGCTTTCCACGATGCGCTTGAGTTCCCCTTCCACCGACTCGTTGTCGACACGGATCTCTCCCCAATAGGCCATAGGGATCTGATCCAAATCCTCTTCGCTAATCTCCTTCCCCTTGTTCAACAGGACCTTGCGGTTGTCATCCGTCACGCGCCCTGCCGTGCGCCGTCCTACCAGGAGCTTTTTCAACCGCTTCAGCGCACCCTCCTGGATGATGCGGACCTCATCGTGCTGATCTTTTTTCAGGCGGCTGATCTCCTCGTCCTCGATGACCTTGCTGCGCTCGTCTTTTCCCATCCCCTTGCGCGAGAAGATCCGCACGTTGATGACGGTCCCCTCCACTCCAGGCGGGACTCTCAGCGAGGTGTCGCGCACCTCGCCGGCTTTCTCGCCGAAAATGGCGCGCAACAGCTTCTCTTCGGGAGAGAGCTGAGTCTCGCCCTTGGGGGTGATCTTACCGACCAGGATATCCCCCGGCTTGACCTCTGCCCCGATGCGGATGATGCCGCTCTCGTCGAGATCGGTGAGGGCCTCATCACCCACATTCGGGATATCCCGGGTGATCTCTTCGGGACCCAACTTCGTGTCCCGGGACACGCATTCGAACTCCTCGATGTGCATCGAGGTAAAGATATCCTCTTTGACCACCCGCTCGCTTATCAGGATCGAATCTTCGAAGTTATAGCCGCCCCATGGCATCAGGGCGACCAGGACATTGCGGCCCAGGGCAAGCTCGCCCATCTCGGTGGAGGGACCGTCCGCGATGACGTCCCCCGCCTTGACATGATCCCCCACCACCACAATCGGCCGTTGATTGATGCAAGTGTTTTGATTGGAGCGCTGGTATTTCACCAGGTTATAGATGTCCACCCCGGTGTCGCGGTGCGCGCCCGAAGGCCGGTCGGCCTTGACCACGATACGCGTGGAGTCCACGCTCTCCACCACCCCGTCGCGCCTGGCTACCACCGTGACCCCGGAGTCCCGCGCCACCACCTTCTCCATCCCGGTCCCCACCAACGGGGCCTCCGTGCGCAGCAAAGGAACCGCCTGGCGCTGCATGTTGGAGCCCATGAGGGCGCGGTTGGCGTCGTCGTTCTCCAAGAAGGGAATGAGCGAGGCGGCCACGCTCACCAACTGGTTCGGCGAGACGTCCATAAAATCCACTTCCTCGGGCCGAGCCATGACAAACTCACCGCCCTTGCGCGCGGAGATGAGATCCGCCGTAAACGTCCCCCGGTTATCGATCGGCGCGTTCGCCTGGGCGATCACATGATCCTCTTCCTCCAGGGCGGAGAGATAGCGGATCCGATCCGTCACCCGGCTGTTCTCTACCTCGCGGTAGGGAGTCTCGATAAAGCCGAACTCGTTGATCCTCGCGTAGGTCGTGAGCGAGGCGATGAGACCGATGTTGGGACCTTCCGGCGTCTCTATCGGGCAGACCCGGCCGTAATGGGTGGGATGAACGTCCCGCACCTCGAACCCGGCGCGCTCTCGCGTCAGACCGCCCGGACCGAGGGCGGAGAGGCGGCGCTTGTGGGTGATCTCGGACAGAGGGTTGGTCTGATCCATAAACTGCGAGAGCTGGCTCGAGCCGAAGAACTCCTTGAGAGCCGCCGAGACGGGTTTGTAATTAATGAGCTCTTGCGGCATCAGGGTCTCGATATCCTGCAGGCTCATCTTCTCCTTGATCGCCCTTTCCATCCGCACCAGCCCCACGCGGAAGTGGTTCTCCACCAGTTCTCCAACCGCTCGCACGCGGCGGTTCCCAAGGTGGTCGATATCGTCAACGGAGCCGGTCCCGTTTTTGAGCTCCATCAGGTAGCGCACCACCTCCAGGATGTCCTCCTTGCGCAGCGTCCCTTGCTCCAAGGGAACGTTGAGTTTCAGCCGGTGGTTGAGCTTCAGCCTGCCTACCTTGGACAGATCGTAGCGATCGGGGTTAAAAAACAGGTTGTTGAAGAAATTGGTGGCGGATTCGATGGTCGGAGGATCTCCGGGGCGCAGCCTGCGGTAGATCTCCAGCATCGCCTCCTGAGGCGCGTGAATCCTGTCCTGCAGCAGGGTGCTGCGCAAATAGGGACCGACGTGGGAATCCTCGATGAAGAGAACCTCGACCTGGCCGATCCCCTTTTCTCGGATCAGATCCAACCTCTCCTGGGTGATCTCCTGGTTGCACTCCACCAAGACCTTGCGGTTCTCAGGATCCACAATGTCATGGGCGGCGACGCGCCCGATCACGTCCTCCCAGGAGACCGCCACATGCTTGATGCGGGCGAGCTCCATCTGCCGGATCAACGGCCGGGTGAATTTGCGACCCTCTTTGACAATGATCTCGTTGCTCTTGGGATCGCGCACATCCGAACCGGCCTTCACCCCGGCGAGCTGATCGGGCTTGAAGACCAGCGAGGGCTTGCGGCCTTCGAACACGATGGTGTCGCTCTGGTAATAATAGTTGAGCAGATCTTCCGTGGTCATCCCCAGGCCCCTCAACAGGACCGTGGCGTGGAATTTGCGCCTGCGGTCAATGCGGACATAGAGGATATCTCTCGGATCGAATTCGAAATCGAGCCACGAGCCGCGGTAAGGAATCACACGGGCGGAGTAAAGGAGCTTGCCGCTGGCATGCGTCTTGCCCTTGTCGTGTTCGAAAAACACTCCGGGCGAGCGATGGAGCTGGCTCACGATCACCCGCTCGGTACCGTTGACCATGAAGGTCCCATTTGTGGTCATTAACGGGATCTCGCCGAAATAGACTTCCTGCTCCTTGACGTTCTTGATGCTCCGGCTGCCGGTCTGGGGGTCCGCGTCCCACAAGACCAGCTGCACCGTAACCTTCAATGGGGCCGCATAGGTCATGCCGCGCTGATGGCATTCCTCGACGTCGTACTTCGGCTCGCCGAGGCTGTAGCCGACAAACTCCAGAGAGGCGGTGTCGTTGAAATCCTTGATCGGAAAGACGGACTTGAATACCTCCTGGAGCCCCAGGTTTTGTCGCTGGGCCGCCGCCAGGTCCTTTTGCAGAAAGAGGTCATAGGAGTTTTTTTGGATTTCGATCAGGTAGGGCAGGTCGATGATTTTCTTGATCCT